>ENA-ORUW01002152-ORUW01002152.1-human-gut-metagenome-genome-assembly--contig:-NODE-2152-length-11761-cov-3.002819_pt1 | contig 11761 bp, 12 predicted proteins | sample MGYA00242088_ERZ509227 | MGnify/ENA primary metagenome ERZ509227 (study PRJEB26280, sample SAMEA2338816) | human gut metagenome | biome: human gut; feature: human-associated habitat; material: faeces... | reverse complement strand
CTGACGCCGTCGGGCAGCTTGCAGACCTGGGATTCGTTCCAGACAACGTATTCGGCCATGCACGGCTCGTTGCCGACATCCGTACAGTATTCCGGGTGGCCGATCGAGCACTGGTAGCACTTGCCGCAGTAGCCGAGGAAGTTACCGCCAACCCGGTCGCCGACCTTGAGACCCTTCGCCGTGGCATTCTTGCCCAGCTTTTCGATCACGCCAGACATCTCATGGCCGATGCCGAACGGTGCGTCCTCGGGTTTGTTGAAGCAGCCGTCCACCACATGCGGGTCGCTGCCGCAAATGCCGCAATAGGCTACCTTGATCAGCACTTCGTCGTCCTTCAGCTCCTTGATGGGCATATCGACGATGCCGACTGTGCCGCGGGTTTCCGGGTTCGGGTCCTTCATGTTGCCCACTCGGGTTGCGCATACAACTTTCATAGCTTGATAGCTCCTCTCTGTGTTCCAATACGGTTTATTTTGCTGCTTTCTGCGCTTCGCGCGTTTCGTTGCGCCCGGCAATTTCCTTTTGGATCTGGCTGATTTTCTCTTCGTTCAGGTGATAGAACAGGCCGTAGACCAGCATAGCTACCACAACCGCTGCCAGCGGCAGGAGCGTGGTCATCATGCGGATTGCGCTCAGAGTTGCTTCGTTCTGCGCCTGGTTTGCGACATAGCCGGTCGCTTCCAATACCGCAGTCGGCAACGAGCCGCCGATGATCATGGAGAATTTGATGCCCAAGCCGACCAGCGTCATGACAATCGCGGTATAGCGCTTACCGGTTTTCCAGTCGGCGTATTCCACCGGGTCGGTGATGACCGACCAGCAAATGCCCATCAGGATGCCGTAGCCATAGCCGGTGATCGCACGGGAGACCATCATGCCGGTGATGGCGGTGGTCGGCATCAGGTACAGCATCAGGCAGCCGATGCCCGCAATCGCAAGGCCGAACATAACCGTGCCCTTTTTATGCAGGCGCTTGACCAGGAACGGTACGCACGGCACGCCAATAACTGAAAATAGCATCATGATCATGGAGAACCAGGAAAGCATATCGCCGCGGTTTGCGTAATAATTGATGTAGTACGCGCCCATTGTGGACTGTACTTGGCTCATGGTGTAAACGCCCAGGAACAGGATAAAGGTGACGAATACCGGACCAACACGGAACAGAAGGTAAAAGACATCCTTGATGTTGGCCTTGTTGTTCGGGTCAACCGGCTGGGGCGGGATGCGTTCCACGATCTGGCTCGAGCCCCACAGCAGGATGACGACCATGATAATGGCCATGATGATCGTGGTAACCATGTAGCCCTGCGCCAGCGTCATATACTTCGAGAAGAAACCGGACAACTCGGGCAGCATGATTGCGCATACAACGCCGCCGACCTGCGCGAGCGTCATGCGGGTCGATTGCAGGCGGGTGCGCTCGCTCTGGTCGTTTGTCATCAGGGACGCCGCGGAAATGTACGGCTGGATGATAAAGGTGTACAGCATATTCAGCAGGTTATAGGTGACCAGCGCCCAGACGATCTTCAGGCCATAGCTCAGATTCGGGGTAGTATACGTCAGGACAGCAGCCAGGCCGAACGGAACTGCGCCCCAACGGATGTATACCCAGTACTTGCCCTTCTTCGGCTGGAGGCGTTCGCAGATCGTGCCCATCATCGGGTCGTTAATTGCGTCCCAGATACGTGATACCGCAAAAATAATGGCGACATGGCCGGGCTGCAGCCCAAAGATATCAGTGTAAAAATAGCTGATGTATAGCGCAATACACTGGAACACCAGATTCATCGCAAAATCAATCGAGGAATAACCCCATACTTCTTTTTTCGGCAACTTGTAATAGCCAAACTGGGAGGACGTTTTTGCCCAGCTTGCAGGATCCTTGGGATTGTTGTTCATAGCAGACGTTTACCTCCTCTTTTTCTTTTTTTAGACCGCCGTATCTCCCTGCCCTCCTTCCTTCTGCCCTGTGTGATTGTGGCTATATTGTACCGAGAGAATGGCCGGATTGGCAATTCCGAAAAGAGACATATCCACCAACAAACTCGTCTGTTAGATATGTGCATTTTATAGAATATGACAGATGCGTCTCGCTGCTATTGTGTATAAGTCACATAAAATACCGTATTTTCTGTTATTGTTTTAACATTGTGTCAAAAAGGGACATCATTTCAGAAATATCAGTCTTTTTTGAAACATTACTTTGCATAAATCCTGTTTTTTCACAGGGGAAAATATGATAAGATAGATAATAAAAAGTATGTACTCCGCGGATCTGAGGAAAGAGACAGCATATGAAATATCAGCAGAAGCGTTATCCGTTTTATAATCCCAATCTGGTTCGGATGTCGATGGGCACGTTGGACTTTGTGGTCAACTATGCGGACATGCTCGACCAGACCTGTGTGGAATTCCGGCACGTCCATGAATGCTATGAAATTTATTACTGTCTGAGCGGTATGCAGCATTTGATGATCGATGGACACCCCCATACTCTGGTCGGCGGCTCGTTTGCCGTCATCCCGCCCGGAATATACCATTACACACAATACGAACCGCTGCTGCTCAAGCAGTATGTGGTGTTTGTGTTCACGCCCCCAACAGTCAATTCGTTGAAAAGCCGCAGCAAAAGCACGCAATCCGAGATGGATTTCCTTTCCGCAGCACTCAAGTATTTTGATGAAAACACATATTTCATCTGCAAGGACCGGTATAAATCAGACAAAGTGCTCGCGCGGCTTGATGAGGAAATCAGTAGGGACCTGCCCGGCAAAGGGCAAATGATCAACGCGCTGTATCAGGAATATCTGATAAAGATATTCCGCAACATGGTCTCCACCGGCAAGGAGGAACCGGCAGCGGTTAATATGTCCAATATCAACATGGCAGTTGAAATGACAAAATACATGCACGCCAATTACAATAAAAAAATTACCGTGCAGGATATTGCGAATGTCTTTTATGTTTCGCCGCGCCATATCAACCGTGTTTTTGAGGAGTATTTTGGACAAAGTTTTAAGCGTACGCTGAATATTTACCGTCTCAACTATGCAAAAAATTATCTGCTCGACACCAATTATCCGGTAGAACGCATTGCCGAACTGGTTGGTTTTTCCTCAGCAAAAACCCTGTACCAGCTTTTTAAAGAACATGAAGGAATGACTGTTTCTGAGTTCCGCGCAAAATGAAGGGAGTCGAAGCCATAACCGTATAGCAGACCTGCTCAACAAGGAGCGGTTTTATTCTTATGAGCCTTGCATAAACCGCGGGATTAACAATAGCTTTTCGGCTGCTATCACGCGTAACGCGGCTCAAGCATAGAAAAGGCCACGCACATGACATTGTGCGTGGCCTTTTCTATGCAAACCCGACAAATTTTATTTTCCTATTTACGCGCGGAATAGTGGAATTAAATGGAAGTTGCATCCATGCCCTTATCAGAAATAAGGCAGAAACTGCGGTAGCGGGCAGCTTTGAAGAATACGGGCATATGCCTGAGCCACAAAACGAAAAAGCCCCGGAAATGTCCGCCCTGCTCGAAGACATCGCAGCCGGTAAGACGACCACACAAATCATCCGTGAGAACCCCAAGCTTGCGTTCCGGGTGAAAGATATTGATACACTGCGGCAGATGTTTCTTTCCGAGAAATACGCCGAACAAAACCGGGTGGTAGAAGTGCAGTACATCTACGGCGCGACGGGTACGGGTAAGACCCGTGGCATCTACCAAAGGCACGACGCACGCGACATTTACCGCGTGACCAACTACCAAAACGGCAAAGGCGTCTCTTTCGACGATTATCACGGGCAGGATTGTGATCGCGTTTGAGGAATCCACCTCGCAGCCCAATCGAGGAAATGCTCAATTTGCTGGATGTTTATCCTCCCATACTACCCGCGCGGTACAGCGACAAGGTCGCGTGCTTTACCAAGGTGTACATCACGTCCAACCTGCCGCTGAACCGGCAATATGAGACGGTGCAGCTCTGTCACCCTGACACATGGAAAGCATTCCTGCGACGTATTCAGAGCTTTACCGAGTATCGGGAGGAAAAGCCGCCTATTACCCGAATGGAGGTGAATTTTTGAAGATGAACAGCAATAAACGCAGTCTGCTGGAAAAAGAAACGTATCGGAACTACATGCTCCTGATGTTCCGATACGGCCTCAGGGAGATCTGGACAGACCAGCACCGGCTCAAACTGCTTGTGCTCTATCTGCTGGCCGCACTGACCTTCAGCATCGTCCGCCCTTGGGACATTGCGTACAGCGGGCCGGATATGTTCGATGCGATCAGCCGGATCGCGTTCAGCCTCTGCTTCCCGATCCTTGTGTTTGGCGGGCTGGCAGTACTCATCATATGGGCTGGGACGCCCTCCAAGGCGAAAAGTATCCAGAACACCCTGCATTGGGCTGGTCAACCACGCCGGTGAAGTACCGCTGCTGGTTGCTGTCCGTCAGGATGAAACAGATGATGCACACAGCAACATCACGGTTCTCGAATTTCTCGCCTGCGGCGTCCCCAAATCCGTATGGGAACAGAAAAGCGCGGATATCGAAACCGCGCTGAATGTCCATGTCGCATATATTCAGGAGTGCGACGGCTAGCGCCGCATCCGGCTGTTTACCGTTCCTGCCAAAAGCGGCCTGCCCAAGCTGCTGCCGTGGAAGGATGTCTATCTGCGTGACGCATTTCCCGCCTGCCGGCTGGTGCTCGGCGAAAGCCTGCTGGGGACAGTCTCGCTCGACCTCAACCTGATCCCGCATGTGCTGCTGGGCGGCGGGACCGGTTCGGGCAAATCCGTTCTCCTCAAGTTGATTTGGCCGCAGCTGGCGCAAACACCCAAACTGCAAGCTAATCCTCGACCGCGACGCTTTGATAGCCTACTTGACAGTGTATCTGAAAAGCTGAAACAGCGCAAGGATCTGCTCGGGAAGGCAGGGTGTACAAATACCTATGAGTATCACCGCCGTGAGACGCTCCCGATGGACTGCATTGTATTTGCGGTAGAAGATTCTGTACAACACGGACGCGAGCGACCGGATTCCGCGCGACGCCCACGTCCGTTTCCTCACGGGTGACGGCCCAGTATTTCAATCCTACTGGTTCGACGACACAAAGGAGGTTTTCTAAAATGGATAAGAGTACATACAGCGCACTCGAGCTTGCGATCCTGCTCGGTGTCAGCCGCAGCGCGGCTTACAACCTGATGCACCGCGCGGATTTCCCGTCCTTTCGCATCGGCAAACGCCTACTGGTAAAGCGGGACAAGCTGATCGAACGGCTGGACGTGCAGGACAAAACAACCCATGGCTACCCTACCTGCTCCCAGACAGTAGCTGCTGATCGAATAAACAATAAATAGGCACACTGCAAACTGAGCTGCCCGAACATGGGCAGCCCTGCTTTTATGCAGAACAAGGAATATTTCATGTTATAGACTTAAATACCTTTTGTTCCTATAACATCAACCGAAACAGCATGTGTCGAAAAGGAGACTACAGTTATAATGGCACGCAAAAAGAAAAAACGAGAAACTGGTAGCGGAACAATTTATAAGCGTCCCGACGGACGGTGGATTGCGCAATATACCTCTATGCCCGATCCTGAAACCGGCAAACTGCTCCGCCATACGATCTACGGCAGGACACAGACACAACAGGAGGTCGCGGAAAGGCTGCGCGCGGCGACTTCAAGCATCGACAACGGCACGTTTCAGGAGCCGAACAAGCTCACGGTTGCCGAATATGCGGAAGAATATATGCAGAGCCATGTTTCCACGCTCGCGCCGTTTACCCAGCGGACGTATGAAAAGAACTTGCGGATTCATATTCTTCCCGCGCTGGGTAAAAAGAAGCTGACAGACCTGACGCATCGGGAAGTGCAGCGGTTCGCCGCGTCGCTTGGCGTGAACGGCAAAGGCTTAGCGCCCAAAACCGTGCATACCGTATTCGGGACGCTTCACGCTCTGTTAGCCGCCGCCCAGCGTGACGAGATCATTATCCGCAACGTCGCCGACAAATGCACCCTGCCTCGCGTTACGCAAAGCCGGGCAAAGGCAATCACTTCCTCGGAACTGTCCCGTTTCCTGAAAGCAGTCGAGGACGACGAGTTTTACAACATCTTTTTCCTCGATATCTTTTCCGGCATGCAACAGTCTGAAATCCTCGGCCTGCGCTGGGATGATATCCTGTGGGGGAAAAACAGCATCGTCATTCGGCAGCAGTTGCAGCAGAAGCATGAACGCGGCTCGTTCAACTACTATCTCACCCCACCAAAAGAAAACAAACAGCGGTGCATTGTACTCGCCGCAAGCGCCATCCGCCTCCTGCGGAAGCAGCACCGCAAGCAGCAGGCGCAAAGGCTGCTCGCTGGTGAGCTGTGGGCTAATGCCTTTGATCTGGTGTTCACCAATGGCTTCGGCCGTCCGCTCAACCATCAGACGGTATATAAGCATATGAAAAAGGCATTGCAATCCTGCGGTATGGAAAACTATACCTTCCATTCGCTTCGTCATTCATTCGCTACAATCTCGATTGAAAATGGCGACGACATCAAAACCGTGCAGACCAACTTGGGCCATTTCGCACCGGCATTCACGCTCAAGACCTATGCCCATGTCAGCAACCAGATGCAGCAGAGCAGCGCCGCCAGAATGGAGGAACTGATCGCCAGTTTGCCGGTGGCAAAATAGCCGCAAACCCGCACTGCGTCTGGCTTTGCAGACCCCATTGCAGTCAAGATTGCAGTATAGATTCTTGAAAACACCGAAAAAGTTCTAATATTCCCACACAAAAGAAAAATCGCACTTTTCCTCCTCAGAAAAGTGCGAAATTTTGGCGGAGACGGAGAGATTTGAACTCTCGCGCCGGTTTCCCGACCTACTCCCTTAGCAGGGGAGCCCCTTCACCAGCTTGGGTACGTCTCCATGTCAAGTTTGTAGCTTCCGCCATCAGGTATTTGGCGGAGCGGGTGGGATTCGAACCCACGCGCCCTTTCGGACAAACGGTTTTCAAGACCGCCTCGTTATGACCACTTCGATACCGCTCCGTAGCTTTGCCCGATAAGCATGATTGATTATACTACATCCATCGGTAAATGTCAATGCTTTTCTCGGCAGAAGCGCAGCTTTCCCACGCTTCTGCCAAAAATCCGTCAGCCTTCCAGCCGTTCCTGCCATTCTGCGGGCTTGAAGCCGGGCAGGGCAAAATCTGCCCCGACCAACAGCGGCCGCTTGACCAGCATGCCATCGGTCGCCAGCAGGGCGAACTGCTCGTCCTCGCTCATGGACGGCAGCTTGTCTTTCAGACCCAACGCCTTATACTGCAGACCGCTTGTATTGAAAAAGCGCTTGAGCGGCAACCCGCTCATCGCGTGCCACTGGCGTAGTTCCTGCTCGGTCGGCTTTTCCTGCTTGATATCACGGAACTGATATTCCACTCCCTTTTCCTCCAGCCACTTCTGCGCTTTCTGGCAGGTGGTGCATTTCGGATAACATACAAACAGCATTCAGGCTACCTCCTTTTCCATTTCCTGATGTCCAGCGGTCAATACAGAAAGTTCCGCCAGCAGCAGCAGCGCCGCTGCCACAGACAGGCCGCCGCGCAGTACCATTTTTGCGGGCCATGCCACGCCATGCACCCCCATTAGCCAAGACAGGCCATAGCCCGCCGCATCCGATACCGCCATCGTGACCGCAATCGCGCCAAAGAACGCCAGCATGGCCGGACGCGGTTTTCCGTACAGCAGCCGCGCCAAATGGTAAAACGCCAGAACCAGCAGGATATCGCCTACCAGTCCAAAGCCGAACGACGGGAGCTTGGGGTCCACGCAGGTCATGCGGTAATTGACGAGCAAATGTAGGCAGCTCCACAACAGGGGAACCAGCGTCAGCAATGCGGAATGGGATGTCATTTCCACACCCTGCGCTTTCGCCAGGCCAATGCTGCAGAGGCCGGCGAGCACGGTTATGCCCGCGTAGGCAAGCTCCAATGCCTGCGCCCATCCGGCCGCGTCCTCCTCCACCGTAGTCATCGTGAGATAAAGGTATCCCACGCCGCCCAAAACCAGCAGCAGGCCGGAGATGACCGCCATCATCCGGAAACCCACGCCCTGCGTACCCAGCAGCTGCTCAAACGGCGTTTTCCGCTCCGCACGAAGCGGCGCCGCCATGGCCGCATAAGCGGCCGCGCACAGCAGGAAAAAAACAGCGCAGTACCAGACCCATGCGTTGCCGGTCACCGGCAGGCCGTTCCTGCTATCAAAACCGTTCAAAAAATGGAGCGCGCGCGCCACAACGCCGGGTACGCACAACACCACCGCAAAAACGGGCAGAAATTTGGATCGCTTCATTTCATTCCCTCCAGTTTGAACTTTAATATACGCAATAAGTATACCACAATACGGCGGCGTCAGCAAGGAAAGCTGAAAAAACTCCCTTTTAGAACAAGGCTCAAACTCAACGAAATGTCTTTACGCTCTACATATCTAAAAATCTCCAGCATCTCCTCCCTTTCAACTTCTGTTTTCCGGCCTAAGTCTGTCGCGGTCAGCCCTGCGCTTGCAATATGCAGCGAGCCAACCTGTCGGCACCCCATCGCAGTGGTACTTAAACGAACAGGGACGGAAAAATGACAGACGGACCCACAAAGACGAACAGGCCCGTCTGGTTTCCGTATCCGGTCAGTAGCGTTCTGTATTAGGCAACATTTCCGCCTCCTTGCCCGAAAGCTCGGTATTCGCCGGCGTCTGCCGCCGCATGCCGATCTTGAGCAGAATCGGTGTGATCAGCGTGGTTACAATAACGACCAGAACAATCGGCGGGAACATGTTTGCGTCGATCAGGCCCGCCTGCGCGCCCTTCTGCGCCACGATCAACGCGACCTCGCCGCGTGACACCATACCCAGTCCAATTGAAATCGCGTCATAGGTTTGAAAGCCCATCATCCGCGCCCCCAGCCCGCAGCCAATGACCTTGCTCAGAATCGCGACCAGCGTCAGGACGACCGCGAATACCACCAGCCGTCCGGTCAGCCCGCCCAGCTCGGTCTTGATGCCGATGGAGGCGAAAAACAGCGGCGAGAACATCATATAGCTCAGCACATTCAGCTTACTGGCCGCGTATGCGCGCGTATTACTGATATTGCACAGAATCAATCCCGCGAAATATGCGCCTGTGATATCCGCGATGCCGAAAAAGCGCTCTGCTACAAAGCTGAGCAGGAAGCAGAACACCAGCGCATAAATAGCCAGTCGGCGGTGATGCCCCCACAGCTTATCCATTTTGATGAACGCCTTGTGCATGACAATACCGATCAGGCAGAGGAACACGAAAAACGCCGCGATCCGCACAAATACCATCATCGGCTGGACGGTCGGATCGGTAAAGCCCGTCAACACGGTCAGCACGATGATGCCGAGGATGTCATCAAGCACCGCCGCGCCCAAAATGGCCGTACCCACCTTGCTTTTGAGCTTGCCGAGCTCCCGCAGAGTCTCTACCGTGATAGAAACAGAGGTCGCTGTCAGCACGACGCCGGTGAATGCCGCTTTTATCATATTCTGGGTATCCGCCGGATCATTTTCCAGCAGCAGATAACAGGCGACGCCGCCGATAAACGGCACGATCACACCAATCAGCGCAATTACAAAGGATGCCAAGCCCGTGGATTTCAGCTCATCCAGCTCGGTGTCCAAACCAGCGCTGAACATCAGGAGGATCACCCCAATTTCCGCGGTTTTGATCAGAAAATCATTCTCCCCCACCAGTCCCAAGCAGCTTGGTCCCAGAATCACGCCCGCGACCAGTGCGCCCACCACCTGCGGCATATGGACACGCTCTGACGTCAGGCCGAAAATCTTTGTAAATAGCAGGATAATCGCAATGGTCAGGAGGAAATCATAGGACACGAGTCTCCACCCCTCTCAGTCTTAAAAAAACATCTATCTATCATTATAGCGTTTTTTTCAGTTTCATCCAGCCTACCTGTCAAAAAAAAGACAAAAAGATCAACAAAAGAGCTTCTGCATTTTTGTGCAGAAGCTCTTTTGTTCATTCTTCAATCTTGGGCGCGCGATCATGGATGTCCTTGATCTTATGCAGGCCGCTCTGGATCGTCTGATAAATACTGTCCAGATCCTCCGGCGTAACATTGCGCTCCAGAAAGAGCAGCTCTACCGCATGGGAAAACAGGACCATCGCATTAGTCGTATCGAGAAACTTCGGGAAGTTATGAGAATTCTGGGCATTGCGGAACTTCCGGATATCTTTCCGGATGAACTCCACAACCTCCTGCGCGCTGGTAAAATCGCCATGCGAGATCGGGTAGGGTGTCACGCGCTGTAGAAAATAGCGGTCGCGCTTGGTCACGTCAAACACATAGGTGACGCACAGATCCTCCGAAAGCTCAAATTTAGCAATATATAGTATCCCGTTCCTGATCTCCTTGATGGAGGATGCGCCGAGCTGACGCAGGCTGGCATTGATAATATCGCCGGAAAAGCTGCTTGTAATCATATGATCTCCCTCTTTCTCGATCTGTTTTATCTATCAATGAAAACGAACAAGCAGGAATACGGTTGAAATAACGACCGACAGCAGCATTATCGGAAAGCCCACCTTCAGGTAGCTTGCAAACGTAATCGGGTGGCCATGCTTTGCCGAAATGCCCGAAAGGACAACATTTGCCGACGCGCCAATCAGCGTGCCGTTGCCGCCGAGGCAAGCGCCCAGTGACAGCGCCCACCAGAGCGCCGTTACGTCCATTCCTTCCGCCTGCATGGAGAGGATCAGGGGGATCATCGTCGCGACAAATGGAATATTGTCCAGAAACGACGAAAACAATGCCGACCCCCATAGGATCAGGATCATCAGCAGCATAGCGTTGCCGTCAGTCACCGTGACCAAAGCGTTGCCGAGCGCCGTGATCACACCGGTCTGAACCATGCCGCCGACGACAACGAACAGCCCTGTGAAGAACAGGATCGTGGACCATTCCACGCCCAGTACAATTTCCTCAGTCTCCTGACCACCAATCAGTAACATTATTGTAGCACTTGCCAGAGCGATAATGCAAGAGTCCACGCCCAAGGTGGAATGGAAAACAAAGCCCAGCACCACCAGAATAATCATCACAATACTTTTTATCATCAGCGGTCGATCCTTGATCGACTTGTTTTCGTCCAGGCGCATGACCGCCGCCATCTTATCGGCTTCCACCACCATACGGCGCCCGTACATAAAATAGAAACAAACACAGACCGCCGCCATGATAAAGAACACCGCCACACCGGTATTCATAATAAAATCCACAAAGCTCAGCCCTGCCTGCGAGCCGATCATAATATTCGGCGGGTCGCCGATCAGGGTCGCCGTACCGCCGATATTGGATGCCAATATCTGCGTCAGCAGGAACGGCACCGGATTCAGCCCCAGGATACCCGCGATCGAAATTGTCATCGGGCCGACCAGCAGCACGGTCGTCACGTTATCCAGAAACGCGGACAGCACGGCCGTCAGTACTGCAAACAGCAGCATAATCCGCCAAGGGTTGCCTTTTGCGAGCTTTGCCGATTTAATTGCCACATATTCAAATAGGCCGGAGTTTCGCACCACCGCCACGAACAACATCATGCCGATCAGCACGCCGATGGTGTTAAAATCGATATAGCCGACCGCGTCATCCACCGTAAGTACATGTAGGCACACAAGCAGGACGCCGCCCGCCACCGCCGCCACCGTGCGGAGGATTTTTTCCG
>ENA-ORUW01002143-ORUW01002143.1-human-gut-metagenome-genome-assembly--contig:-NODE-2143-length-11802-cov-2.006385_pt1 | contig 11802 bp, 6 predicted proteins | sample MGYA00242088_ERZ509227 | MGnify/ENA primary metagenome ERZ509227 (study PRJEB26280, sample SAMEA2338816) | human gut metagenome | biome: human gut; feature: human-associated habitat; material: faeces... | reverse complement strand
CAGAACCTTTGGCCTGCGCCTGTTTGAAACAACTTTCGGCAAGGACCCGCTTACCGCTATCATCGACTTCGGCCATATCCGCCATCATTTCCAGCGTATTTAACGCCCGGCGCGCGTCGCCATTCACCAGTTCAGCAATGGCGCGTCGTGTTTCATCTGGCAGAACAATATCCTGACCACCATAGCCACGGGTTTTGTCTTCCATCGCCTGAGTCAGTACTTGCTCAATATCCTCTGTACTCAGGGATTTCAACAGATAGACACGGGCACGGGAAAGCAGTGCCGAATTAAGCTCAAACGACGGGTTTTCAGTGGTTGCGCCAATAAAAGTGATGGTGCCGTCTTCAATATGTGGCAGAAATGCATCCTGCTGGCTTTTGTTGAAACGGTGAACTTCGTCAACAAAAAGAATAGTGCGGCGACCTGCATTGCGGTTTTGCCGAGCGCGTTCGATCGCCTCGCGAATCTCTTTCACGCCAGAGGTGACGGCAGAAATACGTTCCACATCAGCGTTCGCATAGCGGGCAATCACTTCAGCGAGAGTTGTTTTGCCGGTACCCGGCGGCCCCCAGAGGATCATAGAATGTAAATGCCCGGCTTCGATAGCGCGCGGCAACGGCTTCCCCGCAGCCAGCAAATGTTGCTGGCCGATATACTGTGCTAAATTTTCTGGCCGCATAAGCGCGGCCAGGGGTTGAAAAGTATTATCCGAAAAATCGAGCGACAGATTGCTCACTCAGGTGCCTCTACTTACGTTGATCATCTACCGTGACGCCTTGCGGCGGGGTGAAGGTAAATTTCGCTGCATCCACAGCCCCATTTTGCTGGCATTTCAGTTGATAACTGCTGCGCTGATCGTCCTGCTCCACCGCGCTAAACTGATGGATTGTGCCATCACGTCCCACGTTAATGGTGAACTGCTTCAGATTGCCATTGCTGGCTTTCGGCGTCAGAACAAAGTCATCGCCATTCTGTTTGATATTGTACTGCTGCCAGTCGCTGGACTGGTTGCGGGCAATCAGCATAAACGGCGTATTACCGGTGGCGTCTTTCAGCCAGGTCGCCGTAGCTTGCTCAACGAACGGGTTATAGAACCACAGTGTTTTACCGTCAGAAACCAGAATGCTTTCATCAGGTTGAGTCATATGCCAGTTGAATAAGTTTGGACGTTTCACCCACAGATCGCCCTGACCTTCCTGCACCGCCGCGCCGCTACCGTCAGTCACTTTTTGTGTGAAGCTGGCGTGGAAGCTGCTGACTTTATCCAGGCGGCTTTTCAGATCGCTTGCGGCATCAGCCCAAACGCTGCTTGCTACTAAGCTTGAGAGTAATGCACAGGTGATGGCAATTTTTTTCATCATTATTCCTCAAATTACGTCACTCCCGACCGGGAGCTCCCTCTACTCTCTATTCCAGGCTAATAATCAGCTTGAGGAAAGAAGAAAATACTGAATTTTCAGTTACCAGATTGCCGGATGCGACGCTACCGCGCCTTATCCGGCCTACGATGCATTAATTAGTCAAACGGCGGTGGGGCCAGCACTTCACGATTACCGTTGTGCCCCTGTTCGCTGACAATCCCCTGCGCTTCCATCTGTTCGATAATACGCGCTGCACGGTTATAACCAATGCGGAACTGACGCTGTACGCCAGAAATTGATGCTTTGCGTTTTTCAGTGACAAACTGCACCGCCTGATCGAACAACGGATCCAGTTCTTCAGCGCCATCGAAACCACCCGCACCACCTTCGCTTTCGCTGTCGGAGGTGATGCCATCAACATACTGTGGGCGACCACGCGCTTTCCAGTCCTGCACCACGGCATGAACTTCTTGATCGCGAACAAAAGCACCATGGACACGTACCGGCAAAGTGGAGTTCGGCCCAGAGTAGAGCATATCCCCCATACCCAGCAGTGATTCCGCACCAGCCTGATCAAGAATGGTACGTGAGTCAATCTTACTGGATACGGTAAAGGCGATACGGGTCGGAATATTCGCTTTAATCAGACCAGTAATAACATCAACCGATGGACGCTGCGTTGCCAGTACGAGGTGGATACCCGCGGCACGAGCTTTTTGCGCCAGACGTGCTATCAGCTCTTCCACTTTTTTACCTACCGTCATCATCAGGTCGGCAAATTCGTCCACCAACACCACAATGTATGGTTCTTTTTTCAGCACCGGATGCTGCGCATCCATACTATCACCCGGCTTCCAGTACGGGTCTGGAATCGGACGCATCATGCGATCGGCTTCAGCAATTTTTTCGTTATAACCCGCCAGATTACGCACACCCAGCGCAGACATCAGTTTATAACGACGCTCCATCTCGTTAACACACCAGCGCAGCGCGTTGGCGGCATCTTTCATATCAGTAACAACTTCCGTTAACAGGTGCGGAATGCCTTCATAAACCGAAAGCTCCAGCATTTTCGGGTCGATCATGATGAAACGCACATCTTCTGGCTGTGCTTTATAAAGCATGCTCAGGATCATCGCGTTCACCCCGACAGACTTACCGGAACCGGTAGTCCCCGCAACCAACAAGTGCGGCATTTTCGCCAGATCGGCAACCACCGGCTCACCGGCGATATCTTTACCCAGCACCACGGTTAATGGCGACGGATTATCGCGGAATTTAGCGTTATCCAAAACTTCGCGCAGATAAACGGTTTGTCGTTTTTTATTCGGTAACTCCAGACCTACATAGGGTTTGCCAGGAATAACTTCAACGACACGCACCGCCACCGTCGAAAGTGAACGGGCAAGGTCACGTGACAAGTTAGAAATGCGCGCTGCTTTTACGCCCGGTGCCAGGTTCAATTCAAAGCGAGTGATAACTGGCCCCGGAGAGTAATTGACAACATCGGCTTTAATACGGAAATCAGCCAGACGCGCTTCTACCAGGCGCGCCATTTGTTCAAGCGCAAAGGTATCTACCGGCTCCACTTCGCTCGGCGGCGGTGTCAGCAAATCCAGAGAAGGCAGTGGCGTCGTCGGTTTATGCAACGGACGGCTGTCGCCATTACGCATCAACAGCGGATGAAGCAGGGTATCCTGCGGCTGCGGCGCAACTGGTTGTTGCGGCTGCTGATATTGTTGCTGCGGTGCAATCGGTTGTTGCGGCTGCTGTACAGGTTCAACAATTGGCGTAAACAGCGGTTCGTGTGGACCATCATCCAGCAACGCTTTCATTGGCGAAAATTCAAAATCATCCAGCGAGAACGGATTCGCCCCAGCCGGTTGTTCGCCGGAATAACGTTGTTGTTGAGTTTGAGCAAACTGACGAGCCAGTTCTGCCTCTGCCGCAGCATCTGCATCTTCTGTGTTCACGGGCACATCATGTTGATACTGTTCGCCATAGCGTTGCTGCTGCGTCTGGGCGAACTGACGTGCCAGTTCATCCTGCTGCATCGCATCGATTTCATCATCGTTGTACTGATCGCCAGAATCGTACTGATTACGCTGGGCTTCACGGGCTTTTTCTTCTGCCGCACGCTGTGAGGGCAGCTTAATACCGTAAGACGCCAGTTCACGACGAGTTGGCACGCGGATGCGTTTCGGTCGTGGCAACTGGGGGCCAATCCCCTCTTTGACCTGCGGACGCGGTCCACCGCTATTTGCCAGACTGAAGACTGGCGCGGCAACGGTTGCGGCAGCCCCCGTCGCCAGTGTCGCTTTTTTCACGCCAGATGCCAGCGGAGAAACGGCGGCAGCGGCTTCCACTGGAGGTACTGCTGCAACAGAAGGTGCTTTCAGCGAAGATTTGATCGGTTCTGGTTCTTTAACAGGTTCTGGAATCGGTTGATACCAGGCCGCAAGTTGTTCGCGTTCACGGGCTCGCTTCTCTTCCACTTCTTCAAAGTAGTAAAGCGGCGGACGCGTGGGTTTTGTCTCTTCTACAACGGGTTCAGGCTCCACAACAGGCTGCTGTTCAACGGGTTGCGGCTGTTGGTACAACGGCTCCTGAGCAGCTGGCTGCTGATAAGTTTGCTCAGTCTGGTATGTAGACTGTGGAGCAAAAGTGGATTGCTGCTCTTCGGCTTGCCAGGCGTTACCTGCCACCGCTTGTTCTGGCGCAGGGGCGTAATACGGCTGTTGCGCAGGCTGTTCCGCCGCAGTTGCGTAATACGGTTGCTGAACAGGTTGTTCCGCCGCAGGAGCGTAGTAAGGTTGTTGCGCAGGTTGTTCAGCTGCAGGTGCATAATACGGCTGCTGCGGCTGTACTGGTTGTTGCAGCGGCTCATTATATTGCACTGCAGGCTGCGCATATTGTGACTGCTGTGGGTAACCTTCCGGTGCAGGAGCAATAACCGGTTCTCCCGTTTGCGGCCCCGGTACAGGCTGCCAGGCTACTGTAGGTTGCGCAGGTGCAACATCAACAGAGGCAACAGGTGGCGTCTGAGTCACAGGTTCAACCGGTGCAGCCCAGCTTTGCGTCGCCGTGGTAGCAGCAGCTGCTACAGCAACAGGTTCGGTAATTGGCGCACCGTTTAATAATGGATCGTATTCGTCATATTCTGGCTGCGTTGCACGATTGCCCGAAAAGAGGACGTCGTCAGGGTCGGCAGCCACACCGCGTGCAGTGTAGGTAATCTCTTCGTCATCATCCATCCGCTTACCGGAGAACAACGCAGCGTCTGTTTGCCGCCCCATCGGATTAATGAATTTTTCCGCCAACCGTTTACGACGCGCTAGCGCGCCGCGAAGAATACGGGCACGGCGTGATTCATGCTGTTTGCCGTGATTTTCATCTTCATACTCTTCGTCGTCTTCATACTCATCTTCATCGACCCAGGTATCATCGCGACGGGTACGATTACTGGCGAAGGTAAGAATATTTAAAATCCAGCCGCCGAGTTTTTCAGCAATGGTCACCCATGACCAACCGGTGAACAGCGTCAGGCCCGCTGCCCAAACGCAGAGCAGCGCAATAGTTCCCCCGCTACTGTGTAGCAGTGGTTGTAGCGTAGTGCTTAGTAAGCTGCCAATGACGCCACCGGAGGCAAAATACCAGATATCGTCAGCGTTGATTGCCGCCAGACCACAGGAGGTAAGGATGAGCGCCAAAACGCCAATGATGCGTAGCGAAACGGCAAAATAATCAATGTATTCGTCGCTGGACTGATGACGCCAGGCAAACCAACAACCGCCGACAATAATGACGGGAATGGTGTAAGCCATCACGCCAAAAATAAAGAACAGCGTATCTGCCAGCCACGCACCGGGCATCCCACCTAAATTATGGATAGGTTCATGCCAGGCCGTTTGCGACCAGCTGGGGTCCGAAGGGTTAAAGCTTAGTAAGGCAGCCATCAACCAGACGGCAAACAGGACAATAAGGATCAGCAACGCCTCCAGAAGGCGGCGGCCGCTACTTAACTTTGTCAATGTGACTTCTTTGTCTTCAGTGTATTCCTGGCTCAAGAAAGGCTCTCCAGGTTACAGGCTTTTCCTGCCCGATGCTAAAACGGACAACAGTACCAGGTTACCCCAGTACTGTTGCTGTATGGATTAACAGGAGTGTAATCAAAATACGCCGATTTTGCACCTGTTCCGTGTTAGCGCGTCTTAATAACCAGACGATTACTCTGCTTGACTTCTTCCATAACAACGTATGTCCGTGTGTCATTGACGCCAGGCAGACGCAGCAGGGTTTCCCCCAGTAACTTACGGTAAGCAGACATATCCGGCACGCGTGTTTTCAACAGGTAGTCGAAATCACCGGATACTAAATGACACTCCTGAATTTCTTCAAGTTTTTGTACAGCGGTATTGAATTGTTCAAACACATCCGGTGCGCCACGATTCAGAGTAATCTCAACGAATACCAGAAGTGATGCATCCAGATAATGGGGGTTCAGCAGCGCCGTATAGCCCTGAATAAACCCTTGTCTTTCCAGCCGACGCACACGCTCAAGGCACGGCGTTGGGGAAAGTCCCACACGTTTAGAAAGCTCGACGTTAGAAATACGCCCATCCTTTTGCAACTCATTAAGAATGTTACGATCGATACGGTCGAGATCTTTGCCAGGGCGCTTCTTGCTATCTACCATTATTATTGTCTCTCTGTATTCCTTCCCTCCTCCTGTCTGACCCTGAAACATCACTGTTCAGAGTCGCTACCCGTCACGATAGACCGAAATCATGAAGATTCACGGCGCGCAATGCCTGGGTCTACGGTGAGAAGACCGTTGCCTTGTGGCAGCTATCGACATCACGAATGGCGTCTGTCCACGCCATACGTAGATTTCACTAGCACGGTAAACATGGTATTTACATGCATGGTTATGCGCATATAAGAATACTGTTTTTTTTCTTCCTCGAATGTTTTCGCAAAACACCAGGGGATTGTCAAAGCAAAACATCGATTTTTAGTACAACATGCCAGATATTCATTAACAGGGGCGTTTATTCATCATTTAATCGGCTTATAAAGCGGGAAATTTAAGTAGCAGAGGTGATAATGACGGGAGAATTTGACCTGCTTATCGATGCTGCCGATTGCACAAATTGTTAACAAAATCGTCATACTCTTTTTTTACGTCTGTAAATTCCCTACAATCCTGCCATTGTCTGCCAACAACTATGGGGATCTCATGGGCACGACCAAACACAGTAAACTGCTTATCCTGGGTTCAGGCCCGGCGGGATACACCGCTGCTGTCTACGCGGCGCGCGCCAACCTGCAACCTGTGCTGATTACCGGCATGGAAAAAGGCGGCCAACTGACCACCACCACGGAAGTGGAAAACTGGCCTGGCGATCCAAACGATCTGACCGGTCCGTTATTAATGGAGCGCATGCACGAACATGCCACCAAATTTGAAACTGAAATCATCTTTGATCACATCAACAAAGTTGATTTGCAGAATCGTCCGTTCCGTCTGACTGGCGATAGCGGCGAATACACTTGCGACGCGCTGATTATTGCCACCGGAGCTTCTGCACGCTATCTCGGCCTGCCCTCTGAAGAAGCCTTTAAAGGCCGTGGAGTTTCTGCTTGTGCAACCTGCGACGGTTTCTTCTATCGCAACCAGAAAGTTGCGGTCATCGGCGGCGGCAATACCGCGGTTGAAGAGGCGCTGTATCTGTCTAACATCGCTTCGGAAGTTCATCTGATTCACCGCCGTGATGGTTTCCGTGCGGAAAAAATCCTCATTAAGCGTCTGATGGATAAAGTGGAGAACGGCAACATTATTCTGCACACCAACCGTACGCTGGAAGAAGTGATCGGCGATCAGATGGGCGTCACTGGCGTTCGTCTGCGCGATACGCAAAACACCGATAATATCGAGTCACTCGACGTTGCCGGTCTGTTTGTTGCTATCGGTCACAGCCCGAATACTGCCATTTTCGAAGGGCAGCTGGAACTGGAAAACGGCTACATCAAAGTACAGTCGGGTATTCATGGTAATGCCACCCAGACCAGCATCCCTGGCGTCTTTGCCGCAGGCGACGTGATGGATCACATTTATCGCCAGGCCATTACATCTGCTGGTACAGGCTGCATGGCAGCTCTTGATGCGGAACGCTACCTCGACGGTTTAGCTGACGCAAAATAATTTTACAAATCAGTAACAAAAGTAAAGAAGGCGACACCATGCGACTATGGGTCGCCTTTATTTTTTCCCCGTTGTAACATTGCTCTGCAAATAATTCTGATAACTCACCTGCTAAGCGTGCAATGAATAAATCCCGTCAAAAAGAATTAACCCGCTGGTTAAAACAGCAAAGCGTCATCTCCCAACGTTGGCTGAATATTTCTCGTCTGCTGGGCTTTGTGAGCGGCATATTGATCATTGCCCAGGCCTGGTTCATGGCGCGAATTCTGCAACATATGATTATGGAGAATATTCCCCGTGAAGCCCTGCTGCTTCCCTTTACGTTACTGTTTCTGACCTTTGTACTGCGCGCATGGGTGGTCTGGTTACGCGAACGGGTGGGTTATCACGCCGGGCAGCATATCCGCTTTGCCATCCGCCGTCAGGTTCTCGACCGTCTGCAACAAGCAGGGCCAGCGTGGATTCAGGGTAAACCAGCGGGGAGCTGGGCGACGCTGGTACTCGAGCAAATTGACGATATGCATGATTACTATGCACGCTACCTGCCGCAAATGGCGCTGGCAGTGTCGGTGCCGCTGCTGATTGTGGTGGCTATCTTCCCCTCTAACTGGGCCGCGGCGCTCATTCTGCTGGGCACTGCACCGCTAATTCCGTTATTTATGGCGCTGGTTGGAATGGGGGCTGCCGATGCTAACCGACGTAACTTTCTCGCTCTTGCTCGCTTAAGTGGGCATTTCCTCGATCGCCTGCGCGGCATGGAAACATTGCGTATTTTTGGTCGTGGTGAAGCTGAAATTGAAAGTATTCGTTCTGCTTCGGAAGATTTCCGTCAACGGACAATGGAAGTGCTACGGCTGGCGTTTTTATCCTCCGGCATTCTCGAATTTTTTACCTCGCTGTCGATTGCTCTGGTGGCGGTCTACTTTGGTTTTTCCTACCTCGGCGAGCTGGATTTTGGTCACTACGATACTGGCGTGACGCTGGCTGCGGGTTTTCTGGCCCTGATCCTTGCGCCAGAGTTTTTCCAGCCATTACGCGATCTCGGTACGTTTTATCATGCTAAAGCCCAGGCTGTTGGTGCAGCTGACAGTTTGAAAACGTTTATGGAAACCCCGCTCGCCCATCCGCAGCGCGGTGAAGCGGAATTAGCATCGACCGATCCGGTGACCATTGAAGCCGAGGATCTGTTTATCACGTCGCCGGAAGGTAAAACGCTGGCCGGACCGCTGAATTTTACTTTGCCAGCAGGCCAACGAGCAGTGTTGGTTGGTCGCAGCGGTTCAGGTAAAAGTTCACTGTTGAACGCGCTTTCTGGTTTTCTCTCATATCAGGGATCGCTACGAATCAACGGGATAGAATTACGCGATTTATCACCGGAATCATGGCGTAAACATCTCTCCTGGGTTGGGCAAAACCCACAATTACCGGCAGCAACATTACGGGATAACGTACTACTGGCGCGACCTGATGCCAGCGAACAAGAGTTACAAACAGCGCTGGATAACGCCTGGGTCAGTGAGTTTCTACCGCTCCTGCCACAAGGCGTTGATACGCCTGTTGGCGACCAGGCTGCCCGCCTTTCCGTGGGGCAGGCGCAGCGCGTGGCGGTGGCCCGTGCGTTACTAAATCCCTGTTCGCTATTACTGTTGGATGAACCCGCTGCCAGCCTTGATGCTCACAGTGAACAGCGCGTAATGGAGGCGCTTAATGCCGCCTCTCTGCGCCAGACAACGTTAATGGTCACCCACCAGTTAGAAGATCTTGCTGACTGGGATGTCATTTGGGTAATGCAGGATGGTCAGATTATTGAGCAAGGACGTTACGCGGAATTAAGCGTGGCTGGTGGTCCTTTCGCCATATTGCTGGCCCATCGTCAGGAGGAGATTTAAATGCGCGCTTTGCTACCCTATCTGGCACTGTATAAACGTCATAAATGGATGTTAAGTCTTGGTATTGTGCTGGCAATTGTCACGCTGCTCGCCAGTATCGGCCTGTTGACACTTTCGGGCTGGTTCCTCTCCGCCTCAGCGGTTGCGGGGGTTGCCGGACTGTACAGCTTCAACTATATGCTACCCGCTGCGGGCGTGCGTGGCGCAGCAATCACCCGTACTGCCGGGCGTTATTTTGAACGTCTGGTAAGTCACGACGCGACTTTCCGCGTGTTGCAGCATCTGCGCATTTATACCTTCAGCAAATTGCTGCCCCTCTCCCCTGCCGGGCTGGCGCGCTATCGTCAGGGCGAATTACTCAACCGCGTGGTGGCGGATGTTGATACGCTCGATCATCTTTACCTGCGCGTTATCTCGCCGCTGGTAGGCGCTTTTGTGGTGATTATGGTGGTGACAATCGGGTTCAGTTTCCTTGATTTCACCCTCGCCTTTACGCTGGGTGGCATTATGTTACTGACGCTTTTCCTGATGCCACCGCTGTTTTATCGTGCGGGAAAAAGCACAGGGCAAAATCTGACTCATCTTCGCGGGCAGTATCGCCAACAACTGACGGCCTGGCTGCAAGGGCAAGCTGAGCTGACCATTTTTGGTGCCAGCGATCGTTATCGCACGCAGTTAGAGAATACCGAAATTCAGTGGCTGGAAGCGCAACGTCGTCAATCTGAACTCACCGCATTGTCGCAAGCGATAATGCTGCTCATTGGCGCGTTAGCGGTGATCCTGATGCTGTGGATGGCGTCTGGCGGCGTTGGCGGCAATGCTCAACCCGGCGCGTTAATTGCCCTGTTTGTCTTCTGCGCGTTAGCCGCGTTTGAAGCACTGGCACCAGTAACGGGTGCATTTCAGCATCTGGGGCAAGTCATTGCCTCTGCCGTACGGATCTCTGATTTAACGGATCAAAAACCGGAAGTCACCTTCCCTGATACCCAAACTCGTGTTGCCGATCGCGTTTCGCTGACATTACGGGATGTTCAGTTCACTTATCCGGAGCAATCCCAACAGGCACTTAAAGGGATTTCTCTTCAGGTAAACGCCGGGGAACATATTGCGATTCTCGGGCGAACCGGATGCGGCAAATCAACACTGTTACAACTGCTGACCCGCGCTTGGGACCCGCAACAGGGCGAGATTTTGCTTAACAATAGCCCCCTAGCCAGCCTGAATGAAGCGGCTCTACGACAGACCATCAGCGTTGTGCCACAGCGAGTGCATCTGTTTAGCGCCACGCTGCGTGATAATCTGTTACTCGCCTCGCCTGATAGTAGTGATGAGGCTCTGGCGGAGATCTTGCGTCGCGTTGGTCTGGAGAAGCTGCTCGAGGATGCAGGTCTCAACAGTTGGTTGGGTGAAGGCGGACGCCAGCTCTCCGGCGGTGAACTGCGCCGTCTGGCTATCGCCCGTGCGCTGTTACATGATGCGCCACTGGTACTGCTGGACGAGCCTACAGAAGGCTTAGATGCCACAACCGAAAGTCAGATCCTTGAATTGCTTGCAGAAATGATGCGTGAGAAAACGGTGTTAATGGTCACCCATCGACTTCGCGGACTCTCTCGTTTCCAACAGATAATAGTGATGGACAACGGGCAAATTATTGAGCAAGGTACTCACGCAGAACTGCTTGCCAGACAGGGGCGTTATTACCAGTTTAAGCAGGGTTTGTAAGCTATTATTGAACGATCCGACTTGCGTGGAGTTTTGCGGTCATGCGCCTGGTTCAGCTTTCTCGCCATTCAATAGCCTTCCCTTCCCCGGAAGGCGCATTACGTGAGCCTAACGGCCTGCTGGCACTGGGGGGCGATCTTAGCCCTGCGCGCCTGTTAATGGCTTATCAGCGTGGTATTTTCCCGTGGTTTTCTCCTGGCGACCCCATCCTCTGGTGGTCGCCCGATCCCCGCGCGGTGTTATGGCCAGAATCACTGCATATCAGCCGTAGTATGAAGCGATTTCATAAACGCTCGCCCTATCGTGTCACGATGAATTACGCTTTTGGTCAGGTCATCGAAGGCTGTGCCAGCGATCGCGAAGAAGGAACCTGGATCACGCGTGGCGTGGTCGAAGCCTACCATCGCCTTCACGAACTCGGTCATGCCCACTCCATTGAAGTCTGGCGTGAAGGCGAACTTGTCGGCGGCATGTACGGCGTGGCGCAGGGAACACTGTTTTGTGGCGAGTCGATGTTCAGCCGTATGGAGAATGCCTCGAAAACAGCGCTCCTGGTTTTTTGTGACGAATTTATCCGTCACGGCGGCAAGCTTATCGACTGCCAGGTATTAAATGACCATACGGC
>ENA-ORUW01002132-ORUW01002132.1-human-gut-metagenome-genome-assembly--contig:-NODE-2132-length-11852-cov-25.000085_pt1 | contig 11852 bp, 8 predicted proteins | sample MGYA00242088_ERZ509227 | MGnify/ENA primary metagenome ERZ509227 (study PRJEB26280, sample SAMEA2338816) | human gut metagenome | biome: human gut; feature: human-associated habitat; material: faeces... | reverse complement strand
CCCCTTATACTTTGCTGTCTTAATATGTACAAAATTCAAATCACCATACTGACGTTCGATATAAAGAGAATCATCCTCAATCAAATCGATGTCCATATTATGCATAATGCTTGAAGCAAAAATCGTCACTTCATACCCGGCTTTTTGCAAATAATGTGCAAACTTAATAGTCCTTAAACGCGACTCAAGTCGGGGAGGCATGGCATACTGATTTACCAGCCATATTCTTTTTCCCGTTTTTTCTTCCGTCATTTCCATTGATTCAAAACCTCAACAACTGTCTTCACCTCTTCTTCCGTCATTACAGGACTGATAGGTAAACTTAATTCCTCCTGATGTATTTGTTCTGTCACCGGAAAACACTGCTCGTTCCAAGCTTTATAGCATGCTTGCTTATGCGGTGGAATCGGATAATGGATAATGGTCTGAATTTTTTGGTCGTTCAAATATTTCTGCAATTCTTCTCTTTCTTTACAACGAACAGGAAATAAATGAAAGACATGGGATTGCCAATTTTTAATTACAGGTAAAACAATCCGGGAATTTTTTATATGTTGTATATAATATCCGGCGACTTTTCTCCGTAAAGCAATATCCTGGTCCAGATATTTCAATTTCACATTCAAAACAGCTGCCTGAATTTCATCTAACCGGCTATTTCGTCCGGTGTACTTAAATACATATTTCTGAGTAGAACCATAATTTGCCAGTGCTCTCACTGTTTCCGCCAACTCGCTGTCATTTGTCGTCACAGCACCGGCATCCCCCAAAGCCCCTAAATTCTTTCCCGGATAAAAACTATGTCCAGCAGCATCACCTAACGAACCTGTCATGCAACCATCAGCTGTCAAACAGCCATGCGCTTGAGCATTATCTTCTACTAACTTCAGATTATATTTTTTGCAAATATTGGCAATTTTCTCACTCCAAGCCAAACGACCATAGAGGTGCACAAGAGCTATAGCTTTTGTACGAGAAGTTATAACTTCCTCTATCTTATCCTCATCAATCTCAAGTGTATTCAGTCTTGGCTCTACAAGAACAGGCTTCAAACCATTTTCTGTGATAGCAAGAATAGTTGCAATATAGGTATTTGCCGGTACAATGACCTCATCACCTGGTTGCATTACACCCATCTCAATGTATGCACGGAAAATCCAAATCAGTGCATCCAAGCCATTGGCACAACCAACTGTATATTGTACTCCAACAAATTTTGAGTAATTCTCCTCAAAACGTTCGTTCTCCTTGCCTTGAAGGTACCAACCTCCGTTAACCACACGGCTTACAGCCTCATTTATCTCAGCTCCGTGAAGAGCGGTCACATCTTTTAATGAAAGAAAAGGTATCATTTTGTTTTTCTTTATTTATCAGCTATTTTTCTAAGAAATTTCGCAGGATTACCTACCCAGATTTCTCCGGCAGGCACATTCTTTGTCACCACACTGCCAGCACCAATCATGGCATCCTCACCAATGGTTATCCCTGGAAGTATCGTAGAACCAGCACCGATAGATGCACCCTTGCACACCTTTGTCTTAAGAAGAACCCAATCCTCATTCTTCGACTTTGGATACATATCATTGGTAAAAGTCGTATTAGCACCTACCATTACATTATCTTCCCAACTCAGCAAAAGTAATACCGTTTATGGCAATGGGTCAGGTAAAGAAGGATTCTTAGGGTCGTAAACAGCGACACCAACCTTTGAATCGGCACAGCCATAATACAAATACCATTTCCCTTTAAAATAAACCATTCCTTCAATGAATACAGTCCCATCAACATATTGTCCACTTTTCTCGAAAGAATCCATTGGTCGGAAAAAAGGTTCATCCAAACGGCTGATAAGATGAGTTGGATCATTAGCGTCAAAAAGAGCCTGTCCTGCCGCATAAACATTTGGCGTATAACGTTTATCTCCCTTTCCTGAATGGTTTTTTCCGTTATATAAAAGCACTATTCCCTTTGGTGTATATATGGCTGGAGGTCCACATTCTGTCAGTTGACTGTCAAAATATCCGTCACGAGGTGAAAACAATCTTTTCAAAGAACCATCAATATTTACTATTGGAGTCCAATTAACTAAATCCTCAGAAGTGGCAGCAAAAACATGTTCCTCTCCCCAATACATGAAATATTTTCCCCCTACCTTTTTTATTACTTGTCTTCCGTCAATCAACTCAGTGAGTATAGAACCTGATTTGCATGCCATATTGTAAAATTTCCCGTCATAAGCTTTGGCAAAAGCAGGTCCATATTTTGTCCAATGTACCAAATCTTTGGAAGTAGCGACCGCAAGACGAGGAATGTCCCTGTTCCATTGAGTGTACATCATAACATATAACCCGTCAACAGTAACAGCAATCCTCGGATCTTCGCAACCTCCTGGCCATTCAAGACTCTTTTGCAAATCGTTGTCCGGATAAAAAACCGGGGTACTTCTGCGCTGAAAAGTCACTCCATCAACAGATGTTGCATAGCCAAGACGTGAAGTACGACGCCCTATACCAATACCTGACTTATCCTCAGCTCTGTATAGTACGACTATTTTTTCGTCATATATCGTAGCTGCCGGATTGAATGTGTCATTTGACTCCCATGCTACCGAATCTTCAGTCAACGGGCAATAAAACCACGTATTATCTATAGGTGATATAACCGGATTTACATTCTCCGGACGCTCAAATCCGCCAAAAGCCCAATCTGGCAATCTTCCTACACCATCTTCGGACTGCCTTTCTCTGGAAGTACATGACATAAAAGTTGTAACAAATATAAACAATAAACTCAGTTTCATATGATTAATCATTATTTTGATAGTTATGACCGACCATAACGATAGGCCATAGCCGGCAATCTTTTATTTAAGTTTAACTTTGCTTACTTTCAGTTTCAATGGAACTGATAAAAATTCTTCTAAATGATATAACTTTTCTTATTGGATAAAAAAATGTCACTTACAAAACACTTGTCAACTCGTAACTGAAACATTGTTTAATATAAAGTTGAATTTGCTAATCAACAGTAAAGAAAGCTAAATTTCAGTCTTGTATTAAAATCAATGTATGCTATTCAACAAATCAACCTTTCCATCGTTAACTAGTTTTAGAATCAATTCCCCGAACAATGTATTTTGCCATGCAAACCATGCGCGTGTAAATTTTTTAGAATCATCTTTATGGAATGATTCGTGCATGAATCCTGTTCCGGCATCTGTATCCATAAGCATTTTTATACAGAACTTTATTTCCTCGTCATCTTGGCTTGTAAACGCTTTCATCATTATACTCATCGGCCAAATCATGTCATATCCGATATGCGGTCCGCCAATACCCTCTCCTGCCGTGCCTTTAAAAAAATAGGGATTATCCTCGCTCCATACGAACTTTCGTGTATTCTGATAAACAGGGTCATCTATATCTACGTCACCCAAATAAGGCATAGCGAGCAAACTTGGCACATTTGCATCATCCATCAACAAATGGTTGCCGAAACCATCAACCTCGAATGCATATATATTGCCGTATTTTGGATGATTGTATATGGCATGTTTTTTCAAGGCTTTTTCCACTTCATCAGCTAACGATTTGCATTCGTCAGACAGTTCGTTTTTTTTGTTCACTTTAGTCAATATTTCCGCAGCCTTGCGCAATGATGTTACAGCAAAGAAATTAGAAGGAATAAGAAACTGGAAAGTGGTTGCATCATCCGACGGACGGAAAGCCGAGGCTATCAACCCGACTGGTTTCACTGGATTCCCCCATCCGTCGTTTGTTAGTGTATCAAGTGCTCGTTCTGTCTTGCGTTGAAAACGATAAGGTCCCTTTGAATCATCCTTACGTTGTTGTTCTTTGAATGTTTTTAGAATATTTGCGATTGCTGAAAGCCATTCGTCGGAAAACACGCTTGTATCGCCTGTCACCTTCCAATAATGATAGGCAAGGCGTATAGGATAACACAATGAATCTATTTCCCATTTCCTTTCATGCAGTTCAGGCTTCATGTCAGTCAAATCGCTCATCCATTCTCCCCCTTCCGCATTCATATTGAAAGCATTTGCATAAGAATCTATATTAATGCATTTGAACTGACGATTTATAACTCCCGCCAACATTCTTTTCAGTTCAGGGTCTTTGTTGGCCAGTTGCACATAAGGCCATACCTGTGCAGCAGAATCACGCAACCACATGGCATGAATATCACCTGTATATACAAATGTATCATCTTTGCCGTCGAAATAAACTGTTGTGTCAAGCGTATTAGGGAAACAATTCTCAAACATCCATGACAAACGCGCATTAGTCAACAATCGTTTAATTCTTATAATCTGTTCTTCCACAGCTTTTGACTCAAACAAGCGCTTGGATGGTTCCGGACGGTTGGTATGATACTGGTACACCTTTATATTGTCTTGCTTGACAATAAAACTATTTTCAGCCATAGCATGTATGTCAGCCATACCCAAAAGAGCTATGGAAAAGCAAAAAAACTTTGTCTTATTCATATTCATGGTATTTAAGTTTTTTAATGTTTAAGTTTTTTATTTTGTAAATTCTTGAGTTGGTAAATTCCCGCAAATAATTCCACAAGGCAAGCATTGTCAAGTAACCACTTATATCGTTCATTGTTATGCCCAGACCAGTCCCTGCCCATCAGTCCGTTTTCATCCCTGTAGTTATTCCAAGCATATTGTGCATTGTCTGCCATGGCATCCACATACTTGCTGTTTCCGTCTATCTCATACAATGCCTTCAATCCTCTGAACAAGATTACATTAAACCACGACATATCCTTATGAACTTTTAATGTCGGTTTTTTCTTATCTGCCTTTGTGCGGAAAAAGACATCCGTATTTGCAGCAGTACGTTGTGCATCTTCCAGATACTTTTTGTCACCTGTTTCTTCATAGAGTAATACTCCTGCCTGGATCATCTGACCGCTGTTATAAGCATACTTTTCTTTTGCTATTACACCTTTCAAGTCTACATAGTCCCAATAAAGGAAGTCCAATGGGTCACATAACCATTTTTTTGTCCATTCATAAGTTTCCTTAGCCTTTTTCAGGTATTTGTCATCCTTTGTCAACCTATACAGTTTCACACAAAGTACCGATGAAGGAGCATTGGAACAAGAATGTTTGGAAGCCTTATTCTGCTCACACCAAAATATACCTCCTCCCAGTTCTTCAGTCCATCCGCTGTATATGTATTGAAATAAGGCTATTGCTTTACTTAGGTAATAGCATTTATGTGTCAACTCATAGTAATCGCAATAATCCAATGCAATCCAAATGTTGTCGTCATAATAACGTCCATGCTGACCATATTTCACCGGATACGATTGGTAAGATGGAGGCTGACGTTCGTCATCCCAATACTGTTCCAGTCCTGGCAAGATTTTCTGTTCCATCAGTTCATCATACTTCTTGTTTCCTGTAACTTTATACAAAGACACACATGCAGACAGCATCCCAGAATACGGCCACAGGAAAGAAGACTTTAGTGAACCTTCGAAAGAAATACCTTCCGACAAATATGTTATTTTTTGTTCAGGATTGACTGGATAAGTTTCAGTAAGAAGTCCGTCGTTTGTCTTATAAAGTTCTAAAATATTAAACAATATGGAATCAGCAACAGAAAGATAATAGTTCTTCTCTTGTGCATGTCCTACAGAAAAGGCAAAGCAAAATAGCAGGCTGGTTACTAAATGTATATTTTTCATATGTCTGAATTTTGAGTTGGCAGTTTCACACTTACATCAGCGTAGAACTTCAAGTTCAACTACGACGGGGAAATGATCAGACGGCACACGGGCCTGACAATCTTTTATGTCTATTTCACTTGGGCAGTCGTTTGTCTGCATGTTTTCGTTGTTCACACTAGTCCTATAAGTATCAGTCAGCACACCGTATTTCTTGACATGAAAATCCGGAGACACAAAAATATGATCTATACGACTTTTCGTGAAACTATTAGGATCAAAATTATTGAACGTGCCATTTGTAGCATAACGAATGTCACATTTTTCATAAGAATCACAAAGTGTCCACTTATTAACAAGTACATCATATGACTTATGGGTTTGGTCAACATTAAAATCCCCCGTCAAGATTACTGGAAGCCCATCTCCGATTTCTTTCATCTTTTTTAGCACAAGCAATGCGCTTTCCACCCGAGCGTTCTTCCCAATATGGTCCATATGAAGATTAAAAAAAAGGAATTCAAATCCTGAGTCCTTGCATTTGAAATGCCCCCAACTGCAAATACGCGGCAACACGGCATCCCAACCTTTGCTTGGTACATCAGGGGTCTCCGACATCCAAAAGTCACCTTTGTCTATCACTTCAAACTTGTCTGTACGGTAAAAAATTGCGGAATGTTCTCCTTCAGTCTTACCGTTGTCCCGTCCCACTCCGATGTAATCATATTCTGGCAAAGCCTTTTTCATGTCTTCCAATTGATGAATGAAACACTCTTGTGTTCCAAAAATGTCGAAGTCGTGATATTGCACTATTCCCGCTATCACGGGATAGCGCAATCCCCATCCATTACCATTTACTGAGTCATTGTGGTTTGCATTCCTTAAGTTATAAGATGCTGCAATGATTGACACAGGACACTTCTTATTGTTACAAGCATAAAAAACTATTGAAATTATTACAACAGACAATAAAACTTTTAGTTTCATAAATACTTAATTAATTGTTATTACTATGCTAAAATAATACTTTTATTCCAAAGAGAAAGAATAAGGTGCATCCTTTTCGGAGATGCCACGCTTTTTATTGGGTGTCTTGCTCATTCTGAACTGTATGTTAGCGCCATCGATTAATTGGTCATGAGTAAGGTAATTACGTGAATATAACTTTCCGTTTACTTTCATATCGTTTACATAACGATAATCGTTTCCAGTATTGTCCAATTTTAAGACAATTGTATTGCCGTTTTCCAAGTGCAATTTTGCAGATTTGAAAATAGGACTGCCAATTATGTATTCATCCGTTCCGGGACAAACTGTATAAAAACCCAACGCTGAAAATACATACCATGCAGAAGTCTGGCCATTGTCTTCATCTCCGCAATATCCATCGGGTGCGGCCGAATACAACTTATTCATTATTTCGCGTATCCAATATTGTGCCTTCCATGGTTCGCCTGAGTAATTATATAAATATACCATATGCTGGATTGGCTGATTACCATGGGCATATTGTCCCATATTCATTACTTGCATTTCGCGCATCTCGTGGATAATGCCCCTGCTCTCCAGTCCTAACCTGCTTGGGATAACAAACACTGAATCCATCATAGTATTGAATTCTCTTTTACCACCCATTAAGTCGATAAGTCCCTGAGGGTCGTGGAACACACAGAAACTCCAATGCCAACTGTTTCCCTCGCAGAAATCTCCGCTCCAGTCAACGGCCCTAAAATTCGGATTGAACGTACCTTTATCATCCTTTCCCACCATAAGTTTATATTCTTGATGATATACGTTCTTATAATTCATAGCACGTTTTTTATAAATTCCTATTTCACTGTCAGGCTTTCCTAACTTCTTTCCCAAAGTATAAATGGCCCAATCGTTATAAGCATATTCCAAAGTACGAGCCACACTTTGTCCTATGCCAATATTGTTCGGGACATACCCCAAACTGTTATAAGCATCATAAGCCACACGCCCAGAAGCAGTGCCCTTCAGATGTGCGTTCGCACCATGCTTCAACGCTTTCCATAAAGTCTCAATGTCATAACCTCGTAAACCTTTAATATAGGCATCTGCCACTACGGATGCGGAATTGTTTCCTACCATGCAATCTCTGTGTCCTGGGCTCGCCCATTCTGGCAAGAAACCGCTTTCCTTGTATGCATTCACAAGCCCCTCCTGCATTTTTACATTCATCGAAGGATATACCAGATTAAGCAATGGGAACAAAGTACGGAATGTATCCCAAAAACCTGTATCAGTAAACATATACCCTGGAAGCACCTTACCATTATACGGGCTGTAATGCATCACTTTGCCGTCTTTGTCAATCTCGTAAAAACTGCGTGGGAACAGCAAAGAGCGATATAGGCATGAATAAAACGTACGAAGGTTGTCTGTGTTATCATCATCTATATCTATCTTACCCAATTCGTTGTTCCATTTTTCTTTTCCTTCCGCAACAAGCTGGTCGAAAGTTTTGTCGTCAAGTTCATTAAGGTTCAGTTCCGCTTGCTCGTGGCTGATGAACGACGATGCAATCCTTACATGTACCATTTCTCCTTTTGTTGTCTTAAATCCCACTACAGCCCCTGCGTGGTTACCTTTCACTTCGGTTTCTTCAGGATATATGCTGTTGTCCATTGCCGTGGCTACAAAAGTGAACGGCTTGTCAAATTCTATTACGAAATAATTTTTGAAATTTTCAGGCACACCACCGCTGTTTTTAGTGGAATAACCTACAATCTTGTTTTTTTCTGGAATTACTTTTACGTATGATCCCCTGTCGAATGCATCCAATACCATATAGGCATTATTTGTTTCCGGATAGGTAAAACGAAACATCGCGGCACGCTCTGTCGGGACAATCTCTGTTGTCACGTCATGATCTGCAAGATAGACCTTATAATAATATGGTTTTGCAACCTCAGCTTTGTGCGAGAACCAGCTGGCACGCCTGTCTTGGTCGAACACAAGTCCACCGGTAACAGGCATTACTGCAAACTGACCATAATCGTTCATCCACGGACTTGGCTGATGAGTCTGCTTGAATCCACGAATTTTATCAGCGTTATAAGTATATGTCCACCCATCGCCCATTTTACCCGTCTGAGGTGTCCAAAAATTCATTCCCCATGGCAATGCTATTGCAGGATAAGTATTACCGGTTGACAATTCGAATTTCGATTGTGTGCCGACTAATGTGCTGACATAATCAACAGGGGTTTTAACTGCATAAAATGGTATAGTGCACAAAATGGCACAAAACAAAATCAGTAAACGTTTAATTGAAAATGAAAGTGTTTCCATGAAATAATAAGTTTAATGGATTAAAAAAATTTGAGACAAAAATAATGATAGAAGAAGCCCTTACTATTATTATTAGATTATAAAAAAGGAATTTGTCTATAACATTAACTACTATGTCGCAAATCTTTACCTATATTTTTTCCTGCAAAAGAATTTACCAAAAGTTTTTTTACTTTTGCAATATAATAAATAGAAAATAATTTTTAATATTATGAGAAAACAGACAATCCTTATTTTATTAATTCTGACAAACATTTGGAACAACATCCATTCATATAACCTTAAGCAAATAGCAGACAAGGAATATATGACAAATAGTTCCATCACTTCATTGTGTCAGGATGATTACGGTATGCTATGGATTGGCACATGCGATGGCATGAATGTTTACAACGGTCAAAAGATAGAAGAGTTTAAGATTGCCAATGCCATAGACTATCTTACCGGCAATCTAATAGATCGCATCGTTTACACCGGCAATGACATATATTGGGTTCAAACTTATCATGGGTTAAACCGTCTAGACCGTAAAACAAACGGAATAATCCATTACAGCGAGTTTCAGAAACTATTCTTAATGGATAAGGATAAATATGGAAACCTGTTTATCATACAAGAAAGCAATAGTATTTACTATTGCCCGAAAAATGAGACCAAATTCAAGAAAATCAGCATCACTGGAGTGCTAATATCAGACATTTTAAATTTTTTTATTGATGAACGCAACCTGATATGGATAACCATGGCAGGCTACAACCGGTGCTTTGAAATTATCCATGAGCCTTCCGGAGAAATAACTTTAGAGTCACGGCAACCAGAGCTAATCTACAGGTCAAGCCTACTATATTGTTTCAATGACGATGAACATCTGTTATATATAGACAAGGAATACAACTTTTTTTCTTACAATTTAAAATCCAAGGTTAATACACTAATATCCAATTTAAGGAAGGAAATACAGACCCATGGGAAAATATCATCAATAATCCGCTATCACGATAAGTTTTTTATCGGTTTCCTCATGGACGGACTTTTAATATTGGAAAAACGGGATGATTCCCAAGAATATGACATCCAGCAAATTCCAATAAACAGCGGAGTTTTCTGCATGATAAAAGACCACTTTCAAGATGCTATTTGGATTGGCACAGACGGGCAAGGTGTGTATCTTTACTCAAACCCTCTTTATTCCATAAAATCAGTTGTATTAAGCAATTTATATAGAAAAGCCGTAACCCCTGTAAGAGCACTTCATATTGACGATGAACGGACATTATGGATAGGAACAAAAGGCAACGGCATCATCAAGGCATATAATTATGACGCGAAGAAAGAGATATTCGATTGCAAGACCGAAATGCTTACAATCTCAAACTCAGATATAGGCAGTAATGCCGTCTATTGCTTTTCCAAAAGCAAGCATAACCTGTTATGGATTGGCAACGAGGAAGGCTTATGCTATTACTCATATAAAGACAAACGCATCAGAAGACTTCCAGTCATAATTAATGGCAAACATTTAAAATACATACACGACATATATGAGACCAAGAACTCAGAGTTATGGATAGCAAGTGTAGGCATGGGGATAGTTAAGGCGCAGCTGACAGGGAGTCCCGACACTCCCAGGCTTGAGGATATGCGTATTTATACTATTAATGAAGGCCAGATAGGATCAAATTATTTTTTTACCATTTACCATGAAGACGAAAACCCACCTCTTTTTGGTAATAAAGGTTATGGAGTATTCCGATACAATGAGAAAACCGATGTACTTGAGCCTGTCGCTACCCACAAATATGATAATATGACACTGAACAACATTCTTGCAATCAACAAGGATAGTTGCGGAAGCTATCTCTTGGGAACAAGCTACGGACTTATCAAGCTATCCCCAGATTCGTCATACCATCTTTTCAATACCAAAGACGGATTCCCAAACAGCACGATACATGAAATACTGAAAACCTCGCCGTATATTTTTTGGCTGAGCACAAACATGGGAATGATAAATTTTGACACACGTAGCAACGTGTTTAGGACGTATGGGGTCGGCGACGGCCTGAGAGTTGTGGAGTTCTGCGACGGGGCAGCTTTCCGTGACCCACAAACAGGCGTGTTATATTTTGGAGGTATAAACGGATTTGTTACAATTACAGCAGACGGACAAACAGAACATCCATACATGCCACCTATATATTTTGACAAGTTGTCAATATTCGGAAAGCAATACAGCTTAGGAGAATACATAACTTTGGAAAACGGAGAAAAAAAATTGAATTTGGATTACAATCAGAATTTCTTCTCCGTATCTTTTATATGTGTGGATTTTTTGAACGGCAACAATTATACTTTCTCATACAAGTTAAAAGGATTAAGCGAACAATGGATAAACAATGGTACGGAAAGTAGTATTGCTTTCACAAACATGGCTCCTGGGGAATACACATTACAGGTAAAATATTACAACAGTGTTTTCGATAGTGAGAGTAAAATATATTCATTGACTATATGTATTGCCAATCCATGGTACACATCATGGTGGGCAAAAATAATTTATTCAATATGTGTTCTCACAATAATAGGACTGTTTGTTCACTCTGCCACTATGCGAATGAGACGTAAAAAACAAGAAATGCTAAATGAAATTGAAAGACGCCACCAAAAGAACGTATTCGAGTCCAAGCTCAGCTTTTTCACTAACATAGCACATGAATTCTGCACACCACTGACATTGATTTGCGGACCTTGCGAGCGCATTCTTTCCACAAAAGGATTAAACCTTAATTCCGCAACACTATAGTTTAACATTATTTATAAGTGCCTGAGCAACA
>ENA-ORUW01002127-ORUW01002127.1-human-gut-metagenome-genome-assembly--contig:-NODE-2127-length-11874-cov-4.207801_pt1 | contig 11874 bp, 17 predicted proteins | sample MGYA00242088_ERZ509227 | MGnify/ENA primary metagenome ERZ509227 (study PRJEB26280, sample SAMEA2338816) | human gut metagenome | biome: human gut; feature: human-associated habitat; material: faeces... | reverse complement strand
TTATTGCCAATATGAGATATATCTGTTTTTATACTAAAACACGAAAACATAAGTATTTTCTTTAATATAAAGAAGAAACCTACATAATCTTAATAAAATGATACATAATACAAAATCATACATAAACGTTATTGCATTAAAATCAATGTTATAACAAAAATATACTGTATAAAAAATAAGATACAAAATTTGTAAAAAAGATTAAACATAAAAATTTTAATCTAAAAGTACCAAAAGGAGAAATGGACAATTTTTTGGATCAGAGATGATGCAATGGAGGAAAACATATGTCATATACGGAACATGAAAAACAGCAGACACATACTCTTTATGACGAAACTAGTTCAACAGCTAAAGTTCCCAATAAACCCGGCTATCCAACCAGACAAAATATGTATACATGACACAAAAACAGAAACATTGAAAAAAAGGCATCCGTTGATTATTCAAATACACCTGATCATAAAAGACATCCCTCTCTGAAATTAAAACTATCTATCATTCATCGTTGCTTTGAAGATGGAAAAGAAATAAAATCAATGTCAAAGGAAACTGGTTACTCAAGAACAAGTATCTATCTTTAGAAAAGAAAATACGAAGTCACGGCTAAAGGAATTACGAATTTATTTCACAAATAATAACATCTGATATAGCTATCAAAGAATTCAAGCCTTACTGAAAAAAACAAAATATCATCATATCAGAAAAAAATTGTTAGAAGAATCATGAAAGAAAATCATTTGGTAGTTAAAACAAAAAAATAAAGCTCCTATATGGTAGAAATTACAAAGGCAACTGAAAATCTTATTAACAAGGATTTCCATTCTGACAGACCAAATTATAAAACGCTAACTGATATTACTGAATTTTCGATATCTGTCAGAAAGGTATATCTTTTACCAATCATAGATTACTTTGATGAGATAATATCTGCATGGAAAGTTGGTACAATTTCAAAAGAGTGCGGACAATTTCTTGGACCAGAGATGATGTAATGGAGGAAAATATATGTCATATACGGAACAAGAAAAACAGCAGGCACTTGCACTTTACGATGAAACTGGTTCAATAGCCAAAGTCATCAATACACTTGGCTATACAACTAGACAAAATATGTATACATGGATCAAAAACAGAAATATTGAAAAAAAGAAAAAGGCATCCGTTGACTATTCAGATACACCTGAGCATAGAAGACATCCATCACTGGAATTAAAATTATCAATCATTCGTCGTTGCTTTGAAGAAGGAGAAGATATAAAATCAATATCAGAGGAAACTGGTTATTCAAGAGCGAGTATCTATCTCTGGAGAAGAAAATATGTTGGTGGGGGTGCAGCTGCATTGACAAGTAAAAAGAAGCATTTACCTCGAGGTAAAATCATTACAGATACGTCCAATCGTGATTCTGGTCAAGAAGAACTTATATCAAAAATCAAGGAACTGGAAATGGAAAATGATATTCTTAAGGAGACAATCAAAATATAAAAAAAAGATCAGGGCATCGATCAGTTTAATTTAAAAAATAAAGAAAAGACAATGATCATCGATGCCCTAAGAGATAAGTATTCATTGTCTTTGCTCCTGAAAAGGATGAGCATTTCAAAAAGCAGTTATTGCTATCAGCGTAAAATTATCCATTCAAAAGGAAAATATGAAGCTATAACTAAAGCAATTTCGCAATTATTTCATAAAAATGATAGCAGATATGGTTATCGAAGGATCCATGCATTGCTGAAAAAACAAGATATCATTATATCAGAAAAAATTGTTAGAAGAATTATGAAAGAAAATCATTTGGTAGTTAAAATAAAAAAGACTAAGAAATACAGCTCCTATATGGGAGAAATTACAAAAGCAGCTGAAAATCTTATTAACAGGAATTTTCATTCTGACAGGCCGAATCATAAAATGCTAACGGATATTACTGAATTTTCGATACCTGCTGGAAAGGTATATCTTTCACCAATCATAGATTGTTTTGATGGGATGGTATCTGCATGGAAAGTTGGTACAAATCCAAATGCGGAACTTGTCAACAGTATGCTGGATGAATACCATGAAACACTAAAAAACGGAGAAAAGCCTATCATACACAGTGATCGAGGAGCACATTATCGATGGCCGGAATGGATCAGTAGAATGGATAGGTATGGATTTCAAAGAAGTATGTCCAAGAAAGGTTGTTCACCAGATAATTCAGCATGTGAAGGATTTTTTGGAAGAATGAAAAATGAAATGTTTTACGGAAGAAAATGGAATAATATCAGTATAGAAAAATTTATGGTTCTTATAAATGAATATATTGTGTGGTACAATACAAAAAGAATAAAACAATCGTTAAATTATCTAAGTCCAAAAGAGTACAGACAATTACTGGATCTTAATTGAAATAGCAGGTCCAAGAAATTGTCCGCACCTCCAACTCGAATGTATTGCAGAAAATTATCTAATAAAATTAGTTCTTATAAATTTCTCTTTTTCTGGTAATCCATATTTAACTTTACCATCATGAATACTTTTTATCAAAAAAGACATATTTCTTGCAAGCACTCTCATACATTGCAATCCTTCTTCATCTCGCAATGCTTCTCCTTGTTCTCTACCATGGATTGTATTCCAGTATTGAGAAGATGCAATAGGCATACCTGAAATAGCGAAAAACTTATTAATTTCATCATATGTTGATGATATACCTCCACGTCTTGCTACAACAACACTTGCGCCTACTTTCATTGTCTTATCAAAAGACACACTATAAAATAGTCTTATTAAAAAGGAAATTAATGTTGAATTAGCAGATCCAAAGTAAACTGGTGTCCCCACAACCAACCCGTCACACTCTTCAAATTTCTTTGCAACATCATTAACTATATCATCAAACACACATTTTCCACGGCCATTTTTACATGACATACAGGCAATACAACCTCTGATATCTTTACTGCCGATATGAATCATTTCGGTTTCAATACCTTCATTATCAAAAATTTTAACCATTTCATCTAAAGCAACTCTTGTATTTCCTTTAACATGCGGACTACCATTAATCATTAATACTTTCATTTTTCTACCTCTTTTTATTGTTTATTTGATTGTACAATTTCTTTTAAAGAAATATGTGGATTACGATATCTTGCATTTGGATTTTTTTCAGAAACTAATTCTATAGCCTTAAACGGGCAATGATGAACACATGCCAAACAGAAATCACAGGTCTTACTTATTCGTTGTGCTCGTCCATCAATAACTTTTATATTTCCAGTTGGACATACTTGTTTACATATCTCACATCCTGCACATCTATCAGTCATAATAATAGCTTCTCCGTTGACTAATTCTGGATGTTCAGAAAATCTTTTTGATGCCACGGCATATAATTTTTTTCTGCGGTAGATAGTATTGAAACAATTATCTATGATTTTAATTGGCTTGATGATATTTTTTCATTATTTATGAATCATAACTATATCGAATATTATATACTATTTATTTTAATACGCATATATCTAATTTAATTCATTTAGAAAAGATCTGAGCTTCTTTTCATTTTCTTTTAAATACCAACAATAGAAAGTTGCTTTTGCTTCGTTATCTTCAATAGGAATGATACAACGATTTTGCGGCATTGTTTCTGTTTTCATGACATAATCTGATGTGAAAGAGGGCAACGTTGATAGCTCTACAAGATCGTAAAAAACAGAACGATCATTTTGAATAATAAATTTAGTATGTGGCATTGTTTTTTTATGCATTTCATTCCAAAAACCTACATTAGACATTAGTAGCATCCTCTCTCCATCCATTTCTTTTAAAGAAATAGATTTTCTATTAGCTAATGGATGTGAAAGCGGTAAAGAGAAAAATAACCTTTCATTCATAAAAGGTATACTTTCGATACCTTCTTCTTCAATATCAAAAGGCATGATAACTATGATATAATAATTTTCTTTTAAACCTTTAATCAAGATAGAAGTATCTCTAATTTCACTAAGCAATGTTTTTTGTGGGAAATATTGATTTAATTTTTGAACAATAAATTGAAGTGGTGCCGGAGCACAAGAACCGATAGCAAAAGTATGAAGTTTGCGATCAAACTCTAGTAACTCTTTTTTCATATCTTCTGTATCCTCTATAATACGTTTTGCTAACGATGCTGCCAAAAGACCAGTTTCATTGAAGGATATTTTATTTTTGGTTCTATTAAATAAAGATACTTCAAGTTCCTCTTCTAGTTTTTGCATGGAACGAGTTAAAACAGGCTGGGAAATATGTAACTGTTGAGCTGCGTTTGACAAAGTATCATATTCTTTGAATGCAATCAAATGCATAAGTTGTTCGATTTTAATCATATCTTTTGCACCTCACTATTCTATTTCATTATAACAGTTTTCTGTATTGATATTGTACTTTTTTAAAATTTGAAAATATAATAAAATTGTAAGGATGATAAAGATATATTGTTTTATATTGTAACTATAGAAAATGATTTGGTTGTTATTAATGAAATACCCATGAAAATATAGATATGAATGTTGATAATATTAAATCAGGTTAAATAGTTGATACTTATTTATCAATATCTATTATGGATTAATATTTTGAATTAAATAATGGAAAAATCATCAAACCTGTGTCGTTTGTTTATTATTTCTACACATTTATTTATTTTGTGTTATTGACATGGTTATAGATAAGAAATCAAAAGTAAGATATCGTTATCTCCTAATAAGTTTAAAAGACATCGTAAAATCTATACAATCAAGGAGGAAATACAAAAATGAAAAAAACTTTATATTTAATGAGACATGGACAAACTTTGTTTAATCTGCAACATAAAATTCAAGGATGGTGTGACGCTCCATTAACCGAATTAGGAATGAAACAAGCTAAAATTGCCAGTGAATATTTTACTGATCATCATGTCATTTTTGATCACGCTTATTCATCAACTTCAGAAAGAGCGTGCGATACTTTAGAAATCGTCACTGATTACAAGATGCCTTATATCAGGGTCAAAGGTTTAAAGGAATGGAACTTCGGTGTTTTTGAAGGAAAAGATGAATGTTTAAATCCAAAATTACCTTATGGCGATTTCTTTAAACAGTTTGGTGGAGAAGGTGAAATGGAACTAAGAGAAAGAATGTCAAAAACATTAACTGATATCATGAATAGCGATGATCATGAAGTTGTATTAGCTGTTTCTCATGGTGCCGCCTGTGCCCAGTTTTATCGTGCATGGGAAAATCATGCCAAAGTGAAGAAGACAGAAAGATTTTATAACTGCTGTATTCAAAAATATGAATATGAAGATGGTATATTTACATTAGTTGAAATTTACAATAAAAACATCACAGAATAGAGGCTGAATATGGAAACTGTAAGAAAAAAATTATTCAATGCAAATGTTGATCTTATTCATGGTCCCATCTTCAAATCACTGATCATGTTTGCTTTTCCATTATTGATATCAAATATTTTTCAGCAGTTATATAACACTGTTGATACAATGATTGTAGGAAATTATTTAGGTGATGTATCTCTAGCAGCCATTGGTTCGTGTACATCGATCTACGATTTATTAGTAGGCTTTGCCTTAGGCATTGGTAATGGACTAGCGATCGTAACGGCAAGAAGCTATGGTTCTCAAGATAAAAAACTATTAAAAAAATCTGTCGCAGCTTCAATCGTAATTGGTGTTGTTGTTTCTTTAGTATTAACAGTCATTGGTTTCATTTTCTTAAAGCCATTATTAATTGTTTTAAATACACCTCAAGAAATTATTCATGAAGCATACAGTTATATTTTCTTTATTGTACTGTTTATTATTGTTATGTTTGCCTATAACCTATGTGCCGGATTAATGCGTGCCATTGGTAATAGTATCATGCCTTTGGTATTTTTAATCATCTCATCCGTGTTAAATATTATTTTAGATTTACTGTTTATTACTCAATTTGATATGGGAGTCGCTGGTGCGGCTGTAGCGACAGTGATATCTCAAGGGATATCTGTCATTTTATGTTTGATTTATATAATGAAGAAAACACGCATTTTATTACCAGATAAAGAAGATTTTACTTTTGACAAAGATTTATATCAAGAATTATTAGGACAAGGCTTTTCAATGGGCTTTATGAGCAGTATTGTTTCGGCTGGATCTGTTATTTTACAATATGGTATTAATAATCTGGGGTATTTAATCATTGCTGGTCATACGGCAGCTAGAAAACTATATATGTTTTTCAATATGCCTTTTACTGCTATGGCATTAGGTATTTCTACTTTCGTTTCGCAAAATAAAGGCGCAAATCAAAGAACAAGAATTAAAAAAGCCTTAAAAGATGCCTATATTTATGATGTTGTCATGGCTGCTGTTGTGACTTTTATTATTTTGATTTTTGGATCGTCACTAGTTAAGCTTATTTCTGGTTCAAATGAAAATGTAGTACTGGATAACGGTACTTTATATTTAATCATTGTTGGTCCATTTTATGCAATACTGGGTATTTTAATGCAGACACGATATGCCCTGCAGGGGATAGGACAAAAGCTGTTACCTCTTATTTCAAGTGTTATTGAATTTGTAGGGAAAATTATCTTTGTCTTTGTATTTATACCGCAATTTCAGTATATGGCCGTTATTTTCTGTGAACCTGTCATCTGGTGTGTGATGTGTATACAGTTGGTTTATTCGTTTTATCACAATCCCTATATAAAAAACAAACAAAATGAGGAGTGATCACCATGAAAAAAAAAAGAAAATACGTCTCATTATTGGAGGACTTGTATCTATTCTCATCGCATGGATTATCATAGACACTTTCACAACTGTTCCTATCTATTTATATATTGATCAAGTCCAAGAGCAACAATCTCAAATTATTATCAATATTCCTTATGGTTCAGGTCATTATTACTATAAAAAATATAAGCTGAATCAAATAGAAGATGGCGTTTATCAAATTCAGGGATATGGCTCTATGTTGTCAGGAAAGAAATATCCTTTAGAAATTACAATTGATAATAGTCAAAATCAAATCAAAGAAATCAAACAGAAAAACTCTGATAATCAATTAGAAACGATATATTCTCAATGAAATAGCAAAATCAAGCTATTTCATTTTTTATATAAACTTAATCATGATCAACAAAGCTAAAAGGGCAATGACTATAGAAGTTCCACAAACCTTTAAAATCATATTTTCTTGTCCTGAAGACAACCATGAAAAATGTTCAATAATAGAATGTTGATTTTGCATTTTATAAAAATCTATTCCTACAAACAGAACATATATCATCAAGATTTTGAAATCATTCAAATTCATTTGATCTTGTAAATGTAGTACATAAATCAAAAGTAATCCTATAACTAGACTTCCTATGATATATAATCTCTTTGAACCTTCGAAAACACATCTATCAAAAAACACTTCTTTTATTATACAAGATGTAAGTCCCATAAAGAAAACAAATTCTGACATTGTCATATACAACATAAGATTCTCTCCCTTTTTCTTATCTTTATCTCAGTATAACAAAGCGAAATGAAAACAATATGTTCATAATCTTTGAACAATTTGATTTATTTACTGACTATGAGGATATTGAAAAAGAAAAACGAGTCCAGGAAGCACTCGTTAATATAAAAAACAAGTACGGAAAAAACGCTGTATTAAAAGGCATGAATTTTTATGATAAGGCAACGCAAAGGAAAAGAAATGGATTGGTAGGTGGTCACAATGCCTAAATCGAGAGCAAAACGTGCACAGTTATTTCAATCATTTGATGCATTAAAAGGATTTAGAGAAATATTAAAAGAACAAGAACGCATTATTGTTCCTAAAAAAAATTAAGTGAAGATGATTTAGATCAGCTAGACTATATAATACATCAAATCAAAGCTGGAATGATTGTTCAAGTTGAATATTATGAAAATAAACAGTATGTACAAATTAAAGGTATTGTTTCTAAAATCAATTTAGATACAAAAATTATTCAAATCGTTAAAACAAAGATTAACTTGTTAGATATTGTCAGCATAGAAATTAATTAACTTTTTGATAAAGTCCTGCTATAATGCTACAAATAACTATTATGTACAAAAATTAATTTTTGTACATTAAATATTGAGTTGGAGATGAGGACAATTACCAGGATTTTATTTAAAATAAAAGGTCTAAAATTCGTCCGCACCTCCTTTTGGTAAAAATAAGATTGACAATATCAATAACATAAATGGCCAAATATTTCTGATAATAAAATCATAGATTTCATAGATTACCATAACTCTTAATAGAAGTCTTGATATCCATTTATTTAAAAAATTTATAATTTTTTTATCATTTGAGAAATCATATTCTAATATAATCCTATATGAATAATCATACATACAAATTCCCAATATGCGCATAACATATAGAGAACTCTTGCAAGTGATTTCCTGCCATGTATAGGTAACATTGAAAATACATGTCTTGATAAGACAATCCCACTTATCATTGATCCTATCATTAAGATGAAAAAAGTACTATCCAATATTGTCTGTAAGATTCTTATGTCAATTACGATTTAGATAATGATTTTTAACGCTAACTTTTATTGCATTACAACTACTCCTTTACTCTTTTCTATGTGATATAATCCACTCTAAAATAGATTCATCATCAAATACAATATTGGCACCACCATGATAATTGGTTATTCCTTGTTCATTAAAATATTCGTTATCTGGAATTTCAACTTGTAATACTTCTTCAATTTCATCTTCTGATAAACCTGTGTGTACATATGCATCATGAAAGTTTTGATAAGCATTTCTAGCTACATCAGATCCATAGTATTCATCACCTTCGACCATATAAATATAAACAGCTACTTTATTCTCTGCCACTGAAACATAATCTCCATCCCATTTTGATGCGCCATGTAAATAAGCCGCATATAAATCTGGTCGCATAGAAACTGCTTGTGACATAGTTTCTCCTCCTGCTGAATAACCACCTGCATAAACTCTTTTGGAATTTACCGCAAAATTATCTATAAAGTACTCTGTAAGCTCAATCGCCTGATTAGCTGAGGTTTCTTGCCAATCGGTTAATTGCGCACTCACAACAATCATATCTTCATCAAGCTTTGTCCATGCCTGAAATCCATTCCAGTTGATATTTGATCCTGAAGAATCTTCTCCAAACCACATCATGTCATATCCTGGCATAGTCATCATTAAAGGATATTGTTTATTCTCATCATATGTTTCTGGAAGATAGTAACTATAATGGATTTTGCCTGTTTCTCCTGCAAGAACTTGTTCAGCTATAATTCCTGTTTCTATGTGTGTTTCATTTGTTGTCATTATATCTTTATTAGATTCCTGATTACCTGTACAAGCAGTTAGTAAACATAGAGATAATAGAAATAGGCTTACTTTTATATGTTTCATATTAATATCCTAAAGATGTTAACCATACTTGTACATCTTCTGAAGCATCTGCCACATCATTTTCACTAACTGTATATCCATCAGTTATAACTGTAGCATCTGGTTCTAATTCTTGAATAGTCTCTATCGTACCTGAGAATTGACTCCCGTTATGTACATTGAATGATACAATCGTTTTGCTGGAAAAATCGTAAGTATCAAAGAAATTATACAATACCTGTGGCATATCATACCACCACGTTGGATATCCAATAAAGATAACATCATATTGATCAAATTTTTCAATCTCACTTGTTAAAACAGGTCTAGCATCTTCATCTTGTTCCTCAAATGCATAATCAATTAATTCTTCTCCATCTTCCACAATTTCTATTCGGGATGCAATAGTTCTATTATCTTCTGTTTGATCTAGGCTATTATCACAAGCCGCATGTGCTAATGTTAAAACTGCTATTAATAAAGAATATACAAAACGCTTCATAAGAATACACCTCATTATATATCTAAACTAATTTTATAAAAAAATTTCTTAGTCGTGAAGAAACTCTTTGTACATCAATATAAACCTGGATGTTAGTCCTAAAAAACGAATACAGTAATCTACTTATGTCCGTTTATTATTATTTATTAGTGATACAATTGTTTTACATTATTTTAATAATTTTAATTTTTTTAACAAAAGTATAAATCATTACCTGAAAAATTTATTTTTCCGATTTTCTATCAATATTAAGATATCGTTAAAATCCAAATACAATACAAAAACATATATTGAGAAAGGATTTACTAAATTATTATTTCACCTGATTCACACACATTTTGGTAATTCCATTAAGCATATATTCACTAACATCATTTATATAATATAAATCTGGTAAAAACTCATCTGGTATAAATGATTTTAATGAATTATTTATTTCATTCATATCAGGAGTCATAGGGGTATATAAAACTATCGCTTCAGGACCAATAATTGAAATTGATGGTAACAATGCTTTCGTAACAAGTTCTAGAGCTCCGTGTTCTGTCCAAGCAAGTTTTTCTACATCATCTGATAACTGCATGCGACGCATAAAAAATTTTATTTCACCTGCTATTCCGTTTTTACCACTTACAATCTCACCATTTACAATAATTCCTTGACCACCCACACCAAAGCCAAAAGGCTGAGAATGAAATATTATATTTTTATATTCTGGGTGTTCTAACGAAAAGCCAACAACTGAAGCATTGGCGTTATTATACACAAATACATCAATATTATACTTTTCCTCAAAATCTTTTTTTATATCTATAATTTCTCCATTTTGAGGATCTTTTAATAGATTTTCATCTTTAACAATACCTGGTGTAGCAATTCCAATCATGTCTATATACGTATGTTTCAATAAAACAGTATCTATAATATCGTATAAATCATAAATATTCATACTTGACTTAATAACCATATTACTATCAATGATTTCACTTTTGTCATGTAATTGATAATAAATACGTGTTTGTGCTTTATTTATAGAAATTGCTATTGATAAAATACGTTTATTATATTTCTCGCAATTCGTACAGTTTTCTTTTTTCTTACTTTTCTTCTCTAAATTGAAATTTTCTAATTCTTTTTGCACAAATTGTATTGCTGCTAAAGCATCATATGAAGCAAATATGGATGTTGGAATTTGTAATACAAGCTTATTAGTCAAAGTATCCTGCAACCTTTTAAGCATATATCCTATTTGTGGAGCAATAAGTACGACATCATAGTTTTCAACTTCTTCATAAATTGATAGGTAAGAAACAGCATCAAATTGATAGTCTAAATTCAACATTTCTGCAATAGAATTAAGATTTTCTACGAACATAGATGTTGTTAGTCCAGCAGAACATGAAAGTAAAACTCTCACATTTTTTTCATTTTTTAAATCAATTAAGGTTTCAACCATTTCATCATATAGCTGCTTAGCGTGATTTTCATCATTTAATTCGAAATGGAGATAAAATTTAATTGAATTGTCTTTATTTGAAACAATGTTAAATTCGACAATAGTATTTTCATCAATTTTTGTAAAAGTAATAGAAGCTTCACCATAATCTGTTACCAGCTTAATTAAATCATCGTTTTCTTTAACAAAGCAATATTCATTATTTTTATGATTTAAAATCCAAGTTTTAAAATCAAAACTCGTAATAGCTTCATCATTAAACATTTTATCCCTCTTTTCTAATTCATAGTTTCAATAAGTATGCTACGAACACATCTTTTCATCTTATTTTAATATTATAATATAATAATTTTTTAATTACCTAATAAAATTAGTTCTTATAAATTTCTCTTTTTCTGGCAATCCATACTTTACCTTACCATCTTGAATACTCTTTATCAAAAATGACATATTCCTTGCAAGAACTCTCATACATTGCAGTCCTTCTTCATCTTG
>ENA-ORUW01002123-ORUW01002123.1-human-gut-metagenome-genome-assembly--contig:-NODE-2123-length-11885-cov-2.568808_pt1 | contig 11885 bp, 10 predicted proteins | sample MGYA00242088_ERZ509227 | MGnify/ENA primary metagenome ERZ509227 (study PRJEB26280, sample SAMEA2338816) | human gut metagenome | biome: human gut; feature: human-associated habitat; material: faeces... | reverse complement strand
TTTACCTACGTCAACAACCGGAACACCCAAAACTATGATTTGCCGGAAATGCAATGTGGACAGCCGCAACGTCCATGCCTTTATCATCGGCGAGCACGGCGACAGCGAGCTTGCCGTTTGGTCAAGCGCAAATATCTCGGGCGTCGATCTCGCGGATTACTGCCGCATCACCGGAAAGGACGATTCATTCGGGGCGATGCAGCGCATCTACGAAAATGTACGTGACGCCGCCTATTCTATTATCGAGGGCAAGGGCGCGACTTACTACGGCATCGGTATGGCGGTCCGGCGCATCGCGGAGGCAATTGTACGAGACGAACACTCGGTTCTCCCTGTATCCTCCATGATTTCCGGCCATTACGGTGTGGATGGCATTTGCCTCGGCCTGCCCGCCGTTGTGGGCAGGAACGGCGCAGAATCCGTGCTCGACATCCCGTTGTCGCAGGATGAACTGTTCCAGCTCCAGTCCTCCGCGCAAAAAATGAAAGAGCTGATCGACGAGCTGGGCGATTAAAAAAGCGGAACGGCTTTTTGCTAACACCACATAAGGCAGTAACTTAAAAATTATAAGAATACAACTTTATAGGGCATTGCAAAGAACAGAGAAAGACTTTGACTGTAAAAGGTCAGAGTCTTTTTTCTATGTTTTGAAAATCCACACATTCGCAATTTAAAAATCAGCCGAGTAGAATATAGTCAAGGAGGGATTCGCAATGAGAACTATCAAATACCATCTTGCACTGACCGATAACGAATACAGTTTAATTATCAATTCACTAAATAACCTGAGAAACGACTTAATCGCACAGGGCAGATATACAGATGCAGTCGATGATGTGCTTGTGGAGTTTATCGGTGCAAAGAAAAAGAATTTCAAAATAATTTATCAGGAGGGCTGACCATGAATGTGCAGTATGAACAGCAAGGCAATTATCTTATCCCTTGCGTAAAAACCAAGAAGCAAGAAGAAATACATTTAGGCGTATGGGCAAACCGTCACAAGCAATACCTAAAGCAGAGTCATAAAGTGCGATATTATAATCTTCTGACGAGCGAAAGGCTCTATGATTATCTTGACGGTGTCGAGTGTCAAGCAGAGAATTTATTTGAACAGACAGTAAAATCACTTGTCGAAAAGGAGCAAGTTACAGAAAAACTCAAAGCAGGAAATATGATGTTGTGGGTGCGAAAGATGAATAATATTCGCAACAGAGCAAGAGAAATTGTTAATGAACAAGTAATTTATAGATGAGAAAAAGGCACAACTTACGGAGAAAAATACCGTAGGCTGTGCCCTTAATTTTATTTATTTGATTAAAATGTATAATCTTAGCGAGCAGACCATTTGGTTATCCAAACGGTAAGACATTCGTTAGGGATACCCTAATACCCGGATAATAATTTTTGCTTAGCGATTACGCACACTCCATTACCAAATTTCAAAATACGAATTCTATTTTTCGTTGTTGTTGAAAAATGTTTTACCGGAAACAGGTATTGCTTTTGGTTCAACATATTCGATTCTATATATTTTGCATCTAAAATTCTCTAATGAGGCATCAATATCATCAAAGACATTTTGAAATATTGAAACATTAGTATACCCTTGGAGATTTTCCTCTTTTGACAAAAAGTATTCCTGATTAAGTTCAGATACTTTTAAAATGCATACTGAAAAATTGCCACTTCCATTTTTTAATAGATTAAAATGGTATGCTTCGTTCTGAAACTGATAAACAATTTTTCTCAGTTTATCATATATTTGCTCATATGCTTTTTGTCGAATACACTTATTAGCTATAATAAAATCCAAGTTCCCGTATGCGTTGTCAAGATTTCCCAGTTCAACCATTGATGCCTCTCGATAGCTGTCCATGCATTGAAGGAAAACTTCTTTGTAACCAGCCATATTCGAATCATATAGCTGAGTTAATTCCTTGTTATTATCAGTATTTTCATCAAAAGGAATGGGAACGTTTTCTTTATACCAAGAAATCAAATTTTCCTTTGCATTAACTGATATTTTTTCATCATCACTCAAAAGATGAAATTTTTTCTTCAATGCATTTGAATCGTCTTCATGTATTGCATCAACAATTAAATTTATAGGTGCATCCACATCAAGATATTTTATCTTTTTTAATTCATTTAATACCTTGGTTGCCTGAAGCCAAAATTCTTCCATTGCTTTTCGTCTTTCAACATAATATTCTGTTAATGACATTATAAAGCCAAGAGCAGCTCCGCCGAAAATCGCCATAGATATGTCATAAGTTATACAATTACTATTCTTGCCAATGATAAAGGCAAAAACTAATGACAAGGCTGTAATAACCAATGTAATAATAGTTAGCCATTTTTTTGCTTTCATTTCCGTTCCTCATCAATTCTCCGATTTATTTCCATATGGAATGATATCTTCCGCTACCATAGATACAGTACGAGATTGTGGAAATGTATAAGTAGTAGCCAAAGGCATATCGGAATTTTCTTCAAAATTCTCTACTTGTTCCATAACTTTTGTAAAAACCTCTGGACTATATTGAGGTGGATAGCCGTTCTTTACAAGACAAATTTTAATATCAAGTTTGAGCTGATTGCGTACATTTTGGTTGTTAAGCCAATCAGAAAAAGAAGATTTTGTATCAATTATCTCTTTCACTTTTTTGGCAAGACTTTTACATCTATCATTTACAATCATACCACCAATGTCTTTATCCTCGCCATATTCAAAATTATACTGGTCTCGTAAGGATACTAAAATATCGTAAAATGCTTTTTCCTCAAAGGTTAAACCAATTTTACGGAAACTTTCACGGCTTTCGTTCATTTGACGGAGTATCTGTAATGCTTGTTCCGTGGCATTTTTAATAATATCTTCAGATGCCTGTTCTTGTGTAGCTCCAGCTTCTTCTGCACTAATATGTTTTCGTCTTTCATGATATATAGCAATCGTTTCTTCAAGCATTTCCTGATAAGTCTTTGCAGCAATCTTGTTAATCTTACTGTATTCTTTAATCTGCCTGCGAATCATTTTTATAAGTAGCTCTAGCTTGGTGGCAGGCATTTTCACATCGGACAGCTTTTCAAAATATTCCGGGCTGAAAATGTCCTCTTCCTCTCCGGCATCAAGAACGCTCTCAACCTGGTTATAACGCAATGCCTCCTCGACCATTTTGGACACGGTGCGATTCATGCTGTCGGTATCCAGTTCTGTGGTTCCGCTCATCTTGCGGACAAAACCTGCGATCGCCATGAAGCACTGTGCCAACGCAGATTCGCTCTCCGATAGTTCCCCGGAGGGCTGACAAATATCATAACTGAGCCGCATCCGCTTGACCGTTTTCAAGAAATAAGTTTTGAAAGAAACCTTTTGCGTGCCGCCTTTACCCTCGGAGTTCAGTTCCTCTGTAGAGGCAAACACATACTCCGCAGCTTTGGCAAGCAAACGATATCGCTCTACGGGGTCGCTCTCAGGGTTTAGGAACGGCTTGAGGTCATACCCGGTAAACATGGTCTTGAGGACTTCCAGTTCTTCTCTGAACACTTCCGTGGCCTGTTCCACATCGTCTGAGGTAGGAGCAACCGAAGTATCGCCGCCGTAGATTTTCATGGCCTCACGCATATTGTCACGGATACCGATATAGTCGATGACCATACCGTATTCCTTACCGGGATAGACTCGGTTTACACGGCTGATAGTCTGAATCAGCAAATGCTTTTTCAGCGGTTTATCGTTATACAGATAAGTAAGACACGGTACATCAAACCCGGTGATCCACATATCAACTACAATAACGATACGGAAGTTGGATTTTTCCTGCTTAAATGCGGCATCCAACTCTTTGGAGCGTTTATCGTTTTTCACGCCGCCAAGGTAGTTATACATCTCCGACTTATCATTGCTGCCGACACTGGCTACCATAGCCATGAACGGTATTGGCTTCATGGCATCCAGTTCTTCCTTAGTGGCAGCCGTGCCGTCCGGCACCTTCTTTTCGACAAACCATTCCGGGTATTTCTCCTGGAATTTCAGCAGCAGGTCATAGGCGATTTGTCTGTTGGAGCATACCACCATTGCTTTCTGAATCCTGTCCGGCTCTTTTTCGCAGGCGGCTGTATAGTGGTCGTGAATATCCACGGCAAGGCGTTCCAGGCGGGACGGCTCTCCGAGAATGATCTCCATAGAACTCATCGCCTTTTTACTTGCTTCAATATCCTCCACGGTTGCACCATCGTCCGCACAGGTTTTGTAGTAGCGTTCGATCTCCTTGACCTTTTTCGTATCCAGCAGAACCTTTGCGATTCTCGGATGATACTTGATGGATACCGTCAGCCCATCGGCAACGGCTTGATCCATGGTATAGCGGTCGATCTCATCGCCAAAGGTCTGGTAGGTTTCCGCAATCGGAGTACCCGTAAAACCGACAAAGGTGGCATGAGGGAATGCCTCTTTCAGCACTTTGGCATACGGCTTGGAAACCATAGCTTTCATATTCTCATCAGTATCTTTACTGAACTGGATTTTTCGAGAATGCTCCAGCTGGGTTCTGTGTGCCTCATCCGAGAAGCAGATAATATTGTGGCGGTCATTGATAAGACCAATCTTATCTTCCTTGCGGTCACAGAATTTCTGGATGGTGCAGATATAGAATCCGCCGCTTTCTCTGGCACCGAGTTCCTGCCGCAGATGCTTTCTATCCTTTACCACAGAAACATCACCGAGATTCAGGAACTCCTTGCTCTTGGCAAACAGCTTGATACCCTGCTCCTGCAGTTCCTCACGGTCAACGATCATGACGATGGTGGGCGAACCGATCTGCGGAATGTCACCGCAGCGGAGCGAAAGCTGTCGGGCAAGGAACGCCATCGTATAGGTCTTGCCGCACCCGGTTGCGCCGAAGTAGGTGCCGCCTTTTCCTGTCTGCTCCACGACAGATTTTACGATACTCTGTTTGAGCAGTCTTGCTGCAAAGAACTGAGGGTAACGGCAGACGATTTCCCGTTCATCGCAGTCAAAAATCTCATCCTGAAAATAGATATAGTCGCGGAAGATTTCCAGAAAGCGTTCCGGCGCATAGACACCGCGAACCATGGTTTCGGTTTCCTCAAAAGGCATGGTGGACAGCTTGTCCCCATCGTTCACACGCCGCCATGCATAGAAATGCTCATACGGAGTACGCACGGTTCCCAGTCTGGTTTTCACGCCGTCCGAAATACACGCCAGTGGGCAATAGTGCAATAGCTGCGGAATATCACGCCAGTAACGGATCGTGATCTGCTCCCAGGCATCATAAATGGTGGCGTTTGCATCGGCAGGGTTCTTCAGTTCTATGACGCACAGCGGCATACCGTTGACGAACAACAGCACATCTGGTCGGCGGTTTTCACGCTGACCGTTGTTTATGTATTCCACGGTAAACTGATTGACCACACGGAAAATATTATTTTCCGGCGTTTCAAAATCAATCAGCGGTACCATGACGGGCAGACCGTTCTGCGGTGTGAACTGAACGCCGTCCACCATCCACTTATACACCTTGTGCAAGGTGGCAAAGTCACTCTCGGCACCGGCAAGACGAACGGTGTCGTAAAGCTGCTCAGTTTCCTCCGGCAGCAAACCGGGACTGGTCTTTGCGATAAAGGCTTTGAAATCCTCGGCAATCAGGACTTCGCTGTAACTGCGCGGAATCTGATTTCCGGCGAGATAGTGCCAGCCGACCGATTCCAGAAAAGCAATGAAAGCACTCTCATATTCCGACTCGCAGTAGCGACCGTTATAGTTTTTCAGCTTTGCCATGCGCCCACGCCTCCTTTCAGCCCTGTGCTTCTTCGATAGAGCCTTTGATCAGTATCGGACACAGGTTTTTGATCTGGGTTTTCAGTTTTTCGTTGATTTCTTTGCGGGTCAGATAGGCTTCATAAATATTTACAATATCCTGTTGAATTTCAATCGCGGGAATCGGAATCCGCACATCGCACATCTCGTCCCAGTCAAAGGTTTCTCTGGCACTGCCCCAGGAATGAAAACGAGCGTAGCGGTCAAATTCATCACGGCAAATGTAGAGCATCAAAAATTCGGGCAACAGGTATCTTGTATCCGTCTTAAAAACCGTCGAAATTGAAGATACAAGAAAGGTTTCCTTTGTTCTATTAAATCCGAGCGACATTTTATCACCTCTGCGCGAGGTATCAGAAACATACGCAATATAGCGCGGTGGAACAATTTTATAATTGGATACACTCACACCGTTCATATTTGCTTTTGTTTCAATCATATCTTTGGATACGGATAAGCCTCGCACAGAATCGGCAGAAAGATTGAGTGTATTTCGTTCGTCTGATGGTATGAGGTACTTTCCGATTGCAACAGAAGGGATATTTCTTCGCAACTCCTCAATATACGCATCACAGGTCAGCTTCAAATCCTCCAGCCCGCGCTCATAGCTTTGCTGGTTGGCAAGCATGGCGTTGTAGACAGCTACATATTTCTTCTGAATGTCGATGGGTGGGAGGTCGAGGGAAATCGAGCAAATATCCTCCCAGTTATAGAACTCTGTGGAACTGCCCCATGAATTTGTGATGACATATCGGTCAAATTCCGGTCTGTTAAAAAACATATAGAGCCATATTGCTTCTAAAATCTGTTTGCAGTCATCTTTAACTCTGAAAACCACATAGTCCTCTGTACAGATAATAGGGCGTTCACCATCATTGTAGGCTATACTGAATTTTGAACCATTTCGTGATGTTCTGTGGTTGAAAACGAACTCACCAGGACTTACAATTTGGAATTTTGTTAAATCGCGTCCATTCAAATCTGCTTTGGTAGGCATTAACTGCTTTAGATTATTTACACCACGAACATCGGCAATGCCGTATTGTAAATCGGAATTTCTTACATCTCGGAGTTCAATCAGCTCCCCCAGCTTGTATTTACTCAATCCCATAGCCAATCCCCCTGAATGCATCTTCCAGCATCTGCTGGGATTTCTTTTCCTGCTTCATGACCTCCTGCATTTCCGCCTGGATACGGGTCATTTCCATTTCGTAGTCAATTTCCAGGTCGTGGTCGATAAATTCGATGTACTTGCTCGGGGTCAGCGCCCAGTTGTTCTGCTCGATCTCCGCAATGCCCACACTGCGGTACAGCTCCGGCACCTCATAGCAGCTGCCGTCCGTGCCTTCGCTCTGCCAGGTGTGATAGATGTCGGCGGCTTTTCCGATTTGGGTGCTGTCCAGCAGGACTTTTTTCTTGTTCTCGCCCTTCACCGGGTTTTCCGTCCAGGTACGCAGGTCCATGAATAAAATTTCGTGTTCACGGTTACGCAGGCTCCTGCCGTGGTAGCTGCCGCCTTTTTTGTTCTGGTTCAGAATCCAGAGCGTCACGCTGATGTCTGTGGTGATGAACAGTTCTCTCGGCAGGACGATGATTGCTTCCACCTTATCATTCTGGATCAGCTTTTTGCGAATTTCCAATGTGTCGCTGTCGTTCAGTGCGCCGTTGGCAAGCAGGAAACCAGCCACGCCGGACTGCTTTTTGAGGTGCGAGAGGATATGTAGAATCCACGCATAGTTGCCGTTGCTCTCCGGCGGCGTCTGGTAATCCGCCCAGCGAGGGTCATGCTCCAAGGTACTGTCATACCAGCTTTTGAGGTTGAACGGCGGATTTGCCATAATGTAATCGAAGTACAATCCCTTGTGCAGATCGTTCAGAAAGCTGGAATCACTGGTTTCGCCAAGGTTATGGCTGATGCCGCGTAAGGCAAGGTTCATTTTGGCAAGGCGATAGGTCGCAGGCTCTTTTTCCTGTCCGTACACATTGATACGGTTAATATCACCCTGTTTGGATTTTACGAGTGCCGCACTCTGGATAAACATACCGCCGGAACCGCAGCACGGGTCATACAGCGTGCCGTCATACGGCTCGATCATCGTTGCAATAAGCTGAACGGCATCATGCGGCGTATAGAACTCGCCCTCCTCCTTGGTGGCATTGACCGCGAATTCTTTCAGAAAGTATTCGTATACGCGACCGATCAGGTCTTTTTCCTCGCCAAACTGCTTGTGGCTGATCTTGTTGACTTCATCGATTAGCTTTTTGATGTCGTTTGCGGCAAGGTTGCGTGTAGTAAATGTACCTTCCACAAAGCACCCTTTTAATTGCTTAGAACTGGCAGCAATACTATGAAGTGCATTGTCTAATGCAACATTCAGTTTGGGAGCAGGTGTATTTATAATTGTTGACCATCTTGCCTCAGGCGATAGATTATATGTGCCATCTGCAAATGTGGCATCGTCAAAGAACGCCGCACGGATATTTTCATCGTCCGGATCAAGCCCTTGTTCAATTAAGATTTGGCGTAATTTTTCGATACCATCCTCATATTTTTCTCCGATAAATCTTAAAAATACCAGTGTCAGCATCATATCACGTTTTTCAAAAAATGAACCCGAATTACGTGCTGCACGTAAGATATCTCTACATTTAAAAAGAATTGAATCGAGATTGATTGTATCCTCTGTCTTTTTCTTTGCCATAATTTTAGTTGTCCTTTCCCAAATTGTTCCATTGTTCTTCCAAAGCGGTAAAGTCAATACCATGAATATCACAAAAATCTTTAAGCTTTTTCATAGCAGCCATATTCGGTTTGCTTTTGCCACCTTCCCAACGGTTTATTGATGAAAAGGAAACTCCAATTTCTCTCCCAAAAGCTTCTTGAGACAGAAAACATTTTTTACGAATTTTCTTTATTTCGTCTGAATAACTCATGTTTCATCTCCTAATAATTCTATGTCAATGATATAGCATTATTATAGCAGAAAATAATATGGATTTCTACCCATCTGTACTTTTTTACAGATGGGACTTTATTTTTACAAAACAGGGGTTCAAAACACAAAGAAATTCCTAATAAGTGAAGGGATAAATTTCATAAGGGTTTCAAGGCAACCCTGCGGATATGTTCCCCTTTTTGCAATATAGGAGTAAAAAGGGTCTGCTCACTAACGGAAAAATTTTACAAATAAAAATATTTTTCTTAGTCATTCGATTTGGGTGTGCATTTTGGCACCCTTTGTCCAAATGAGTGAAAGGAGTTTTTACAATGCCGAGATTATCAAAAAAGGAAAAACAGGAATGAAATTTTTTCATAAATCCCAATACAGGCAGAAGAACATACAACAGGTTTTGCCTTAAATGCAAAAACAAATGCAAACAAAGTTATCGTGCTGTTGTTGTGTACTGCCGAAAATTCAAGGCAAAAAGGAGCGTAATTACAAAAAATGATAAATAACACTTACTAAGAATTTCAAGCTCATATAAGCGAAAAAATTGCCGATTTCAGCACCAAATTGATACAGAAACGGAGGTAACACAGTGAACAGATATTTCAAAACAGCGGATACCAAGAATTTTGTTTTCTACAAAGTACCGAAAGCGTTATTTGAAGAAAAGTACAAATCGGTTTCAACCGACGCCAAAATGCTGTACGGACTTTTGCTTGACCGAATGTATCTGTCCGTCAAAAACGGCTGGACAGATAAACAAGGCAGAGTGTATCAATATTTCACAATAAAATCTGCCCAGGAAAAGCTGCATTTCGGTCACGAAAAAATATGCAAGTTGTTTTCCGAACTTGAAGCTGCGGATTTGATTCTTCGTAAAAGACAGGGTCAGGGAAAGCCAAGCATTATCTATTTAAAACAATTCTGATTTTCGGTTTTCTTGATTTCCGAATAACAGAAGGTATTAAGACTTATAGAGTAAGATATTACTTGCCGAAGAAGAAAATATATAGGAGATAGCCAAATGATACAGATAATAGATATAGAATTGCTTGTTCCGTTTGAAAATCATCCGTTTAAGGAAAGAAGCGGGATTGAGCAACAAGAATTAACAGAGAGCATAAAAGAAAACGGATTGCTTGAACCGATAATTGCCCGTCCTTTTCCGGCAGGTAAATATGAAATTATCAGTGGACACAGACGAGTTGAAGCCTGCAAAGCATTAGGGATAACAAGCATACCGGTAACAATAAAAGAATTAACAAAAGACGAGGCAATTGTGCAAATGGTGGATTCAAACATACACCGTGAGCATATCTTACCAAGTGAAAAAGCCTTTGCCTACAAAATGAAATTAGAAGCCTTAAAACATCAGGGCAAAACTTATGGACAAGTTGTCCACAAGTCAAGAGATAACATATCCGACACAGAAAGCGGCAGAAATGTTCAGCGATATATCCGCCTGACGTACTTGATACCCGAATTACTTAGACTCGTTGACGAAGAAAGGATAGCCTTTACTCCTGCGGTTGAGATTTCATATCTATCGGAGTATGAGCAAAGAACATTGCTTGACCAAATCGAATTTACCGACGCTACACCGTCATTATCACAAGCACAGCGATTGAGAAAATTCAGTGAACAAGGCAAATATTCAACCGATGTTGTGTTTGCCGTTTTGTGTGAAGAAAAGCCCAATCAAAAAGAACAGGTTCGTTTTATGGAAGAAGATATACGCAAATATTTTCCGAAAAACTACACCAAATCCGATATGCAGAAAACAATAATATCTCTGCTCGAAAAATGGCAGAAGCAAAGAGAAAGAAACAGGAGGGATGAACGATGACAGATAAAAACAAATCAATATATGCACCGTATTTTGAAAAGAATGATGAACCGTTCTTTATGAAAATAGGCAATACAACTTACGAAGTCAGCACACATTTTAATCCCAATGGCAGAGAAAATGTTCTTCAGCAATTTCAGAAACTGATATTGCCTGAAAAGCCAATTTGATATTCATACAATAGCCAAAAGACACAGGGCGTAATAAAATAAATATATCTTTGTTATGCCCTGTTGTCGGAAAGGAGCGTAAAATTATGACAGCAGAAACAAACGATGAGCTCATCACTGCCCTTTATTGCAGATTATCTGTCGAGGATGAAAAAGATAAAAGGGTATCCGATAATGAATCAAACAGTATAAGTAATCAGAAACAAATCTTGCTTGATTATTGTAAAAATCACGGCTACAAAAATACAATGTTCTTTGTAGATGACGGGATTTCCGGTACAAGTTTTGAACGAAGTGACTTCCAGCGTATGCAAAGAATGGCTGAGGAAGGTAAAATTTGTAGGATTATTGTTAAAGACCTTTCCCGTTTCGGAAGAGAACAGGTTGAAGCCGGAAGACTCACACAAATTGTATATCCTTCCTTAGGTATCACATTTATTTCCATTCAGGAAAATGTAAACAGCACAACCGGCGACGGTATGGAAATGCTTCCGTTTTACAATATTTTTAATGAATGGTATGCTGCACAAACCTCTAAGAAAATCCGTGCTGTATGGCAATCCAAAGCGGAGCATGGTAAGCGTGTTTCTGCAACAGTTCCGTTCGGATATATGAAAAGCCCAGATAACAAAGAACAATGGATAATTGATGAACCCGCTGCCACTATTGTACGCAAAATCTATTCTTTATGTCTTGCAGGTCGAGGACCGCTACAAATTGCAAAGCAGTTAGAAAAGGAAAATATACTTATTCCATCGGCATATTATGAAAGTATCGGAAGAAAACACACACAGAAAGTGCCTTGCGATTCTTGCAAATGGGATCAGAAAACTGTTGTAAATATTCTTGAAAACAGGCAATACACCGGTTGTGCGGTAAACTTCAAAAGCACGACTGTCAGCTATAAGGTTCATAAGGTAATTCATAATCCTACTGAAGAATATCAAATTATTCCCAATATGCAAGAGCCGATTATATCTGAAGAACAGTGGCTTAGGGTACAGGAATTGAGAAAACATCGCCGCCGACCTACAGCAACAGGAAGACAAAGTTTGTTTTCAGGTTTGGTATATTGTCCTGAT
>ENA-ORUW01002101-ORUW01002101.1-human-gut-metagenome-genome-assembly--contig:-NODE-2101-length-12006-cov-4.513179_pt1 | contig 12006 bp, 10 predicted proteins | sample MGYA00242088_ERZ509227 | MGnify/ENA primary metagenome ERZ509227 (study PRJEB26280, sample SAMEA2338816) | human gut metagenome | biome: human gut; feature: human-associated habitat; material: faeces... | reverse complement strand
GGATGATTCATTCACCAGGAATCCTATGATACATCCTCCGTTGCTTTCGGCCACGAGGGCCAGTCCGGGAAATTTTTCCTTGAACTTATCCTGGCTGTCGAAGTAGTCTTCTTCGGCTATGAGGTCTGTCAGCAGTTCTTTACCCAGTTCGTCGGGCAGACGTATCTCCAATTCTCTTTTTTGTCCGGGGCGTGGAGTGAAGGTAAAGCTGAGCAGGGGAGTACTCTCGGTGGGCAACGCGGTGGTGGTGTATAAATCTTCGTCATCATCCAGATAAATAGGCTGTTTCAGCCGGTATACTGAGATGCGTTGCTGTGTCAGCGTATCGCCCCAGAAGTGGCCGGAGGGTGTCATTCGCAGTACGAGTGAGTCGAAGCTGTAACTGTAGTTCTCGTTGGGAGTGAAACTGTTTGTGGAGTATTCGGCATAGTAGGTGGCAGAGGCTTCGCCCCATGACGGATCCTTGTAATGTCCCAGCTGGCAGATGCTGTCTCCCCTGGTTTCTATGGAGTCCATAAGAATGGTGCTGATATCCACGGTGCAAGTGTCTACATATATATTGTAAAAAGAACTGTCGACCAGGCTTTTGCCCAGTTCCGAGTTTTCGTCCTGGCAGGCACAGATGGCGGCGATTATTATAATCAGGCTATACAATAACTTTTTCATTGTTCATAGTGTTTTTGAGCTACAAGTTATAGGCTACGAGCTACAAGTGGCTGCGCTATCATACCGAAAGGCACTCGTAGCTTGTAACTCTTAAATTCTTTCGCAAAGGAAAATGAAATCTTCCATATCTTCCTATTAAAATCGGCTATCGGGCGGGTTTTATCGGTAAAGCTATTTACCGAAAAATTAGTGCTGTTTGTCGGTTATATTTGCTGATGAAGTACTTGCCGCCTACTTTTGCTACCAAAAATATAGTAATTAAAACAAGTTCTGAAGAAAAAATGAATCGACTATTATTTGGAATGATGCTGCTGGCGGTTGGATGCCTGGCCGGCAGTTGTACGGACGACGATGAATACACCCAGGGTGTATGGATGAGAAGGTCGGACCTGGACGGGGTTGCACGGGGACAAGCCAGTAGTTTCACCATCGATAATAAAGGCTATCTGTGCTGCGGTTTCCGTGGGACAAACAAGACATACCTGAAGGACCTTTGGGTGTACGACATCAACAATGATTATTGGACACAATGCGCCGATATGCCCGATGAGGCGCAAGGTCGCCACAGTGCAACCGCGTTTGCTCTAAATGGGAAAGGCTACATTACCACCGGTGTCCAGAAAAATGAGTCTACAAACTTGGCGGATACTTGGGAGTATGATCCCAATACAGACAGCTGGACACGGAAAGATGACTTTGGCGGAGGTGCGCGCTATGGTGCGCTGGCTTTTTCTATCGGTGGATATGGCTATGTGGGTACGGGGTATAATGACAACTACTTGAAGGACTTCTATCGTTTCGACCCTAATGCCGCTACCGGACAGCAATGGACAATCGTGAGTGGATTTGGTGGATATAAGCGTCAGTACGGTACAGCTTTCGTTATAGATGATGTGGCTTACATTTGTTGTGGGGATAACAATGGTACTCTGGTAGACGATTTATGGAAGTTCGACGGTAGCGATTGGAAACAGTTGCGTGACATTGCCAATAATGATAGTGATGAAGATTATGACGACGATTATGCCATTACCCGTGCGGGTACCGTATCTTTCGTCATAGACGGTAGGGGATATATCGCAACAGGAACCCGTAGTGGGGTGACCAGTGATTATTGGGTATATGATCCTGAAGAAGATTTGTGGTATGGTGATTCTGATGATGACTATACGCCGATGACGAATGTGCATAATGTCAGTTCCGGAGGTTCATCACGTTCTTATGCGGTGTCTTTCTCCACAGGTAAGCGGGGTTTTGTACTGTCGGGATCTTCGGGAACCAGTTATTTTGATGATGTCTATGAGCTCTTGCCTTATGAGCAGGAAGATGTTGATTAGTGTTTTTTCTATATAAAGATTTATGAAGCTGATGTTTATTGTGAAGATAGGTGTACTGTCCCTTGTGGCAGTATGCCTTTCTTATTGTTCCGGGCGTACGAATGCCGCCGGAGAAAAGTTATCCTGCCGTTCCATGCAAGTGGAAGGGGGATATGGATATGTGGTGGTTTACGGGGCAGATACACTGATTTATCAGCCTTATATACCTGCCATAGGTGAGAAGACAGCTTTTACATCAGAAGAAGATGCTTTGAAAATAGGTACATTGGTGTGTCGCAAGTTAGCGGAGAAACAACCTCCTACCGTGAGCCGGGAGGAGATTGTTGAAAACTTACCGTCTATGCGTCTTCCGGCGGCAGGTCGCTGACCTCATGGCGTATAGGAGAACAATCATAAGGGTAATTCTTTAGCAGTTTCCCTGTAATGATTTTCTTTGTGTCGCTGCCGGGCCTTGACAAGGTCATAGTGTAACTAACTTGCAAGGTTTTATAATAGATGTCAGCCTGATATCTGTTTTGCTTCATGCCGACCATGTCCATCTCGAAACTAATATCTTTTAATTCACCTCTGTACATGCCTCTGTCGGTGTATTTCTGCTTTTCTTGCTCGAAGATAATTTGTCCGTCTACAATGTTTCCCGGCATATCCACATAGCGGCTTTCTCCTTCGGGATTCATCCATTCCTTGGGGTATTCGCCAGTATAGGTATCGAAGTAATATTCAGTAAAAGCATTGTAGAAGGGGAAAAAGGAAGTCTTCTTTATTTCCTCTCCGCTACCGGTTCTGTCTATCCAGGTGATTCTCCAAGGCTTTGTTCCGGCTTCTCTTACTCCATCAAATTCATCCAGGGAGTAAGTGATGGATTCTATCTGATAGTAATTGGTGCATATCTTCTGCTGGATGAATATTTGTTCTGAGTAAAGTCCTTGTTCGGTACTCAGTTTGAGAATCAATCTGCGCTCTTCCCCTGCAAAGTTATCATTCAGTTGTATAGTCAGGGATTTTGCCTTGTCGCGGGTGATGCTGCCCCAATGGAAGCGTACGGTGCCCATACCCTCCAGTTTTAAGGGATACCCATTCTCATCTGTCATGATGCCTCCATCCGGATACATAACGGAAGCCACAATCCAGTTGGTTCTGGTCATCGGGATCTCTATGGAGCTTGCATCGCCTTCGACAGTAAATTCTTCTGTAGAAGAGAAACGTTCATCATTTGCATTATCACAGGCTGTTCCGCCGAAAAGGATGACAATGGAGAATATTAGCGCTTGGAGTACGTTCGTTCGTTTCATGTATCTTTAGTTTCGTTAGTTTAAATAGCTTTTGTTTATAGACGTATTTTATTGGAAAATACTGCAAACAAAGGTATGTTTTTTTAGCAAGAAAAAGATAGGGGGTGATACTTTTTGTAGAATATTAGTTGTACCTTGTAGGTCTTTAAATCAACAAAATACATATAAAGTATAGAAAACAAATTACAAGTCATCAGGGAACAGGAAATAGAAGCATGTCTAATAGAACTGAGAGGGCAAAAAGTCCTGTTGGATAGAGATGTGGCAATACTGTACGGAGTAGAAACGAAAAGGGTGAATGAAGCGGTGAGAAATAATCCGGATAAGTTCCCGGAAGGATATCTTGTCTCTTTACAAGTGTCTGAAAAACAGGAACTGGTCGAAAATTTCGACCGGTTCAAAACATTAAAGCATGCTACAATGGAGCCTAAAGCTTTCACTGAAAAAGGGCTTTATATGCTTGCTACCGTTTTGAAAAGTCCCCGGGCTACGGCTACGACTCTTGCCATTATAGAATCTTTTGCCCATTTAAGAGAACTCTCCCGCAATCTAAATATCTTGTCAACAGAAACAGATGAAGGTAAACAGAAAACATTGACTCAACGCAGCAGTGAGTTACTTCACGAATTATTGTCTGTAGAAGAGAAAGGGGATACAACAGAAACCGAATCTTCGATAGAGCTGAATTTATATGCCTTAAAGATGAAGCGTACGGTGAAAAAGACAAAGAAAGGATAATTGTTTTGTGCAGATAAGAGAGGTTTTTATTAACTTGCAGGCAGTTTACAAGTATACTAATAAATAAGACTATGAAATACCAAGTTGCCATTATCGGTGGAGGTCCTGCTGGATATACTGCTGCCGAAACAGCCGGAAAAGCCGGATTGAGTGTAGTGTTGTTCGAGAAACAAAATTTGGGTGGAGTCTGCCTCAATGAAGGTTGTATCCCTACTAAGACTTTGTTGTATTCGGCAAAGACGTATGATGCCGCGCGTTATGCTTCCAAATATGCAGTGCATGTCTCCGAAGTCTCATTTGACTTGCCGAAGATTATTGCCCGCAAACAGAAGGTAGTGCGCAAGCTGGTGCTGGGCGTTAAAGGCAAACTGACGGCACATGGTGTAAATATCGTGCAGGGAGAGGCTACCATCATTGACAAGAATACCGTGGAGTGTGGTGGCGAAACTTATGATTGTGAAAACCTGATTCTTTGTACGGGTTCGGAAACCTTCGTTCCGCCTATTTCTGGTGTGGATACCGTACCTTTCTGGACGCATCGCGACGCTTTGGATAATAAGGAGCTTCCCGCATCACTTGCCATTATCGGTGGTGGAGTGATTGGCATCGAGTTTGCTTCTTTCTTCAATAGTCTGGGTGTACAGGTCACTGTGATAGAGATGCTTGATGAAATTCTGGGCGGCATGGATAAGGAACTTTCTGCTCTGTTGCGTGCGGAATATGCAAAGCGAGGCATTAAATTCCTGCTTAGTACGAAAGTTGTCGGCCTGTCGCAGACGGAAGGAGGTGCTGTTGTCTCTTATGAGAATGCGGAAGGAAGTGGCAATGTGGTAGCGGAGAAGCTGTTGATGAGTGTCGGCCGTCGTCCTGTGACAAAAGGTTTCGGGCTCGAAAACCTGAATTTGGAAAAGACAGAACGTGGGGCTGTCAAAGTGGATGAAAAGATGCAGACCTCCGTGCCTGGTGTTTATGTTTGCGGTGACCTGACCGGATTCTCCTTGCTGGCTCATACAGCCGTTCGTGAAGCAGAGGTGGCCGTGCATTCTATTTTGGGAAAAGAAGACACTATGAGCTATCGTGCCATTCCGGGGGTTGTCTATACCAATCCGGAGATTGCCGGGGTAGGTGAAACGGAAGAATCTGCTTCAGCAAAAGGCATTACTTGTCAAGTCATAAAGCTCCCAATGGCTTATTCCGGTCGTTTTGTAGCAGAGAACGAAGGAGTGAACGGGGTTTGCAAGGTGTTGCTGGATGAACAGGAGCGGGTGATTGGAGCGCACGTGTTGGGTAACCCGGCTTCAGAGATAATAACCCTTGCAGGAACGGCCATTGAACTTGGGTTGACGGCGGCGCAATGGAAGAAGATTGTCTTCCCTCATCCAACGGTGGGTGAGATATTCCGGGAAGCATTGTAATCCGGTACATACCATAAAAAGATATATATGAGAAAATATATAATTGTTCCGGTTTTATTGGCGGTGGTGCTGGTGATGATGTGTCATTGTACATCCGACCGGAAAGCAACAGTTCCGGCAAACGAATATTTGATTCAGGGAGAGCTGGCAAATCTTTTGGATAGTATAGTGATAGGGCTGTATGTGGATGAAGGAAACATTTTCAACCTTGTGGCGAGAGATACGCTTCTGAATGGCAAGTTTTCTTTCCGGGATACTGTCTCTGTTACAAAGAAAATGCTGATAATGTCTGATAATAAGGGATTCCCGGGCACATGGCTGGAAGTATGGATAGCGCCGGGGGAGTATATAGAAATCAAAGGAGAGGACAAATTACTGAAAACTTGGGAAGTGGTGAGCGATATCCCCGAACAGGCGGAAGAAAATCGCTTTACGGCTTGTGCAATGGCTCAGCAAAAAGAACTGATGCAGCATTTGGCGGCCGAATATGACTGGCAGCGGATGATGTTTCTAGACCATGCAGGCGATCAGGAATTTGAAAAGAAAGGCTGGGCAAAGATAGACTCTATCCGGAAGTTGACAACGCCTTTACGGCAAGAAATCTGGAAAAAGGAACTTGAATATATGAAAGAGGCGCCTATCTCTAAAGTGTGGATAGATAAGCTGCTGCTATATGCTTCTATGATGAAATACGAAACTGTCATGCCTTATAAGGAAGAAGTGAAGAGCTTGTATGCTCGAATGCCGGAAACCGAGAAGCAAACGGATGCCGGACAGGAGATTACGGCCTATATTTATCCTCCTTCTGTGGCAGGAATAGGAGATATGATGGTTGACGGAGAACTATATGACGTGAATGACTCTCTCCGCCATATATCCGAATTTGCGGGACGATTCATTTTGCTGGATTTCTGGAGTAGCGGATGTGGTCCTTGTGTGGAGTCGATCCCGGAAATGGAGAAGGTCATAGAAACTTATAAGGATAGAATGACCGTGATTAGTATCAGTGAAGACCCGAAAGCACGCTGGAAAGAATATGTTAAGACGAAAGGAATGGGTGGCAACCAGTGGAATGAACTTCGCAGAGGCCGTACGGGACTTGCTGTGAGTTATCAGGTGAAAGGGATTCCTCATTATGTGCTTATTGCTCCTAGCGGGAAGATACAAGATATGTGGTCCGGTTATGGTTCCGGTTCACTTCTGGAAAAGGTGAAGAAGAATCTGAAATAGTAGAAAAGAGACTGACTAAAAAGTCAATAGTATCTCCATTCTCCTCCTTCTGGAAGGAGGAGTACCCGTAGGGGGAGGTGGTAGGTAGATGCATAAATCATTTATTATCAGCATTGTGCATCCACCTGTCACCCCAGCTTTCAGATACCCTCTTTTGTTTTTTGTCAGATTTTAGACTTATTCAGTTGGGAAGTGCTATATTTGCGGGTGTGGTTCGATTCATAACCTGTATTGTATGAAAAAAGTTCTTTTATTAGTTGCGTTGTCCGTCTGTCTGTTGCCGTTGTGGGGACAGCGGGATTTCTCCCAAATAGATTCACTTATCAAAAAGATGCTTCCCGAAGCGTCCGAAGTCGGCATATCCGTTTATGACCTGACGGCGAAAAAGCCGTTGTATAGCTACCGTGCAGACAAGCTCTCCCGGCCTGCCTCTACCATGAAACTGTTGACGGCCATTACCGCTCTCTCCCGTCCTGATGCGGATGAGCCTTTCCGCACGGAAGTATGGCACGATGGTGTGATAGAGCACGATACACTGCAAGGCAACCTGTATGTAGTAGGGGGATTTGACCCCGAATTTGACAGTCAGGCAATGGATTCGTTGATAGAGGAAGTGATGACTTTTCCTTTCTCCGTGATTAACGGGCAGGTGTATGGCGACGTTTCGATGAAAGACTCGCTCTATTGGGGGCATGGCTGGGCTTGGGACGATACTCCTGCAGGTTATCAGCCTTACTTGTCTCCGTTGATGTTTTGTAAAGGCACGGTACAGATTTCCGTGTTTCCTTCCGCTGTGCAGGGAGATACGGCAAGCATATCCTGTAAACCGGTTTCCTCCTATTATACCCTGACGAACCGGACAAAGACACGTACTTCCTCTGCCGGAAAGTTCTCCTTCTCAAGAGATTGGTTGAGGAATGGAAATAATCTGGTTGTTTCGGGCAATGTTACCTCCATTAGAAAGGATGATATAAACATCTATGATTCTTCCGCTTTCTTTATGCACACTTTCCTCGAGCGTCTTCGGGGGAAAGGTATTACGGCTCCCCAATCATACGGATTCGCCGAATTACCCCGTGACAGTGTGCAAGTGGAACGGATAGCCTGTTGGAATACTTCCGTGCAGGAAGTCTTGAACCAACTAATGAAAGAGAGCGATAACCTGAATGCCGAAGCATTCCTCTGCCGCCTTGGCGCGCAGGCGACAGGGAAGAAGCAGGTGGCTGCCGAAGACGGAATCGTCGAGATCATGCAGCTCATCCGCCAGCTGGGACACAACCCGAAAGAGTATAAGATTGCGGACGGTTGCGGACTCTCCAATTACAACTACCTCTCCCCCGCCCTGTTGGTTGACTTCCTGAAATATGCATATTCCCGGACAGAAGTGTTCCGTATGCTATACAAGTCTCTTCCCGTAGGCGGCATAGACGGTACGTTGAAAAACAGGATGAAAAGCGCAGCCACATTCCGGAATGTTCATGCCAAGACGGGCTCGTTCACAGCTATCAATACACTTGCAGGCTATCTGAAGATGAAGAACGGACATGAAGTGGCCTTTGCCATAATGAACCAGAATGTGCTTTCGGCTGCAAAGGCCAGAGCCTTCCAGGATAAGGTGTGCGAGGTGATTATCAGGCGTTAGGCGTTCTCTCTGCCATCGGCTTATAATGTCACCTCAATGGCGGCAGGATAGATGCGCTGCGGATCAAAGAATGCGGCACAACTGTTCACCATATTCTTCAGGTCCGGCTTTACCTTTCCCTGAAAAGCCTGTTTCCCATTCACTGTAACAGTGATTTCCTTCTTCAAGTCAACCAGCTCATCACAGAGATAAATAATCACTTTCCCTTTGGCGGCAGGCGTGTAATTCTTCCTGAACTTCATTTCAATGCCCCACCTCGGATCTTTCTGAACGGTCTCATAAACGACATTATCCACATTCAGTGTGATGTGGTTGTCCGTAATGCTCATTTCGTAGCGGGTACGGGCATTGATATCGTCATTCGGGCGCTCTTTGACAAAGAGATTGTAGAATCCTTTGCGGTGCAAGCCGTCCATTTCAAAGTCTTCCCAGTAGACATATTTCGGATAAGGGTTGCGGGTATACTGTTTCAGCCACGGAGTGGTGGGACGATAGTCGATAGAATGCCCTTTGCCGGGGATTAGCTCTATGTGATGCTTGTATAGTCCGGGATGCAGACCTTGCAGCCGTTCAAATTCCTCCTTCACGTAGCCGGTGAGGATGTTCCGGTAGAAGCCGCGGTCGTCGGCACCGGTCCGCAGGGAGAAGGCGATGTGAGCGCAGTTTTCGGCAGGGGCGTTCTTCAAAGGTTCTCCGCCTGCCATGGGACCTGCCCCGGCCAGGTAGTCGGCGTAGAAAGAGGCAAGACGCTGGCTGCCGTATCCACCTTCGGATATTCCGAAGATAAACAGTTTATCCGGATTGACGTGCCCGGATACTAGTGCCTGGCGGAACAGTTTCTCCCAAGCGTATTGCTTGGCTTTCTGCCACCAGCGATAGTAACCTCCTTCGTTGGGGATTTGCGGGATAAAGTAGACGGAAGGAGCGTCGTCAAAACGCGAACAGATGTTCAGGCCGGTTTTCCATTCCGCCTGTTTGGGACCGGAACCGTGTATGTAGAGATACATCGGATAACCGTCTGCGGGTTTTTCCGCGCCCTTGCTCCCCCAATAATAGGGCATGATAGCGTTGGGTTCCAGTTCTTTGGGGAGGTGCCATTTTCCCTTGCTGGAAGCGGATAACGTATCCAGGGCGATTAGCTTTTCTTCGTCCAGCTCATCGTTGGCTGTTTTCCAAGCTTCCCATACCAATTGGCGGTAGGCCGATGCTTTGAGAAGACTGAATGACTGGTGCTTTTCATATAAAGGCGTTTCTCCACGGAGATAGTCGTTGAAATAGCATTCGATATTTTTCCGGATTTTATCAGCAGGACCGGCTACTGCTTGCAGCCTGCCGCTCCCTAATATAATAAGGAGAAGCAGACTGTGTACAGCTATCTTTTTCATATTCTTTTTATATTCAGACTTAGGTGAATAGAAAATCGGAATATTATCGGGCGTATTCGGCCCAGTTAGTGTTCTTCATATCACCGCTCTTGGCAAGTTCTGCGTGCATGCCCAGTGCAGCCTGAATAGCGTGCGGAGTCTGTGCCTTGCCGCCGGCCAGTTTGAGGTAATCCCAAAGTAACTGTTTGTAGTCGGGATGTGCACAGTTTTCGATAATGGCCTGTGCACGTTCTTTCGGGCTCTTGCCACGAAGGTCGGCAACACCTTGTTCGGTGATAACGATATTCACGGAGTGTTCGCTGTGGTCGAGGTGGGAAACCATTGGCACGATAGCGCTGATCTTACCTTCCTTAGCTACTGACGGGCAGGTAAAGATAGAGATGTAAGCATTGCGTGTAAAGTCGCCCGAACCGCCGATACCGTTCATCATCTTCGTACCGCCGATATGAGTTGAGTTTACGTTGCCGTACAGGTCGACTTCGATTGCGGTATTGATAGAGATAACACCGAGACGGCGTACTACTTCCGGGTTGTTTGAGATTTCCGATGGGCGGAGCACCAGTTTGTCGCGGAAGAAATCCATGTCATTGTAGATACCTTCCAGACAGTCGTTGGTGACAGTCAGCGAGCAGGCGCTGCCGAATTTGATACGTCCTTCACGAATCAAACCGATCACGGAGTTCTGAATCACTTCAGTGTACATTTCGAATGCGGGAATCGTTTTGTCACGTCCCAGCGCACCGAGTACGGCGTTGGCGATGTTTCCTACGCCCGACTGCAACGGCAGGAAGGTCGACGGGATGATACCGCGTTTCATGTCTGCGGCAAGGAAGTCGGCAACATTCTGTCCGATTTTGTCGGTCAACGGGTCGGCAGCGGCGAAAGAGCGCGCTTCGTCCGGCCAGTTAGTCTCTACCACGCCTACGATTTTCTTCGGATCCACTTGGATGTAAGGCAGTCCGATGCGGTCGCTCGGCTTGTAGATAGGTATTTCGCGGCGGTAAGGCGGGTCGAGTGGTTCGTACACATCGTGCAATCCCATGCAGGATTTGCTGTGCGCGCTGTTCAGCTCAACGATGATCTGGTCTGCCAAACGGCAGATAGTCGGAGAGATACCGCCGGCAGCCGTCAGATAGATTTTGCCGTCCGGAGTCAGTTCGCAGGCTTCGATAATGGCTACGTTCACTTTCCCCATGAAGCCGTAACGCACTTCCTGTGCCATTTGTGAGAGGTGTATGTCGTTGTAGGCAATTTCTCCGTTGTTGACAGCTTTGCGGAAATCGGAATTGGTAGTGTAAGGAGCACGGTAACGAATGGCTTTGGCACGTGCCAGTACGCCGTCACAAGATTCACCGGTCGATGCACCTGTAAAGATACCTACCTGAAAAGGGTTTCCCTTGGCATGTTCTGCTTCAGCTATTTTTGCTAGCTCGGCTGTGACAGCCTTGGCCGTTCCGGCGGGAGTAAATCCGCTCAGGCCGATATTGTAGCCATGTTTGATAAGGCTTGCAGCTTCTGCTGCTGAAATACGATTGAATGACATAAATAGTACAATTTCGTGTTAAATACAGTTGATATTTAATTGGTTAATAATTCGCTCAATATGTTGACATTCAGGGCGGAACCTGATACTCGAATCGTAATGCTCAATGTTTAATACCTGACACAGTTGATATCTAATACTTTACACCTGACACTTGTCAATACTTCCGTTGAAGGATTTCTCCCCAGATAATAGCGCGCCGGGCTTCTTCAGCAGAATGAATGGTGAAGTCTTCTTTGTTGTCATGTGAATCGTGGGAAGTGTTATAGTGGGCACCTTGCCGGCTGTTTCGTTCATCCTGTGCGGCACTGTTGGCGATAGAGGCGGCAACGGATACTTCTTCTTTTTTCTTTTTCGGTTTCGACTCCTGCTGCCTTACTTTCGGTTTGCGCGTCCGCTGCTCTGCGGGAATCGGCTGAAACAGTTCTTCCAGCGACCTGGGTCTGCCCCAGGCTTCGGGCATAGGAGTGGCGTCGGGAGCTACTTCGACGGGAGAGGGTGTCGGCGGGACGGGGCGGTTATTTTTAGCTTTCTTCGATTTGCTATTTTTATTCACCTCTTTGAATATTCCCACGAGAATGACACCTGCTATCAAGAGAAATTTCAAAAAATCTTCCATTTTGCTTCACTTCTAAATAGTTGTCCGCCAAAGGTAGGCATTTTATCTGGTTTGAGCTAACATTTAGTTATGAAAAAAGGGCAACTTCACAGCTCCCCTTAATTTTTTTAACCTAAACCTTAACTATGAAAAAATCTAA
>ENA-ORUW01002099-ORUW01002099.1-human-gut-metagenome-genome-assembly--contig:-NODE-2099-length-12016-cov-28.175654_pt1 | contig 12016 bp, 12 predicted proteins | sample MGYA00242088_ERZ509227 | MGnify/ENA primary metagenome ERZ509227 (study PRJEB26280, sample SAMEA2338816) | human gut metagenome | biome: human gut; feature: human-associated habitat; material: faeces... | reverse complement strand
CCCGCCCGCTGTATACAGGCATACCGTACTGATCTGGCCTTTTACACCAACGGGCGGAGCGTATGCCTTACAGAGCTGAAAGGATATCAGGCCGCTGTCGGTCAGCCGGTCATCCAGCCCCGCCGTCCAAACAGCCGCCTGGACAAGGTGCGCCATATGTTTCAGAAGGTAATGTAAAGATACATAATCGTCAAGACGGCAACAATCAGAAGTTATGGAGGGTAACAATGGAATATAGTAAGGAAGATTTAATGGAAGCAAAAAAGCAAATTTGGGGAGTGGGAGAGAACATGGGAACAGAGGAAAGTAAAAAAATCTGGGAGGAGAACGCACAATTTTGGGATAATGCAATGGGTGACGAATCTAATGAATTTCACAGAGAGGTAGTGCGTCCCAAAGTAACGGAACTTCTATCTCCTAATCCTGCGGATTACATTTTGGATATTGCGTGTGGCAATGGAAATTATTCTTCGTATCTTGCACAAAGAGGCGCTTCGGTTGTCGCTTTTGATTACAGCAAAAAAATGATAGAATTGGCTAAAAGACGGCAATCACAATATGCAAAACAAATTGAATTTTGTGTGGCGGATGCGACCGATAGAAAAAGTATATTAGAATTAAAAAGAAATCGAGCCTTTACGAAAGCAGTTTCTAATATGGCAATTATGGATATTACGGATATTGAACCACTTCTTATGGCTGTTTATGAACTGTTGCAGGAAAGCGGAATTTTTGTCTTTGCAACGCAACACCCTTGTTTTGTCACGTTGACTGAAAAATATATGACACCGCACAGTTACTATGATATAGCGATTGAAGGGCAACCGAAAGAGCAGATTTATTATCATCGTTCCATACAAGATATTTTTAACCTTTGTTTTAGAGCTGGATTTGTCATTGATGGATTTTATGAAGAATGTTTTAAAACCAACAAAGAAATTCCTATGGTAATGATAGTAAGGCTTAAGAAGGTAAAACGTGATAGCTTAAAATAAATTCAAGTTTGTCGGGTAAATAGCAAACCCGGCCGAGCCAGTCAACGGTCAAGATGAACGGGCTTCGCCCGCCGTTGACAGCCCCGCCCGGTTTTGCAGTTAGGCAGTCAAGGAGCGACAGCCTAAAGTGCTGCCGCCCCTTACTATCATAAAAGGCAACTACCAACCAGCATTCATGAAGAAAAGGGAATTTTACCTCATTGTTTTTTTCTATTTTGTATTGGAAAAGTGGCACAAGAAGTATTTCTGGTAAAAGAGATATGCTGAAGGAAAAGATGGGTGGTGATAGAGATGGAACGATTGAGATTGTAATGAGGATCACTAAGGAGTCCGGAATAGTGACAGAGACAGTGCTTACTTCTTTTACGGTTAAAAATATAGAACAAAGAGTATCTGTTCTTGTTTTTTCAAAACTAGAAATCCATCTAAAAGAGTAGGTTGTTTACCATAGTGGGGAGCTTATACCTATGAGCCACCATGAGTTTTTCACATTATTATATTTGGCACAGCATCCGGGATGGGTATTCAGTAAAGAACAGATATACGAAGCTGTGTGGCGAGAAACCGGTGATAGGTGTGGTACGGCGGTTGTGAACGTGATAAGTCAAATCAGACGGAAGATTGGGGAGAGGTACATAAAAACAGTTATCGGCAGTGGATACAAATTTGAAGCATAGGTAAAAGTCCGGCAGCAGGCATCTGTGAAATGGATGTGGCTGTCGGATTTTTATCTATGCTGCTTATCTATGCTGCTGTGTCCACATTTTACAAATGCGGACAGCCGTGGATTTTTTACAAATCAAAGAGCCAGACGCTTAGACGCGGAGCCGATGAAATTTGTGGGTGCTGAACCTCACAGTTCATCGGCTCTGTTTTGTTCCGACATATTCTGCCATATTTTGTCGAAAACTTTTTAAAATTATAGACGGTTCATAACTCATTCATAGGTCATTCATAACTCGGTAGTTTATAATGGCAGAAAAGAAAGAAACCAGCAGTAACAAGAAAGTCTTGTTCTACTGGTTTCAATCGGAATCTTTTGATTCCGGTTTGTGCTGGCTGGTCAGTAACTGCTCCGATAAAAAATCCATTGTATGAAGGAGAATTGCCTGATTTTCTTCACTGCATACCTGGAGTTTACCAATAACGTGTTCTGCCAGTTCGTTTTTTACGGTGGATTTGGCTGGGAAAAGGGAATTTGGGGAAATTCCCAACCGTTCAATTAAAAGAGATAAGGTTATGTAAGAAGGATTTTTCCTGCCTTTCTCAATATCCTGAATGGTCTTGACAGCCAAACCACACTGATCGGCCAGCTCCTGTTGGGTAAGATTGCAGTCTTTCCTCTTGGAACGGATGCAATCTCCCAAATAGATAAGTTTGTCTTTCGGCATGATAGCTCACCTCAAATACATTCTACCGTACCGATTAGGGAAAATACATTCCCTTTGAGTATGTATAAAATAGGTGTTATAGTGCCGGTTTTGAAAAACAGAATAAGGATCAGGGGAACATTGTGTAAAAAAAGAGCATAGTTGTTCCTGAATGTAAGAATGGAAAGCCCTGTCGGGGAGCCAATAAAAAAAACGGCTTCTTGCAGCAGGGTTTATTTGTGTTATGCCATCTGTGATAAGCCGTCAGGAGAAAATCATGGATGGCATTATTTTTACGAAAGGATATAGATTCCGGTCAGGTGACCAGCGAAAAAAATCTTAGACTACAAAAGAGTACCTTATACCCATGAACATGCACTATACTGCGTGTTAGATACGCACAATAACACATATAGTGCAAGACAAAACAAAAACGCCAGAAAGCAGGTGAAGCTATCTGGCGTTTTTGTTTGTCGATTTTTCGTAAATATTGGCGTCTGGCATCAGAATATGAACTGTATCTTCCAATGGAAGCTTTATAAAACCATTACGAGGCATCACGAAAGTTGGTAATCCGGAGAGGGCAAATAGCTGCCAAGCCCTGGGGCTTCCAATATAATTTATATGCTTTTGGAAAAAGAGATACCGGATATGCGGGTATCCAAAGATACAGTTTTGATGCTCCCTGTCATGGGGAATTAAGATGCCGCTCACCGCCACCACTTCGATTTGATTTCTAAAAAATTTCAGATCGGAGGTAAAGAAAGGTGGCTTATAACAAAGCAAGAGAAGAACAAAAATGGAAGAACTGGAAAGAACGTGAGGAAGATAAACTCCGGGAGCTGGGCATGGATGAAGCGTCCATCCAGGCATTGCGTGAAAGCGACTGGGCGGATTTTAATTCTGAAAGGCGTTACCAGGAGCATCAGATCCCGTTGCTGGACTATATGGAGTTATTATTGGCAGAAACGGAGATCTGTGAAGATCAGATTCAGAGTGTGGAAGAACTGCTGGATGCCATAGGTGATGAACGGTTACTACATATCCTGCTGGAAGCAGACAGGAAAACACTGCAGATCGTTGTCCTTAAGATGATGGGATATGCCCCAAAGGAGATCGGTTCTCATATTGGCATGCCGGAGCAGACGGTTTATACGAAACTAAGGCGGTTACGGGAAAAAATTAAAAAAATTGTGAAAGCTGAATAAAAACGGGCCATCCCATCGGCTAGTAAGTAGAAAGGGGGATAGTGTCCCTTTTTACGCACATTGAAAATCTTATACCAGCATTACTGGTACGTTCCTATGGAGGGTAGCGTTGCAGGATGAGCGCCATGACGGGAAAACCAGAAACAGATGCCAGTGGCGAGCCGTTGTATGATTTGTTGTACAGACTCCCATCTGGTAGCTGTTCCGGTTTTCTCCGAGCGATCCATCAGACCTGTCAGGGAGCCGCGGCTGGCTCTCCGCCATGAGCATCCATGGGGGATAATGATACGTTTCCTGCCAGCGAGCAGAAGATGGACTCCGGGTTGTAATCAGCAAGACCCTCAGAACATTTGCGAATGGCATCCGCCAGATGCCTGCCAGTAATGTTCCCATATATGCCATGAAAGGAGTGGCACAGGCTGTCAGGGGTGCGAGGTCAAATATGACGCCGACAATGAACAACAATTTAGAAATCAATGGAAGTGTGTCGTTGATATCAGATATATGCGGCTGTGGGGAAACTCACAGCCGTGTTTTAAAAGGATGTGTTTTTCTTTGGTATTGACGTCATGCGTGAAAGGCAGGCTATGAAATGAATTATAAGAATCAATATCAAAGAAAAGCACATCGGGAGGTTGACTTTATTTTTTTGACGCTTTTGCCGCAGGCTGGCCTAAGCGTCAGGGAAGAACAGGTAAAATTAAGCCATCAGATGTTGGACGCCCTGCTGGAAGGAAATATTGCACTTTGTGACGCAGGTGTGGGAATCGGGAAAACCTATGCATATCTGGTGGCCTGCATCTTAATGAGGAAATATGTGGCAGCAACGGGAAATGGGTGGCTGTGCGATAAGCGGCCAATCGTCATCTCCACATCCAGCATTGCGCTGCAGGAGGCGATCATACAAGAGTATATTCCTTTTTTATCCGATGTCTTTTTGTCAGCCGGATTGATCGGTTCCCCACTAAAAGCAATCGTGCGGAAGGGAAAGGAGCATTTTGTCTGTGATGAACGCCTGGGAGTGCGGTTAGAGGCTGTCCGGGAAAAACCTAAGAATGAGCTGCAGAAAAAAGCGCTGTTTTCTTTAAAGCAGATCTACGACATGGATGAGGTGCCTAATCTGAGCAGTTTTGACCGCAGGCTGGTCTGTGTCCCGAAGTTCTGCCCGAAAGAGTGTCCGGGAAGGACAAGCTGCCGTTACCAGATGTATCTGAAACAGGCACGGGATCCGGATATCTTTTTCCAGATCTGTAACCATAATTATCTGCTTGCGGATTCCTCCCACCGGGCTAAGGATTATAAACCGCTTTTGACGGATTACCGGGCGCTTATTGTGGACGAAGCCCATAAACTTCCGGAGGCGGCAAGGCAGATGTATGGAAAATCACTCTGTTATGAAGATATTCTGGAAATCTGCTATTTTCTTGAACGGGAGCATCAGGGGATGGCTGCTAAGAAGTTAAAAAGTGTTTTCCATAACCTGTTCCATGTAGTCAGAGAAAATTACATGGCAAAGGGTGGACCAGCATCGGCTTTCCATATGACGGAGGAATGTGCCACCGTGCTGGAAGAAGGAAAGGCGCTTTTAAAGGAACTGACAGGAAAACTAAGGGGAGTCGCTCCGGGATGGATACGAAACCAGCTGGAAGAAGCAGGAGAGGTGTTATCTATTTTTTCAGGCTCCGGCAAACGCTACATCCTGCATTTGGAGCAGGATAAAGGAAAACTGCCGCAGTTGTGTGCCACAAGCAGGAAGATCCCAGACATTCTATCCGGTGTGTTATGGAGCCAGGGATTCCCGGCAATCCTGACCAGCGGCACCTTAAAGGCCGGGAATGGCTTTTCCCGCACCCGGCAGGAAAACGGGCTGGGAAAGGAAGTCCGGGTAACGGAGTATGTGGCAGAATCCCCGTTTGCCTATGAGAAGAACTGTTTATTGTATCTGCCGCAGACACTGCAAAGGACAAAGCATGGCAGCCGGGAGGAAGCCGTCATGCTGGCACAGCATATCCAACGGCTGATCTGTTCGACTTACGGGCATACGCTGGTGCTGTTCACCTCTTATTCTTTAATGGGCAGTGTTTACCAGATCCTGCGGGACAGCCTGCCTTTCCCGATGGTGGAAGTATGGCGCAATGCCCAGGAGGAGATCATGCGGTTTAAAACATTGGAAAATGCGGTGCTGTTCGCAGCAGGCTCCTGTTGGGAAGGTGTTGATTTTCCAGGAGACATCGTATCATCGCTGATTATCGTAAGGCTGCCCTTTGCTGTCCCGGATCCATTAAGGGAGGCGGAAAAAGAGCGGTATGCTACCCTGCCGGAATATATCCGGGATATCATTGTGCCGGATATGCAGAAAAAGCTGCGCCAGGGTTTTGGAAGGGCGATCCGGACGGAGAGTGATACCTGCGTAGTGTCTATCCTAGACCACCGGGCAGTAGCCGGGGGCAGGTATCATGAGGATGTCCTGTGTGCGCTTCCAGCCTGCCAGATGGCGGAGTCTATTGAGGATGTGGAAGCCTTTATCCGCAGGCAGAAACAGGAAGGATATTATATGTAGAAACAGGTTCGTGGCATTGTTGGTTCTGACCAGATCTGGAACCGTTTTGCAACAAAAGTTCAGTGGTATTTCGGGCGTTTTCAGGGGAGTTTGGAATTGCTTTGTTGCCCTGGAGTGGGTATACTGTGTATAGCGTTAGAAAGGAAGGAAGTGAGTAAAATGGCACAATATGTTGTAGACATGCAGACGGAGAAACAGGAAAAATTCTATTTTATCCGGGAGAAAGAAAGCATGGATATTGTACTTTTACCTTCCAAATATCTGATGCACAAGAAACGGTCGAAGATATCACCGAATACGATCCGGAGAAGCGCCTTTGCATTATCCTATTATCTGAACTTTATGGATGAAAACCAACTGCATCTGGACGATGTTTACCAAATGAAATATGCCGAACAGCATGAACATTTTACAGACTTTCTGATTTGGTTAAAAGCAGGTGAGCATAGCCGGGAGGATTATTCAAAGCTTCCGAATAACGAAACTTGCAATGCGTATTTGAAAGAAGTGTTCCGGTTCTATACTTTTATGGAACGGGAAAACGATCAGTCAGAAAGTCTGAAGGTGCTGTCAGATGCACAGACGATTGTGCGAAATTCGATAGGCGTAAGAAGGGTACTGAAACGAAAGAGCTTTCGGGGTTATCTGAAAGAAAAAGGACATCAGGGAAAAACCATTGAGCAGGACAAGATCGTAAGTTTGCTGCAGGAATGTGCAAACTGCCGCGATCAGGTTCTGCTTTTATTATTGGCCGAGACAGGGTTCCGTATCGGGGAACTCTTAGGTGTCCGGTATGGAGAGGACATTGATTATGAGAACCACATGATCTATGTGAATTTCCGGGAGGATAATGAGAATAATGCGAGAGCTAAGAATGCGGAATTCCGCAGGGCAAAGATCAGCGACGCGACATTTGATATCTTAACATTTTATATTGAAGATTATAAGGAACTGATCCTGAAGCAGGAATACCTGTTTATCAATGTCTCCGGTGATTACGCTGGGAAACCATTCAAAGTAAGCGGAGTGTATGCAATGTTACGCAGGCTGGAGGAAAAGACTGGAATCAAGGCATCTCCACATATGCTGAGACATTATTTCGCAAATGCAAGGCGGAAAGATGGCTGGAAGCTGGAACTTATCAGTCAAGCACTCGGACATCGGAATATCGAGACCACCATGAAATATCTGAACATAACAGATGAGGAACTGATAGAAGTCAGTGATGCATTTTACAGTAAGCATCAGGCCATGTATGGCATTCAGGATCTGTTATAGGAAGGAGGCGGTCAAGTGTCTGCAATCAGATTGCTGCAAGCTGGACGGCAGGAGGATATACGGCATCTTCACAGACAGCTTATGTCAGGCGGGATATTGCAGAAGGAACTATGGGAAGAAGCGGAAAGTTTCCTTATTAAAAAAGAAATTTATGATGTTATTCTGGCAGAGGAAAAAGATCTTCAGGAATATAAAAAATGTTTGTCGGATAGCGGCAATTATACGAAGAAGCAGGTAGTGGAGCGGTCATCCGCACTGCGGAAGATCCGACAGTATTGGGTAGAAACGGAATATGGGGAATTGCTCTCAGAGATCCGGGAATGTCAGGTGCCGGATGAAGCATTGAAAGGAAACATTAAGAGGTTTCTCATCCGGCAAGGAATCCGTCACATCAGGGATATTGATTATACGGTGCGGAGCCGATATGAAGCGGAACTGCAAAAGACAGGAAATGAACAGCGTGTGATGAAATACCTGAAGGTGTTCGACCATATCAAACAGTACAGTATCCAAAGCGAAATAAGCAGTCTGCCGGGAATGGCAAGACACCGGATGCAGTATAAAGCGCGGATTATTTTCCTGCCTTACCTGCCAGATCCGGAGCTGGTCAAGGATTTTGAATATGTTCAGGATAAGCAGGAACTGGTATGGGATTTTGCAAGGAGAGCCGCTGACAAATTGAAAAGGCAGGTGTTCCTGCTGTTAAACTATATATTGGAAAATCTATACCGGGAGAATCCAAAGGAGAGACGGGTACGGTATTTACTGCCCCTGCACTGGCTGTATGATTTCTGTGTGGATGAGGGTATCGAAGATTTGGAAAGTTTGGAACTGAGCCAAATCTGCCGATTCGAAAAAATCGTAGAGCAGAAAGTGGTCAATGTAAAAAATTCTATGCAGATCATCGATAACAGCCGGAAAATCTTATTTTTGACAGCACCGGAGATCCACTGGCATGCCAATGTGTGGTATATGGAACGGTTCCACTTAGCGGAGGACAGGCTGAATCCGAGTAGCCCGGTGCAGCGGCTGAGCTTTATAGAAGTTACCAACCGAAAGAACCGGGAGCTTTTACAGGAATACGCAAAATACCATGTCGGAATCGGAGGGCTTACCATAGCCAATATCCGGGGACAGTTATATGAAGTTAAGAAGCTGTTAGAATATTTTAATGAAGAAATATCCATCTGCCAGGTGGATGAAAATCAACTGGATGGTTATTTCAGGGAGCTGGAGGAAAAGGATACAAAGGATGACACGTTTAATAAAAGAATTGTGTGTTATCTGAAGTTTTACCAGTTTTTGAATGTGCGTGGATACATCAAGGAAATCCCATTTCAGCCGGAGTATTATCTGAAAAAGACATACCCGGAGCATCATGACAGAACGGTGGAAGAAAAAGTTTATATGGAGATCCTGCATAAGCTCTACTTATTTCCGCAGGTTCCCAGGCTGATATTTTTACATCTGTGGTGTACCGGACTCAGGATCAGCGAAGTATGCACATTAAAAGGAGACGCCTATTATTGGGATGGGGAAGATGCATGGCTGAAAGTTTACCAGATTAAGATGAAGGCGGATAAAATGATACCTATACCGCTAGTGCTGTACAGAGTCATGCGGAAATATATAGAGAAGAATCATATTCGTCCGAAAGATTACATATTTAAAGGGAAAAATGGAGGGGCATACCGGGTGGGAACCTTCCGCCAGGAATTTCAGCAGCACTGCATCAAGAACCAGATCGCAGATGGGGAATATATTTTTAAAACCCATGATTACAGGCATACGTTGGCTACCCGTTTTTATGACGATGGCGTTTCCATACAGACGATCCGGGATTATCTGGGACACTTCTCGGAGGACATGACAAAACAGTATGTAGACTTCATGCCTAAGAGGATCGCCAAAGCGAATGATGCCTATTTTAAGAAACCGGGAAATGATCTGGCATCATCTATCACAGTGAAGAAGCGTGGTGATAAGAAATGAGAAATAGAATTTATGTATATGAGATGGACTGTTATACGCAGGCAACTGAGGATCAGATTGAAAAAATGCATATCCGCCCGGATCGGTATTTTGATCTGGAAGGGCTTCCCTCAGAGGATGTCGGCAGGCTGTTAGAAGATTTTATATGGGACAGAGGAAAGAAACTTGCCCCTTCCAGCTTGTCAAGTGAGCTGCTCTATTACAATAATATCAGGGAGTTTCTCATCGACCGGAATATCCGCAGTCTGGACGCAAAGACGGAGGAAAAAATAATCCGCATGCTGAAAGGCTGGATGATGGAGAAAGGATATGCTTTATCGAGTAAAAAGTATCGGGCGGTATATGACAGGGTAGGGATTGAGACTCCCGGCATTGTAAAGCACATGAAGAAGATCCTGAAGTTTGCGAAAGAGGATGATGACCGGGATGAGCAGGAAAAGGATATCTGGAATCTGAAAAATTTTGATTTTCCAATTCACTCGAACCCAATCCTGAATATGGAAACCATCAACTTTACGAAGATCATGCAGCCAGATATCCGGGAGGAAGTGAAAAAAGCGGTCTTCATGCATCTGAAGTATTCCCCATTAGGAACGATTCAAAGCGAGATGACTGCCATAAAGCGGTTTACCAGGTTTCTTGAAAAGCGGTGTCCGGATATTAAATCCCTACAGGAACTGGAGAGGATGCATATCGAGCAGTATCTGATTTATTTGCAAACGGAAGCGCATGAACGGAAAAATTACAGGTCAGATCTTTATGCCCTGCGGAGGGTGATAGAGGATGTCGGAAATCTGTATGAACGGCAGAGCATGAGTGAACTGTTCTTAAGCAATGATTTTCCAAGCACTCCAAGGCATATCTTCAAGTTTTATACGGATGCGGAGATCAAGAGATTAAACGAACACATTTTCAAAATGGATGAGCAGGTTTGTAGGGCATTGATTATCCACCAGTTATTGGGAACACGGATATCGGATACACTGACCTTAAAGCCGGATTGTTTGAGCATGAGGGAAGGACGCTATTTTATAAGGATCGACCAGGTGAAATCCGTAACGTATGAAAAGGCCATCAGCGAAGAAGTGGCACAGCTTATCATGAAAGCGATCGATTATACGAAAGAGCGGTATGGGGAAACAACATACATTTTTGTAAAGAAAAATGATCCTACAAAACCTTACCAGTATAACATGATCCAAAACCAGATCATGAAGATGATACGCCAGGAAGATATCAGGGATGACAACGGTGAATTGCTGCAGTTTGGTACCCATATATTTCGGCACTGCTATGGCAAGAAACTGACGGAAATGCACGTAGATGACTGGATGATAGCAAAGCTACTGGGGCATACCTCAACACAATCAGTGCATTATTACCGGAAAATTGGCAATAAGTTAATGGCGGATGAGACAAGAACCGCAAGAGAAAAAATGGATATGATCCTATTAGATATCATAGAAGGATGGGATGATTATGAAATATGATAAAATGATAGAGATTACGCAGGCCGAGAGCCAAAGGAAGATGGAAATTGCAAGGAATGCTATCGCAGATATGCTAAGTAATATGGAACGTGTCACTGTGGCAGGGCTGGTTCGCAAAACAGGATTATCCAGAGGATTTTTTTATAAGAATCCAACAATCAGAGAAGAATTGGATAATGCAATAAGAACGCAGGGCGCGTGTTACAATCCTCGGCAAGTAATTATTGATAAAGCTATGAATAATACGCTGATAATTTTAAAGAGTGAAATCCGAAAGGTAAAATCTTTAAATGAGGAATTAGTTCTGAAAAATGAAGAGTTGTCGGAGCGTAATGAACAGCTATGTAAAGAAATAGAAACTTTAAAAAAGCAGTTGAAAAGAAAAGAGGTTTCGCTACTAAAACAATTATAAAAGATAGGATACATATTTGCAGTTATCATTACGAAAAGAGGATGCTGATATGAAGTACGATAAAATAGTAGCTATAACAAAGGAAAAAAGCAGGCAGAAAGCACAAGTGGCAAAAAAAGAGATACAGACAATGCTGGAAATTGGAGAACGAATCACTGTAGAAGAACTTAGTGAGCGTACTGGATTTACAAGGTCTTTTTTCTACAGGAATCCAGAGGTACGGAAAGTGTTAGATAATGCTCGGAGTAAACAGCAGATGCCATGCAATAGTATGCAGGTGATAAGGGCAATCGAAGCCGAGGATGAAATAATAAATTTAAAAATCCAAATCACAAAATTAAAGATGGAATATGAGAAGTTGAAATCTTTGGAACAAGGGTTGATTGAAGAAAACGAAAAACTAAAGCAGGAACTGAAAGAAGCAAGTAAGGTAAGTATTGACAAATAATCGAGGAAAAGCTAATTAGCAAAAAAATTTAAGAAAAGAAAACAACCAAGGCAGCGGACGGATTTTGAGTCTGCTGCTTTTGTATATATAAAGAAACTAAAGCCTCATAAGAGGCGAACAGACAGAAAAAAACGATTTATACAAAATGGGTATGCGGTGTAAAGGGCGTGTATTCAGGGATACCGGACAGGGGGCTAATTTTATGGTTGTGCTGATTGGGCTGGTCATTATATTCAAGTCCCAGCTTACCAGCCTGGTGCAGA
>ENA-ORUW01002098-ORUW01002098.1-human-gut-metagenome-genome-assembly--contig:-NODE-2098-length-12026-cov-2.450923_pt1 | contig 12026 bp, 8 predicted proteins | sample MGYA00242088_ERZ509227 | MGnify/ENA primary metagenome ERZ509227 (study PRJEB26280, sample SAMEA2338816) | human gut metagenome | biome: human gut; feature: human-associated habitat; material: faeces... | reverse complement strand
CCGATATTGCGGTATAAACTTCGAGTCGTGGTTGCGGGGATTCGAGACCTCCGAGCGGAAAAGAACGCTGCGCAGGCGTGAGGTGGTGGGTTTGATTTTGATCCAGCAGGCAATAATCGCGGCCAACACGCCACTTAACCCCAGCGTTAATAACATTCGTGGCGTCATCAACGCATAACTTTCCGCCGGCGTAGTATCAATGATATTGGTGATCATTGAACGGTCGATGACGATGCCATAGGTCATGATGAAATATTGTGCTGCCGCACCGACCAGAATAAACAGGCAGGCGAGTGGACGATTAAGCCATAAGAAAGAGCCTAGTGTCAGGACAATATTAATCACGCTGAATGCGACGACCGGCATCGACAAGAAAACCAGCACGTTATGCAGTGAATCCAGCGGTAACACCTGTAGCACCTGTTTAAAAAAGGCGATATTCAGGCAGACTGAGATATAAAAAGTAGCAAGTAATAACCAGGAGAATAAATTTAAAGAGGGTCTTTTTAGTAGGCGCTTCAACATCACGGTGTTTCCATCGAACAAAGTGCGCATATGCTCGCAAAGCAAAATTAAGCCAACCTTAAGTTCTTAAGGTTGGCTTTTATGTTTGCTTGATTAAGGGGAATTAATCTTTGCTTATTGGTGCATCTAAGGGATACGGGTTTTTATGCAGCCGGTTGTAATTCAGCGCATACATGGCGGTGATTACCATCAGAGTGACAAATGACCACATAACCTCTTTCGCGCCGGACCCTACTACGGCCCAGATGCAGTAGAGGAAGGCAATGGTAGTAACTGCCAGGTATGCCGGGCGCGCTTTACCAAAGTGACCGTGGCCGAGCAGCAGTAACGCCGCACAGGTGTAAAGATATGGCACCAGTGTAAAGATGACCGACACGGAAGAAACCAGACCGAATTCTTTGGTCGCGTTTGGCGAAATGCTACTGAGCTGGAAGATGGTCATCAAAATACCGACGATAATCAGCCCCGCCACTGGCGTGCCCGCTTTATTTACACGGGCAAAAATCGGTGGGAACAGTCCGTCATCGGCAGCGGCTTTCGCCGTTTGCCCCGCCAGCAACGTCCAGCCGCCCAGTGAACCTAAGCAACCCGCAGCTGCGCAGAAGGAAACAATGGCCCCGGCGGTGTCACCCAACGCCATCCGTGCGGCATCACCGAATGGCGAAGCAGAAACGCGCAGTGCGGCATTAGGGATCATCCCCATAATCGCGGTGGTAGAAAGTACATAGCAAACGGCAGCAATCAATACCCCGCCAATGGTGGCGATAGGGACGTTGCGTTTCGGGTTTTTCACCACACCTGCGGCAACGGAGGCACTTTCCACACCGATGAACGACCACAGCGTAACGTTAAGGGTACTTTGAATCGCACCGAAGGTGCCCAGGCCGCTGACGTTCCATGCCGCCATATAGGTTTCACCACGGAACCAGAACCAGCCAAATACGGCAATCCCGACGATGGGGATCAGCGCCAGCACGGTAGCAACGGCCTGTACGCGGGTGATCATTTTCGGACCGACAATGTTCAGCAGGACGAAGATCCACAGCACCACGACGCAGGTGATGGTTAATACCAATGGATCTTTCAGAATCGGGAAGAAGTAACTTAAATATCCTACGCCAATGACCACCATGGCGATATTGCCGATCCAGCAGGCCAGCCAGTAGAGGACGTTGGTTTGATAACCGAGAAACGGCCCAAAGCAGCGGCGGGCGTAAGCGTAAGAACCACCAGGACTTGGGTCGAGGAACGACATTTTGGCGTATACCATCGAGAGCCCCAGCGCACCGATAATCGTCACCAACCATCCATAAATGGCAATCCCGCCAGTAGAGGCCAGGTTTGCAGGTAACAGAAAAACACCTGACCCCATAATATTCCCCGACACCATCAGGGTGACGGGGATTAAGCCCACTTTGTGAGCATCAGCATCCGAAGACATAATTAAACTCCTGCGAAGGCGAGCTTCGTGACAATAAATTACGTCATATCATACGCCTGCATTCGATAGTTGAATTATTATCGACCGGGTTATCGCTGATGCCGTTATTAATATAGCTCTTCGTTAAGGTTAAAAATCAGGCGACAGTGCGTTCTCTGTGCTGACTAACATAATGCAGAGGCGTCATACCGTAGAAGTCTTTAAAGACAGAAATAAAGTACGACGTACTGTTGTAGCCGCAGGACTGTGATACCTGAGAGATATTTTTACCGTCCATCATTAATTCATTTACGGCATAACGCATGCGGCAGGTGGTGATTATTTGGCTATAACTGGTGTTTTCGCTTTTCAGCTTTTTCTTTAACAGACTTGGGCTAAGACATAAACAACTGGCTACCATACTAAGATTCCAGTCTTTGTGGATATCGCTTTCAATAATTTGATAAACGCTGTCACTTACACAATTACGTAACATATACATCATTAGTGAAAGGAATTTTTTACTGTCGAGAAAACGGGATAGCACAGTGAATAATAATGCACGTGTTCGTTCCTTTTCTGACTCAGTTTCAGCGGGCATCATGCTATGTTGCGCGGCAACGCGAAAGACGTCTGGCGTCAGGCATGGCAGGGTGAGTATGGGCGTAGCGCTACGTTGCCATACTGGTATTTGCGAGAGATCTTTATTCAGAAACCGGAGGTAATCTTTGATGATGTCGTGACTAATATGAGCAACCAAAGTGTTATTAAGAGAGGAGACGTCGATAATATTATTTTCACAATTTAATAACGCCATATGGTTAGCTTTAAGGCTAATAGGTTCTTTCCCATTCACCCTTATCCAGACATCTTTTTCAGTCAATAAAACAATACAAGGTTGGTCGCTGCAAATCCTCATACATGTACTCCTGAGTGCGAATAAAAGACCAGTTCTCGCTAAAGCGAAGCGATACCGGGAAATGGTTATATAATTGTATGATGAATATAAACATGCATAAAAATAACGAGTTTTACTAATATTACAAATTTTTATAGTAATTTCTCATGTACATATTTTTTTACAGGCTAAGAAAAGGATAAATAACAGGCAAAAAAAAGCGCGGGGTGGGACCGCGCAAAAAGCATGACATTTTTTGTTTGCAGCAATTTTTATGAAAACGTTGCCATACTCAAAAGGCCTAAGGCCAGGCGGCGTAATGTTATTTAAACAATTACGCCTTCAGCGGAATAGTGGTTACGCTTTCACACACATAACGTGGTAAAAACCGTCAATAATTTCTGTCCCTTCTGTTTCGTGTTCAAATCCAGGGAAATGATGATCCCAGGATTGCAGCGAGCGTAAATAACTTACTTGCGGACTGTTTTTATCGCCGAAGTTTTCACCAGACAGCAGCATCGGGATTCCTGGCGGATACGGGATAACTGAGTTTGCCGCGATGCGTCCTGGCAGATTTTCAATGGATACCAGTTCGACATTGTTGTCGACAATCGCGTTGTACGCTTCACGCGGGGTGATTTCCGCCACCGGTAGGCCGGAATAGGCTTCATTCAACCGTGCGCCAGGGTTGTTTTCTTTCAGCCAGGCAAACATGGTGTCACCCAGATCGTGAATCCCCATGTTCGCGTAAGTGTCAGGATATTGTTCAACAAGTTCCGGCATCACCTGCGCCAGCGGTGTGTTGGCGTCATAGTGGCGTTTGAAGGAGCAAAGGGTGTTAACCAGAGTTCCCCATTTCCCACGGGTCACGCCCATAGAGAACAGGAACATAATCTGGAAGTCAGTGGTACGGGTAGGCACAATGCCGTGGCGACCAAGCCAGGCTGTGACCAGCGCCGCCGGAACACCGGTTTCTTCCAGTTCACCATCTTCACCCATTCCCGGAGCAAGGATGCTGACTTTAATCGGGTCGAGCATACTCCAGTTATCCGGAATATCTTTGAAGCCGTGCCAGCTTTCGCCCGGATGCATGACCCAGCAGTCCTGAACGGTGGTCAGCAGTTTGGTTGGTGCGTCAGCAAAGTCATAGGTTTTGCCGGTTTGTGGGTCGGTGACGACTTCTTTGTTCCACGGTTTGAAGAACCAGCTACCGTCAGCGGTGAACTCTTTATATAGCCGCGCCATCGCCTGACGGAAATCAACCGCTTCGTCGATCACTTCCTGGGTCAGTGACAGGCCGCTGTTGCCGTCCATCATCGACACCGCCACGTCGTTGGATGCGCAGATGGCATACAGCGGGGAGGTGGTGGCATGCATCATGTAGGCCTGGTTGAAGCGGGAGAAGTTAATCGCCCCACGACCTTCACGTACATGAATATAAGAAGCCTGTGACAGCGCATTCAGCAGTTTGTGGGTGGAGTGGGTGGCGAAAACGGTAGGACCGTTGTGATCGCCAGGTTCGCCGCGCATGGCATAGTGATCGGCATAGATCGGGTTGAAACGTGCATAGCCGTACCAGGCTTCGTCAAAGTGCAGACGATCGGAGGTTTTTTCCAGCAGATCCTGCGCTTCTTTAGCGTTATAACACACGCCGTCATAGGTACAGTTGGTCACCACGCAGTAAGACGGTTTTTGCCCGGCTTTGTCTTTGGTCAGCGGGCTTTCACTGATTTTCTTCTGCAAGGTTTCAGGTTGCATTTCCTGCGGATAGATTGGCCCGATAATGCCGTAGCGGTTGCGGCTTGGCACCATATAGACCGGTTTCGCGCCTGTCAGCATCAAGCCTTGTTCGATGGATTTATGGCAGTTACGGTCAACGACCACGACATCGTTATCGGTCATGCAAGCCTGCATGATGGTGCGGTTAGAGCCGGAAGTACCGACGACTACCGACCAGGAGCGATCGGCACCAAATACGCGTGCGGCATATTTTTCGCTTTCGCCAAATGCGCCAGTATGGTCAAGCAAAGAACCGAGGGAAGTGCGTTCGATGCCCATGTCGGTGCGGAACAGATTTTCACCATAGTAGTCATGGTAGAAACGTCCGGCGGGTGTTTTAGTAAAACCAACGCCGCCCTGGTGGCCTGGCGCTGCCCAGGAATATTCATGGATGTCGCTATATTTCATCAGCGCGCTGAACAGTGGCGGCAATAGCTGCTGGCGGTAGCGGGTCATCGCGGCAACGGCGCGTCCGGCGATAAAGTCGGCGGTATCTTCCAGAATCCAGGCGAATTCATCGACAAGCTCCAGCAGATCCCGGTCCATTGCGGCGAGGGCTTTTTCCCGATCGCCCAACAGGAAGACCGGCACGTTTTGTTGGCGCTCATGAAGCTTACCGATCAATTGTCTGACGTTTTGATGTTCGTCCGGATGTTCCATTTGATAGCTGAACATCAGGCAGTCAATGGCTTCGTTTGAAGAGAGAATGGCAAAACCATCATCAAAGGAGGTGGATTTAATCACGGTAACATTTTGCTGGCTTAAAGCATCTGCCAGACGCTCAACGGCGTTACCGACCCAGGTGTCTTGATGGAGAAACTCGCTTTCAACAATTAATACTTTCATCATTGCTTACCCGGTTATGAAGGAATCTTCGTTGCGGGCAAGTATCTTCCGGCCTTTTCGGGCTGTAAAGCGCGTGAAAAACAAACGTTTTTGAAATATTTATTTTTAAAACAATACGTTATGTGATTATTTTAAATTATTTTCACTGCTTATTATCGACGGCTAAACTATTTTTTTGGCTGATACTGATATCGTCTTTAGCCGGGAAACGTCTGGCGGCGCTGTTGGCTAAGTTTGCGGTATTGTTGCGGTGACATGCCGACATATTTGCCGAACGTGCTGTAAAAACGGCTACTCGAACGAAAGCCTGCCGTCAGGGCAATATCGAGAATACTTTTATCGGTATCGCTCAGTAATGCGCGAACGTGGTTGATGCGCATCGCGGTTATGTACTGTTTCATCGTCAATTGCATGACCCGCTGGAATATCCCCATTGCATAGTTGGCGTTAAGTTTGACGTGCTCAGCCACATCGTTGATGGTCAGCGCCTGATCATAGTTTTCGGCAATAAAGCCCAGCATCTGGCTGACATAAAATTGCGCATGGCGCGAGACACTGTTTTTGTGTGTGCGCGAGGTTTTATTGACCAGAATCGGTTCCCAGCCAGAGAGGCTAAATCGCTTGAGCATCAGGCCAATTTCATCAATGGCGAGCTGGCGAATTTGCTCGTTCGGACTGTTTAATTCCTGCTGCCAGCGGCGCACTTCAAACGGGCTAAGTTGCTGTGTCGCCAGTGATTTGATCACCATGCCGTGAGTAACGTGGTTAATCAGGTCTTTATCCAGCGGCCAGGAGAGAAACAGATGCATCGGCAGATTAAGAATCGCCATGCTCTGACAGGTTCCGGTATCTGTTAGTTGGTGCGGTGTACAGGCCCAGAACAGCGTGATATGACCCTGATTGATATTCACTTTTTCATTGTTGATCAGGTATTCCACATCGCCATCGAAAGGCACATTCACTTCGACCTGACCATGCCAGTGGCTGGTGGGCATGATATGCGGTGCGCGAAACTCAATTTCCATCCGCTGGTATTCTGAATACAGCGACAGTGGGCTACGGGTCTGCTTTTCGTCGCTGCTGCACATAAACGTATCTGTATTCATGGATGACTCTCTTTCCTGGAATATCAGAATTATGGCAGGAGTGAGGGAGGATGACTGCGAATAGGCGCACGGTTTTATTCCTCTCCCTGGAGGTGCGAGGAGAGCGGATGAGAAGATTGGGGTCGATTATTCAGCTTTTCAGGTAATTTATTCCCATAAACTCAGATCTATTGATGTGCCACTTAGGATATGAGTTTATGGGAATGCTCAACCTGGAAGCCGGAGGTTTTCTGCAGATTCGCCTGCCATGATGAAGTCATTCAAGCAAGCCAGGAGATCTGCATGATGTCTGCACCTAAAATTACATTTATCGGCGCTGGTTCGACGATTTTCGTTAAAAATATTCTTGGTGATGTGTTCCATCGTGAGGCGCTGAAAACGGCGCATATTGCCCTGATGGATATCGATCCCACCCGCCTGGAAGAGTCACACATTGTGGTGCGCAAGTTGATGGATTCAGCAGGGGCCAGCGGCAAAATCACCTGCCACACCCAACAGAAAGAAGCCTTACAGGATGCTGATTTTGTGGTGGTGGCATTTCAGATTGGCGGTTATGAACCTTGCACGGTGACTGATTTCGAGGTCTGTAAGCGGCATGGTCTGGAACAAACCATTGCCGATACGCTGGGGCCGGGCGGCATTATGCGTGCGCTACGTACCATTCCGCACCTGTGGCAGATTTGCGAGGACATGACGGAAGTCTGCCCCGATGCCACCATGCTCAACTACGTTAACCCAATGGCGATGAATACCTGGGCGATGTATGCACGCTATCCGCATATCAAGCAGGTAGGGCTGTGCCATTCGGTGCAGGGAACGGCGGAAGAGCTGGCGCGTGACCTCAATATCGATCCGGCTACGCTGCGTTACCGTTGCGCAGGTATCAACCATATGGCGTTTTACCTGGAACTGGAGCGTAAAACCGCAGACGGTAGCTACGTGAATCTCTATCCTGAATTGCTGGCGGCTTATGAAGCAGGGCAGGCACCGAAGCCAAATATTCATGGTAATACTCGCTGCCAGAATATTGTGCGTTACGAAATGTTCAAAAAGCTGGGCTACTTCGTCACAGAATCGTCAGAACATTTTGCTGAGTACACACCGTGGTTTATTAAGCCAGGTCGTGAGGATTTGATTGAGCGTTATAAAGTACCGCTGGATGAGTACCCGAAACGCTGCGTCGAGCAGCTGGCGAACTGGCATAAAGAGCTGGAGGAGTATAAAAACGCCTCCCGGATTGATATTAAACCGTCACGGGAATATGCCAGCACAATCATGAACGCTATCTGGACTGGCGAGCCGAGTGTGATTTATGGCAATGTCCGTAACGATGGCTTGATTGATACCCTGCCACAAGGATGTTGCGTGGAAGTGGCCTGTCTGGTTGATGCTAATGGCATTCAGCCGACCAAAGTCGGTACGCTACCTTCGCATCTGGCCGCCCTGATGCAAACCAACATCAACGTACAGACGCTGCTGACAGAAGCTATTCTTACGGAAAATCGCGACCGTGTTTACCACGCCGCGATGATGGACCCGCATACTGCCGCCGTGCTGGGCATTGACGAAATATATGCTCTTGTTGACGACCTGATTGCCGCCCACGGCGACTGGCTGCCAGGCTGGTTGCACCGTTAAGGGGTAATCGCTTCCGGCGCTCTGGTGATTAAGCCAAAGCGCCGTAGCTGGCGGCAATGAAAGCGAGCGAGGAATATCACCGTCGTTAATGCACCAAGCAGCGCGCAGAACATATCGGATTGTGTGTCCCACTGGTCGCCCTGGGTGCCGAGAAAATCATCTGCGCCCTGGCCCATTGCCAGCGCGGCCCACCACTCGATCAACTCATACATCGCGCTTATCGCCAGCGCCACGCAGCAGACCAGAAACGCCACCATCTTACGTCCGCGAACGTACATCCCGCGTACAAGGATCTCTCGTGCCACCAGTGCAGGCACCAGCCCCTGGAAAAAATGCCCCAGTTTGTCATACGGATTACGGCTCAACCCCAGCCATTCCTGCACCTCAAAACCAACGGGGACTTTCGCGTAGGTGTATTGCCCGCCGACCATCAGGATGATGGCGTGAAAGAAAATGAGCGTATAAAGCAGCGGCGTTAACGGATAACGTTTAGCGGTGGCAAGCAGTAGCGGCACGACAATAATCACCGGTGTCACTTCCATCAGCCAGGTGAGTTTGTCATGGGCCGAAATGCCGGTATAAATCAGGATTAACGTTAGCGCCAGTGCGCCGGTGTTAAGAATTAACGGCTTGAGTGTGCGGGTCATGGTGAGTTCGCAAGTCAGGGAAAATACTGACTATTGACCAGCAAGCGTGAAATTACAATCGCAAAAGAGGTGGCCCAGGGGGATCACCTGGCAGCATGCTGCCAGGCGCTGGGCCGAAGAGGTTACTTAGTGCAGTTCGCGCACTGTTTGTTGACGATCTGCTGGAAGAAGTCGTTACCTTTGTCATCGACCAGGATAAACGCCGGGAAATCTTCTACTTCGATTTTCCAGATAGCTTCCATACCCAGCTCCGGATAAGCGACGCATTCCAGATGCTTGATGCTCTGCTGCGCCAGTACCGCCGCCGGACCGCCGATGCTACCGAGGTAGAAGCAGCCGTGTTTATGGCACGCGTCGGTAACCTGCTGACTGCGATTACCTTTCGCCAGCATGATCATACTTCCGCCCTGCGCTTGCAGTTGATCGACATAAGAGTCCATCCGTCCGGCGGTCGTTGGGCCAAGAGAACCGGAGGCATAACCTTCCGGCGTTTTGGCCGGACCCGCGTAGTAAATCGGATGATCTTTAATGTACTGCGGCAGCCCTTCACCGTTATCCATCCGCTCTTTCAGTTTGGCGTGAGCAATATCACGACCGACGATAATCGTGCCGTTAAGCAATAAGCGTGTAGAAACGGGATACTGCGACAACTGTGCGAGGATCTCTTTCATCGGACGGTTAAGGTCAACGCGCACCGCTTCGCCTTCTCCCGCTTTGCGCAGCTCTTCCGGGATATATTTGCCTGGATTATGTTCCAGTTTTTCGATCCAGATCCCCTGACGGTTGATCTTCGCTTTGATATTACGGTCAGCAGAACAGGAGACGCCCATACCGACCGGGCAGGATGCGCCGTGACGTGGCAGGCGAATCACGCGGATGTCATGAGCGAAGTATTTACCACCAAACTGCGCACCCAGACCAAGATTTTGCGCTTCGATCAGCAATTCTTTTTCCAGTTCCACATCGCGGAACGCCTGACCGTGCTCATTCCCTTCCGTTGGCAGTTCATCATAGTATTTAGCGGAAGCCAGTTTCACCGTTTTAAGATTCGTTTCTGCAGAAGTTCCACCAATAACGAACGCAATATGATACGGAGGACAGGCCGCCGTACCCAGCGTGCGCATCTTCTCAACCAGGTAATTTTTCAGTTTTCCCGGCGTCAGTAACGCTTTGGTTTCCTGATAGAGATACGTCTTGTTTGCCGAACCGCCACCTTTGGCGATACAGAGGAATTTGTACTCGTCGCCATCAACGGCATAAAGATCGATCTGCGCTGGCAAGTTGGTGCCGGTATTCACCTCTTTATACATATCCAGCGGCGCGTTTTGCGAGTAGCGCAGATTATCCTCGATATAAGTGTTATAAACACCGCGCGCCAGCGCTGCTTCATCACCGCCACCGGTCCATACACGCTGCCCTTTTTTACCAACAATAATCGCGGTGCCGGTATCCTGACAGGTTGGCAGAACGCCTTTTGCCGCGATGTCGGAGTTACGCAGGAATTGCAGCGCCACATATTTATCATTTTCGCTGGCCTCCGGGTCACGCAGAATGTCGGCCACCTGTTGTTGGTGAGCCGGACGCAGCATAAATGACGCATCATGAAACGCCTGACGCGCCAACAGAGTTAACGCTTCGGGTGCGACTTTCAAAATCTCCTGCCCTTCAAATTCAGATACGCTAACGTGTTCGCTGGTTAGCAGGTAATACTCAGTATCATCTTTTTTGAGTGGAAAAGGAGCCTGATAATGAAAGGGTTTGTTTGACATTGTTCTCTCACTTACTGCCTGGTTTGGTTATGCTCTGGGCGGGTGTTCCGTTGCCCTGTTAAAAGCGAGTAACAATATCCTACACACTTTTTTAACAAAAACTGAGACTAGTACGACTTTTTGCGGCTCCAGGTTACTTCCCGTAGGATTCTTGCTTTAATAGCGGGATTAATTTCCACATTAAAACAGGGATTGATCATGCAAAAACTCATTAACTCAGTGCAAAACTATGCCTGGGGCAGCAAAACGGCGTTGACTGAACTTTATGGTATGGAAAATCCGTCCAGCCAGCCGATGGCCGAGTTGTGGATGGGCGCGCATCCAAAGAGCAGTTCACGTGTGCACGATGCCGCAGGAGATATCGTTTCACTGCGTGATGTGATTGAGAGTGATAAAGCGACTCTTTTGGGAGATGCCGTTGCCAAACGCTTTGGCGAGTTGCCTTTCCTGTTCAAAGTATTATGCGCAGCCCAGCCGCTCTCCATTCAGGTTCATCCAAACAAACACAATTCTGAAATCGGTTTTGCCAAAGAAAATGCCGCAGGTATCCCGATGGATGCCGCTGAGCGTAACTATAAAGATCCTAATCACAAGCCTGAGCTGGTTTTCGCCCTGACCCCTTTCCTCGCGATGAACGCGTTTCGTGAGTTTTCCGAGATTGTCTCCCTGCTCCAGCCGGTCGCAGGTGCACATCCGGCGATTGCTCACTTTTTACAACAGCCTGATACCGAACGTTTAAGCGAACTGTTCGCCAGCCTGTTGAATATGCAGGGTGAAGAAAAATCCCGCGCGCTGGCGATTTTAAAATCGGCCCTCGACAGCCAGCAGGGTGAACCATGGCAAACGATTCGTTTAATTTCTGAATTTTACCCGGAAGACAGCGGCCTGTTCTCCCCGCTGTTGCTGAATGTGGTGAAATTGAATCCTGGCGAAGCGATGTTCCTGTTCGCTGAAACACCGCACGCTTACCTGCAAGGCGTGGCGCTGGAAGTGATGGCGAACTCCGATAACGTGCTGCGTGCAGGTCTGACGCCTAAATACATTGATATTCCGGAACTGGTTGCCAACGTGAAGTTCGAAGCCAAACCGGCTAACCAGTTGTTGACCCAGCCGGTGAAACAAGGTGCAGAACTGGACTTCCCGATTCCTGTGGATGATTTTGCCTTCTCGTTGCATGACCTTAGTGATAAAGAAACCACCATCAGCCAGCAGAGTGCCGCCATTTTGTTCTGTGTCGAAGGTGATGCAACGCTGTGTAAAGGTTCTCAGCAGTTACAGCTTAAACCGGGTGAATCAGCGTTTATTGCCGCCAACGAATCACCGGTGACTGTCAAAGGCCACGGCCGTTTAGCGCGTGTTTACAACAAGCTGTAAGAGCTTACTGAAAAAATTAACATC
>ENA-ORUW01002096-ORUW01002096.1-human-gut-metagenome-genome-assembly--contig:-NODE-2096-length-12028-cov-7.290320_pt1 | contig 12028 bp, 13 predicted proteins | sample MGYA00242088_ERZ509227 | MGnify/ENA primary metagenome ERZ509227 (study PRJEB26280, sample SAMEA2338816) | human gut metagenome | biome: human gut; feature: human-associated habitat; material: faeces... | reverse complement strand
TTGGTTGTACATTTTTTTAACGTGATTTTTGTACATTTTATCACCGTGATTAACAGGGTATAATTGGGAGATTGTGCTAAAACGACATATGTAAAATCGCCGTCATAATTGACATTTTCGATTTTGGGGAGTATCCTCAACAGCACCTCTGGTTCATTAACTTTATTTTGTTGTTCTAATTCAAGAGGCCTTAATTTGACAGTAGTTGTTATTGGAATTTCAAACTTATAGTTTGGTAATTTTTGCCTCAGTATTTGTAGTGGAATGTCACCAGGATAATTATTCGGATTAGCACAATATGTGATATCCGCAATCCATCCAAATGCAATGGCAAATAAAAGATAATCCCCTATATCAATATCATAAAACCTTCCGTTCACCTCAAAATTACTACAACATCTCGGTCTTATATTTTGTGGACAAAAAATAAGTTCATCTAAAACAAAAATTAATCCCATGCTTCCACATCCCATATCAGCATGTGAATCAATATGAACCACCGAAAATGGCGTAGTAAGTCGGCGATCTTCGATTAAATCCTGCCAGAAGAATAAAGATTCATTGTGCCCCTTAACAATTCTTCCTTTTACTCTATTATCTTTAGATAGTCCCAAATTATTCTCTATGAAAAATCTAACTCTTTCCTCTGACCACACGCTTTTAACACAATCATAATCAGCCACTCTCTCATCAGATGCGTGGCATCGATTATTTACGGGTACATCTAAAAAATAATCCAAATCCAAGTCCAAGTCCAAAACTTTCAAATAATTCATCCTCTATCTAAAACAGAGCAGCTCCAGCTGCTCTGTCATCATCATTTACTTATTGGTAACAAAATTACCTGACCAACATAAATCTGATTTGCATCTTCAATACCATTCATCGATAGAATAATTCTATAGTTGGCTGAATAATCGAGATTATTAGCTTTGCAAATAGCACTTAATGAATCACCAGATTGTACTGTATAAGCCGTAAACACAACTTGATTCTCAACTATCTCCGTTGTTTGCTCCTCCAACGGTACTTCTGTTGTGTCTGAAGAATCCGTATTCTGTTCGATATTCTCTTCTATTATTTCCTCTGTTTGTCCAGACTCGCTTTCGCTATAAGAAGGTAAATTATCTACAGAATCTTTTATCGAAGCAATTTCCTCTGCTTGCTCTGCTATAAGTACATTTTGACCCTCAATTTGATATACCAACGCCTCTTGGTCTTTTGATTGAGCTACATACTTTTTCTGAAGAGAAATTGTTGTAAATAGAAGTATGATGGTAAGGACAGATAGCAATCCTATTAGAACAGGCTGAACTTTGCTAAACTTTGATGTAACTATATCTTTTTCGGCTGCAACATTCTTCTTTTTCGGCTGCTCAATCTTGATTTGTTTTCCAACATCATCATAAATATAAAAACCTTTTAGCTTTTCAACCTTTCCATTCTTCCATTGAAAAAATCCCCTCAGATGCTGCAACGGATCAATCACATAAGCTACTTGGAATGTTAAGTTAAAAAAATTCTCCTGAATAAACATATCATAATTTGACAGAAAAACACCATATCCAGGATGTGTATGCTGCCATCCAACAATTTTCTTATTAGGATATTTCTCATCATGCTCCTTATGAACATAATCCCAAGTCTCATGTGTGAATGTTAACGTTGACGCAGATGCATCAGTATACTTCGCATAAATAAAATCCGAAATTACAACATGCACCTTCCCCATATCTTCTGAATACTCACCAATCATTATAGTTCCCAATTCATGTGCAGTATCTGAAGATGCATATTTTTCCATTTCTTTATACACATCTTGATGAATATAAACCTTTACATCATCATTCTCAATTTCACCAATTTTAAGAAAATTCAATGGAAGCTGAATTGGTGTGCTATTAGATGTGTTATCTGATATTATATCAATTTCAAAATCTTCCAATATTTTTCCTCCTCTTACTTAAAAAACAAAATAACGCAAAGTAGCGAATAAATCACAGCCGCAACAGCAGGTATAGTTGCATTAGCACCGCCCCATTGCTCAATATACTGATACTTTGCCTGCCCCTGTAATGTCTTACCTTTTGCCATTCTTCTTTCCAAATCATACATATAGAAGTAATTTGCAAAAACACCTACAGCAAATGCGACAGCCAAACCAATGATGCCGGAGAACCATCCTCCGATTAGAGATAAAACAAAATCCAATCCTAAAATAACACCACCAGGCACATACATTTTTCTATATAAGCACCAAAACGGAGCCACTAGAAAGGCAAAAGTATTCCATGAAGCATATCCTTTTTGGTTTTTTAACGAAGCAAATTCATTCATATAATACTCTTGCTTACTTCCAACATATGAACCCAATTCCGGATCAAGAAAATTATTTGTCTGATAATTATCCATTACCTTCTTTACACTTTGAGATACTTTTGAAGTAACTTGACTAGCAACATTTCCATAATCTGTTCCCCTTTGTCCAACTGAAGCAACTACTGGCGAGCCACACTTACTGCAAAAAGCTGGTTGTTCTGGTTCTTGGACATTAACAGCGTCTCGTATCTCATATTTAGGAGCAGAACTAATTGTTGTATCTACAGCAAAATCGATTCCCTGAATTGTACCCTGACATCCGAATGTTGTACATCCCTTATTATCTATCCAACAATCTTTATGGTGTGGCATCTCGCACTCACTACATACAACAATATCATCGCCTTCCTTAAATGTAGATTTACAATACGGACATACCTTTCCGATATATTTTATCATATTGCATTATTCCTCCTTGTTAGTAGTTGTTTCTTTCGTAGTCTCCTCGATGTTTTCTTCCTCTGTACTATCCTCAGTTCCATTTTCTGTGGCATCTGTTTCGGTCGCAGGTTCTAGTTTTTCATTTAAACTCTCAATTTCACTTTCTAACTGCGTAATTTGTCCATTCAAACCTGAAATTTGTTGTTGCATAATACCGATACTCTGATTAGCACTGTTTACCAAATTTTCCTGCTGGCTCTCTAATATATTCATTCGATTTCTTATATTGACCATCATAATAGCAAAAATAAGTGTAATAATAACCAATGCTCCGCCAAGTAAATATGTAAGATATGAATTACTACCTCCAGACAGTTTTGGTAACTCCTTCTTTTCACTTTCCTCAATATTTATTTTTTCGCCTGTTTTATCAAAGATATAAAAACCTTTACATTTTTCTATCTTTTCGTTAATCCAAAAATAAAAGCCTTCGATATGTTGGATTGGATCAACCACATATGCAATCTGATAATCTTCTTTAAAGAAGTTTTGTTGAATAAACTTATCATATTCAGATAGGAAAATACCAAAATCCGGGTGTGTATGAATCCAACCAACAATCTGTGCATTTTCATACTTCTTGTCTATCTCTCCATGCACATATTCCCATGTTTCATGAGTAAACTTTAATGTAGTAGGTGTTCCCTCACTATACTTTGCTTCAACGAACCCGTGAATGACGATATTTGTCTTTCCAAATTCCTCAATTACATTACCAATCAACATACCGCCACTTTCGTTAACGGTTTTATTCTTTGTAAACTCACGAATTTCCTTGTAAGTTTCTTGAGAAATGTATATGTTTTTATCTTCTTCAACACGCTCACCAACAGGTAAAATATTTTGTGGTAGCACCTGGTCGAATACTATTTTTTCTGCTACTTTGGCCGATTTCTTCTTTGTCTTTTTAGACATTTCTTCACCCCCAAAAATCAATATCAAAATCTGTACGCTCACTATTTGGCGGTACATAATCTTTATTTTTGTTTTTTTTATACATTATCAAAATTACAAATATAACATTTATCAAAACCGATATTGCTAACATAATCGATAGAATAATAACTGTCGTATTTTTTGTTTTATCGTTAAATTCAGTTTTTGTTTCTGAATCTTGCTTTCCATTTTCATCTTCTGTACTTTTTTCTACAAATGGCAAACTACCCTCAACATTTCCGTTCTCTGTAAGTGTTATTCCTTTATTATCTATAAAACTCACAACACTTGAAATAGGAATTGACAAGCCTATGCCCTCTGCATCAGACATCTTCATCGAATTAACTCCGATGACCTGCCCTTTAGAATTCAACAATGGGCCACCACTATTACCTGAATTAATTGCTGCATCAATCTGTATGTATGTATAACTTCCAAATCTCCGTGATTTATTAGATACAACACCTTTGGTCAGAGTATAGTCCAAGCTTTTAGGTGCTCCAATTGCATAAATATCATCTCCTACTTTTATGCTATCGCTATCACCTATTTCTAAGGGTGAAAAAGCTCCGCCATCAACACTCAAAACTGCTATATCAAAGGAAACATCCATCAAATATACACTTGCTCTATAAGTTTTTCCATCATACCCGTATATGGTTATGTCATTTTCATTTGCAATCACATGTGCATTTGTGACAACTGTATTTTCTCCAATTGCAAACCCACTCCCGGCACTATTTCCAGAATATATTACAAATATTGATTCATATGCCTTTTCAGCATCAAAGTCTATCGCAAAAACATTAATAGAAAAGGCGAACAGTGACATAATACAGCACAGAACACCCATTAACAGTTTTCCGCGTTTCATCACCATTCGCCTCCAGTCATCATTACTTTGATGTATTAAATACTAATACAGAATTACCAATCGCAATTGCGTCTCCCTGTCTCAGGATATGTTGAGATGTCTTCATACCATTAACCACGGTACCCATTGGAGTACCACAGTCCTTAAGAATATATTTAGTTCCCTGCATCACAATATCGCAATGGTGTGGTCCAACAAGCTTATCTTTAAATAAAACAATTGTGTTTTTGCTATTATTTCCGATACTTGTTGTTCCAGGGAATACAAGATATTCCTTACCTTCAAACTCACCTCTTATAACCTTAAGCCATGCTGACTTAGCAAACTGCTCTAATAATCCTACACCTATACCGATAAGAATACCCATTATTACAATTGCAATTCCTCTAGATGCAATTGCATTAGGAACAGCCTTAGCAATGTAATTAAATAAGAATCCTCCTATAAACGCTCCAACTAATCCACCAATTGAACAGAAAATAATTCTTTTAATTTCAGGTTTAATTAATCCTACGGCCGCACCAACACCAAGACCCATAATCGCCCAACCAAGTCCTCTAACTAATGCTGCAACTATAGGTGCTGGATCATCCCCAAGCATTGTGCTGTACATAGTCTGTGCTAAATACCCGCTTATACCACCCATAGCTACGGATACAACGGCACCAATAACAGCATACTTTATTGCTTTTTCTTTTGAGCCATAGTAAATTCCCTCTCCAACGCCCAAGAAGAGTCCAATAAACAATGCTATGACAGCCGACCAAATCGCTGTTGATGTTCTGGTTACTTTCTTAATTGCGGCTTCAAGTTCGTCCTCATCTGAATGGAAATCATCTGTGTATGCTTCATACAACTGTGACTTCGCCTTTTGATATGCATCATAATACTCAGATGCGACTTTGGTTTCATCTGCATCAGCTGATGTTAACCATTTGCTAAATGCATCATCATCATCTTTATCAATACCATTTTCATTACAATATTTTTCAAATTTGTTATACACTTGGTTTTCCAATTCATCAGCTTTATCCTGATACTTGTAGTATCTAGCCAAATCTTTATATCCCAACGTTTCTGCTATTGATGAGTGAGACGAGAATTTTTCAACCAATTCTCCTGCTCCAAATCCAATAAATGCACCTATCAATGCCCAAAGGATACCTTTTACCAAAATGGTCTTAAAATTGATTTTAACCTTAACCTTTTCTCCCGCATGAGCAGAACCTTGCATTCTTTCTGCTGTCGGAACGAATTCTATACCTTCCAACTCTTCTGCAGTAATTTCAAAATCATTAACATCTTCTTTAACCACTGGAGTTGTTGCTATTGTAAAATCATTTCCTCCGTCTGTCTTTACAGTCGTTGGCTGTACTTCTTCAATAACCGAACCATCTTCTGCAAACAAGTCTATTTCTACTTCGTCTTTAGCAGATGCATAATCAGCAATATACAAATCAATATTGCCAACAGGGAATAAATGCTTATTATCCATTGCCCATGCCGCAGCATCTGCCGACAAAGGACTAAATGAATTCCACAATTTATACTGAATCATATCACCAATATTAATAATAATATCAGTCAACGACTCACCGGCACCCCAAATATCACCTATACAAATCTGTCCATCTCTAAAATTAGGATGCCAAATTGGTGTAAGAATTTTGCAAATAGGTTTATATCTTGGGTACTCTGCATGTAAAGTAATCTCTACCTCGTGTCTTCCTAGTGTTTCTATTCTTCCATCTGGTTGAAGATAAATACCGTTAACAAAATATGTAACATGATATTTTTCTGGTGGTTCATCACCAATCGGTGTTACAATAATGTTCTTATGTCCGGCAAAGTCTTTTTTTATCTGTTCATAATCAGATGAAATTCGTCTTAATCTTGCGTCCATAAGTTCCTCCCTATAATCCCTGGAATACGGAATCTTCATCACCTGTAAATTCGTATTGCTTAATATTCATTCCGACTCTTCCAGATATAATATGCAATGGAGGTATGCCAATTTCTGAAAATGTTTTATTCACATATGGCTCACTTCCATTAAATGAATGCTTGCTTTCAAACGTCATCTGCTTACCACACTTACAAGTTAGCATATGGCCTTTTAATTTATGTACAGGAATGAACAATTCCTTTTCTTCTCCACATTCACACTTTGCAGTTGTTGCGATGTCTCTATCCAAATCAACTACAGCTTTTTCTCCCAAATCCTGTTTAGCAACCTCTAGTACTTCAGCAATTGTAGTATCGCTTGTCTTCCAATGTTTTTCTATGACTTCTTCGTATGTATCATGACTCATACAATCAGGTTTTTCCTGATATTCGACAACATATGAATCATGTGTGAGTCCATTAAATACATATCCTTTTCCTGCTAAAGTAGGTAAACCTCTATCAGAATGCAATAACTTAAGTAATTCTTGCACTTGAATACCAGCAATAACCGATGATGATGTTGGTGTGGTCGGAATTTTACCTTCATTCATTTGTTCATGAGTTAATAAAGCACAAGACTTTCTTTTGTTGATGAGCATCCAGTCTGTTTCTGTCATTGTACACTCGTAACAAGCACCATGTCCTGGAATAAAGACTCTAGCAAATCCGTTAAGTGCTTCAATTGCACCATCAATCCAAGGCTTATTTACTTTGTAGCAGGATTGATTTATATGCAGTCTCGCCTCTCGGTTGTCCAATCCACCAAGCACAACGTCCATTCTTCTAAATACACCAAGACCAACATCATCAATAATATTTGAAGTGAATGCCTTCGTATGAACGTCTGGATTCATCTCCATAGCTCTCTCTGCAGCAACTTCAGCCTTATACCTACCAACATCTTTTCTACGATACAATACAGATCTTGTTAGATTTGTATTTTCAATAGTATCCATATCATAAATAAGAATCTTCCCTATGCCAAGTAGGGTGAGGTTCTTAATCAATTCATTTCCGATTGCACCCGCTCCAACAACCATAATTTTGGCATTGGATAATCTATCCTGATCCCACCAAGGTATCAATTTTAACCTACTATACTGGTCTTCCTCGAAGTCAGAACTCTCTAAATCAAAACTATCCTCCATAATAACCACCTGCCGTAATTTCAGGCTGAAGTCTTAATACATCCCCATCTTTAATTCCTGCCTCACCAAGTGTCTGCGCTTCTAACAACTGACGTCCAGTTACCTTATGAATGAATTTATAACTAATTGGATTACCATCAGGGCCAACAGATGGAAGCTTAATTTTCTCAATAAGCTTAACCATAATTATTCCACATTTAACATCATCCGGAAGTCCAACCTTCTGCTCCTTGTTTCCTGTTGCGTCAACAATTACAACATTTACTTTTCCCATTGTATATCTTCCTTTTCTTATTAAAATGAAAAAGGGAATCCCGGAAATCCACCGAGATTCCCCTAGTTAAAACAAATCTCTACAACAACTTATTCAACATCGAGTAAATCTACATCATCTAATGTATCATCTTCGAACATCTTATTGATTCTCTTTACAGAATCCTTATCTAACTTAAGACCATCCTTCATACATGTCTTGATAGAGGTTCTTCCTATGTTATTAACAAGTTTCTCAAGTTTTTCATCATTATCATCATACTTGCTGTATTCTTCGTCTGATAAATCAGATACAGAGCAGAAGTATTCCCAATTATTCTTGTCATTATTCCAAGTATATAACCAATAACTACTTATACTTGCTCCGTAGCTATTTGCACCACTGATATATAACACCATTTGTTTGCTATGTTTTCCTTCATCAGTTGTGCTTTCAGCATAATATGCGTCTCTAAGAGAGAATGATGATGGATCCTTAAGATTATCAGCAGAATATGCACTCTGTACAGCAACTGCATTCTCTGCCTTAACTTTTAATTTATCATCGTCAGACTTAGCCTTTTCATACGCTTTTTCATAGTTTCCTTGCTCCATATAGCCTTCCATATTGATAAAAATCTTAGGAGCAACCGTCTTAAATGCCCATGCCGCAAGAATAAGTATTACTAATACAACTCCAATAATAATCGGAGTCTTCTTTTTCTTAGCATTTGCCTTATCTACACCTGCATTAAACTGATTGATTGCTGATGATACATTGCTATCAACTGCAAGACCCACCTTTTGACCACACTTAGGACAAAACTCCTGTCCTTCGGCTAATTCAGCTCCACAATTAGAGCAAACTTCCACCGGTTTAACCTCCGGAGCCACTCCTACATTGTTTTCTGCAGGATTCATTCCTTCAAAATTGTCCATACTTTTTCCTCCTCGTGAATAGATTAATTTGGTAAGCATATTTGACAAGGCTCGTAATTTCCAGATTCATATTCTTTCTCTGTTAACTGGTGAACATTGTCTTTATCTCTAACAAAAATACACTCTTTCTCGTGGTATTTCTGTCCAGATTCAGTAATGTAGTACTCGCAGTAATAGTATTTCTCTTGTTGCTCATGTATAATCCAAGTACTCAATACAATCCCTAAAACGACGATAGCCAAAGCAATATATCCTATCACTTTGTGTCTTCTAACATATCGTATTGTTTGTTCGTCCCATCCTGGGGACAATACATAATGCGCAAACTCATTAGCTTGATTTTCTTCTTGAACATCCAAGCCAATAATATTTATGTGAGAAAAATGATTACACACTATATGACCAATCTCATGCACTATAACCATTAATTTTTCATCGCTTGACAAATCCTCATTTATGAATATGAGACGTTGCCTACTATCGACGTATGTGAATCCCTTTTCTCTAAGTATCGCATCATCTAATTTTAGCTTTTCAATCAATATGGCGACAGGCTCATCGTTATAAATATAATTAAACTCTACGATTGTATACCCTATCGTTTCTGCGATGTTGCTCATAGATTCATAAGATGGTTTATGCACTTTATACTTTTTGCAAAATTCATGAGCCAACTTCTTAATTGAGCTATTTAGCATTCTTCCGATTTTCTTTTATTCTCTTTATTGCCAAGGCTATTTCCTCTTGATTCTCAGTAATATCTTCTGCAAATGCCTTACCATCAAAAGATTTTATCACTGCATCTCCAGGAATCTGTTTACACCGTGCATATTCTACCATCAATAATGTTTTAACAGAATGAATGCCCTGTTCATCTAGTGAATCAAGTATTTCTTGTATTGGAAACTCACCTAATCCAGTTATTTCTACAGCTGTTGATAATTCTCCATTATTAATATGCGAGATCAAACCTTCTGGAAACATTCCCATTTGACGAAGTAGCTGGTGAGTATTTCTGTTTTGGTCAAAAAAGAACAGTAATGCTAAATACGTATTCCACGACATTTCTTTATCTTTTCTTTCAATCGCACCATATGTTTGCCTTGAAACCCCAATGATTCTTGCAAGTTCTTCCTGAGGTATTCCAGCCTTAGCTCTCAACGTCACCAACTCGCCTGCTAACAATTCAATATAATTTTTCTTTTCCTCTTCAGGTAATCTCCAATCTATTTTTTGTTCCATGCACTCACAATCCTTACATTGAAAAACAATATTTACAGTTTGTCTTATTTGAAAGTATACATTTTGGAACACTATTTGTCAATATGTTTTTATTTTTAACACTTATGGTGTTGTACTTTACATTATAATCCGTTTTGTGATGCTCCATATGAGGCTTGTTCATATGTGAAGCCCTCATATTCCAACTGGACAATTAATTCAGACCTAGTCCAACCACTATGAGATCTAAGATATGATGCAGCCTTTTTAGAAGCCTGCTGCTTCCAATCAGCTCCACAATTTTCCACTCCATACTTTGCCTCTTCAGTTGTAAAGCCTTCATACTCTAACTGTTCCTGCAATCCTGATTCTGAAAATGCCGACGATGTCAAATATGATTTCGATTTTTTTAATGCCTGCTCTTTCCAGTTTGCACCACAATTATCAGCTCCATATGTTGCTTCACTATTACTAAAACCTTCATATTCTAACTGTTCAATTAGCCCTGTATACGAAAAGGCTGATGAGTTCAAATATGACTTTGCCTTGTTCAAAGCCCCTTCTTTTCCAGTCGTAGCATATGAGCTGTTTCCACCCGAATAAGAATAATCATAGTTATAATTATAATTTGAATTACTATAACTCTTTTTTCGACTATTAGAATTTACCGCTCCAGCAATTATAATTACAGCAATCAATGCAATGGTAATTCCTATAATCTGTTTATTCTTCTTTTCCTTTTTTAACCCTGCTTCATCACTGGCAGTGACATAGCTTACGGTCTGCTCTGATATCTTCTTTTCTTGAAAAATACAATTCACAGAGGAATTATTCGGCTTCGGACTTTTTAATAAAAAACCACAGCAAGGACAATTCTCAGACTCTTCGGGTATGTCATTCCAGCATGCGGGACATTTAATCTCGGCCATATTTATGATAATTTCTCCTTACCATTTTTTCTCCAATTCTTATATGCACCAGTATTAACACGACCATCACTTGGGCGTGTTGTATTTGTTGGTATAGCCCATGCTCTTCCAAACTTAGTGGCTCCTGGTATTTTTCCTTCAGCACACATTATTTGAATCGTTCGCGGCGCAATACCCCATTTCACAGACATTTCTTTAACTGTTGTATATCCATATATCATGCTTTTTCCTTTATAAACAAAAATATCATTGTCTGGCCAGACAATGCACATTAGTTGTTGCAACTGGCTACCATTTCAAAGGCCCTAATAGTTTTGCGTCACAGCCTTTCGACTGTTTTGCCTATTCGCATACTATCAATATACACGCATCAGCGAAAAATGTCAATAATTTCGCCTTATTTTGTCTCACTTTTACAACCGATTCTATACAACATTCACAGTAAACTACCAATACAAAGGTGCAAAAAGTGAGACAAGGAGGTGCTTTAAATGCCAAAGCCACTCTCTGATACAGGGCGCAAGAACCTGATAAGTGAGAATCTAATTGAGCTTCGTCATCGTTATAATCTTTCCCAACGTGATTTAGCTCAAAAGCTACAAATTTCAGGTTGCGATATGGATAAAAATGTAATAACAAGAATAGAAACACAGAAAAGGTATGTGACTGATATTGAAATAAAGAAGCTCTGTGTAGTATTAAACACAACATTCGAAGAATTGACCAAAGAAAAAGAGGCCTGAGACAACTGATATATTCAGTTATCTCAGGCCTCCACTCATACTATATTCTGGATACATAATCAAGGCTAATCCATCCAGCGCCGCTGTTAAGTCTTCCCCATCCAGTATCAGAGCCTTTTCCGCTCTTAACTTCCATAATGGTAAATACTCTGTTAATCACGGTCATAAAATGTACAAAAATCACGTTAAAAAAATGTACAACCAACCTCTAATAAACTA
>ENA-ORUW01002090-ORUW01002090.1-human-gut-metagenome-genome-assembly--contig:-NODE-2090-length-12073-cov-6.149359_pt1 | contig 12073 bp, 15 predicted proteins | sample MGYA00242088_ERZ509227 | MGnify/ENA primary metagenome ERZ509227 (study PRJEB26280, sample SAMEA2338816) | human gut metagenome | biome: human gut; feature: human-associated habitat; material: faeces... | reverse complement strand
CCATCCTCGGCGAATATGCGTTTGTAGACAACGCAAAGGATCAGGCGAAGATCAACTCAGATGCGAAGCTCAGGGCAGTCGGCGAATCCTATGCGAAGGCGGCGATTGTATACCTCGGTTTGAAGAAAAAGGCAGAGCCCCCAAAGCCCTCCCCGGGCGGCGGCTCTGGTGTTATCACTGTAGGCAGCACGGTCAAAGTCTCTGGCGCAAAGTATGCCACCGGCCAGACGATCCCCGGCTGGGTCAAATCCACCACGCATAAGGTGTCGGAGATCAGCGGCGATCGGGCGCTGCTTGGCCGCGACGGTGGGATTTGCAGTTGGGTGTATCTCAAAGACCTCACGCTGGTATCCGGGGGCGTTGCGAAGCCCATTGAAGTCGGCTGCCAGGTCACGATCAACAAGGGAGCGGTGTATGGCGGCTTGACCTCCGCGCGGGGTAGTAAGGTGCCTGCCGCTCAGCTGGCCCCAAAAAAACATACGGTCAGCAAAATCCAGGCGAATAAAGGCGTCCGGGAGGCGCTGCTCAAGGAGATCATGTCCTGGGTGGCGGTATCCTCCCTGACGCGCGTGTAAGGGTGGTGGAGCGATGGATCCGGTAGATAAGGCGGTTTGCGAGGCAAAGTGCAAGGTAATGGATGAGCGTTTTGCACGCGACCTGCGCGACATTGACGATTGCAAAATCCGCTTGCAAAAAATTGAAGAGCTGACGATCAAAATGGGCGAGCTGGTGGAGGCCAATCAAAAGGCGGTGGAGGATCATGACAGCCGCCTCTGTGCGCTGGAACACCGCCCGTCCATGTGGTGGGATAAGCTGCTGTCGGCTGGGATCTCCGCAGGTGTGGCGGCGTTAATCAGCGCCTTGGTGGCAATGATTGTGAGGTGAAAAATATGCGTATCTGGGTAAGCGCTGCGGCAATCATCAACGCAATTGCTCTGGGCCTGCTGGCATTGTCAACGTACATACCGAGGCTGTGGGCGTAGCTCGCTCAAAAAGCCCTCCGTCGAGCGGGCGGAGGGCAAATAAAAAATTTGGAGGTAAAAACTCAATGAAGAATCATTTTAAAGACTGGCTGAAAGCCTCTGGCATCCGTGCGATCAAAACCGTCGCGCAGACGGCGGTTGCAACCATCGGTACATCCGCCGTGATCGGCGATGTCAACTGGCTCATGGTGGGCAGCGCCGCGCTACTGGCCGGGATTCTGTCGCTGCTCACATCGGTGGCGGGGTTGCCGGAAGTTGAAAAAACGTAATAGAAAAGAATGATCCCCGGAATCCGTGAGGGTTCCGGGGACTACCCTTTATCATCGACGTCGAAATTTAATTGCCTCTTGATGATCTCACAATAAATATCATCTTTCCTGACATCAGACACCCGTTCCGCTAATGTTATTGCTGATAAAAATTTTTCATTTTCGTGCAAAGCCTTGTAGTAATGGTTTAACTGGAGTGCTGATTTATTATGAACCCACAAAACAGTTCCTGCAATTACTTCTGTTATGGCTCCAGATATGACTGTTATAATCGCAACATCCGTATGTTTAAAACACGCAGCAACAATTGAAGCTGCTAGGATAACAATGCCGACAGCACATGCAATGATAGAAAAATAGTATGAAATTTTAGCCTGACGCTTGCTAATAGAAAAGTACTCTGTGGTTTCATCGTTGTTTTTTAGCATCAACGCTATAATGTCTTTTTCACTCGTATTATCTTCTTTTGATTTTTCTAGACTTGGGGCTGATGAACTTTCTAACTTTAAAGTTAAATAATCTCTATATTCAGATGATTTACTATCTGATGAGGCTGATTTTATAATTGATAATAGAGAAAATAAAAGAAACGTGAAAGTAATCATAAATAGTAATACAAATAATTTATTTATTACTATTGAATTTACTATATGAAACGCGATTGCTAACACTATACCGCAGCCTACAATCATTATTAATGAAAAATTAGATTCCCATATTCTTTTGGGCCGATTATGACCTTCATATTTCTTGACGCGCCCTGAAGAAAGATGAGATTCTAAGGAAATATCATGAGAATAGGGAGGAATATCCTCCTCTTGTGCTATAGACGGTATTTCAAACAATTCATCTGCGGAAATATTTATTTGATTTTTGAGTTTGGTTTTATCCGACATGATCATTCCTTATATCGTTATCGTCTAAAGTTAGTCGTTGATTTTCGTAGGCATTTCGCCAAGCACTGCCTTTTAAATGCGTTATCTTAGACAAAGATATCCCGTCACCATATTTATATTTCCCCCAAACGCTACTAATAGATTCAGATAAGTTTGTGTCTGCTGCTTCATTTATTATATATACTTCATCATTTGCAGTTTTGGCAAAGCGCGTAATAGGTTTTGCTTTAAACGTCTTGAATTCATCATATACACTTCTAAGGACAGGACCATACTGCCACGTTTGAAACTCTTCGGTAAACAGAGGAGAACCGGTGTTTTGCAAATAATCGCGATAGATAAAATAAATAAGTTTTTGAAGCTTCATCGGAGAAACAGGAATGTTTTCATCAAAAGACTTTTTTAATATTGTATTGCTTAATGCTTGTACTGAAATCATATGTGTTCTACCTCCTTTTGATACTCCTCTGTCTCCACCCAAATCATACCATATTTTATAATCGTTTGTATATACCTTTTTTTGATTTTTTATAAATTTATCCGATTTTTTACATAAAAAGGGGAGATTAAACTGTTTTAATATATTTTTCATAAAACGCACCTCCCATTTAATTATATCAGAATATAAGAACAAACGTTCTATCTAAAGGAATAATATTTACCTTTTTATATATTATTTCACCGTCTATATAATAACCGTTAAAAAGTCGAATTATGTTTTATTATATAAATTAATAAAAATAATTTTGTGTATTATTATATAAAAATAATCCCCGGAATCCATAGCGAATTCCGGGGATTTTTTGCATAAGATATATTTTGAGTTGGGCGGCAGAACGACGTCCGAGATAGAGCTGGCTTTGCTTGCCGACGCTTTGCAGGTGCCTTTGACGGATTTGATACAGGATGCGATGGAGCATGGGGTGAAGCTGTTGTAAGGCGTTTTTCAGTTCATGCGTACCCCTGTGATCGTCGGCTTTATGCTGTCTTTCACGGGGGGCGTTTTGACGCGATATTTTTGACGATTTAACGCGGGTAAAGTTTTGTTTTATAGCTTATCAAATGATCCCCATCGTGAATTTCCTGCCAGCCTCTTTCAAATTCAGGATTACTAGAAATTATCTTTTTCATTTTGCGTAGCTCTTTTCGCAACTCATGAAAGTCATAATCCACTTTGCGAAGCTGGTGCCCAGATGTTTTCCGGTTATAGTTAAGTGTGTGAACATAGTAGTGTCCAGTCGTTCGGTTAAAAACACGTAGATGATTTTGCGACATAATTTTTTTAGATATTGAATTTGGATCATCCTCAACTATAACGCAATAATCTCCAACGTTGCCTTTAAAGTAATCCAGTTTTTCATCAAAATGCATTTCCGTATTTCTCACGCCTCTTTGGAATATATGAGGATATTCTTTTGGATTTATTCCAAAAGTCGTGCGCATTTTCTCTCGTCGGGATTTTGAATCTTTATAATAGAAGCCATTTCCATCAAAAATATTGCATATTTTTCCGCAAGCCGCTAAAATATTTTGGATGTGATAAAAGCAGTAGGTATTTATGGTCGGATAAATTTCCTTGTCGAATTTTTTGACATCCAACAAAAAGTATAATGATATTAATGCGTAGTTAATGTTTTCTACCGCTAAACGCGAAAATACTAATGCAGTGTGCTCCAACATGTTATCGTATATTATCATTATCATTATCTCCTTAAATAATTTTTGTATATTTTACCATAATTTAAAAATATTTTTATTTCGAAAACAACTTAAAAAAATATTAATGCGTGATAGATGAAAGCATTATTATATTTTGAATTAACCCTCATAAGCACCAAACAAACACCAAACTCAATTGTCTCGGCAAAACAAGAGAACCTCAAACCTTGTAAATACTAGGTTTGAGGTTCTTTCGATATGGAGCGGGAAACGGGATTCGAACCCGCGACTTTCGGCTTGGGAAGCCGACGCTCTACCGCTGAACTACTCCCGCACTGTCTGATATAATAGCATATCCGCTCAAAAAAATCAATCCCCTTTTCTGGAGAAAGCAGAGCCTTTTTTTACGGCGGCTGTATTTGTCATGGCAGGAAATTGATCGTAATTCGTCAGGATTGCATAGGCAGAATCAATTTTAGCGCAAACGAGAAGCGCAATATAACGATCACTAGCGATCAAACGGGCATGGGAGAGCTTTTCGGATTCATTGGGGGAAAGCGTTTGAAAGGTTTTAATCTTCATCTGGATATGGGCGTTGAGCGCTTGGGTGATTTGCTGCCCACTTTCGCCCTCTTTTAAATAGAAAATAGCAATTTCGTCTGCGCTCGTATTAATTGTGCTCATATACACCGCGTAATCATCCACAAGGGTCAAGTCAAAGTCATAATGCAAAGGGATCGTTTCTGGCTCCAATTTTGCCATATAGTCAATCGGCACCTCCTGAATAATGGCGGTAGCGATTGTATTCGCCGAGGCAATCGGGGCAGATTCAACGGCGGATTCTTTATCAACCGCCGGAGCACCGCAGGCGGAGAGCGCACAGATCATCAGTGCTGTTATGAGAATGAGGGCTGTGATAGAGGTAAATTTACGAAGGCTCATCACCTGTATGCTCCTTTCTATAAACATTCTTTTCCCACTCAACTGAAAGGAACGTGTGGTTCCATGAAAGTGATTGGTGTAAAGCTGACGATATTATAGCATAAAAAACCACGAAAGACACTACAAATTGATTACAATTTTTGTGCGTTCCATGTATTTTTTAAAAATTTGAAAAGATATTATGTACAATATTCACCAAACAAGGAGATGCGTGGAAGAGAATCGCCTGTTTGCCCTGTAACTGGGATCGTGATATAATAGCACCAAACAATATTGTTTGATGCTTTAGAAGCTGGGCGTTTTGCGAGCTTGGCATCATCCCTATCAAATTGTTTTCTGTGAGGAGGAGCGCTGGATTGGAGCATTCTATTTACGGCTGGATTGAAGCATATGCCCGCGGGCTGTGCGATACGGATTCCTTCACTGGGGAAATTACCGCACTGTGTTGCCGCGGCCCTGCCATGGAGGGGGTTTCCGAAGCGGAAGCGCTGCTGCTGGAACAATTGTGTGCAGGTGCGCAGCGATTCTTCGACGGTAGCGATGCGTATCCGGGCAGAGATCAGCTGGATGAGGCGCAATTTCATCGCTTTTTTGTCCGTTTATATCCGGAGTTGAAAAGACAGATGCCCCATGCGGTTTGCAAAGAGTTTTCTGATTAAGAAAGGATGCAGTCATTATGCCCGCTTTTTCAACGCATTATTTATTTGCACGGGAACTGATGGAGCAGATTGAGGCCATGACTCCGGAAACACGGCTGGATCCGGACGCCGTATACTATGGCACACAAGGGCCGGACGTGCTTTTTTTTCATCGGATTCTGCCCACGATGCCGGGGAAAAGTTGCAACCCGGCCGGCTCGCGAATGCACCGTGCAAATCCCAACGTTCTTTTTGAAGCGATGCTTCGGTATGCTCAGGCGTTGCCTGAGGCTGGGCGGGATCAGGCCCTATCCTATATTTATGGATTTTTGTGCCACTATGCGCTCGATCGAGTTGCGCATCCCTATATTTATGCAACACAATACCGGATCATCAAGGCACGCCATATTTGGTATCTCAAAGGCGTTGTCCACAATCAAGTGGAATATGAGATTGATATGCTAATGCTGCATAGGCACTTGCAGGTGGTTTCCGCGCGGAAGTTTGAAACTAGGGAGGTGCTCTCTATGGATGCCGCCCTTCTCGATGTGATGGCCGGCGTGCTTTCCTTTGCGGCGCAGGAGGCATTGCATGTTTCTCTCTCTCAGGCGCAGGCGCGGCAGTCGTTTTGTGATACGCGCACGATGCAGTCTCTCCTGACGGATCGTCATGGCTGGAAACTGCCGGTCATGGCACTGATTCAGCTCCCGGTTTATCCTTTCCTCGGCCCCTGTCTGACGTCGATGCTGCGCCGGACGCAATCCAGTAAGCGATGGGATTATGCCAACGATCAGAAAGGGCATTGGGCTTACCCGGCAGCGCCTGACCGGGTGAGTGAGGAGAGTTTTGAGGAGTTGTTTGAACGCGCTAAGGCGGATGCGCTGCAACTGATCGCATCGTTCCGAGATGCGATCTCCGGGCGCGGTTCCTTAAAAGATGCGATTGGCGGGATTTCCTTCCTGACAGGCGTACCTGTAGAAGAATGAGAAAGGACTGTTGTATGATGGAAAAAATTTTGAGCTTTCAAATTGACCATACCAAATTGACCAGGGGGATGTATCTCTCCCGTGTGGATGGGGATATTGATACCTTTGATCTGCGCACGCGCCTGCCCAACCGAGAGCCCGTGATGGAAAACGGTGCGATGCATACGATCGAGCACCTTTTTGCTACCTTTGTCCGCAATTCTGACGTTGCAGAGCAGGTGGTCTATTTCGGCCCAATGGGATGCCGTACGGGGTTTTATTTTTTGACACGTGGGATGAAGCGCCAAAAGGCAATTGATCTGACGCGTGCCGCCTTTGCCTTTATTGCCTCCTATGAGGGAGAAATTCCGGGCGCTTCGGAGCGTGAATGCGGCAACTGGCGCGACCATGATTTGGATGGGGCCAAAAAAGAATCACAAAAAATGGAAAAAATTTTGGAGAATTGGAGAAGCATTCAGCTAAAATACCCAGAATAAAAGAATTTGATTGTACAAATCGCCGAAAAATAGCCGTAAAGCTTGCGGAGAACCGTCCATGTGTGTATAATGGGAACTAAATTGTAACCAAATTGTAACCATTTTGTATGGAAATCAAAGATGGAGGTGTTCCCGCATGGGGCTGAAAGATGCCAAACGGGAAAAGCCCGCGCAGGAGGAAGCCATCAGGGATACAGGCAATATAGAAACGGCGCAGGCCGTAGAAAATAAGAAGCATCAAAAGAAAAGCAAATCCGCTTCCGATTTGGCGCAATGGCAGGATACAAAGCATCCTGGCAACGCGGCGCTTTTGTCAATCTACCGGTGGGTATCGCTGGTGGGAATGCAGACGCAGCGGTATATCAAACGGTTTTACCGGCATATTGAGCGGTATCTGAGGCTGCCGTTCCAGATGCTCCGGTTTGGCGGGCGCTTCGTGTTTGTAACGGTGGACCGGTATGCCTTCCGCGCCTACCATGAGGCAGCGGATGAGGCGAGGTATCTGCGGGTAGAGATGCGCAGTGTGCGTTCGAACCTGAGGCGATGCATAAAAGAAAGCCCGCTGTCGGCGTTTCCTGTGCTGGGGCATTATGCGGCAAAAGCAGTCAAGCGTCATAAGAAGCTGTTTGGAACACTGTTTAATACAGCGTTGCCCATTGGCGCGTGTGTGCTGCTTGCAACGACAGTGGCGCATTGGGGGAGTGTCACCTTTGCGCTGGAAGTGAGCTATAATAATCAAAAAATTGGCTATGTGGCGAGCGAATCAGTGTATTTAGAGGCTGAGAAGCTTGCACGGAGCCGAATTATGACAGGCGGCCAACAGGCTGAAGAGCAGCCCGCCGTGGAAAATGTTTCAACCGCTGGAGCGACCGGTCGGGTTGTCAACTTGGGCACACGGAGCCTTGCGGCGGAAGAAACAGAGAGCACGGGTGAGCTGATATCGAAGCCAACGTATAAGCTGCGGCCAGTATCGATCGATCAGCTGACGGATGCCAACACAATGTCAGATAAGCTGATTGAGCATTCAAGCAGCAAGATCACAAATGCATGCGGCGTGTATGTGGATGGGCAGTTTGTGTGCGCGGTGAAAAACGAGACGGATGCGGTAAGCGTATTCGATAAAATTTTGAATGAAAAGAAAACAAATGAAGCAAACACAATTGCGGACTTTGTGGAAGAAGTTAACTATGTGCAGGGCCTGTATCCGGATAATGAAAAGACGGTGTGGGATGCGGAGCGTCTGGAACAGAAGCTGAGGAGCAAGAAGGCGGAAGCGGTATACTATACGGTAAAGGAAGGCGACACGGTATCAGGGATCGCGCAGGCAAACGACCTGACGACGAAGGAACTGATGGGGATGAACAGTGGGCTGACGGAAACGATCTATGTAGGGGATCAGCTGCTGGTATCGAATGAAGTGAACTACTTACGTGTGAAGATTATGAAAACGGTGCAGCGCACGGAAGAAATTCCATATGAAACAGAAGAGACAAAGACGTCCAGCATGTATGTGGGGCGGACGAAAACGGTGCAGGAGGGAGTCAACGGGGAGCGCCAAATCACGGAGCTGGTGACATATGTCGATAATGTGGCAGTGAGCACGAAGCAAGTGAGCGCAAAAGTCGTGAAAAACCCGGTGCCCAAAAAGGTGAATGTGGGCACGAAGTCCAAGAGCAGCTACAGCAGCAAAGGGAGTTCGAGCGGATACAGTTCCTCCACATCGCCAATTTATTATGGCAGTGGTTCCGTATCCACAAAGCTGATGTGGCCAGCCCCTACAGCGCATCAGGTTTCGCAGAGATTTGGTCATAATGGCCATAGGGGAATGGATATTACAACCAATGGCGCGTCAGGCCGCCCGATCGTAGCTGCGGCCAGCGGCACAGTGACCTATGCCGGGTGGGATTCCACTGGCCATGGATACCGTGTTGTCATCAATCACGGAAATGGGTTGCAAACGGGCTATTCCCACTGCAAATCCGGCTCAATCCGAGTGCGTGTGGGCCAGCAGGTTTCACGGGGCCAGCAGGTCGCGAGCATTGGCTCAACGGGTAATTCGTCCGGACCGCACCTGCATTTTGAGGTGATCCGCAACGGCACGCGTGTGAATCCCTCACCGTATATCTCATAGGCGCTGTTTGAGTCCAGCAGTTTGGGCGCGTTGAATCATGCATGAATAAACGCAGAAAGGGACAAAAGGGTAGTTTCTCGTCATCCAGCGTAAACAGATTTTTATGGGAACTGTTGCAAAATATTTCATTTTGCAACAGTTCCTTTTTTATACCCAATATGCACAACGGGGCCGTTGCCACGCATTGCAATCAAAAAAACCTGCTGTTTATATTATTTTATAAACAGCAGGAAAACTAGAAAAATTTAAAATTTATTAAAAAAAACCTTTGCCTTGCGGTGCAATTAGCTGTTGAGATAATCATCCACCACTTTGCCATCCTGAATGCGGACGACCCGTTTCGCCTCCGCCGCAATCCCATTATCATGTGTAATGAGAATCACGGTGCGGCCCTCCTCGCTGAGCTCATGCAGGATGCGCATGACCTCCTTGCCGGAATGGGAATCAAGGTTGCCGGTAGGCTCGTCGGCCAGAATGACAGGGGGACGGGCTGCCACCGCGCGTGCGATCGCCACGCGCTGCTGCTGGCCCCCGGACATTTCTGAGGGGCGGTGATCCAGCCTGTGCCCGAGCCCGACACGTTCCAGCGCCTTGATGGAGAGCTCATGCCGTTCCTGCGCCGCCATGCCGCGATAAACCAGCGGCAGCTCAACATTGGCCTGCGCAGTGAGGCTGGGAATCAGGTTAAAGCCTTGAAAAATAAAACCAATTTGTTTGTTGCGGATTTCGGAGAGTTTATCGTCTGAAAGCTTGGAAACGTCCTCGTCATCGAGGTAATATTCGCCGCTGGTGGGGGAGTCAAGCAGGCCGATCATATTCATCAGCGTTGATTTACCGGAACCGGACTGCCCCACGATAGCAACGAATTCTTCCCGTTCAACCTTCAAGGTAACGCCGTCAAGCGCATGCACCTCGTTTTCACCGGGATTATAGATTTTATAAACATTGCGGATGTCGATCAGCGGCAAAATAACCACTCCCCAAGCTAGCAATAAGACATATCATATGCATTTTATAATAAACGGCGCATGTGTGCAAGTTAAGAAAAAATTGTAAACGAACTGTGAATGATCAGTGCTTCCATTTGACCATATTTGACATGCAGTGAGGGCGAAAAGTGATTCTTTTTATTTTGCGGGCTGTATTGAGCGCATAACGTTCCATACCGCGGAGAAAATAAAGCCATGACAAATGTCATCTGAATATAAAGGAGACGTTATTTATGGCGGTTACAGGGAATGAATACAGCAAGATGGCAGATCAGGCTTCGCCGCCTTCACACAAGGCGCTCAATACGCTCAAAGCATTTTTGATCGGCGGGCTGATTTGCGTGATCGGCCAGGGGCTCAACAGCCTTTATTTAATGGCGCATCTCAGTGAGGATCAGGCGAAAACAACGGTATCTGTCACGCTGATTGCCATCACGGCGCTGCTAACGGCGTTCGGTGTGTTCGACAAAATTGCCCGGCATGCGGGGGCTGGTACCATTGTGCCGATTACAGGCTTTGCAAATGCGGTGGTTTCCCCGGCGATGGAGTTCCAGAGCGAGGGCCGCATTCTCGGCACCGGCGCGCAAATCTTTTCCGTGGCGGGGCCAGTGATCCTATACGGGCCGGCTGCCGCAGTGCTTTATGGGCTGATCCTATGGATCTTTCGGTTGTTTTAAGGAGGGAAGGATTATGGCGATTAGGACTGGCCGTTTCACCATTACACTGCCTTCCCGTCCTGTGGTACAGGGCTTTGCTGCGGTGGCGGGCAAAAAGGAAGGGGAAGGCCCCCTTGCGGCGGAGTTTGACCATATTTTTGATGATACAACCTTGGGCGAGGTTTCCTGGGAGAAGGCGGAGAGTAAGCTGCACCGGGAGGCCGTAATTCGTGCGCTGAGCAAAGCGCAGAAGAGCCCGGCGGATGTAGATGTGATTTTTGCGGGTGACCTTTTAAGCCAGTGTATCGGCACATGCTTCGGCATTCGGGAGCTCGATATGCCGTTTGCAGGGCTGTATGGCGCCTGCTCGACGATGGCACTGTCGCTTTTGATGGCATCTGTGTTTATCGATACAGGCACGGCGGGGCTGGCGGTTGCTTCCACCTCCTCGCATTTCTGCTCGGCGGAAAAACAATTCCGCCTGCCGTTGGAATACGGCGGCCAGCGCCCGCCCTCCGCACAGTGGACAGCAACGGCGGCCGGCGCGGCAGTGCTTGCTTCCTCGGGAGAAGGGCCGCGCGTGGAATCGGTTATTATCGGGAAAATGCAGGATCTCGGCATTAAAGATGCAAACAATATGGGCGCAGCCATGGCGCCGTCGGCCAGCTCGACCATTGCCGCTTTCCTGCATGATACCTGCACAGTACCGGAGGATTACGATATGATCCTGACGGGCGATCTTGGCGCCGTCGGCTCCAAATTGCTCATCGAGCTGCTACGCAAGGATTATCAGATCGATATCGCAGGCGTGCATGCGGATTGCGGCCTGATGCTCTACGATTTAGATGCCCAGGATGTCAATGCAGGCGCATCCGGCTGCGGATGCAGCGGATCCGTGGTGTGCTCCTATATCCTCAGCAGGCTTAAGCAGGGGGAGCTGAAACGCGTGCTTTTTGTGGGCACCGGCGCATTGATGAGCGCAGTATCTGCAAAACAGGGCGAAACAATCCCCGGCATTGCGCATGGCGTGCTGTTGACCAACGGGTAACCGGGTAAAAAGCAGCTCGCAATTTTAGCCGCGCCAAAACCGCATCAATTGCGGCTTAGCGTGGGAAAGGATCGGTTATATATTATGGATGAGATGCTGCGTGATCTGCGTATGCTGGCGCTGGCCGCGAATACGTTGAGAACATTGTCGGTGCTTCGGAAGGTGATCGTCGGGCTAATGGTTGCGTTTACGGCATTGCGGGCTGTGCGCGTCCTCATGCACCTGAAACAAGCAAATAGGGGATTGCAGGCAGGCCTGAGAACACAATTGCATAGCTGATGAAAATGGCCGCGGGGAAACCGCGGCCGTTTCGTTTGTCATGTGGAATTTTGTTTTAGGCTGTGATATAATAACCTCACGAATCTCTAAGGAAGCAAAGCTTCCAAGAGCTTCGGAGAAC
>ENA-ORUW01002079-ORUW01002079.1-human-gut-metagenome-genome-assembly--contig:-NODE-2079-length-12135-cov-5.529222_pt1 | contig 12135 bp, 8 predicted proteins | sample MGYA00242088_ERZ509227 | MGnify/ENA primary metagenome ERZ509227 (study PRJEB26280, sample SAMEA2338816) | human gut metagenome | biome: human gut; feature: human-associated habitat; material: faeces... | reverse complement strand
CCCGCCATGTGCGGACGCGCGGCCCCGTTGCCGTTCTGCGTGGTTCAATGTTTCCAAAGCTGCGCGCATGCGCATCGGTTTATGCCCGGCACACAGCCGCACAAGCTGCTGGCTCGAAACCATTATAGCACACCGCCGCTGGAATGTATCCGGCTTTTACCAAAATGTCACATTTTTTATGCGCGTGTCTCCCGGTGCTTTTTCCAAGCCAGCACAGCCAGCAGGACCACACAAGCCGCTGCGGCTACGGTGACCCAGACCAGCGGGAACGCATCCCCTGTCCGGGGCATTCCCGGCGCAGGTGCGGCCGTACCGGAAGACGCGCCCCCCGCGCCGCCGGAAGGCGTGCCGGAAGAGGAAGATGTGTCTGCAGAAGAACTGCTCGTCCCGCCCGAAGGAGCGGAAGAAGATGAGCCGCCGCTTTCGGCGCCCGCCTTCGGCTGTGCCAATACATACAGGCTCAGATGTGTCAGCTCCGCATTCAGCAGGCCGTCTGCTGTTTTTGCCGTCAGCAGTTCTTTTTCGCCCTCAGGGCTTACGTGATACAGCTGCGTTTTGGCTGCGTCAAAGCCCTGGGGAAGCGGGAACGCCACATTCAGCACGCCGCGCGGCTGCACCGTGCCGCCATCCAGCAGCAAAGAAATATCAAATGCCGCAAGGTCAACATTTTCATTGCGGAAAGCGCGCGCCACAGAAGCATATGCCGCGTCGCCCGCATCCACCGGCTTCACCTTGAGATGCGCGCCGGCCGGCACTGTGTCCAGCCCTGCCGCAACACGGATCCCTGTTGCACTGTCCACCTCGTTGAACACGGGAGCGGGCTGTTCCGAAGTGAGCGCGCCCTCCACGGTGAATTCATCAAAAGCCACCCAGCCGAATTTGGTATTTTTGTCCGTGTTGAAGCCGCGCTCAAACTCGGCCTTCAGGTATTTCACACGCACCGGAGCACCAGTCTCCAGTACAAAGTGGTAGGCGTCCATACCCGTGGCGATGGCTTCATAGCGGCGAGCGTCCTCCTGCGCCACGGTGCCGAGCTCCGTCCAGCTCTTGCCGTCCAGCGACGCGGAATATGTCACCTTATCCGGCGCGCCGATGCCCGCGGATACCCAGGCAAGATAGTCTACCCCCAAAGCCTGCACCTCAGCGACAGTGTCAAAGGAGATCTGCAGCGTAAAAGGCTCCGTAGCCACGGTCTGCAGGACGCCGATATAATCACCGTTCAGCGTATTCTGGTTCGCCCAGCTTCCTGTTTGAAGGACGCCGTTGTTCAGCAGCACAGAAGCCACGTTCTGAAGGTTTGCAAAGCTTTCACTGTTCAGGACATTTCCGCTTTCCAACGTTATGGTACCCATAGATGCGATGCCCTCGCCCGAAGCCAGCGGCGCCGTGCCGTTTACCGTGAATTCGTCCACGCCCAGCCATGTATAGGGCGCAGCCGGGTCTTTGGAGACGTCCAGGCCGTGGCCGAACTCCGCGCGGATATAACGGGCCTTTTCGGCGGCATCCAGCTTGAGCACATACTCGACCGTCTCGAAGCCGTTGGCCGCTCCCGGGCTTATCTCCGCCTGCGCATAGGTTACAGTACCCAGCTCTTTCCATGTCTGGCCGTCCTGTGAAACACTGTATGAAACACTGTCCGGCGCGCCGATGCCCCATCCCGGATTGGAAACGGAGCCCAGCGCCACACGCTCCACCTGCCCGATACCGCCCAGATCCGCTGTCAGCGTAAACGGCCCCTGCGCGTGATTGGCATTGATCTTCACATAGCTGTCGTTCCAGGCGCCGGCCTTTTCATTGCCGTCCACCAGTTTCGGAAGCGCCTGCAGCAGCTTGTTGAATTCTTCGGTATTTTTTACATTGTCCGCTTCCAGTGTAAGCGTGCCCGCCGCCGCAAGATTCTTGACAGGCTTCTCCATCTCCGTGGGGATGCCGCTGAAGAAATCATGCATCGCGTCGTAGATATACCGCGTGCCCGAGACGTTCTGGCTCGTCTCTGCAATGCCCCATGTGCCCGTGTACCAGGCAATCAGGCTGTTGTTCTGATAGGCAAGCTTGTCGTCCGCCCCTTGCGTGAGGTAAGAGCGGAACTGGCTGATGTATTTGTCGTTGATGCCGCCGAATTCCATCTCGATGCCCAGGCCGTACTTTTTGCACAGCGCAGCGGTATCCGCAATGCGCTGTTCGGAGGCATTGGCGTCGAACGCATAGTTGGGCTGCATGATGGCGTAGTCAAAGCCGAAGGTCTTCCAGGCGCGGAACCCGGAGGACTGGTAGAAGGGGATCCAGTAAATTTGATACGCGCCGTTCTCCAGGCTGTGGACGTAATCCGTTACACCCTGCACCGTTTCCAGAACCAACGGGTCCACGTCGTAGTGCATCACTTCATCGTACCAATAGAAGCCGTCCAGACGCAGGTTCTCGTAACCCTTGGCCTTGAATTCCCGAATCACGGTGTCCAGATACCACCTGGAGGCCTCCATGCGGTCCGCCAGAGCCTGCTGCGCCGGATTGGTATCCGAGACCGCGAAATTCAGCGAATGGGTGCCGCCGGGCAGCGTGCCGAAGGCATCCTGGCACAGAATGGGCGGATAAAACGCAATCTTCACGCCCACTTTGTAATCCGCGTCGCCTGTGGCCTCTTTCACCAGGGCCACAGCCTCGTTCAGCGCGTCCAGGTTATAAGCCGTGCCTGTACCCTCGCCGTAGTGGAACAGAAAATCAAGATAGGTCTGCCAGTCCTCCGCGGTGGCACACATCTGTGCCGCATCGGGGTTGGAGGTCATCGTACTGCTCACATAGATGAGGTTATGGTAATCCGTATCGTCATCCGGCGTATCCAGATTTGGTGTATAGCCGTGGGACAGGAAGGTAACGGATTCAAAAAACTTATCCGTAATATTGCCCTCCTCGTCCACATAGCCCACCATGGGAAGAAGCTCCTCCACGGTTTTCTGGCTGGTCTGCAGCGCACCGCCCGCGGAAGAGAACCAGTGTCCGGCATAGGCCAGCGCCTCGTGCTGGATGCCGCGTGCCTGGTCTGTCCAGGCATATTTGTTCACAACTTCATAATCCGTGCCCGGAGTATCCGGCAGCGTTTCGGCGGTATCCGAAGGCGCCGCTGTGCCCCGTACCTCCAGCTCGTCGGCAAAGGCCCAGGTGCCTGTCAGCTCAAACGCGACCTTTACATAACGCGCATTGTAGTTCAGGCCGTCCAGCGTAAAATAGTAGCTCTGGCAATTCACCTCTTTGCCGTTTTCCACCACGGAATAATAATGGTCCGGGTCCTCGTCCTTCACGGCGTCGAAGCGGGAAACACGGCCCACGCGGTGGAACGTTACGCCGTCCTCCGACAGGAAGTAGGTGACCATCGACGGCGCAGAAATCCCCCATCCCAGGCCCTCCTGCATGTGGAAGGAAAGCGATTCAATATGGCTCAGCTGCCCCAGATCCAGCGTGATGGCGCGGTCGATCTGCCGGTATGCCTCATAGTAATGGGAGCGCATGCCGCTGCCATTCCAATTGCCGTCCAATATCTCGCCGCTGCCGTAATAGCCGTCTGTCAGGCGGTTGAGGATGCTCTCCTCTTTTTCGCGGATCGTTGTATCCTTGGTGGCAGGGTCAAGGTCCGTACCGGCGCCTTCCATTTCCAGTGTGAAGGCATCATTGCCCTTTCCCTGCGCCAGGTTTACAGTATCTGCCGCCGTTGCGGCGCTGGCTGTATCCGCAGAACCGGAAGAAGATGAGACATCCGAAGACACCGTCTCGGAGGAAGACGAAGCGCCTGAAGAGGACGCCGCCCCGGAAGAGGACGAAACGTCCGGAGAGGACGCCGCCCCGGAGGAGGACGAAACGTCCGGAGAGGACTCTGTCCCGGAGGAGGACGAAACGTCCGGAGAGAACGCCGCCCCGGAGGAGGACGAAACGTCTGGGGAGGACGCCGCCCCGGAGGAAGACGAAACGTCCGGAGAGGACGCCGCCCCGGAGGAAGACGAAGCATCCGGGGAGGACTCTGTCCCGGTGGAGGATGAAACAGCGGAAGACGGCGCCGCGTCAGAGGAAGACGACACGCTTTCCGCATAGGCGGTTGTGAGCGGCATCGCCAGCATGGATATTGCAAGGACCGCCGCCAGGAAAAAACGCATGATTTTTTCTTTACGCATTCGGATAACTCCTTCTCAATGATACCAATGGGCTTGTTCTGAGTCTTCTTTCTTGTTTTCTGTTTGTTTTTGAGCGCACCAAAACAAGGGTGCCGCAAAATGGGTACTCTGTGCTCTGTCTGTTCTGTTTCACAAAAAACGCCCATGCGCCAAAACGCACGGGCGCAGGATTTCAGCTCCCCGGCTTTTATTTTAAGCCGGAAGTCGTGGAAATGCCGCTTATAAACTGTTTTTGTGCAAGGAAGAAGATGATGATGAGCGGCAGGGTGAACATCACGCCTGCGGCCATCAGCAGGTCCCATTCCTGACGCGCAGTGGTCAGGAACATCTGCAGGCCGATGGACAGCGTATACTTTGCGCTGTCCTGCAAATAAAGCAGCGGGCCGTTCAAATCGTTCCAGCCGCCGATGAATACAAGCACCATGATCGTCGTCAGCACGGGCTTGCACATCGGGTAGACCACACGGTACAGAATGACGAACTCGTTCGCACCGTCGATGCGCGCGGCCTCAATGACGCTGTCGGGCAGGCCCTTTACGAACTGCCGCATAAGATAGATGTAATACGGCGTACCGAAAAATGCGGGCAGCACCAGGGGTACGAAGGTATTCACCAGCCCTAGCTTCGACCATGTGATGAACAGCGGGATCTGCGTGACCTGCCAGGGAATCATCATTGTGGCGAGAATGAGCGGGAAAATATATTTCGCACCCTTCCAGGGGATCTTCGTCAGGGAATAGGCGATCATCGGCGCGGCGAAGATTTGGCCGAGGACCGGCAGAATCGCGACCACCAGCGTGTTCTTCGTATAAGCGAACAGCGGCATACGCTTAAAGATTGTCGCAAAATTTTCCCACTTAATGGGGTCCGGAATCCACTTGGGCGGATTCAGAAATATCTGGTTCGTAGGCTTTACCGCGGTGGAAAGCATCCACAGGAACGGCATGAAAAAGATGCAGGCAAAAAAGATCAGCAGAATATAAGAGCAGACCTTGCCCACGGTGCGCGAGGTTTTTGCAGAGATGATCCATTTTTTCACAGCTGTTCCCCCCTTACTCTACGTCGTAGGTGACGCGTTTTTCCATCAGGTACATGGCCACGAACGAAACCACCAGCACAATCAGGAACAGCACGATGGCCATAGCCGAGGCGTAGCCCATCTTCATGTAGCTGAAGCCGTTCATATACAGATACATCGAATAGAACAAAAGCGAGTTCTGCGGCCCGCCGGTGATGCTCTGCCCCACCTGGGAAACACTGGCAAACACATACGCCTGCGTGAAATACTGGAACGACGAAATAAGCCCCATCACCACCAGGAACTGGATGGTGGGCGAAATGTACGGCAGAGTGATCTTAAAGAAACGCTTGACAGGGCCCGCGCCGTCCAGCTCTGCCGCCTCGTAGAAGGACTTTGGCACCGCCTTCAGCGCCGAAAGGAAAATGACGGTGTTCTGCCCGCAGCGCCACACGTCCATAATCATCAGCGAGATCTTGGTGAACTTCGGGTCGCTCAGCCAGCTTGGGCCTCGGATGCCGAACCAGGACAAAAAGTTGTTCAGCAGGCCGTATTCCGGGTTGAGCACCCACAAAAACAGCATGGCGCTGGCCACAATGGGCACCACTGTGGGCAGATAATAGATGGTGCGGAACGCGGGCATGCCCTTGACCTCCTTCGACAGCAGCACGGCCAGCGCCAGAGCGACCACAAGGCCGATGGGCATGCCGATGAAGGACATGACGGCGGTGTTCTTGATCGACACCGGAAAATATTTGTCGTTGAACAGCGTGACATAGTTGTCCAGCCCTGTGAACTCTGCCGGCTGGAAGATGTTAAAATCCGTAAAACTATAATACAGCGCGGAGAGGATCGGATAAAGCTGGAAGCACAAAAACCCGATGAGCCACGGCGAGACAAACAGCAGGCCAAGGAGGAAGAACCTCCGCTCTTGTTTCGATTTTCGTTTTTTGATCCCGTTTCCTTCCTTTTTGGCGGCCGATGCATTTCTCATGCCAAAACCTCGCTTTCGTAGAGATGGCCCGCGGCACGGGCTTTGGGAATACAGGCGCGATACAAAAAAGGAAAGCGCCGACCGGGCCGGGTAACCGCACAGCCGGCGCTTTCCTCTATTCTTTACTGTTTCTTTTGTCTGTTCAGCCGGCGGCCTCGTCCGCCATGGGCTGCACCGCTTCCACAACGGCCTTGGCCGCGTCTTCTACGGTCATATTGCCGGCGAGCGCCTCGGTCATGTAAGTGCTGATCTCAGTCAGATACTCGTTGACATAGGAGCTCATGGGGAACGCACGGAACTCGCCGTCGCGCAGCATCTCAGCCACCTGTTTGGCCTCTTCGGAAACGCCGTCCATCGCGATGACCGCGTCCAGAGCGCTCTTGCGCGGCATGAACGCGCCGTTGCCATAGTCGCCCTCAGCCATGAAGGCCATGTTCTCGGCACTGGTCAGGCTCTTGAGCACCTTCAGCGTGGCTTCGGCGTTCGCCGTTTTGGCGTTCACTTCCCACACGCCGCAGCTCAGCATGCCCTGGCCTTCGCCGCCCTCGGCGGGAGCCGGCATCGGGGCGATGCCCATGTTGGTGCCGGTCTCCTTCGCAGCATCCACCATGGAAGCCAGCGCGGAGTCCGCCTGCCAGCGGATGGCCAGCTTTCCAGTGAACAGCGGGTCCTCGGTTGTGGCGCGGGCGCCCAGAGAATCGATGAAGCGCTTCACGTTGTCATAGCCGTACTTGCTGTAAATGTCGGCCTGGAACTGATAAGCCTTGAGCATCTCGGGAGAATCGAAGGTGATGGTGTTGGTCTCTTCGTCGATGAACTGCGCACCGAACGCCACAGGCCACAGAACGTTGTCCAGCCAGGGATAATCGGGGATCAGGCCCATCTGCTCAATGGAACCGTCAGCGCCAACCTTCGTGCAGTCGTCAATGCACTGGATCAGCTCGTCCATCGTTTTGGGGAATTCTTCCCAGCCGGCCTCGGCCAGCATGTCCTTGTTGTAGAACAGGAACGTAGAGCTGTACGTGAAGGGGATGGAATATACCTTATCCTCGTAGGTGCACACATCCCATGCGGCGTCGATGAAATCGTCCTTGTTCCACTCGGCGTCGCCGCCGTTGACAAACTCGGTAAGGTCGTACAAAGCGCCGTTGTTCGCCCAGGTGGGCGCGTTGTTCCAGTAGTTCTGGAAGATGTCCGGCGTAGAGCCGGAAGCGATCGTCGTCATGATGACGTCCGCCGTTTTGGCGCCGGACACAACGACTTCGATGTTATCGGTGTTGGTGGCGTTGTAATTCTCGGCCCACTGCAGCAGACGCTGATGGGGCTTGGTTACTTCCTCATCCTCGGCATACATGTGCCAGACGGTGACCACCGTCTTTTCGCCGGAGGGCGCGGCGGACGCCGGGGCGGAACCAGATGTGCTGCCGGCTGCGGAAGAAGATGCTCCGCCGCCGCAGGCGGTGAGCGCCGAAACAGCCAGCGCAAGAGAAAGGATCAAAGCGAGTGCCTTTTTCATAAGTGACCTCCTGATGAAACATTATTTCCGAACGGGCCGGACGACCGGTCAGCCCGGCCCGTACATGGCATCAATTCCGGGCGTGCACACGGGTCTCTTTTAAAAGAATATCCTGGAGCCGTTGGCTCCAGGCACCGGCGCTTTTGCGCAAAAGCGCGCGTCGATGTGCCCCGGGTGCTTTTTTGCCCTCCTATACTATACCAAATCTGCAAAAATTCTTCTTGGCAAATCTTCCATTTTCGGCCGCCGCCTTCCGGGCGGCCTTTTTTGCACTTTTTTTGAGGCGCCGCGGGCAGTTCCGCCTAAAAACGGCTTTGCTGCGTCCTTCGCCTCGTAAAAACAATTTACACAAAATTAAATTTCAAAACGCCGCATTTGGCAGGCAAACTTGATAAATCGTTCAATCCTGACCCACCGAATTTGAAAAAACATCCAAAACAGAACCGTCGCCGAGCAGTTTTACTGGTAAAAGCGTCACAGAACTACGGGCTTCCCCTCGGCCGCGGAGCGGTAAGCAGCCAGCACCAGCGCCAGTGCCTTGCGGCCTTCGGCCTCGTCCACCAGCAGCGTCCCCTCGCCGCGCACCGCGTCGATAAAGTTGCGCAGCTGTGCCACATGCCCCGAAGGGTCAATCGCGCCCGCCTCACTGTGGGAGCGCACCTCCGGCGCGGGTTCCTGCTCATAAATATGGTAAGCGGAGTCTCCCGCCACCTCCCATTTAACGATGCGGTCTTCTTCCAAAATGATCGTTCCTGACTCGCCGTTCAGCTCGATGCGGCGCGGAAAGCCGGGGTAATCCCCCACCGACGCCTGAATGACGCCCTGCGCGCCGCAGTGCCAGGCCACTACAGCTGTGAGTGTATCCTCCACCTCAATATCCCGCACCAGCGTGCCGCTCAGCGCATAGATGCTGTCTGCCGGCCCCATCAGATACCGCACAAGGTCCACACCGTGGATCCCCTGGTTCATCAGCGCCCCGCCGCCGTCCATCGCCTGTGTGCCCCGCCAGGTACCCGAATCATAATAGCTCTGGGGGCGGAAATATTTCATATACAAATCGCAGCGCGTGATGCGCCCCAGCGCCCCGCTCTCCAAGGCGCGCTTTACGCGCGCCACGGCCGGGCCGTAACGCAGCTGGGAGACTACCCCCACCTGAACACCGGCGGCGCGTGCTGCGGCGGCCACGGCGTCGCAGTCCTCCAACGTCAGCGCCACGGGCTTTTCAATGAGCACATGCTTGCCCGCGGCCACAGCCTGCAGTGCCAGCGGCGCATGCAGGTGGCTGGGCGTGCAGATACACACCGCGTCCACCTGCGGGTCTGCCAGAAGCGCGTCGTAATCCGGATACGCCCGGGTGCCGTAAGCCTGTGCCGCGGCACGGGCGCTTGCTTCCACAGGGTCATACACGCCGCACAGCGCCGCGTCCTCGATGGAGCGGATCGCGTCCAGATGGAACCGGGAGATCACGCCGCAGCCCGCCACGGCAAAATGCACTTTCAAATCCAAAGGTTCAACATTCCTTTCCGGGCGCGGCCCTCCTGTTCAAACCGGGCGCAGCGTGTCCGCATAAGCGGGCAGCGGCGCAAAAATGCCGCTTTCCCCATAAAAACCTCCGTCAAGCCGGTACACGCCGTTCTGCGGTGTGCGCCAGGCGGCTCCGGGCGCGGCGCACATAGCGTCCAGACGGCGCCAATCGGTATAATTCTGCGGGCCGTTGCTCTCCACAACACCCACGCGCAGACCCGGTACACGCGGCAGCCGCGCCGCCAGAGACATATTCCAGTCCAAAAGCGCAGGCGGCACCGTCAGGTCCGCGCAGAAGCACGCCGCGCCGCTTTTCTGCGCCGCGCGCACCATCTCCAGCGTGACGGACAGCGTTTTTGCAATGGGTTTGCAGGCGATGGCCGAATAGCCGTATTCCCAGGTCAGGCGGGCAACGTCCTGTGCGCTGTGGGCGCTTTCGTCGCCCGCTACGCGCACCGGCAGGCCATGCACGGGTTCCGGCCGGTCCCCCGCAAACGGCTCCTCCAGCAGCACGATGCGCTCCAGCGCGTCCATCTTGTCCGCAGCATCCAGAAAGCGCAGCAGAAATTCCCTGTCCGGATAACGGCCGTTGGCGTCCAGATAATAGACGGGGCGGCCACACTCCGTATACGGCGTGGTAAAGCCGGCGGCTGCCGTGTGGACGGTGCGCAGGCGCCCGATGTCCCACGCAAGCATGGCCTCCGGGTCTCCGTTCTTCTCCGGGTCGGAACCGATCTTTACCTTTAATAAAAAGGCGCCGTCCTCCAGCAGGGCGTGCAGCTCGTCCTCCGGCGTATGGTAAGTGATGAGCGGGATGCTCCCCAACTCTTTTTCCCGGTTCGTCAGCTCCGGGCAGAAGGACGCGCACAGCGCGTCGAAGGTGCCGTTCCCCCGTTTTGCGTTCCAAAGCTGCCACAGCGCAAAATCCACGGGTACCAGCGCGTTGAGTACAAAGGTTTGCGGCACGTCTGCCCGTCCCAGAAGTCTGCGGGCGAACGCCAGAAGCTCCGGCACCAGGCCCGCAGTCATACCGGGCGGGTCTGTGAAAGCCTGTCCCTGCAAAAGCTCCAGCGCGCGGCGCGTGACCGCCAGCATTCTTTCGTTGCCGCCCGCTTCGTCACAGGCGCAGAAGGTGACGGGGTCGGACCAGAGCACGCTCTGTACGCCCACACCCATGCCGCTCGCTCCGCTGTCCAGCGTCAGGCGCACGGCCGTCTGCCACAGCTCGCTCAGCGTGCCTCCCTTGAAGCCGAAAGGTGCGCGCAGCGGTTCCCGTATGACGCCGAGCTCTGTGTTAACGATACGTTCCATGGCGCTTACGCGATGGTGGCCAGCATGGCCTGCGTGATCTCAGACACCAGCGCCCCGCCTGTAAGGAACCGTCCGATCTCGTCGGCCACGTGCGCGCCGATCTTCAGCTTGCCGTTGTTGGCAAGGCCCGCCAGATGCGGCGTCATGATGCAGTTGGGGATGCCGCGCAGAGAGCTGTCCGCGGCAGGCGGCTCGGGGTCCGTCACATCCAGGCAGGCATATTTCAGCTTGCCGCCGCGCAGCGCTTGCGCAAGCGCTTCCTCGTCTACCAGGGCGCCCCGGGCGGTGTTGATGAGGATGGCTCGGTCCTTCATCAAAGAAAGCGCGCGGCCGTTGATCATATGGCGGGTGGAATCCAGCGCGGGCGCGTGCAGCGAAACCACATCGCTTTCGGCCAGCAGCGTATCCAAATCTGCCTTTTTCGCGCCCATGGCGGCGATGGCGGCTTCGTCCAGCAGCGGGTCATAGGCCAGCACATTTACGCCGAACGCCTGCAGCAGCTCGATGTAGTGGGAGCCTGCAAAGCCACAGCCTACCACGCCCACGGTGATGTCGAACAGCTCGGTGATGACGCTGTAATCCTCCACCCAGCCGCCGTTGCGGATCTCCTCGTTGAAAGCAAACACGTTTTTGCAGGCGCAGATGGTAAGGCCCAGCGCCGTTTCCGACACACCGTAGCTGAGGATGCGCGCGCTGCTAACAACGCGGATGCCGCGGGCATACAGCTCGTCGCTGACGATACCCTTCACGCTGCCTGCGGCGTGGGCCACAAAGCGCAGGTTGGGTGCGCAGTCCAAAATTTCCTTATCCAGCTGCGGCACGCCCCAGGATGTAATGGCGATATCCGCCCCGGCAATGATCTGCTTGACGGTCTCTTTTTCGGCCTTGTCCGTTTCGTTCACGGCCACCTCGCCCCATTCGGCCAGGCGGGCCATTGTTTTTTCGGAAAGCAGCGTCGCGCGCAGCGGCGCGTCCATCAGCACGGCAATTTTCATCGTTCGGTAAGCTCCTTTTCCGCCGCCCGTTGTCCGGCCGGCCCTCTTGCCCACATTATACCGTCGCCTCCCGCCGGTGTCTTTACACTTTTTTTAGGAATATTGTACTATTTTTTCGCAGGTGTTCCCTTTGCGCATGGCGTTGCTGTATACTGATATTGTAGAAAAGCAGTGAAAGGAAGGGGAACACGGATGAACGAATGCAGCATCCTCTGGTGCGGCAAGTACCACCAAAACTGGGAAAACGAGCTGCACTGCCACAACTATTTCCAAATGGTAGGCATTCTGAGCGGCAGCGGCACCGTGTATGTGGACGACCAGCCTTATGAGATTGAAAAGGAGCAGGTGTTTCTGCTGTGCCCCCAGCAGCTGCACGCCATCCACTGCGGTGAAAAAAACGCTGCGCCGCTGAAAATGCTGGATGTAAAATTCACCGTGGCGGATCCCGCGCTGTTCGAGGATCTGGTGCGCGTGGGCGATATGTTCCATTTGCAGGATTTCGGATGGTTCGTGCGCTTTTTTGACAAGATCATCGCAGAGAGCGCCCAGCAGCGCCCCTATTATTACTCCATCATCAGCGGCTATTTGCTGGAAATGCTGGTACGTATCGTGCGGGA
>ENA-ORUW01002070-ORUW01002070.1-human-gut-metagenome-genome-assembly--contig:-NODE-2070-length-12180-cov-5.194392_pt1 | contig 12180 bp, 10 predicted proteins | sample MGYA00242088_ERZ509227 | MGnify/ENA primary metagenome ERZ509227 (study PRJEB26280, sample SAMEA2338816) | human gut metagenome | biome: human gut; feature: human-associated habitat; material: faeces... | reverse complement strand
TTTTCCAGCACCACGATGTGGTCCGCCCCGGCCACGGTGCGCATCCGGTGGGCGATGACCAGCACTGTCTTGCCCTGAAGCAGACGGGAGAGGGCGGTCTGGACGGCGCTTTCGTTCTCCACGTCCAGGCTGGCGGTGGCCTCATCCAGCAGCACCACCGGCGCGTCCTTCAACAGGGCCCGGGCGATGGAGATCCGCTGCCGCTCCCCACCGGAGAGGGTGGAACCGTTCTCCCCGATCACCGTCTGATAGCCCTGGGGCAGCTTGCGGATGAACTCGTCGCACTGGGCGGCCTTGGCGGCTTCCAGCACCTCCTCATCGGTGGCGCCCCGGCGGCCCAGGCGGATGTTCTCCATCACCGTGTCCCGAAACAGCACCACGTCCTGGAACACCATGGAGTAGGAGCGCAGGAGGGCCTCCGGGTCCACCGTGGACACGTCCGTCCCGCCCAGGGACACCTTCCCGCCGGTGACATCCCAAAACCGGGCGGCCAGCTTGCAGGCGGTAGACTTCCCGCCGCCGGAGGGTCCGATAAGGGCGGTGACTTCCCCCTGGCGGGCGGTGAAGCTCACATCCTCCAGCACCCCTGCACCCTCCCGGTAGGCAAAGGAGACATGGTCAAAGGTGATGTCGTAGCGGTTGGGGCGGAAATCCTCCGTTCCCGTCTGAACCGGCTGTTCCAGAATGGAGCGCATCCGTTCAATCTGTAGCTTGGTGTTGAAGGTAGCGGCGATATTCTGGAGCACCACCCCCAGGGGATCATACAGCCGGGTGGCAGCAAAGAGGAAACCCAGGAAATAGAGGAAGGGGAGCTCCCCGGCCAGTAGCAGCGCCCCGCCGGTGAGCACCGTGGTGGCAAGCCCCAGCCGCAGGAAGGCCTGGGCAGAGCAGACGAACACGCCGGTGGCCAGCTCGGAGCGGATGGAGCTGCCCTCTATGGCGGCCAGCTTTGCCTCCAGACCGTCAAGGTACCGCTCCTGCCGGTGGCAGGCCTTGATGTCCCGGATGGTCTCCAGCCCCTCCTGGATGCAGTCGGCCACCGCCCGCTTGTTCAGGATATTTTTCGTTCCGAAGGCGTCCTGGATCTTCTTACTTCCCGCTGTCAGCGCCACCGCCACGGGCACCACCCACAGCACAGCCAGGGCCATGCGCCAGTCACAGGCGAACATGCACACCCCGATCACCAGTGTGGAACCGACGGAGGCGAACAGCTGGGGCACATAGTGGGAGAACATTTGATCCAGGCTGGAGCAGTCGGCAATCATGGTGGAGGTCAGGTCGCTGAGATCCCGGTTGCCGAAGAAGGACAGGGGGAGTCTCCGCAGCGTCTCTGCCAGGCTCACCCGGCGGTTGGCGCTCTCCCGGTAGGTGGCGATGTAGAGGGAGGCGTACTGAAACCAGTGGAGGACGAACAGCAGGATCAGCACCACCAGGGCAAAGCCCACATAGATCCAGAACCCGTCCATGGGACTGCCGCCGCCCTCCAGGCAACCCAGAAGATGCTGAACCGTGAACAGTACCGCCCCCACGGGGAACATGAGGGCCAGATTGCACACAAAGCACCAAATCACGGCCTTCACCAGGTCTCTGGCACCCTTCTCGCTGAGGGCGAAGATATGTTGTAATTTCTTTATCATACCGCTGCCTCCTTTCCAACCTTCCACTTTGCGCTACGCTGATAGTCCGCCCACATGGCGGCGTAGACACCGTTTCTTTCCAGCAGGGCGCTGTGGCTGCCCTGCTCCGCAATCTTTCCCTCGCTGAGGACGATGATGTTGTCCGCGTTCTGCACCGTGGACAGCCGGTGGGCGATCATCAGCACTGTTTTATTCCGGGTCAGCGTCTCAAAGGCCTTTTGGATCTGATGCTCATTCTCCGGGTCGGCAAAGGCGGTGGCCTCGTCCAGTACCACGATGGGGGCGTCCTTCAAAATGGCCCGGGCCAGGGCGATGCGTTGCTGCTCCCCGCCGGAGAGATAGACGCCCTTTGCGCCCACCACCGTGTCCAGCCCCTGGGGCAGTTTTTCCAGGATGTCATCGCACTGGGCGGCATGTGCGGCGGCAAGCACCTCCTCCCGGGATGCATCCGGCCGGGCAGCCCGGATATTCTCCAGCAAGCTCTCTTTGAACAGCCGGGTATCCTGGAACACAAAGGCCACCTGCCCCATGAGAGCGGTGCTGTCCAGTTCCCGCACGTCCGCGCCACCCACGGTGACGTTGCCGCTGTCCACATCCCAGAACCGGGGAATCAGGCTGGCGGCGGTGGTCTTTCCCCCGCCGGATGGACCCACCAAAGCCACCACCTGGCCGGGCTGGACGGAAAAGCTCACATCCTCCAGCGCGGGCCGGTCGGCGCCGGGGTAGGTGAAGGTCACGTGTGCAAAGACCACGGCGTCGCCAGCCGGCTTCTTTTGTACCTTCGATTCCTCCATGGGCTTCTGGCTCAGGATCTCGTCCAGGCGTCCGATGGCCTCGTCGGCCTCCATCACCGCCTCGCTCATATACATGATGCGGTTGATCATCTGACCGCAGGCAGGGGCGAACAGGGCGTAGAAGATCAGGTTCACCAGCGCGGTACGCACATCCCCGCCGGAGGCGATGAGCAGCGCCGCCGGGATCAGCAGGGCGAAGGCCCCGTTGATGAAGGTAAGGAAACAGGTCTGGCCCGTCCGGCAGCTCATGGCGTACTGACTGGCCAAGTCGCTGTAATCCTGGATGGCGGCGTAGAAAGCCTTGAAGGAGTAGACCGTCTGCTGGAACATCTTTACCACCGGGATGCCCCGGACATACTCTACCGCCTCGCCGCTCATGCGCTCGATCTCCTGTTGATAGCGGTGGAAAAAGCCGGCGTTCTTGCCGCCCATCATCATGCACATGGAGAGCAGCGCCAGTACCATGGTGAGCAGACACAGCAGACCCATCCGCCAGTCAAAGAGGAACAGTACCACGATGGCGGCGATAGGCGTCACTGCCGTGGCGGCCAGGTCGGGGAGCTTGTGGGCAAGCAGGTCCTCGGTGAGCCCGGCGTTGTCGTCAATGAGCTTGCGCAGCCGCCCCGACTGGTTCCCGGCAAAAAAGCCCAGGGGGAGTTTCAGCACATGGGTCATGGCGGCGCGCCGGATGTTCCGGGCGGTGCGGAAGGCCGCGATATGGGTGGACATGAGGGCGGCAAAGTACAGCAGGATGCTGCCAACGGCAGTCCACACTGCCATCCAGCCCCAGAGTCCCAGGTTCCCGGCCCCGTCCAGGCCGGGCCAAGTGGACAACACGCTTCTGGCCACCAGCCAGACACACAGATACGGCGCCAGCCCCAGCACCGCCGACAGGGCGGACAGGATACAGCCCAGGATCGTCAGGTTCTTGTGCCCGCCCGCATAGCCCAAGATGCGGGTCAGGCTGCTTGGTTTCTTTTGCTTCAAAGTGATCCCTCCTTGTTAAAATAGTTAGTCAAAGCTAACCTATATTCAAAAAAGATAGGGGTTAAGCCCCCATCAATTTCAGCCATCCGGCGGTATAGAAATCGCGGAGTTGATCCACGTCCCGCAGCGCCTGCTCCCGGGGCATATCGTGGATCACGATCTCAAAAATGCCACTCATCATCCCGCTGGCGATGATGTGACACAGAGACTGGCTCAGTTCCGGAATGTCCCGGCCCAGACGGCGGAGCACCTCCATGTATTGGAGGGTGTACTCTACCTCCACCTCCACCATGCTGTGGAGGAAGTGCTCATAGCTGGTACCCTCTGCGCGGGTGAGGAGCAGCTTCACCGGCTCCCGGTGCTGGCAGATGTAGTCCACCATCCAGTGGACGCAGTTGCTGGATTCCTCCCCCATGTGATCTGGCTGCTGCTCCTCAGGCAGTTCGGCAAAGGAGGTCTGGGCCTCCATGAACCGCCCCATCAAAGCGGCCGCGTGCGGCTCCACGATGGAGGCAAAGAGCGCCTCCTTGCTGGAGAAGTAGCCGTAGAAGGCCCCGGTGGTTACCCCGGCGTTCTTTACGATCTGCCGCAGAGAAGCCCCTTGAAAGCCCTTGTCCAGAAATTCGGCCATGGCTGCCTCTTGGATTTTTTTCAGCGTGACATTAGACTTTTCTTCCATAGGCGCTCTCCTTATAACAGTGTTATATAACATCGTTATAATACGACGAAAGCGGCAGTTTGTCAAGTGGAATACGAAAAAAGCCCGGCGCATACGCGCCGGACTCTGTCAGGAAACTTAATCTTGCTTTTTCTGGGGCAGGGCAGTCATACTGTGGAGGCTTACGCCAAGAGTAGACAGGTTGTGGAGCATGGCGGAGGTGGTTGGAGGCAGAATGCCCGTCACGCCAAGACCGATGAGCGCCCCGTTGAACCCGATGACAAAGCGGTAGTTATTCCGGATGCGGCGCATCAGGGCCATGGCCAGCTGCCGCAGGCGCACCAGCTCCCACAGGCTGTCGGCGGCAATGGTGATGTCGGCGATCTCCCTGGCGATGGCCGCCCCGTCGCTGATGGCGATGCCGGCATCCGCCTCGGAGAGGGCCGGAGAGTCGTTGATGCCGTCTCCCACCATAAGGACAGTATGCCCTTCCTTCCGCAAAGCGGCCACATACTCCGCCTTGTCCGCTGGCAGCACCCCGGCCCGAAAGGCATCCACCCCGAGCTGTTCCGCGATGGCAGCGGCGGTGCGGGGGCTGTCCCCGGTGAGCATGACGGCATTCCGCACACCCAAGACTCGCAGGGCGGAGAGCACCTCCCGTGCCTCCTCCCGCAGAGGATCGGAGATGCAGATCACGGCGGAGAGCACCCCATTGATGGCAAGATAGAGCTGGGAATACTCTGGGGGCAGCGCGTCGAACTTGGCCCGCTCCTCCTCCGGGATCACGCACTTCTCATCCTCGAAGATGAAGTGGGCGCTGCCGATGCGCACCTGCTCCCCATCCACTGAACTGGCAATGCCGTGGGCCACCAGGTACTCCACCTTGGCGTGGCGCTCCTCGTGGTGCAAGCCCCGGCGTTTGGCCTCCTCCACTACGGCGTTGGCCATGGAGTGGGGGAAGTGCTCCTCCAAACAGGCGGCCAGACGGAGCATTTCATTCTCTATTTTTCCGTTGAAGGTAAAAATCTTTGCCACCCGGGGGCAGGCGTGGGTGAGGGTGCCGGTCTTGTCAAAGACGATGGTATCCGCTTTCGCCACCGCCTCCAGGAATTTTCCGCCCTTGACGGTGATGTGCTCCCGTCCCGCTTCTCGCATGGCGGAGAGCACCGCCAGGGGCATGGCCAGCTTTAGGGCGCAGGAGAAGTCCACCATAAGTACCGACAAGGCCCGGGTCACGTTCCGGGTGAGGGCAAGGCTCACCAGGCTGCCGGCAAAGGTATAGGGCACCAGTTTGTCCGCCAAGTTGGACGCTTTGGCTTCGGCGGCAGACTTCATCTGCTCAGACCGCTGGATCATCTCCACAATCTGGTCATAGCGGCTCTGGCCGGTGGCCTGCTTCACCTCCAGGACACACTCTCCCTCCTCCACTACGGTGCCGGCGTACACCGCGCCGCCGGGCCGCTTGACCACGGGGACGGATTCGCCGGTGAGGGATGCCTGGTTGACGGTGATCTCCCCCTCCGCCACCACGCCGTCCAGGGGGATGACGCCTCCGGCTCGGACGAGGACCCGGTCGCCGGGCTTTACCTGGCCGATGGGGACCAGCACCTCCCCGGCCTCTGTTTTCAGCCACACCCGGTCCACGTGGAGGGACAGGCTCTCCGCCAGGTCCGCCACAGATTTCTTCCGAGTCCAATCCTCCAGCAGTTCACCGATCTCCAACAAAAACATGACAGTGCCGGCAGTACCGAAGTCCCTGCGGCAGACGGAGATCCCGATGGACAACGCATCCAGCGTCTCCACCTTGATCTGACGATGTCCCAGGCAGCGCAGACCTCTGTGCAGAAAGGGGATCATGTGCCAGACAATCCGGGCGATCCGCAGCGGGGCGGGCAAAAACAGGGTAGTGGCTGCTTTCACCGCCACCTTGCCCACCAGTTTCTCCTGGAACTCTCGGTTCAGAGTCCGGGTGCTGTGGCCGGGCAGGGTGACGGATGACTCCGCCCCGGCCCAAGTGAACGCACCGAGGGCGGAGAGGACGGCTTCCCGGTCTCCCGTATAGGTTACGATGACGCAGCAGGTGCGCTCATGGACCACGGCCTCCCGGGTCCAGGGCTGTCCCTTCAGCCAGGTTTCCAGCAGATCCGCCTGGCGAATGGATATATTTTTTTGGCGGAGCCGCAGACGCATCCGCCCCCGGCTCTCATGTACGATGGTTGCTTGCATACTAAATCTCTCCTCATGGAAAAAAGGGAGCCGTTTTCCGGCTCCCTTCCGCAATTTTCAGGCTTCCTGATCCTCCACCTGGGTCTCAGCTTCCTTGGCGGCTCGGGTCTCGTTGATGTCCTTTGCAGAGGCCAGGATGTCGGCGGCGTTCTCCTGCACACAGGTCACAGTTTCCATCACGCTATCCTTCATCCGCAGGCCGGCGGCGGTAATGTGAGTATAAGCTTTCTTGGCGTCTTTGCTGGTGAGCAGCTTCACGCCGACGGAGCCGAACAGAGTGCCGCCCACGAAGCAGGCCAGTCTGACATAGTGTTTCATCATGGAAATCTTTCCTTTCTGCTTTATTTGTGTTTGTAGCCCGTAATCATCACCATGACCATGCAAATCACGGCGCCCCAGGCCCAGAAGCGATGTTGTTTCATTGAAATCTCCTCCTGTCCGGAAACAAGCTTTTTTATGTATCTGAGTATTATAAAGGATAAACAATGCTGTGTCTCACCGAATCAGACGATGTTATGCCGGTTCAGACATTTTTCGATACATGGTTGGCGACATGCCATACTGCCGCCGGAAGGCGGCGGAAAACTGGCTGGCGCTGCTGTATCCCACTGACTGGGCTACACCCAGCACGCTAAGAGAGGAGTCCCGCAGCAACTCCGCCGCACGCTCCATCCTCCGCTGCTGCAGCCAGGTGTGGACCGGCAGTCCGTACAGGCGACGGAACCCCTCCTTGAATGTAGTTGCAGAGAGGCAGGCACGGCGGCTCAAAGTTGATATGGAGAGGGGTTCGTCCAGATTCTCCTCCATATATCGGCGGGTTTCTGCCAAGGTCCGGATCATCTCCTGATCCAGCACCGGGGCCATTTCCGCCGCTGGTTCCCCCTGGGCAGATAGCAGATACAACAGTTCCACCGACTTCCACACGCACCAGCGTGCCCGCTCGCTCTGGGGCAAACGATCCAGGTCAGCGAAGGCCGCCTGGCTCCAGCGAGAGGGCCCCTCCACAGCGCAGCCGCCCCGGCTGACCATCCACCGCCGTACTTGATCCGTGTTCAAAGTCAAACCGCCCAGCAGGTCACAAATGGCTTTTAGACTCGCCCGGGCACCCCGAGCGTCCACCGCCACCAGCACACCCTTTAAGCCGGTCTCCACTCTGGTATCGGTCAGATCAGAGATGTCGGTGAGGAGAAGCACCTGCCGGGTACCTAACCTCAGAGCCGAACCATCCCGCCGGGTCAGAGTCACCATCCCGGCCAGGCAGAACAATACCTCAAAGTGCAGAGGTTCCAACCGGAGGGGCAGAGGGAATGACCTCTCGCACAGGGAGAACAGGCAGGCTCGCGCACCAGGCATCACTTGTGTCCATTCCCCCTGTTTTGACAAAAATTCTGCCAGCATCCTCTTGCCTCCTCTCGATTGATCTGTGTCTCAGATACTTATCGGCCAAACAGCCCTTTCTTGTGCCAGGATTCCCTCCGAATCTCTCCCACATCATAGCCAGTGGCGGAAATAGCCGCCCGTAAAGTCTCTTGATCCAGTTCCATTTCCGTGATTACCACAGTCTCTTTTTTACTCCGAGATGAAGTGACCTTCTTCACCGGAAATGCTTTCCGCACCGCATCGTTCACATGGCTCTCGCACATACCGCACATCATGCCGTCTACTTGGATTGTGTATTTCCACATCTTCTGTCCCTCCATTCTTCTTAAAGTACGTTTCGCTGGTTCCAGCATATACGGTACACTTTATCAGAAGCATCCCAATAGTTGAATAGTAAGTCAAATGCTGTGCTCAGACGCACCATTTGTCGCTTTTTATGAGATGCCACTCGGTTCTTCGTTTTCCAAAAGGCTGCTGTTTTCCCGCATCGCCAGAACGCAGAGCCAATGCTTTTTTGCATTCCGATTTATGATGATCTCAGAAAAACCTGCCTCGGTGAGAAAACGGGCAAGTTGGTCTCCATCGAAGATCCTCATCCCATCAATGACAGAAAGCCACTTGCTGGCGTGGGGATCTTCTCCGTCCGACTCATTGACGATCAGAAAGATGCCGCCCGGCCGCAGAGTGCGGTACACCTCCCGGAAGCTCTCCGTAGGACCAGGCCAGAAATATACCGTTTCAAATGCGGTCACCAAATCAAATGCACCATCCTCGAAGGGAAGGCAAGACACATCTCCCTGTATGATACGGCAGCGGCTGGCTTGCAGCCCCTTGCGGTTAACACTCTTGGCCTTTTCCACAGATATTTCTGAATAGTCTAAGGCGGTGACAGTCGCAGCAGGATATTTTCGTAAAAGGGCTCGGATATTCCGCCCACCACCGCAGCCCAACTCCGCAATCTCGGTGGGACCTGTTTCGGGCAAATGGCTAAGGCCCCAATCCGCGAGGGCAGCATGGGCATGATTCATGCTGCCCACCATGCACCTGCCCAGCAATCCTTTCGGCTTGCGGGTATTGTTGAAAAAAGCCTTTAATATTCCCATAACCGCCTCCGTGATTCGAAATTGAGGTTAGCATAAACTAACCATAATGCATTATAAATCTTTTTTTGCAGAAAAGCAATATACAAGTATGCTATCATGCTATTTTCCGCTGTGGGAAATGTGGAAAACGGCCGCTCCGCCGATGGAAAACAGATATTCACGGCCCGATGGAAAAGCCGCCGGCTTTCCCACAGCCCGCAAACACCGTTTCCCACAGCTCCGCAGACATGGCCGTTTACGCACATTCCCACAGCGCCTGCTGCTGCGAACATCCTTCCTGTCCGATCCTGATTGAAAGAGAAAAAAGAGAACAAAAAAAGAAGTGGGAGCGTTACCCTCGGTCCAAACCGAAGGCGGCGCTCCCGCTCTGTTATGGAAAAGTGTTCAAAACAGCCTCTCTGCACCCTTTAAATTGAAGGGGCAGACCCACATGGGAAATCATAAGGGCGGCTCCCGGAAAAGCCGCCACAGGCGATTTTTCAGCCCATTTTCAACCCCTATCCCCACACTTTTTCGAGCGTGCGGACTGGTAATGGGGACAGGCGATAAGAACCGCCCGGAAACTCTGCTTGCAGGGATGGATACAGCCCTTGCAGATCTTATTGTACCTGCGGCGGCCGTTCTCCCCCAGGAAGAAGGACCACTCCAGCCGCCACTTCTTGCTCCGGCTCATAGGTCATGCTCCGGGGGCTTCTTCTGCTGGGCCCTGTCCGGGGGCTTGCGCTCGCTGCACTCCTTTTTCGCCTCCGCCAGCCGTTCCCGGATGGAAGGGCGTTTCTCCGGGGAGGTCCGGCGCGCCTCACCCTTCGCCGCCTCCAGCTCCTCGCCCTTGCGGCCGTTGTTGATGACTCCATCAATCATCCCATAGTCATCCTCCAGGGTCATCTCGGCGGTGCGGAGGGGGTTCTCCGGCTCCACCGGCAGGGCGATGATCTGTCCGTTCAGGCTGATGAACTGCTCCGGCTGCTTGAAGTGTTCCATGTACTTCTGCGCCAGATCCGGCGGCAGCGAGGTGAAGTCCTCCTCGCCCAAGCCCACCACCAGGACGGTCATCTTCTCCGGCGCGGCGTATTCCTGGGCCTCCTCATTGTGGATAGCAAAGGCGCGGGAACCGTTGCCCATGATGAGATACTTCCCATCGTCAGACTGATGGTGGAAGCCGTACCCGGCCGCCTCCATCTGTTCCCGGCTCATATCCGTCACATAGAAGGTGCTCCTGGGGGTCCACACCGTTTCGCCGGTCTCCCGGTCATCCGGGGAGGGCTCCGGGGCCTTGCCGGACAGCTCCGCCTCATATTCCCGGCCCGCCTGCTCCGCAAAAGCCAGCATCTCGTCCACACGCGACTTGTCCGGGTCCTCCAATGCCGCTTTGATTACAGCCGGATCAAAGTCAAGAAATTCCTCATACCCGGTGGCGTCCTTGAACTTTTCGATCTCGGAAGGCAGGTAGTCCTCCTGGGTCTGCCCCAGGGCGGCCAGCTTCTCATCCAGGGCGGAAATGCGGCCGGCCATCAGGTTCTCGTAGATTTCCTCCTTGGCCGCGTGCTCCTCCGGGTGCTCAGCGGCGTACTGCGGGTCGTGCTGACGGAAAAACTCGTCCATATCGTAGGCAATATCCATCGCCCACTCGGATTTTTCGTCCTCGGTCAGCTCCTCCGCGTCCTGGAAGGTCATCACCCGGTATTCTTCCGGGATACTGCCGCGTTCACCGTCGTACACCTCGTCAAAGCGATCCCCGGTATCCCGCACATACCCGAAGTCGGTAAATTCGCCGCCCTCCTCCAGGGCGATGTCCCGCCCGTAGGCCTCGTAGTCAATGTAGTTCCGCAGGTGCTCCGGCACCTGCATGGCGTCCAGCTCCTCGATGTAATACCGGCCCAGGTCGTCATGGTCGCGGATGTCAGGGTACACATCGTAGCAGTCCAGGTTCTCGGTCAGGTTGATGATCTCCTGCAAACTGCCGGAATGGTCGCCGATCTCCATAGCTGCCTGGAACTGTTCGTACTCGCCCCGGCTCATCTCGTCCAGCTTGGAAGCCAGGTAGTTGAGTTCGTCCAGGTTCTCATACTCGCCCAGCTTGTCATAGAGGCCGTCCACATAGCAGTCATAGTCGGTGATAAACCACTCCTCATAGGACTGCCCGAAGTCGTCCTTAGAGCCAATGCCGATCCGCTCAAACACCTTTTGCAGCTCCTCCGCCGTGGTGGGGAACTTCACCCATTCACCCACCAGGGAGCCCTCGTTGTACTTGCCCAGGTTGGTGATGAACGCAGCGAAGGGATAGTCCTTGTCATATTCATAATGGGGCATAGCGACACCTCCTTACAGTTCCGGCGCGGACTTCCCCTTGTGGGGTGCCGGCGTCTTGTTTTTTCCCATGCACTCCTGCTTGCTCTGTTCCAGCCGTTCCTTGATAGAGGGTTTCCGGTCCGCCTGTTTCTCCTGGGGGCGGTCATGCTGCCACGCATCCCCGGACAGCGTTAAATAGCCCCTGCTGGTAAAGCAGCCCTGTTCCTCCTGCATGGCGTACTTACCGAAGGGTGCCGGGTCAATGGCGTCCAGCAGCTCCGGGGGCAGAAGGACATCCAGGTGCTGCGCCAGATAGCGCCAGCCTACATCCTCCATCTGAGCACGTTTACGGATAGCCTTTATGACATCATAAGCCGAATAGCCATGCGTTCCCATACCCGTAGGTCCCCAAGCCTCGTTGGCTGCTTCCGCATAATTCAGGAAAATTTCTGTGTAGCGAATACGCGGGCTGTAGTGAGGCTGACCGGTCGTAGTGGTTGAGCTCAAATATACATCCTCACGCAAATGTTTACGCAAATAGTAACCAGTACGCGTAGAATAACCATTTTCACGGTTCAAACCGTCATTGTTAGATGTATTGTCGGCACTAGTATCAATAATCTTTTTATCAGTACCCATCTCTGTACCATTGACTACGATATACAACGCCAAACGGGGGTCACGGTTAGCATACGGATTCTGTTCGTCATATTCCGGAGCATCCGTAATAGGATAACCGTTTGCCATAGGGAAAGCATCTACCAAGTTCTGCGTCGGATTGATTTGCCCACTACCATAAAGACTGGGCGGGAACTGAGCCTGTTCCAACGCATAAGCCGTAGCATCTTTACCGTTTCTCCAAATCATCTCAGGCGGATTGGAACCACCAGTAAGATTGTTGATTTCATCAGCATTCTTATACCAAGTATTACCCTGAGTAGCCAAACCGGAAGCACCACCAATCATATCTAATAACTCACCGTTATAGTCAGCAGCATCTGCCCAAGAACCATTGCTACCTTCAGCAAAAGCAGGGCTGGCTGCCAATAAGGCAGCTTTTGCACGAAAAGCCAACGCGATACGTCCACTCATACGAGAACGGAAAT
>ENA-ORUW01002036-ORUW01002036.1-human-gut-metagenome-genome-assembly--contig:-NODE-2036-length-12346-cov-4.860548_pt1 | contig 12346 bp, 10 predicted proteins | sample MGYA00242088_ERZ509227 | MGnify/ENA primary metagenome ERZ509227 (study PRJEB26280, sample SAMEA2338816) | human gut metagenome | biome: human gut; feature: human-associated habitat; material: faeces... | reverse complement strand
TCGCTTGTCAGGTTGGCTTTCAGGTCATCGGTCAGCAGGCTGCCGCCCCGCCTCCCAGTGCTGCTTATCTGGAAAAATTGTAGCCTATTTTGCCCTATTCTGTCAAGGGTGCGGCGTTTTGCCCCCCATCTCCCCCAAGTGCAAAAATTTGGGTTGACAACGGGAGGCAGGCGTGTTATTGTTTGTTATGCGGTTAGTAATTGCTAACCGTCATTCTCGGGCTTTAAATTAGCTATAACTAACCTAGAGAGGAGCCACACATATGACCTTTGAAGAGGCGCTGATCGAGCACTGCTCCCCCACTCTGGCCGGGGTAAAGCCCGCCAGCCTGTTCCGCTTCTGCCCGAGGGACAGCGCCCTTTTCGTGCGCCGGTTCCTTGCGCTCCGGCAGCAGTTCGCCGCCCGTGGACTGCGGCTGGTCATCCTCAAGGGCTGCCGCCGCACGGGCTCCTACCTGCTCTACCTGTACCGGGAGCGGGATTTGGCGGAGGTGCTGGGCCGCAGAGAACACCGGGATTTTCTGCGCGCTATGGGCTACACCCCGTGGGAGGCGCCCGGCGACTGCCTGCGGCAGCTGGCCGCCCGCCTCTGTCTGGAGGAGGAATTCCCCCACGAGATCGGCGTCTTTCTGGGCTATCCTCTGGATGATGTCAAGGGATTCATCCGCCATAAGGGCAGGGACTACACCCTCTGCGGCTGCTGGAAGTGCTATGGCGATCCCCAGGCGGCCCGCCGGCGCTTCGAGCGCTACCGCCGCTGTACCGCGGTCCTTCGCCGCCGGTATGCGGAGGGAACCCCGATCACCCAGCTCATCGTGGCTGCTTGATACAATACGTACTTTCATTCAGAACGGTATTCAGAAAGGATGGTTTAATCATGGGTAAGATCGCAATCGTTTACTGGAGCGGCACCGGCAACACCGAGGCCATGGCCAATTTTGTGGCGGAGGGCGCGGGCGGCCAGGCCGACCTGTTCACCCCCGGCGAGTTCAGCGCCGATTTGATTTCCAGCTACAGCGCGCTGGCCTTCGGCTGCCCGTCTATGGGCGCCGAGCAGTTGGAAGAGGCCGAATTTGAGCCCATGTTCGAGGCGGTAAAGCCCCGCCTGAGCGGCAAAACCATCGGCCTGTTCGGCTCTTACGGCTGGGGAGACGGCGAGTGGATGCGCACCTGGGAGAAGGACTGTGATGACGTGGGAATTAATCTTGTTTGCGAGAGCGTGATCTGCACGGAGACGCCCGACGACGCGGCGCTGGAAGCCTGCCGCGCTCTGGGCAAGGCATTGGTGGAATGAAAAATGATGCCTGCCATTGACGGTAACTTTAGCGGCAGATTGCGCGGGTTGCATTTGCCAAACAGCCTATCCGAAAAGGCAGGGACACCTCTTGCGGTGTTCCTGCCTTGCGCTGTATGGCGAGTATTGAAAAAGAATATGCTCAAGTATCCAAGACATGTGAACAGAGAGGCTCTGTGTTGAGTAGACGTAAAGCCGAATAAGAAAACGTGTTTGAATCGATTGATTTTTTCGCTGAAAGCACTGAGGCCTTCTCTCTCGGCACACGGATGACATTGGGCAAACGGAAAATTCGCAGGAAAATCAGGGATGCCTGGTGTTCTACATTGAAATCCCTGCGCGCTTATGGTAAAATATTTTTTACAGGCGCTGTGCCGTCGGATTTGAGGCAAACTGCGTACAGGCAGTCTGCCTTTTATTTCATCCACTGGTTAGAGTAGGCTAACCAGTGTGCAGAACTGGAACTGGAAAGGTGGAATGGACCAATTTGCATAAAAGTGTCTAATCATGTGTCGGAGGAGGTGGCCTGGTATGCAAGAAGCACAATATGATTTTCTTCATGGGCAAACGGATCGCAGCGACTTTTTCTCCCCCGCAATGCAGCAGCTTTGCGGTATTATGAAAGACAATCAGGTTGCTTTGCCAAGCGACATTGGAGAAGGATATTTCCGCTATATTTCACCGTGCCCCAATATCGAGATGTATATCTGCGATGTAATGTTTTACAGGGACACAGTATTGCGGGAGCAAGTGTATAAGGATTCTTTTTCCGTCATTTTCTCTCTTTCCGACGCATTGGAGTGGAAGGCTTCGGGCAGAAACAAAAAAACGTTGTTGGAAAAGGGAGATTGCTGCGTATACGGCAGCGGTCTGTTTGATGCGGAAAATATCTATGAGGCAGGACAGAGATATATAGGTGTCGGGCTGAACCTGCATCCCTGTCGGTTTCGCTCTGTGATGGATGGTTTGCAGAAGAAAAAGGCTTGCACCGCCTTTAGCGGGGGTAAAACTCCACCAAAACATAGAATCACCGCTACCATAGAAGCCACAATACGCCAGATATTGCAGTGTAACTACAATGATTGTGCAAAGTCATTGTATCAAGAAGGAAAGATACTGGAACTTGTTGCAGCCTTTGCGAACGAGATGATGGATCAGAATTCTGTTGCTGTGAAGGGGTCGTTGAGCTGGGCGGATAGCGAGACGTTACTTCGGGTCAGGCGACAGATAGATGAGGGATTTCTGGAACCCGTGACCATCGCGGAGCTCTCCAAACAGCACTTTATGTGTGAATCCAAACTTCGTGAGATATTTCGAAAGCACTATGGAATCACCATATATCAATATATGTTAAATCGCCGCATGGAGCACGCCTGCGAACTGTTGTCTGTGCCCGATGCTCAGGTGAAAGACATAGCAGGGTTGGTGGGGTACAGCAACATCAGCCATTTCAGCGACGCCTTCCGAAAAAAGTTTGGATGCACTCCGAGTGAATATAAGCGGAGCTTACCATTCTGAAACATAAGAGCAAAGACACAGGTGTATTCTCTTGTGGTTACTTGGATGGAAATTACAAAGATTGCATCTTCCCTTGAAAAACCAGAATAGTAGGCAGCACATTTCGAGGAAGATCTTGCCCAGTGGAAACTATATCATTTGAAATGTGAGTTGCTCAGCAGCGGCATACACATCGATGTTAGTGCTGGGCGGAATTAACCATTTGCGCGGGGCTGTAAACGAGCCTACGCATAAGTAAAACTTTGACCGCTGAAAAAGCAGAGCGGCGGGACAGATAAAGGCTGTCCCGCCGCTCGTGTTTTAAGGGCATATTGGCTTGATGAACCGGAAGTTACAGCGCCGCCTTTTTCCATTTTCTGATCTTAGTTCTAAAAGTTCCGAAAGGAGCAACAGTATTAACGTGAATGAACCTGTAAACTTCCCATACAGCTGCTTTTGTAGCATCATCAGCCCATTTTCTCATATGCGGCTTAAATAATTCATCCGCACTGAGCGAATCAATCATTGCGCAGATAGACTTGACATTTTCGTTCAGTTCGGCTTTCAACTCTTGAAGAGACAAATGAGCGTAGGTATCCGTGAACCACCGATACAGCTCGCCAAGTTGGTTCCATTTGAATTCGTCCGACGGCGTCTTTACTTGAAGCCCCTTCCTTTCATCTTCCTCCCATTTAAGAACCAATGTTGTCCAACCCACCTGATAGGCAAGGTTTTCTGCCGGGGTCCGGTCAACCTCATCAACCCTCTTATCTTTTAAGGCTTCTGGTATGCTATCAAACTCCGAAATATATTTTTCAAAAGTTTTATTGATTTCAGCTTTGAGTTCTTCTTTGCTTTTGTATACTCGCAAAAAAACACCTCCATAAATTCCGGTTTGTCTATTGAGCAATGATTCTGATTATAGCATAGCTTTATGAATTATTCTATTACTGCACTGAGCATCATGGCGCTTTAGGGGAAAGACATGGCGTTTTCGGGGGGATTTTTCCTTTCGCCGACTGTATAATGGTAGGCGGTTAGAAAAGGTTGACCCCACACGGTTAAAAGACTCAGCTGTTCTGTTATTTCGCTATGCGCGCCCGTTGGTTAGCTTACTCTAACTAAAGATTTATTACTCAGGAGGTCATCAGAATGAAAAAATCCGCAATGCTCATGTTGTGCCTTGTGCTTGTGTTTGCTCTTGCAGCCTGTGCTGGAACGGATACCACGCCGCAGGGATCGGTCTCGGATACCGTCACGGTAACGGATATGAAGGGCGAGGTTGCCATCCCGGCAAATCCACAGCGCATCGTTGATGTAGCTGGCTTGACAGAGGAACTTCTTATTCTGGATATGAAGGTAATTGCCTCGGCTAATACCAGCATGTTCGATGGGGTGTCTGTCCCCAAACATCTGACAACGCTTTTTGCCGAAAGAGGTATTGAGGTTGTCGGCAATTACTCCGGGTCTTCTTCTACCGGAGACCTGAACCTCGAAAAGATCGCGGAGTTAAAGCCTGATCTGATCATTATGAATATTCGCCATGAGAAGGTTTATGAACAACTCGCGGCTATTGCTCCCACGGTCATGATCGACGATGACATAAGCTATGTTAACTGGCGTGGAAGATTTAAGCAACTGGGACAGTGGTTTGATAAAGAGGCAGCCGTAGAAAAATGGCTTGCCGACTACGATGCCAAAGCTGCGGAGCTTGCGGCGAGAATCAGGGATATGATTGGGGACGAAACCTTTGCTGTTTTGGAGGCCAATTCTGTTCATTTTGGTTCCTATTACATCTATCGCAGCGGCGGGCCGGGTGCGCTTGTCTACGATGAGTTGAAACTCACACCATCAGCCGGAGTACCGGAGAAGGTCTGGGGTGAAGTGGTCGATGCGGAATACTTTTCCCTGATCGATGCAGATCACATCTTCTTCTTTAGCGACGACGGCAGAGCTGGAGACACGGGGAACCTTGCCGTGTGGAAGAATATGAAAGCTGTCAAAGCCGGCAATGTTTACTTTGGTATCAATGAGGATCAGTATAATATGGCTTTTACGGCGATGGGGAAGGAACTCTATTTGGAAAAACTCGCAAACGCGATTCTGAACCATGGGGACGTTGAGTAAGGGAACAGGCGCGGTTGCGGGAATATCGCAGAGACAAGAGAGATACAAACGCTCCGCGCCGGATTTTCTGATTATTCTTGCTGCATTGGTGCTGCTGCTTGGGTTCTCAATGGTTCTCTCCGTCTGCACCGGCATTGCCGGCGGTAGCTTCAAGGTCTTTGCGGAAACGGTTATGTCCCCCGCTAAAGCTTCTGGTGTTGGAATGATTATGTTGGAAATGCGTATGCCCAGGGCGCTGGCTGCCGGGCTGACAGGAATGGCCTTCGCTCTCTCCGGCGCTGTGATGCAGGGAATTACCAGAAACCCCCTGTCGGACGCCGGCCTTCTGGGGATCAATGCGGGAGCTGGTTTCTTTGTCGCGCTGTCCGCAATTCTGTTTCCCGCCGCATCAGACATCGTGAAAACATGCGCCGCCTTTGCCGGAGCCGCTCTTGCGGTATTCATGGTCTATGGTTTCGGTGCCGGCAAACATAGATCCGAATCTTTCCGGTTCATTCTGGCAGGCGCTGCTGTATCAGCCCTGCTTACCGCGTTGAGTCAGGCGGTTTCTCTGGCGTTTGGGATCGTGAAATCCCTTTCTTTCTGGAGCGCGGGCAGTTTGTCCGGTGTGACATGGCAAAGCTTGAAAATGCTATCCCCGGTGATCCTCTCAGCCGGTGCGCTTGGTTTGCTTTTATCGAGCCGGCTATCAGCTTTGGCACTGGGAGAAGATAGCGCCGCCAGCTTGGGTGTAAATGTTCGCACGGTCAGGCTTTTCGGTATGCTTGTGGTGTTGCTGCTTGCGGGAGCCAGTGTATCGCTCGTGGGAGGCATCGCATTTATCGGTCTTATCGTACCGCATATATCCCGACTTCTTGTGGGCGGTGATTACCGCAGGCTGGTTCCCGTGTCTGCTCTCATGGGCGGCGTTGTGCTGGTGCTGTCGGATATTGCGGCGCGCATGATAAACGCCCCTTTTGATACGCCTGTCGGCGCACTGGTATCCATCCTCGGCGTGCCCGTCTTTTTTGCGCTTACTTTCAGGAAGGGGGGCATGGTCTTATGAAAAAGAAAACCAGGCAGCTCCTTATCCTCAACGGTCTTCTTATCCTGATTGTGGCTGCGGCTATCTTATCCGTTAACAGTGGTTACGCAAGAATTCCCTTCTCGGCTGCGGTTCGCAGCATATTCCAACCGCATATGGAGGGAACCTCCGTAGTCGTAGCGCAGTTTCGCGTTCCGAGAATCGTCCTCGCCGTTCTATGTGGGATGGGTCTGGCACTTGCCGGATGCATCATGCAGACTGTCACGGGGAATCCGCTGGCCGATCCGGGGATATTGGGCATAAACGCAGGGGCGGGATTTGCCGTTATGCTGTTCCTGACATTTTTCCCTGCACTGCATATACGTACCATGGCATACCAGCCGATATTTGCCATAGCGGGCGGGCTTTGCACAACGGGACTGCTGTATCTTTTTGCAAAGAGGAACGGAAAACTTCTCCCAATATATTTTCTGTTGGGCGGCATCGGTCTTGCGTCCCTATTTTCTTCTTTTATGCTGATCATGGCCGCGAACATGGACAACAGCAGCTATCAGCTCGTGGCAAGATGGCTTGCAGGAAATATTTGGGGGACGAGCTGGCATCAGATTCTTGCCCTGTTGCCATATATGCTCATACTGGTTCCTTTTCTTCTTACAAAGTCGAACATACTGGATATTCTGCTCTTAGGAGAGAATACGGCCATTTCTCTGGGGATAGCCGTAGAGAGGGAGATAAGACTGCTCCTGATTGCATCGGTGGCTCTTACCTCTGCCTGCGTTGCCGTCAGCGGAGGGATCGGTTTTGTGGGACTGGTAGCGCCGCATATGGCACGAAGGTTGATTGGAGGCAGACACCACGCCCTTATGCCTGCCTCCATGCTGCTGGGGGCGCTGCTGTTGCTTTTGGCAGACACGTTGGGACGGTCTGCCTTTCAGCCGAGGGAGATCCCGGTTGGTATCGTGATCTCCGTGCTTTCGGCTCCGTATTTTCTGTTCCTGCTCCGCAGGTATTTTTAAGGGAGGATGTCTATGCTTTCACATATGCAGGCAAAGGGTTTGTCTGCCGGATATAATGGGGAGGCCGTCTTCAAGGGGCTTGACTTAAAAATCCCTGAAGGCAGCATAACCACCTTGATAGGCTCCAACGGCTCTGGAAAATCCACCATACTGAAGACACTGTGCCGGATCATTTCCCCGGATTCCGGCGCAGTATACCTTGATGGCGAAGCGATCCACAGAATGCCGACAAAGTGTGTTGCCCAGAGACTTGCGCTGCTGCCGCAGGGAGCGCAAGCCCCTGCCGGCATCACAGTCGGCGACCTTGTGGAATACGGGCGTTTTCCTTACAGGTCGGCGCTAAGCGGTCTCGGTGAAAAGGATCGGGAGATCATTCAGTGGGCTCTTGCCAGTACAGGCATGAGTTCCCTTGAACATAGAGAAATGGAGAGGCTTTCGGGAGGTCAACAACAGCGGGCATGGATCGCCATGGCGTTGGCGCAGAAAACAGGATTGCTGTTTCTGGATGAACCCACGACCTATTTGGACATCTCGCACCAACTGGATATATTGTACCTTCTGCGCCGCCTCAACCGGGAAAATGGTGTTACCATCGTAATGGTTCTTCATGATTTAAATCATGCCATCATGTTTTCCGACTATTTGGTGGCGATCAAAGACGGGACACTGCACAGCGCAGGTACGCCGCAAGAGGTTATTACCCAGCAGGCGTTGCGGGAAATCTTTGATGTAGAAGCGGAGGTCATTACACATCCGGTATTAAATGTTCCGGTATGCCTTCCCTTCAGGATAACGGAGCAGAACAAAAAAACAGGAGGTTCGAAGACATGAAAAAAGGGGTGCAATCAGTGCTGTTCTCCGTGCTGGTGGGTGCGCTGCTGCTGTGCGCCGGATGCGGCAAATCGGGAGACATCTACACGGCGGGCGTTTATACGGCTTCCGCTGAAGGTTATTCCGGTCCGGTTACCGTAGAGGTAGAGTTTGACGGGAGCAGCATATTGTCTGTACATGTCCTATCTCACAGCGAAACAGTAAATATCTCAGACCGCGCAATAGATGAACTCCCTTCCCGGATCGTGGAGGCGCAGACCTGGGATGTGGATGCCGTTTCATCTGCAACATTTACCAGCGATGCCATTCGTGAAGCGGTCAGAGATTGCCTCGCGCAGGCGGCACTCCGATGAACCATTTGCGTTGTAAAGGATATTTTGCGGCGATAGAATGGGTGAGATGAAGGGCAAGTCAAAAAATCAGCCATAGCTGCTGTTTTAAGTGCTTTTCCAGCGAAGTGCCGCAGGCATTTCGCTGGAGATTCCATATATGGCTGTATGAACTCCCTTCCATGCACAAAAGAATATCGCGAATCCTCCAAGCAAGGGTGTATGTGTTTAGTATAAAATGTGTCACTCCCATTGACAAACCAAATCTACGCGGTTATAATATACCAGTGGTATGTACTGCTGGTATATCGGGAGGCGTAGGAAATGGAACGAACGGAAACCCAGAGGAGAATCCTCGAAGTTGGGAAAAAAGAATTTCTGGAAAAAGGTTTTAAGGACGCATCTCTGAATAAAATCGTCGCAGAGGCGGGCTTCACGAAGGGGGCCTTCTACGGCTACTACCCGGATAAGACCGCTCTGTTTGAAGACCTTGTGGGCGAGACCGCAAGCGAGCTGCTTACCCGCTTCAAGGCGGCACAGGATGATTATTTTGACCTCATCCCGGAAGGGAGAGCAAAAGACAGTCTGGAGCTTTCCACCCAACACCTGCACGAGCTTGTCGCGTTCATGTACGACCATTTCGACGAATTCAAGCTAATCCTCTGCCGGGCGGAGGGAACGGGCTATGCGGATTTCATCGAGGTGCTGGTAGAGCTGGAGGTCGATCGATCCGAAGAATACTACGCCCTCCTCAGAAAAAACGGTATGCTCTCCGGGAGCATGACTCGTCAGCTTCATCACATGATCACAAGAGCTTACTTTACGGCGGTGTGTGAAACCATCGTCCACGATATGCCGAGAGAGGAAGCCATGAAATACGTCGATGAACTGGCTATCTTTTTCCACTCCGGCTGGAGCGGACTTTTAAGGCTCGAATGAGCCTTAAAAAAATAACTGTCGGTTAGTTGCCTCTAACCGATGCGGCGCATCCTCCAACAAATCCATATATTTTAAGAAAGGAACACGGAATATGAGCAAACAGAAAAAAACAAAGCAGCCGCCGGTGCTGGGCAGGCTGCTGGAATACGCCGGAGGGCATAAGTGGCTGTCCGTCTTGGGCTGCGGGCTGTCCGGCGTTTCGGCGGCAGCCGGCATTTTCCCATTCGTCTTTGTCTGGTACGCGGCCCGTGGCATTTTAACGCCGGGAGGCGGCGTTTCGGCAGGGCTTGCCCGCTACGGCTGGTATGCGCTGGCGGCGGCGCTTCTGAGCGCGGCGATCTATTTCGCCGGGCTCATGTGTACGCACCTTGCGGCCTTCCGGGTGGCGACGAATATGCGAAAGGCGGCGGTCGCCCATCTCATTGACCTGCCTCTGGGGTACTTTAACGCTAATCTCACGGGGCGGCTTCGCAAGCAGATCGACGACAACGCGGCGCTGACAGAAACGCTCCTTGCCCACACCATCCCCGACGCGGTGGGCGGGATCGTAACGCCGATACTGGCGGTGGGACTGCTCTTCGTTTTTGACTGGCGCATGGGGCTTGCCTGCCTGATCCCCATGATTATCGGGCTTGTCTGCCTGATGACCATGATGACCGGGACAGGCATGAAGTTCTTTGAGGAATACCAGCGCGCCGGAGAGCGTATTTCCGCCGAGGCCACAGAGTATGTCCGGGGCATCCCGGTGGTGAAGGTGTTCCAGCAGACGGTTTACTCCTTCAAGAGCTTTCATGCCGCCATCCTCAGCTACCGCGACCTTGCCAGCGGCTACGCCATGATGTGCCGTATGCCCTACACGCTGCTTACGGTGGTGCTGAACGCCATGTTCCTGTTTCTCATGCCCTTGGGAATGGTTCTCATCGGCGGCGCGGCAGACGGTTGGGCGGTGCTGGCCGATCTGGTGTTTTACATCTTCTTCGCGCCCCAGCTTGCCTTTATGATGGAGCGGCTGATGTACGCGGTCAACGCACAGATGGAGGCCGCCGAGGCAGTGAACAAGCTGGAGGCGATATTGAAGGAGTCGCCCTTTCCCGAGCCTGCGGCGGACAGCGGAAGCAAGCCCGCGGACAGCAGCATTTCCTTTGAAAACGTCACCTTTTCCTATGACGGCGCGGACAGGCCCGCGCTGACGAATGTGAGCTTCCATCTGCCGCAGGGGGAGGCGTGGGCGTTGGTGGGCCCCTCCGGCGGCGGCAAAACCACCATCGCCCGGCTGATCCCGCGCTTTTTCGATGTGCAGGCAGGGGCAGTGCTCCTGGGCGGACGGGATGTGCGAAGCATCCCCACCGCGGAGCTGATGGAGCAGATCTCCTTTGTCTTTCAGGAGGTGCGCCTGTTTAAGAAAAGCATCCGCGACAACATCCGCGCCGCTCGGCCAGACGCCACCGAGGCGGAGATATTACAAGCGGCGCAGCTTGCTCAGTGCGGCGATATTCTGGAAAAGACGCCGGGCGGGCTGGACGCTGTGATCGGCGCCAAGGGCGTGTACCTCTCCGGCGGTGAGATGCAGCGCATCGCGCTGGCGAGGGCAATCTTAAAGGACGCACCTATCGTGGTGCTGGATGAGGCAAGCTCCTTTGCAGACCCCGAGAACGAGGCGAAGATACAAAAGGCCTTCGAGGCGCTGATGAAGGGCAAAACTGTGTTAATGATCGCCCACCGCCTGTCCACGGTGCGGAACATGGATCGCATCCTCGTCATCCGGGACGGCGAGATCGCCGAGGAAGGAAAGCACGACGAGCTTCTTGAAAAGGGCGGCGTATACGCCGCCATGTGGGAGGAATACCAAAAGGCCGCGCAGTGGAAGGTAGGAGGTGCCGCATGATCGAACGCATCCGCAAAAAATACGCCATGACGGAGAAGGGCGCAAAAGACTATGTGGCCGCCGTGTTCTGGTCCGTACTGGTCAACATCAGCAAAATGCTGCCGGTGGGCGTGCTGGCCACGGCACTCTCCGGCATCGTAGAGGCACTGACAAACGGCACCGACCCAAGGGCGGGGCTTACGCGCTTTCTGGTCGCGGGCGTCCTTGCCCTCGCCGCGCTCTTTGTGACCTTTCTGATCCAGTACAAAGCCCTATACGAAGCCACCTACCGGGAGAGTGCCAACCGCCGTATCCGGCTGGCGGAGGTGCTGCGCCAGCTTCCGCTGTCCTTCTTCGGAAACCGTGACCTGACTGACCTGACCACCACCATCATGGGGGATACGGAGACGCTGGAAAAGGCCTTCTCCCACTTTTACCCCGCCATGCACGGCGCGCTCATCTCCACGGCGCTGATTTCCGCAGGCATGCTGCTTTACGACTGGCGGATGGCGATGGCTCTTTTGTGGGTGGTGCCCGCATCGCTGCTGATGGTCTATCTCTCCCGGCGCATGGAAAAGCGGCATATAAAGAAGGGTCTCGTCACCCGCCGCGCGGCCACTGACGCCATGCAGGAGGCACTGGAGTGCGCGCCGGAGATCAAGGCGTGCAACCAGAAGGCGCGGTATATCGCTGACCTGAACCGCAGGCTGGACGAGGCGGAGCAGGACACCATCCGGGGCGAGCTGTTCACAGGCTCCGTGGTCACGGCGGCACAGTCCTTCCTAAAGCTGGGCATCGCCACCACCGTCCTCACGGGGGTGACACTCATGAGCCGCGGCGACCTGTCGCTGATCCCGTTTCTGATGTTCCTTATCGCCGCCACCCGGGTATATGATCCCATCGGCTCCATGTTTGCCAACATGGCCGCGGTTTTCGCCTGCGAGGTGCGCATCGAGCGTATGCAGGAGATCGAGAACGAAAAGCGCATGACCGGCATGACTGAATATGATCCAGACGGCTACGACATCCGCTTTGAGCACGTGACCTTTGCCTACCGGGAAAAAGAGGATGTGCTAAGGGACGTCTCCTTTACGGCGAAGCAGGGGCAGGTGACGGCGCTGGTGGGCCCCTCCGGCGGCGGCAAATCCACGGCAGCCAAGCTGGCAGCCCGCTTCTGGGATCCGGCGGAGGGAACGGTGCGGCTGGGCGGCGTGGATGTGTCCACGGTGGACGGCGAGGCACTGCTGAAAAACTACGCCATCGTATTTCAGGATGTGGTGCTGTTTGCCGACTCCGTGATGGAAAACATCCGCCTCGGCAAGCGGGACGCCACCGACGAGGAGGTGCTGGCGGCGGCGAAGGCGGCGCAGTGCGACGCCTTTGTATCCAGGCTGCCGGAGGGCTACCATACCCTGATCGGGGAAAA
>ENA-ORUW01002026-ORUW01002026.1-human-gut-metagenome-genome-assembly--contig:-NODE-2026-length-12386-cov-14.161787_pt1 | contig 12386 bp, 10 predicted proteins | sample MGYA00242088_ERZ509227 | MGnify/ENA primary metagenome ERZ509227 (study PRJEB26280, sample SAMEA2338816) | human gut metagenome | biome: human gut; feature: human-associated habitat; material: faeces... | reverse complement strand
ATTTGTTGTGATTTAAAAGAAATAGAAACCAGACAGAGTTTAAATTACACTCCCAGCAACGTTACAAGATACCAAGCTATTACAACTTGCGTCAAATCATATTGCCGTTCCAAAGGGTCCATGAATACTATATATATATCAATGGACATCAACACAATGGTTATAATCCAAACCATTGTGTTTTTTATAGTTATATTCATTTTCAATGATAGATAAATCTGTCCAATCAATAATAGACTTTCTTGTTTTCTCTGGAAAGTACCAAATAATCGTCCACTTTTACATCAAAATAAGACTTAGCTTTACCGTCATCATTGGAAGGCAACTCCTCTTTATCAGTCAGCGCCTCTATTATATCGATTTCCTTCACGTTCTTTTTCAATTTGGGGAACAACAGGCTGACATATATGTATTTACGATTGCAACCTTTAATAATCATCAACTTATCCATAGGTGCGCCACCATCGTATCCTCTCACCATGTATTCATCACCGGTTTTCTTATCTACTATTTTAAATCCCGGGCTATAGTACATCCATTGCCAGTCGAAATAGATGGGTTGCAGGAACGTTACTTTAGTATCATCTTTCCTTCTTTCAATAGAATGCAATAAAGGCTTTGTACCCATGCCATGCTCATAGGTTCTATCGGCAACGATCTCTATGCTATCTTTAGGAGCTGTATAAGCCGCATCAAATAACTTTTGATCGCGTGTCTTGGCCTGTTCGGCAGCGTCATCCCTTACCAACTCTCTTGATTTCTGAAGCTTCGGCATCATTTCCTGCACCATTTCCATTGACAGCTGTTGTATCATCGGCATTGATTCAGTTGCAACGGCAGTTGCAGTCTCCCCAAGTTTTCTTCCCGCAGGAGATTCATAAAAAGCAACCACTTTTTTCAGTTCATCTAATGTCATGTGTTGCTGGTAAATAGGAGCATATACTTCCATGACTTTATCTTCAATCTTCCGTGTCCATTTTGAAGCAAAATCTTTCCAATAAGCCTCATCTTGTTGGAAAGGCCCATTTTTCATACTCGACATCAATTGAGACATTATAGCTTCAGAGGATGCCGAACTGCCGGAAAGCGTCATGATCTTTTTTAGTAAAGTTTTGTACTCGTCGGTCTGGTCTGAATTCTGAGCCGAAGCCGGTAAAATAGAAGTAAGCGATGTGGCTACGCAGATCACCATTAAGAAAAGGATTTTTTTCATCATATAATAGTTTTGTTGATGAAGTCAAGTTAACTTCATTGTGTTATACATTCTTACAAATATACTCTAATTATTATTAGAATACAAACAAATAACGGACATAATTATAAACTGCGGCAATTATTGTCTGATTTACCGGAATTTCTTTATTGCATTCCCCAAGTAATAAATAGGGTGTCTGTATTGAAATCAGACTTTTTTAGATTAAAACAATAGGACGATTGTTACAATTCAATGGATAATACCTTTTTTTTGCAATGATAATAGTTTGAATATCAATCATAAACCACAAAATCAAGTGTAACATTCCCTTTTTTCACACTTAAAAGATTCGTACCTTTGCAAAAAGAGTATGAAGTCCTAAAAAAGAACATGACATCCATTTAATTTTAAATAAATATCACTTATGAATCGATTAAGACATTTAATGTCATTATGTATTTTTATATCACTAATGGCATGCGAACAAAATGAAGACTGGGTTGTAAATGAACCGATGCAATCATTTGAAGAAAATCCAGAGTACGCTCCTCTCAATACTATTCCTGATTGGGTTAGTGAAAAAGTGACACCTAAAGAATACGAACTATGGAGAACCATGAGTTCAAGGTATGAAATAAATTATTCCTTTTTAAAAAAGGATATTTCAGAAAAAAGGAAAAAAGAAATCTATGATTGCATCAACAACATCTGTGAAAGAATAGAAAAAGGGCAGATTAATAAATATGAAGGATTCCTAAATATAGCAGATGAAGATGGCACCACCCTATCAGACTCACAATATTTTGGCAGAATAGCAACAAGATCACCAGAAGGAGGAGCTGAATATAAGACAAATGGATGTACATTGTATACACATAGCTTAGGTCCCTATATAAAAGCTGCTGTTACTTACAAAAAATCCGATGATGATGTTACAATTACGTCATCGAGTGTTTATACGGGATCACCATATTTAGGAAATGACCCGAGTTTTTCTGGTGCTTCCAGTGTTTCTTACGATAAGGATAAGAAATTAATAGCCGCATCGTGTAGCGGAACTTTATCATTCAAAGATGGATCCAGAAAGGTTGAGGTAACTGTACAAAAGACAGGATTCATGATCCCATGATCAATTTGAATATACACAAGATTAATCTTGGTACAGTTAGTACTCTTTTGTGATTTTCTATTCAGATCTTGAAAAAAGTTATAGAACAATTAAAAATAATAGTCACCATGAACAACATTCTAAGTACCAATCATACGTCCATCTATAAATTATTATTCGTCCTATTTTTTGCAGGGATTTGTAATCTGCCATTTAAATGCAATGCTCAGGAATACTCCAAATTGGACGAAGTACCACAGTGGGTCAAAGAAAAAGTTAATCATGAGGAATATAAATTATGGGAAGTCATGAGTTCTGTTTTTCAAATTGACTACTCTTTTCTCAAAAAAGATATCTCTCAAGAAAGAAAAAAAGAAATACTTCACCTCTTGCAAAATACTGTGTCAAGAATCCAAAATGGTTCATACAATATCGAAAAAGGCTCTTTATTTTGTGTAGCTGATGAATTTAAAATTGACTCCTTGACAAATTGGAACACCGAAATCTTAGAATGCAGGAAAAAAAGCGGTATTATTTATTCCAGCAGGGACGGCTATGACGCGCATTATAAACTAACTGTGATTTATGGATATGACAAAATGAATAAAAAAGTATATCCGATAAAAAATGAATTAGAGTGTATTAGTTACTCTGGAATAGAGATTACATGCAACGACCTGCCAATTGTAAAATATAACGAAGTCGAAGGAAAGCTGCAAGGAACCTGCTACGGAAATCTTTTCTTCAAAGACGAAAAAGGTGCGACTCACAGTGAAGATTTCACCAAATATTTCGTCTTAGAGCCTTGAAACAGCAACTAATATAAATAAATGAAAAGCATTCCAGTTTCTTCTATTCTATATTTTCTGTTGAGTTTGGGAGTCTTATTCGTAAATGCAAACACATTTACAGATTCCCAAATTTTCCCTAAATGGATGTTTATGTTCACAGGATTAGGAGTAATTGGATGTTTTTTTTCATTTTATCTTTTCCGAGGAAAAAGGTTTATTTGCAATGCAAAATGTTGTTACTACACGGTTATTATATCTTGTTTTCTTCAAGCCGGATACGGTATATTACAATTTTTCAATATACTGTCTTCACATTCCATCACCTACAATGTTGTCGGTAGCTTTGATAATCCTGCCGGTTTTGCAGGAAGTTTATGCGCAGGGTTACCATTTACCTTCTATTTTTTACAATATTCAAACAAAAAGGTTCAATGGGCCAGTTGGTGTGCATTGTTTGTTATTGTCTTAGGAGTATTGCTATCAGAATCTCGCGCCGGGTCAATTAGTATATTTACCGTATTAGTAATTTACTTTATTCACCAAAACAAGAATAAGTTCCACTATAAAAAACATATCGGTAGCTTCTTACTCTGTCTATCCTTTCTGCTGATTAGTATATTTGTCATTTCTGTAACAGTCTATCATCTAAAAAAAGATTCGGCTGATGGTAGATTATTAATATGGCGTTGCACATGGGAAATGATAAAACATGAGCCTTTTACAGGATATGGAGTCGGAGGATTCAGCGCACACTATATGGATTATCAAGCCCAATATTTCAAGGAACATCCGGATAGTCAATTTGCAATTTTAGCAGACAATATTAAGAGTCCTTTTAATGAATACCTTTCTGTCGGAGTCCAGTTTGGTATTCTAACTTGGGTACTTTTGATAGCTGCTGGTATTTTCTTGATTCTTTGTCACAGGAAGCACCCAACCAAAGCAGGATATGTGTCTCTGCTCTCTTTACTTTCCATTGCAGTTTTTTCTTTTTTCTCTTATCCATTCACTTATCCCTTCATTTGGATTATTAGTGCATTAAGTGTTAGTACTTTAATAGGAAAAGCCTATGAAAATACCTTGTTTCAAAAAACAACAATTATAAAAAGAGGAATTGCTTTTTTCTTATTAATAGGAAGTTTATTTTTGCTTATTGAAGTGGTGAGCAGAATTAAAGCAGAACTGGAATGGGGAAAAGTAGCGCATATGTCGCTCTGTGGACGAACCAATGACATGTTACCACGATACCATAATTTACTACATACTTTTAGAAGAAATCCTTATTTCTTATATAATTACTCTGCCGAACTTTGTGTTGCCGAAAAATATAAAGAATGCTTAGCAATAACGGCTATTTGCTGTAATTATTGGTCAGATTACAATTTAGAATTAGTACAAGCAGAGGCATATATTGGCCTAAAACAATATGATGCAGCCAAACATCATTTAGAGAAAGCTACCTTAATGTGTCCTGTAAGGTTTATACCTCTTTATAGGTTACATTATGTCTACATGAAACAGGGAAAGGCAGAAAAGGCAAATAGGCTGGCTCAATTAATCATAGAAAAACCTATAAAAAAGAATTCTACAATCATTCAAAAAATTAAGGCTGAGATGAAACATCATTTATCGAGAAAAACATGTTTGTACTAAAAGCATACACAACAGTGCATTTGGAAGGCGAAAACATAAATAAGAATACGCCTTTTATGGTCGAAGAGATTGCCAAAACTTTAAAGGCAAACAAATAACGGACATAATTATAAACTGCGGCAGTTATTGTCTGATTTACCGTTTCTCTTCGTCCAAGCAACCCTATAATCGCTTAATTTTCACTTATTGTTATCAGTTTTTCGTAAGGACATCTTCATCGTTCCACCCGGGTAGAACGAACTGTCTACGTTTGTGACACGATCGGTTTACCTGGGTGCAATGATCAATTCACCCGGGTGGAACGATGAAGATGTCGGTAAGATAATATAAGAATGTAAGGGAGATATGCTAAGGACATAAGTGTCACAACATACAAATGATAGGTAAAGTAAAATCAATACAGCTGTAGTCTGTAGCAGAAAGAATGATGAGAGACAACTTAAAAAAGGATGAGAGATACACTGTTTGGGAGCATATTATGGGATAAAACGATGAGAGACACCCTGCTCCGAAGGTATCTCTCATTCATTATTCATCTAGTTATCTGATCTTTACAGAAAGACAGTGAGACCGTGAGACTAAAATATTTTTTTTATTTCTTGGGAGCGAGCAGATTATTCCTTATCTACAGAAAATTTAAAGATACACTGACTCATGTATTTTTCTCCCGGGCGAAGCACAGCCGAAGGCCATTCCGGTTTGTTCGGAGTATCCGGATACTTCTGAGTTTCAAGACATACGGAAGCACGCTGATTATATGTGATACCTTTCTTTCCTGTCAGAGAACCATCCAGAAAGTTGCCGGCATATACCTGAACACCCGGTTCGTTGGTATATACATCCAGTACGATACCCGTTTTGGGAGATTCGAGTGAAGCACATTTGCGGGAAATATCCCCTTTGGCATTCAATACCCAGTTATGGTCATAACCATTTCCATTCTTCAATTGTACAAAATCGTAATCGTTAATGCGTGCCCCTACCGGAGTCGGAGTGCGGAAATCCATCGGAGTACCTTCTACCGGAACAATCTCGCCGGTTGTCATGAATGTGCTGTCTACCGGAGTATAATAATCGGCATCCACCATCAACAAGTGGTCTGCATTGCTTGCTGCATCGCCGTCAAGGTTAAAATAAGAATGGTTGGTCATATTTACGATAGTCGGCTTATCCGTTTCTGCTTCATAGCGGATATCAATTGCATTATCGTCTGTCAGTTTCATCAGGACTTTACAGGTAATGTTACCCGGGAAACCTTCTTCGCCATCCGCAGCGACATAAGTCAGTTCCACTTCTTGCGGATTCGGTTGCACAGCGTCAAACACACGATACTGGAATCCATTGGGACCGCCATGCAGGCAATGACCGTAATTATTCTGAGGCAACTGATATTCAATGCTGTCCAATGTGAATCGACCTTGATTGATACGGTTTGCGTAACGACCGATGCTGGCACCAAAATCAGAAGGTTTGCTGATATAATCCTGAATAGAATCGAAACCTAAAACTACATCCTGCATCTTACCGTCTTTATCGGGGACCATCACAGAAACAATGCGTCCACCGAAATTCGTCACACAAACTTCCATGTTGTTCTTGTTACGAAGGGTGTACAGATCGGTTTTCTTACCACCTACTTCAGTCTGGAAGTTAGTTCTTAACAGGCCGGAGTCGGTTGGTTGCTCGACTTTCGGGGTACAAGCAGCTACAAAAAGGGCAGAAACAGCCCATAATGCTAAATTCTTCATGGTTGATATAAGTATTATTATAAATTAGTTCAACGAACATCTTTTATTTAGATTGCAAAATTGGCGAAATTCTGATAGTTTGGAGGCAACATTCTTTCCAAATAATAGCACAAATCAGTCATTTCGCCAATGATGCAATCATAAACACTTATATCTTTCTAAATCAAAATGATTTATCTTATAACAAATTCAAGTAAACTGATTCCATCACCAGTTACTCCTTTGTATTCGGGAAAGCCGATATTCTCAACCGGGCCGCTCCCATCGGAATCAATGTAATCTCTTCTTTAGCGCCTTTCACCGCATCTTCTTCGGGCAATACACCGCAAAGTCCAGTTTCGTCAATCTGCCATTCGGGGATAATCCGGCCGGTAGCTTTCACTTCCAAAGGCACATTGGCCACCGTGAACGGGAAGTTATCAGCAGGCCAGGACTTACGAACGACTTTGAAGTTCTTCAAAGGCTCTTTCTTATCCAATACCAACGAATAGTTCCAGGGACTGTTAGCATAGATTTCAGTAGTAGGCCACTTCTTCGGGTCAGCACCTTTCTGCCATTTGGAGTCACCGATAGCCGTTTCACGACTGTCTTTTTCTATATATTTCTCGTCAATCTTCAGAGATAAAGTCAACGGACCATAATCCACACTTACACTGTTCTTATTGACTTGCCACGTACGCATGGACAAAGACATCGGAAGAGTCATTTCTACTTTATCACCATCCGCCCATTCGCGTTCGATACAAAGGTATTTACCGGATACAGGTTTCACACTGATCTTCTTTCCGTTGACACGCACTTCGGCTCCTTCAGTCCATGAAGGAATGCGGAGGTAGAACGGAAAATCGACCTTTTCATCGGTAGAAACGGTGAATTTGATGCCTTCTTCAAAAGGATAGTTAGTCTCTTCGTGAAGGACGATTTCTTTTCCATTACCCACTTTTACCGTAGCTTTACAAGCAGCATAGATGGCGGCAGCAATACCGTTGTCGGGAGTTGCCAATATCAGATGTTCCGAAAAATAAGGCCAGCCTTGTGCATGGTTATGCTGACAGCAACGGCTGCTGAACGGATTCATGGAAAGGAACGGACCACGGTTGTCAATACCCGGATGATGGTTCTTTGAGTCACTGACAGTATGATTCGGACAAGTGATGTAGCGCAAAGCCTTGAAGTCCGGCATCACAGCGGCAGGATAAGAGTTGAAAGCCACTTCTTCGCAATGCTCAGCCCACATCGGGTCACCTGTCATACAGAGCATGATCTCATCGGAAGCCATCTGTTCCACCAGTCCGCAGGTTTCCACTCCCTGACGAGGATCGATATATCCCAGACGGGCATTCTCGTCGGCACCGAACATACCGCCCGGAACCTGGCCAAAAGTGCGACGGATCAAATGATGTACATTATAAGAGGCTTTGAGCATGGCGGAATCTCCGGTCTGCATATAATAAGTGGCAGGTTCGCGGAAACACTGGGCGATGTTCACATTGTGCCAGTTGGGTAGGGAGGTTGATTTTGTCCAGTCGGCTGTGTTGCGGTGAATCTTCTTGGCAAGGTCCAGCAGGAAGGCATCTCCGGTATGGTTATAAAGCCAATAGATACTGATGATGTTGTCACCGCCACGGCTGTTTTCCCAATAGTCTTCCAGAAGTTTATCGTCGGGGACAGTCATCTGCCATTTGAAGTAGTTCGTCATCAGGTCAATAACCCGTTGGTCCTGAGAATACTCATAATAAGATTGCAGACACCAGAGCATAATCATCTGTGCCCACAACTCACGCTTGCCGTTCCGTTCGTTGACAGGACCGAAGTATCCATCGGGCTGGCAACTGGCAAATACACCTTCAATCCATGTTTTTGTTTCTGCAATCATTTTCGGGTCATTCAGGATATAGGCAAGGTTGCCATAACCTTTCAGCCAGTAAGGTACTTCTTCCCAGCCATGATCACCACCGGTTGTCAGCCAGGCGTTATTATCTTTCTCCAGCCAGGCACTGATTTCTCCCAGATGTCCGGTCAGCCCGTCACGTTGCAGTTCGAGGTACTTCTTTACCCAGCCTTCCGGCTGGATGCTGCCGACAGGCAGCTTAATAAAGTTCAACGGACGGAGCGGGGCCCGATAGCTCACATAATTCACATTCGTCGATTCTGTGTCGGGGCGGTCCATCACCCTTACAGACTCACTGGCAGTGCGTGTAGTAAAAGCTGCTGTCAGTAACCCGACAGTCAGCAGCGTACCCGCAACACCTATTTTAAAAGATCGTTTCTGTTTCATTTTGAATATTTTTTTGGAGATACTACCGACTTTTTAGTCAGCCTTGTTTTAATTCGGTTTATTTATAATTATAAATCAATTCTCCGCCTTTTATCAGTTCATTGTGAGATATACGGTAGTCAGCAATCTTTTTCCCGTTGAAATGGATACTTTTGATCGGTGCGTCTTTCTTTTTCCGTCCTTCTGTCTGAATAGTAAGTACGTTTCCATTCGTCAACCGCAACAGTACCCTGTCGAAAAGCGGAGAGGTCAGATCATAGTATTCATCTCCCACAAGCAGAGGATAGAAACCCATTGCCCCGAACACGTACCAGGCACTCATCGTACCGTCGTCTTCGTCCATTTCGGGACTATACCCTTCGGGGGCATTCTTGAATGCTTTACCCAGATAAGGAGTCTTAAATTCCGAGTTGCCTCCATATTTATGGATCATCGGTTCGGTCATCAGACTGCGCACTATCTGCTGGGTTTTCTCCGGTGCCCCAAGTCGGTTGAACAGGTAAGGAACATGGATATCCGGTTCGTTTCCCTGATTATAAAGGTGATGGTCGAAGAAATAGGTAAGTTGCAAACGAAGAGAGTCCTGCCCTACCCATTCTATCATTTTATCAATGTATTGTGGAGCCGCCCATCGGTATTGCCAACGGGTTCCCTGATAGAGTCCGTTGTTCTTCATCACTTCAAAAGCGGGAGTCACATTCATAAATTCCTTTTTCCATGTTTCTTCAAAAAGAGAGACCGAACGTTGCCGGTATTGTTCGGAATCCGCCTTTTCACCGATGATTTCCGCAATCTTTGCCATTGCCCACAAGTCATATGCCGATTCCATCTTCTGGTCGGGCGAACGCATGGGCAGCCGCTCCATTTCCTGCTTCATACCAGCGTATCCTTTACGGAAATCAAGGTTGGTAATTCCTTTCCGGTAAGCGTCCAGCAAGAGAATTACGGCATGTTCCGTACGTACTGTCGGGGTAGACTCGAATCCGGTGGACCAGTCTTTCTTTCCCGTTGCATACAGATGAATCAGGGAAGTCGCCATATCCCGCATCTTCGCAGGTTCGGTCAGTACCAACAAAGGAAATTTAGTGCGGAAGGTATCCCATAACGACCAGTTACTGTAATATCGGAAGTCTTCTGAGATATACACTTTTCCATCCGTACCCAGATAAGCTCCGTCCGGAGAACTGACATCCGCCGGACTCAGGTAAGTACGATACAGGGAAGTATAGAAAATGACCCTGTCATCTTTCTTGCCTCCTTTGACGTCGATAGCCGACAGTTGTTTTTCCCACTGATCAGCGGTCCGGGATTTCACATCTTCGAAGTCCATCTTTTCCCAACGGGCACATTCCCAGCTCGCCAGTTCGGAACTTAACGCAGACAGTCCGATACGGACTTCCACCGAACGTACCTTTTTGCCAAAGGTAAGGCAGGCAGTCGTCTCTTTCTGTTCTTCCAACTGGAAAGGATGGCTGGTATTTAAGGAGAAATAGAGTTTGTAGCGTCCATGTCCGCAGACGTTCTTTGCCTGTACATAGCCTTCGATGCAAGTTTCCGATATACGTTTGTAATGGCAGGTAGCTACGTCTTCAAACGTAGAGGCGAAGTCTATCCAAAGGGCAGCGGAAAGGCTTCGGGGAAATTTATAGCGTTCCACCGCCATAGCGTTGGTCGCTGTCAATTCAGTTTTGATACCATTGGTAAAAGCTGTCGAGTAATATCCGGGAGTTGCTTTCTCGCGGGACTTTTTAATATGCAATTCCTGTGAAGGAGCTACCGGACGAATGCGCAGGTTTCCTCCTCCGCCACTACATCCCACTCCGGAGAGGCGGTTGACAGAGATACCGGAGACTTTCGTCACTGCATAATCATAACCGGCATGGCTACGCGGATCATTATCCGGACACACACAAACCATTCCGAAAGGAGCGGCAGCGCCCGGAGCTACCTGTCCGTTATCACCGGAAGTACCGATAAACAAGTTGACATACTTTGTATTTTGTGCAACTGACGGTGTCATGATAGATAACACGACTAAAAGAAGGGCATACCATCTGCTTCGGTTGTTTTTCATGCTTCTAAAATAGTATCATCCTGTCACTCTTCGCTACGCTCTGAATGACAGGATAGGATAAACTAATGATATAATATACTTATCTTTAATTCTTGTTTACAGAGAACTTAAAGATACACTGACTCATATATTTCTCGCCCGGACGAAGTACTGCCGAAGGCCATTCCGGTTTGTTCGGAGTATCGGGATACTTCTGAGTTTCGAGACATACGGAAGCACGCTGGTTGTAAGTGATACCTTTCTTTCCGGTCAACGAACCATCCAGGAAGTTTCCTGCATATACCTGAATACCCGGTTCGTTAGTATATACATCGAGTACGATACCAGTCAGCGGTGATTCGAGAGTAGCACACTTACGGGTAATGTCGCCCTTAGTATTCAATACCCAGTTATGATCGTAACCGTTACCATTCTTCAACTGTACGAAATCGTAGTCATTGATACGTGCGCCTACCGGAGTCGGAGTGCGGAAGTCCATCGGAGTTCCTTCAACCGGAGCGATCTCGCCTGTAGTCATGAAGGTACTGTCTACCGGAGTATAATAGTCAGCATCAATTGTCAGCAGATGCGCCTCATTACGGGCTGCGTCTCCGTCAAGATTGAAGTAAGAGTGGTTAGTCATATTCACAATGGTCGGCTTGTCGGTTTCCGCTTCGTAACGGATATCGATCGCATTATCGTCTGTCAGCTTCATCAACACTTTACAAGTGATATTTCCCGGGAAACCTTCTTCGCCATCTTCTGCCGTGTAAGTCAATTCCAGTTCTTGCGGATTCGGCTGAACGGCATCAAACACACGGTACTGGAATCCTTGCGGACCGCCATGCAGGCAGTGACCGTAATTATTCTGAGGCAACTGATACTCAGTACCGTCCAAAGTAAATCGACCTTGGTTGATACGGTTAGCATAACGGCCGATGCTTGCTCCGAAGTCCGAAGGCTTGCTGACATAATCCTGAATCGAATCGAAGCCGAGCACTACATCACGCATCTGTCCGTCCTTGTCGGGTACCATCACTGAAACGATACGACCACCGAAGTTCGTTACACAAACTTCCATGTTGTTCTTGTTGCGAAGGGTGTGAAATCGTGGTTCTTTGCTCAAGCGATGATGAATATGCAGAATTGGCTCCTGCTGCTTACAAGGCTTTGGCCGGACGTGCCGAATTCGTTGTAGCCGGAGCTCCTGCTTGCGCGGACGACTTGAAGGCTCAAGGTATCGACCAGTTCGTAAATGTAAAGAGCAATGTGCTTGAGACATTGAAAGCATTCAACGCTAAATTAGGAATCGCTTAAGTATAAACAATTATGAGACCAAATTTTAAAAACATAGATATAAAGAATGCCGGATTCGCAGCTACAAACGCTGCCGAATGGGCAAAAGCCAATGGTATCGAGCCCAATTGGAAAACACCCGAGCATATCGAGGTGAAACCTGTATATACAAAAGAAGACTTGGAGGGTATGGAGCACTTGAACTATGCTTCCGGTCTGCCTCCTTATCTACGTGGCCCGTACAGCGGTATGTATGCCATTCGT
>ENA-ORUW01002020-ORUW01002020.1-human-gut-metagenome-genome-assembly--contig:-NODE-2020-length-12426-cov-23.479832_pt1 | contig 12426 bp, 10 predicted proteins | sample MGYA00242088_ERZ509227 | MGnify/ENA primary metagenome ERZ509227 (study PRJEB26280, sample SAMEA2338816) | human gut metagenome | biome: human gut; feature: human-associated habitat; material: faeces... | reverse complement strand
CCACAAGGGGAACGACAAGATACGATTATTAAGGCTTTGGAAATGTACCATTTCACTCCACGTTCCCACAAGGGGAACGACCGTGACAGGACAATACATATCAGTGCTGAGTTCATATTTCAATCCACGTTCCCACAAGGGGAACGACAAGATACGATTATTAAGGCTTTGGAAATGTACCATTTCACTCCACGTTCCCACAAGGGGAACGACCGTGACAGGACAATACATATCAGTGCTGAGTTCATATTTCAATCCACGTTCCCACAAGGGGAACGACAAGATACGATTATTAAGGCTTTGGAAATGTACCATTTCAATCCACGTTCCCACAAGGGGAACGACTAGCACAATGCGTAACAAAGACTGTTGCATCTGCATTTCAATCCACGTTCCCACAAGGGGAACGACGTGCGCTGTCGCACAGAAAGGATGTGATTATCTTATTTCAATCCACGTTCCCACAAGGGGAACGACTCTTTTTAGTTCCCATTTCTGCAAATCCTCGTTATTTCAATCCACGTTCCCACAAGGGGAACGACTTCGCTGGAGAGCATAGTACGCATCATGCTATAGATTTCAATCCACGTTCCCACAAGGGGAACGACCATCAACAGCGGTCTGCTGCATCACCTCTGTATTATTTCAATCCACGTTCCCACAAGGGGAACGACAGCAAGAGGAGAGACGCCTCCGCTTGCATCAACGATTTCAATCCACGTTCCCACAAGGGGAACGACCTACGCAAAATGCCCTTCCGTCAATCATGTATCATTTCAATCCACGTTCCCACAAGGGGAACGACCTTTCCTGCGTCCGCCTTCTAAGGTGCCGCCAATATTTCAATCCACGTTCCCACAAGGGGAACGACATATCCAGCCCCTCCTTTGCCAGGCTGTAGGTAGCATTTCAATCCACGTTCCCACAAGGGGAACGACTAATTTTTTTCCGAGTTTCTTCGCCTGCTGGTAATTTCAATCCACGTTCCCACAAGGGGAACGACGTTTCTAATATAACGTACACTTTGCACATAGTCAAATTTCAATCCACGTTCCCACAAGGGGAACGACATCTCCCAGAAGCCGCCGTCCCTCGTCCATATCCATTTCAATCCACGTTCCCACAAGGGGAACGACATCCACAGGCGTACCAGTCATAAAACTGAGACGCTATTTCAATCCACGTTCCCACAAGGGGAACGACGGTAAGACAATCGAGCCTTTACAGGCGGCTTACATATTTCAATCCACGTTCCCACAAGGGGAACGACTTTGCCGCCCATTTCTTGCTGACAGCCGCATAATCATTTCAATCCACGTTCCCACAAGGGGAACGACGCGTCTGTTACAGAGACAATGCAAGTTAAGACAATTTCAATCCACGTTCCCACAAGGGGAACGACATCGTCTGTACCATCAGTCCAGCTCACAATAGTAAATTTCAATCCACGTTCCCACAAGGGGAACGACACTCCTCTAACTTTCCCCTATCATACATTCCCTTTATATTTCAATCCACGTTCCCACAAGGGGAACGACAATCTCCAGCGTATCCTCTGGAAGATACCTGGAGAATTTCAATCCACGTTCCCACAAGGGGAACGACATTTTCCAGGCACTATAATCTCATCGTTATGCCGATTTCAATCCACGTTCCCACAAGGGGAACGACAAAAGGTGAACTATTATCCGGTAACTATAACAGCAATTTCAATCCACGTTCCCACAAGGGGAACGACATTGTATTCGATGATGTCCCTGTGGATCTTATTATTTCAATCCACGTTCCCACAAGGGGAACGACGCCGGGAACCCGGTGGAGGCGATTGAGCCTTTTCGAATTTCAATCCACGTTCCCACAAGGGGAACGACGCAATATGAAAACATGTGGAATGTGCAGAAATAATTTCAATCCACGTTCCCACAAGGGGAACGACGATATCGAAGCTCTCATTAAGGAGGGCGAAGAACTATTTCAATCCACGTTCCCACAAGGGGAACGACGAGTTCTATTGCGACCACGATGTTGATACAACAATTTCAATCCACGTTCCCACAAGGGGAACGACTCAGATTTGCAGAAAACCATAAAGGGATACGAGATTTCAATCCACGTTCCCACAAGGGGAACGACAAGGACAGACTGGTCGTGCACCTGTACGTTGATGGATTTCAATCCACGTTCCCACAAGGGGAACGACGGACTACGGAAACGAAAAATATTCCAGCAGACGGATTTCAATCCACGTTCCCACAAGGGGAACGACGTTATCTAAAACTATTTTACTATTATATATTTTATTTCAATCCACGTTCCCACAAGGGGAACGACCACTCGGGGCATACGCTATCTGAGGTGCTTAAAATTTCAATCCACGTTCCCACAAGGGGAACGACGAAAGCCCGCGCTCGTCCAGGAAGCGGATAGCAGAATTTCAATCCACGTTCCCACAAGGGGAACGACTGCCCTGCCATCGACATTTCTAGGGCCGTCAGATATTTCAATCCACGTTCCCACAAGGGGAACGACCGGGCAAGCCCGAACATATGCAAGTTCTGGCGGATTTCAATCCACGTTCCCACAAGGGGAACGACTAGACGATATATGCCTGATCCTTGGCATAGAGCATTTCAATCCACGTTCCCACAAGGGGAACGACACTATCCCGTCTTCGCTGCAATATCCAAGAGGCTTATTTCAATCCACGTTCCCACAAGGGGAACGACTCTGCCCTTCCAGTGTTGCTTTTCGGAATTTCGTATTTCAATCCACGTTCCCACAAGGGGAACGACTCCCTCTTTTTTTGATTCTCCCCATTTTTTGCAAATTTCAATCCACGTTCCCACAAGGGGAACGACATTCAACCGTTCCACTACCATCTTCTATAAACCATTTCAATCCACGTTCCCACAAGGGGAACGACCCTGGTACGTAACCGTGGGCGGAACCATCGGCATATTTCAATCCACGTTCCCACAAGGGGAACGACAGCAAATATATCCAAATTTCAAAAGAAAATAGTAATATGTTTTGTAGTAAATTACATTTTCTTTAGATATGATTTGATATTTAATTAATATCCTAATATAACTTACAGTTTTTGTACAACTTTTTTGGTGCGAATCTCCCGGGATTTTCATGTGTGCTTCATATTCGCACTACAGAATCAATGTTTCATCCACAGCAATCCCTTTATCGACTCCCACATGCTCTACTTTCGTTTTGTATTTATTTCCCAGATAATAAAATCTCAAACTATCCACTTCTTCATCTATAATTTCCATCAAAGTAGATTTCAGCATAACACACTGTGCATTGTCCAGAATACATTCAAAGACCGAGTTCTGCACACGCCTTCCATAATTGACACATTGCTTGGCAACCTTCCTTAATCTTGCTCTACCGGCCGCTGTCTCTGTATTAACGTCATATGTAATCAATACCAGCATAAAGCCACCTCACTTCCATAAAAATGGCGGATACGCATCCAGATCTCCTCGTAGATACCTTGCCAGGAGCATAGCCTGCACATAGGGAACCATCCCCCACTCCATCTTCTCTTTCAAATATGGATGGGTCAGCGTCTCCTTTTTTCTATTCTGCCACTCTGACAGGAATTTTTTGCGCGCATCGTCCTTCATTAAGACTGCACCATTTTCTTTCTTGATAAAATCCTTAACATTAACCACCTTTTTATTAATAAGCGATAGCACAAAACGATCGGCAAGCACTGGTCGCAGTTCTTCAATCATATCCAATGCTAGAGAGGCTCGTCCTGGACGATCCGTATGCATCATGCCAACATACGGATCCAGTCCTACAGTTTCCAAGGCTGATGCAATATTATTGGTCAATAGAGTATATACAAAGGACAGCATTGCATTGACATTATCAGTTGGAGGTCTTCTATTTCTATCAGAAAACACAAAATCTTTCTTCTGCTGCAGAATCAGTTCATCAAACACACTGAAATAAACGCTGGCAGCCTCACCTTCATATCCTCGCAGTTGATCCTTTGACTGGCTCTTCTGAACTCTGATAGCAGCATCCTTCAACATTTTGGAAGCACTTTTCACTTTCTCAGTATCAATCTGCATACTATGATCTCGTGTGGCTCTTTCCAGCACCCATCGTGCATTATATATTTTTCCAATAATACAGTTCTTCGATATTTCAAGGCTGTCGGTTTCGTTCATGCTTACTTCATACTGCTTCTTTCGCAATACTACATTTCCTTTTACGCTACCTGTGACGCGTGCCAGAAATTTTCCATTTGGGGTTACATAACAAAGAGAAATGTTCCTATCGGCACATGCTCCCATCAAAGCCGGACTTGTTCCACGGTAGCCAAATGAAACAATGCCTTCCAAATTATGAAGCGGAATCCTTCCCACTTCCTTTTCTTTATCTAGAACAACAATATTTTCACCGTCCAGAGCAAGATAACTGTCTTCTGATGTAACATATAAGGTATTTAATAACTTCTTCATTCGGCCTCCTCCAGCGCTCGTTTCACATACTCTTTCGCAGATACTGTATTTCCAAGTTTTGGAAGACAGATGTCTTTCAGTGAACATCCATTACATCTTTTACTCCACTTGACTTTTGGAGTATACCTCCGTTCGTAGTATTGATGCATTTCCTGGAACATATCCCGAACTCTGTTCTTTAGATCATTCGTTATTTCTACGGCCTCTCGCCGCCGCGTCTCGCCATAGAAAATAGCTCCCTCGGGTATTACTGCCGAGAACATCTCTTCCAGACACATGACTTGGGCAGCCAGTTGTAAAATATCTTCATCGGTGATTTTGGGGGTTCCCTTTTTATATTCAATGGGGTATATCCTATATAGGCCCCGATGTCCATAAAGCCGTACGCCATCCTCGCATTTATGGAACTCCACCACATCACACTCGCCACTGACGCCCATTTTTCTAGAAGAGACAGGCAGTGCCCTTGTAATCAATATATCCTTTCGATTTTCCTCCAGGTAAGGATCATGTGCTTTCCTGTGCATCAATTGTCCTACTACTGTATGCACATTTTCCGCCCACTGCTGTTCAATATGAATCAAAGCCCACTGTCTGCGGCAAAACTGGAAATGCTGGATGCCGGATATCATCAAATATTCTTCTTCCTTATATTCCATTATATCTTCCTTATCATCTCCACTGTTTCCGGAATCTGCTCTTCATGAATTATGATCTCATAATCCTGATATTTTCTCGGATAGATTACATCCTCTTTCCTCTGAACCTCCACTGCCTCAAATAGTTTATAGGCAGGACAGTCGCCTAATTCTTTGCTATGCTTAAACACAATCAGTTCCCGAACTGCCATCTTGCCTCTCGCCGCTGAATGATCGTGTTCAAACATATTGATGATTGCCTCCCACAGCAGTTCCAAATCTTCCTCTGAAAAGCCCGTGACTTTTCTTGCAAGATTTGCGGAAATATATCCTTCCACCCTGTACAGGCCATAGGGTACAATATTTTTTCTTCCCATTTCCGTGCTCTTAACCCCTGCATCTTTTTCCGTCGTGATTGCCACCCTTGTAATGGTCACTTCCTGACTTATGATTGGGTCTACGCTTCTGGCAAATCCAAGTTGTACCGGCCCCCTGACTTGTCCGCAATTTAAAGAAGCTTTCACAAATGTGGTCATTACTGCTCCAAATGTACGGATATCAAAGAAATTCTTACACATAAAATCCCTGATTTTTCTGTCCGCCTCTGGGTCGTTTTTCTTCAAATCCTTTGCTTTCTTTTCATCAATTCCCAGATATTCGAATGCCTGATTATCGCTGCGGTTCAATGGTACATTTTCTTTGATATATATCTGGTAGCCTTCTTCGTCTTCTTTTACCATTTCAACATAATTGCGGATTTTTCTCTTTAAGCAGACATCTGTCACCAGGCCATACCCACTTTCCGGGTCAATTCTCGGCATATTCCCTGCATCAGGATCTCCGTTGGGATTTCCATTCTCCACATCAAATAATACAACGAATTCATACCTGTTCTTAATTGTCTCGCTCATTTACTTTTCCTCCTTTTTCTCATAACGTTTTTGAACCTGATGATAATATCCTAAAATGAACATCCCCTGTTCTTCCAATGATAATCGACGCGGAAATGCGATAGACTGTCCCTCTTTCACTTCTATCTTTCCCTGTAGTTCCGTCAATATTTTTTCATAATATATTCTTTTCCCAGTCTCAAGTTTTCGTATATGACTGTTTTTAAGTTTTTGCAAAATTGGAAATACTGATGCCGGCGTCGCGCATGCCGAGTTAAAATACCGATCCCGGATTGTAGCATTAATACCTGGATTGGCATCTTCCTGAATTGCCTCCAGTACGGCAAATTCCCTCCCCAATACATAAGCTGCATCCTTACACTGTTCATTTAATCCCACAAATGATTCCTCCTTTGTCCACTGCCTTCCATGATTCCGTATCAGGCAGGCTCTTGTAATAGCCGCTCTGCCACGGGTTATTCTGCCTTGTTCCGCGCGTATCCTTATCATCACATTACTGTACAAACTCTCCGGATACTTCTTTCCGGATAATATTGCTTCAAATACTGATGCCGCCATATTCGGCTGAGGTTTTTTGTCCTTAGACTTCTGATTAACCGTTTCTGCAAGCATCCTCCAGACTCCCAGATATTCATATTCATCAAAGGACGGCCTAATAATTTTCATTTGTTCGTAATGTTCCTGTAAATTCGATAAGATATTTCCAAAATCATTCTGGTAGAAGAACCTCACTGATAACCTCGCTGCATTTGGCGCAAGCCCAAGTATATAGAATCTCTGTTCCGGATTAATCTGAATCCCCTCTATATCGATACTCCGGCCTTCCTGTAAATTTGAAAAAACCCCCTTTAAAACTTCCTGGTTATCTTCTGTTGGTTCCATTGAATCCCTGAATAGGCTCTGGTACATTTCTTCCCCATCTTCTGCCCAGAATATAATGGTGGTATCTCCCAGCATAAATACATATTCTCGTTGGGCCAGCAGATAGTTTAATGCTGTCGTATAGGCAAACATAGCATATTTCCCAACCGGCGCATTGTAACTTTGCTCTTTTCCATAAGATTCAAAAGAAGGCGCGTTAAAAGATACCAGGGCTGCCCCGCTGGACTGTGCTCCCTGTACACCTTTGATAGCAGTATGTATCCGGGATATTTCTGCTCTTTCCCCGGTTACAAGACAGACCTCCTTCGTCTCTTCTTCCTCAATCCTTAGTTTTTCCTCCCACATACTTCGTATTTGCATATCTTCCTGTGCATACTTTGCTCCCACATAAAAAATCAGATTTCCGCCTGCCGTTATATCTTCCCATTTTTCAAGAATATCCGGGTTCTCCTTAGCCTCATCAGGATTCCATTTCAAAAAGAAATTTTTAACCGCGACAGCAGTTTCATTATTTATCGCTTCCAGCAGATTACAATGCTTTTCTTTTGCCGCCTGAAAGCATTCCAATATACGCTTTCCTGTTCCGTCTTTATCTATTCCCAGCAGATATTTGGAATTATCGCACAGGAAATTTGCAGACACTCCCGAAGAGCGAGATACCATTTCTGGCACTTCAATCATTTGTGGTATCCAGGCGGTCTTTTTGCCCCGTTCCACTTCCTGTTTCAAAGAAATAACTCCCAGCAAATTTCCTTCCACATCAATATCCAGTGCATAAGACACCTTTGCCCTGCACCAGCCTCGTCTTGATACCCTCTCCTGTTCGGCCAGGGTCTCATAGTACCCAACTAAAGCCTGCAGTATCATCGAACCACCTCACAGTCTCTCAAGTCCACTACTCCGCGGCGCATTACCGCCCGAAAGAACATCGGCTGTATATTCTCCGGTTCAGAATAATCCATATCATACAGCATAAAGCCCAAGTCCTTTTCTTCCACCACTTCATAGGCGCTATGCACTTCTTCCTCCTCGCAAAGGCAGAAATTCACCGGAAATTCGCGGCATCCAAAATACGGTGTATGATAGCATTCCCCTCTCTTTAAGCGCCTCATAATAATGTCCTTAAATTTTCCTGGATTATCACTATCGTTTGCTTTGTCGGTCATTTCAAAATGGGCGTCAATTATATACTCTACATCCTTTAGCAGCAGGGATGCCCTTTGGACAATCTCCTCTTTACTGCTGATAAATAATTCCTTCTTTGCGCCATTGTAAACCGAGAGCACATTATTTGCCGACACCTTGCTTTTGACTTCGTTTCTGCGGATAGATGTAAATTGTATCGGCTTCATTATATGAATCCGATCAATCTTCCAGCACATGCCAGGATGCCAGTAAATAGCTTCCATTATGCCCCGGGCAGCTGAAGGCGTCATAATATCATAACTACAGCGTTCCACCTTCATCTCTGGACGGCTAAAAAGAGCATAATCTCCCCAGACCTTTACTCTAACACCAATACTCATCTCCCTCTCCTTTCTTTATCTTTCGTATGATTAAAGTATACCACAAAATTATCCACCATTCTATTTTAAAACCATATATCATTTCCTAGTTCCATATCAACCCGCAATCCCGTTTCTTCCGAATAATCCTCACAATCTCGCAGCACAAAAAACTCCCCTTTCAGTTCTTCTGATACCTGTACAAGCATCCCTGCACCGTACATTTTCTGAAATAGATTGTCATAGATATTTACGCAGTATTGTGCCGATTCTCTGATCAAAACTTTTGTTGCGCCTTTCAATCTTAATTCTTCCGCAAGCCATTTCCCGCGCTCATCTCTTGGAATCAAGACCGTCTTTGTATCTTGCTCTATCAGTTTAAATTCTTTCCCAACTTTGGCAAACGCAAATCGTCCTTTTTGAAACTCTTCCAGTATATTTTTCTTATCAAGAGCAGATCCTTTAAAACCATAAAGCCTCGCAAAATATTCTTGTATTGCCTCAAGGGATGATATATCTTCATATTTTCGAATGACTTGCTTTGCCGTATCTATCTGCTGCTCCTGACTTGGAACCTTCTGAGACTCCTCTAACTGAAAGATATAAGTGAAACTCTGGAAAACATTCCTTTTCCCTTCCCTGTTGCATCGACCCGCAGCCTGTATCATAGAATCCACCCCAGCAAGCTGCCTGTATACCGTCTGAAAATCCAGATCTACGCCCGCCTCTACCAGGCTAGTAGCAATTACGATACATTTCATCCCCGACTTTAGTCTCTCCCGTATAACCGACAGCCTCTCTTTGCGATGCTGGGGGTACATGAAAGTTGATAGGTGATAAACGCCTTCCCCCTTTAAATCCTCATAGATTTTTTGTACGCTTTTCTTTGTATTCAAAATACACAATGCCTGGTTTTCTATCTTCATCCTATCCAAGAGTTCCTCTTCTGATATTTTTTCCAGGTTCTTAATAAAAGACCTTTTAAAAAACTGAAATTGTTCATCCATGCGAGGGCACAATTCCAGATATTGCAAATCTGAAGAAAAAAACTGTTTAAGAGAAGGCTGAGTTGCCGTACACAATACTACACTGCTCCTATAATGTTTGATTAACTCCTCTATGACCGCAATACAAGGCTTGAGATAATCATTCGGCAGCATCTGCGCCTCGTCAAATATAATAACGCTGTTTGCAATGTTATGTAATTTCCGGCATTTAGATGATTTATTGGAGAACAAAGATTCAAAAAACTGCACGTTGGTTGTTACAATTACCGGCAAGTCCCAGTTTTCGGCTGCCAATTGTTTGGGCATAAGTTCTTCTGAACTTCCATAGTCTATGTTGCTATGATGCTCCAACACATTTTCCTTTCCCAAAATATCGCTGAATACCTTTGCATTCTGCTCAATAATGCTGGTGTAAGGAATTACATAAATAATACGTTTTATATCATGCTTTGCCGCATGATTCAGCGCAAAAGCCAGGGATGCTACTGTCTTTCCGCCTCCGGTTGGAACCGTCAAGCGAAACAGTCCTTTCTTTTCCTTTCCTTTTTCTATACAGTATTTCAAAATTTCTGTTCGTCTTCCATTAATCGTATCCTTGTCTTCATTAACGAGCCAGTCCGCTATATGTCTATTCAATTTCCCCAAAAGCGTTGAAATATCATCTCCTTTTTCTCTGCCTGTTTCCCCCTCCTTCATAACCTCTTCCGTATCGAGATAATCTGCATCCACGAGACAAGAATATAGCATACGTATTAAAAGACTCATAGTAAAACTAGGATCCGTTTTATCCTTCATCAAAAAAAATGGGGTTTCTAGCGAAGGGATCTGTATCTCCTCCTCATATGCCCGAAAATCCTCAATTTTCTTTTTCATTCTACCTTCAAATGTTCCTTGCTCTCCTGTATCTGCACTCCCCCCTGTATCTGGCAACCCAGCGTGATGGCCAGCAATACAATAAGCCAACGCTACATAAAAACCGCCTTTTTCCTTCCCTAACTTCCGACACAATTGTGCACCAGCCGTAGCATGATCCACTTTCTCATTGCCTCCCCGGATACGTTGCTGGAATTTTTCTGAATATTTTCCTATATCATGAAGCAGGCCGCAGCAATATCCCCAGTCTCCATACCCGAATTCTGCTGCGAACTCCTTTGCCAGCCTTGCTGTCCCCTCCAAATGCTCTTTTACGCTTTGTTCCCGCTGCTTGTCCTCGCTGATATGCGCCAGATATTTCAGGCTTACTTTTTCATTCTCCTGGCAAATTTCTTTAATTGCGCCATCTTTTACTAAATATGCCTCCCCATAAACTACATTTTCTCCTTCAGTTACCAAAAGATAACTTCCATCCAGCAATGCATAGAACTCTCGTCCCATACTATCCGGATAAGTAATATCCTCCATCACTCGCCTGCCGTCAAGTATGGCATCCTTTACTTCCTCATAATGAGGCAATATCATTTTATCAGTAACCCCCAGCCCTATCAGGAATCTATCATATCCTGAATCCAGTGACTCACCCTCTAATTCAGGTTGCGCATATACGGTATCTGCACAATTCATAGTTCCTGCACTGATACCAATGATAATACCTGCAAAGTCCTTTATCTTTTCCCTTAGTCCTATCTGTTTCATAAATCGATTCTGGGTCGGAACATGCCCTCCGCCTAATATAAGTACGTCATATTTTTCCAATCGCTTCTCGGAAAAATCGCTGACTCTGCCATCACAGATATCACATACTAACATTTCCAGCCCACTTAGCGCAAATGCTTCCATAATAATATTCCTCATATTATCATTTTCCTCGAAATCAATGGGAGATGCGCAAATAAGAAGACACTTGGACCTTTCTTTCCAATAACGTTTCAAATTATCTATGAAACCATTTCTCTCATCCAGGCGACAAGGCAAAATACTTCCTTCTTCAAATCGAAAGCCACCAGGGCTACTTGTCAAAAATGCTATCATATTATACCTCCTGTATTTCATTAGTAGATTATTAGTGACATCCTCCTGATATTGGGAATACCACGTTTTAACTAAACGGCATATTCGGACATTGATCATTTCAACCTACGTTTCTAATACAGGAAAACGACTGGATCTGGCGTGAAACGGCTGTCTGAGATAAGGGATTTCAATTCATATCTCAATACAGAGAACGACCGTACTATACCTGCGCGATCTCCGGAACCTACACATTTCAATTCGCGTTCCCTATGCAGGAAACGACAACTTTTTGTTTCCGTAAAGGTCTGGTATCCGATATTTCAATCCACGTTCCCTATGCAGGGAACAACGAGTATGCGTCTTATATCAAAGACAATATGCTTGCAATTTCAATCCACGTTCCCTATGCAGGGAACGACTTCTGATATGCAGAGGTTGCTCCGTCATAAGCAATTTCAATCCACGTTCCCAATGCAGGGAACGACGGTGCGCGCGCCTTCAGAAAGAGTGCAACGCCCAGATTTCAATCCACGTTCCCAATGCAGGGAACGACGCCCGGAACGAACCGCTCTTTCCGCAGCCATGTATTTCAATCCACGTTCCCAATGCAGGGAACGACTGTTACGATTGGTTATCATGTTTTGTCCATCAAATTTCAATCCACGTTCCCAATGCAGGGAACGACCTTATAGTATTCGGAACCGTGTTCTCCAGCATTGATTTCAATCCACGTTCCCAATGCAGGGAACGACTTCCTTCCAACTGCTGGATCATATGCATAATTTCAATTTCAATCCACGTTCCCAATGCAGGGAACGACTCAGAAAAGTTGTCTATCCTTGGCTGTATAATCATTTCAATCCACGTTCCCAATGCAGGGAACGACTGATCTTAGATTCATAATCACGATAGGTGTTATAGATTTCAATCCACGTTCCCAATGCAGGGAACGACGCGTGATGACATCATCAAATCCAATCTTATTGATATTTCAATCCACGTTCCCAATGCAGGGAACGACTCAGAAAAGTTGTCTATCCTTG
>ENA-ORUW01002012-ORUW01002012.1-human-gut-metagenome-genome-assembly--contig:-NODE-2012-length-12489-cov-6.262828_pt1 | contig 12489 bp, 12 predicted proteins | sample MGYA00242088_ERZ509227 | MGnify/ENA primary metagenome ERZ509227 (study PRJEB26280, sample SAMEA2338816) | human gut metagenome | biome: human gut; feature: human-associated habitat; material: faeces... | reverse complement strand
TGATGTACATAGCTCATCCGAGTATCATTGAGGATTTTAAGATCGTATTTGCGACAGTTAAGATCCTGTTTATGCCGGAGTCCACCGAGGGCGTTGCCGATGGACAGACCACCGCGATGAGGTGAAAAAAGCCTGATATTGCGAGGTTTTTTGGAGATGACTTGGCGGATGAAAAGGGCTGTACGGTCAGGAATATATACATCTTTTTATAGCGTTTGGATGAGGTTAAAATCTGGTGGTTGTGGATTTGGACATGGTGATAAAGAGACCAATAAATTGGACTGTATGCTCTGGCATAAATACATTGGCCTTGATAGTGACGAAAACTGCGATAAATCGAGTTATAGCTGGGAAAAGACTCTGAAATATGGTCGGGCATGAACTTGGGTCATACACATACGTTCAACAGCCATAGTAGCAGCGATGAAGATGACTTCGATGATACTCTCGGGCAGAAATACTTCATCAAATGAGTGATTAGTTGGTCACGCAGATAAGAACTGCTGTGAGATCAAGCTGCCTTGTATGATAACACCATAAGAATACTGGCTTTTTGCGGCTCAGACTCCTAGCGATTATGAGTCTGGGCTGTTTTGGCGAGGAAGGTTTTCCAATTCCTTTTGAGATTCGTTCAATTTTTTGGAACACATAGTCTGCTGGCTAAAGGTTCTGAAGAAATAGTTTTACTTTGGGATGTGAAGAAATGATTTCAAATGATAGAAAAGCGGTAGTGGTTGGTGGAAGCAATGGCATTGGTCTGGCTATATGTAAGGCATTGGTTCAGCGTGGATATTACATAGAGATATGCGATTGCGCTCAGCCGGAAGAAGGTGTATTGGCTACTGATTCTTACAGCTATCACTACAGCAATCTCTTGGACTTCGATGAAGATGCTTTTGAGTCTCTTGCATCAGACCAGAGTGTTGAGTTGTTAATGGTCACTGCTGGGATTGGTCGAATTGCGGATTTCCAATTTCACCATACGGCAGAGATTGAGAAGATGCTTACGATAGACACTGTAAGCACGATGAAGATCTTTCGGATATTCTATGACCGCATTCTGTCTGATAAGCCCTTTTATACAGGTGTTATGGGGAGCATATCCGGGTGGATGTCAACGCCAAGTGCGTCTGTCTATGCCGCTGCAAAAGCTGCTGTTGTCCGCTTTGTAGAGTCAGTAAATATCGAGCTTGAAGCGTATGGCTCACCGAATCGAATTCTTGATATCTCCCCGGCTTCCTTTAAGGGAAGCAAATTCTATGGTGGTAAGAACGATTTGGCTATAACCGGAGCTTTGGCAGCAGAGATTTTGGAGCATCTATTTGTTCGTGAAACGCGGTTCATTCCTCAGTATAAGGAAACGTTTAAGGCGGTTCTGGAGAGGTATCACAACGATCCGCACGAGTATGGGCTCCATAGTTTCAAGTATAAGCATGAGTCTGGGCGCCTGGACAACAATAAGCGAGTAAAGATCGGTTATCTTTCAGGGACATTCGATCTCTTCCATGTTGGCCATTTGAACCTGCTGCGCAGAGCGAAAGCGCAATGTGATTACCTTATTGTTGGTGTTCATGGCAGCGGGGCATGGAAGGGCAAGGAAACCTTCATTCTGTTCGAGGAAAGGAAAGCCATTGTCGGAGCGTGCAAATACGTGGATAAGGTCGTGGATTCCTGCAGAGAAGACTCGGATGCCTGGGATCTTTGGCACTACGACAAGCTATTTGTCGGTTCCGATTACAAAGGAACTGAGCGCTTTATCCGCTATGAGGAGTACTTCAAGGATAAAGGCGTTGAAATCGTATACTTCCCTTATACGCAGAGTACAAGCAGTACCCAGTTAAGAAATGCAATTTTGTCGGGAAAGAAATCTGAATAAGCGGTTTTACCTAGATAAGGGTAACAATTGAAGGTGTTCACATGAGGGATAGACTGATCTACATCTTAAAGCACAACAAGTTCATTCAGAAACTATATGTTGTGATTATGGGCTTTGTTTTTAGAATTTGGGGCATGTTCCAGAAAACAGACGAAAAGCTCGTGCTCTTTGTTTCCTTTATGGGCAAGAATTTCAACGACAGCCCCAAGGTGATGTATGACTATATGCAGTCTCATCCAGGGTATAAAAAGTATCGTTGTGTATGGGCATTTGAGCACCCGGAAAGCTTCCCGGAGCTTGAAACTGTGAGAATTGATACTCCTGCGTATTTCAAAACGGCACTGAAGGCCAAGTACTGGATTACAAACACCAATATCGAACGTGGTTTAAAATTCAAGAAAATAGATCAGGTTTATTTGAATACATGGCATGGCATTGCCCTCAAGTACATCGGAAATGATTGCCCCGGTCGTAAGGATTACAACTTTGATACCTTGGACTACCTTGTTGTTTCTGGCGATCATGATGAGCGCGTTTTCAAAAGTGCCTTCAATGCAAAGTCGTCCAGTTACCTCCGCTGTGGTATGCCGCGCAATGAGGAGCTTTGGCTGGCAGACGATAATGCAAAGGCGCAGATGAGGAAGGAACTCGGTATCCCGGAAGATAAAAAAGTGATTCTCTATGCGCCTACTTGGCGAGAGAGTACCGATGGAGGCAAGACGTATGCAATCAAGCCGCCAATTCACTTTGATAAATGGAAGAAAGAACTGGGAGACGAGTACGTTGTTCTGTTCCGCGCCCATCATCAGACCACGAAAGTGTTGGGCGTTGAATATAACGACTTTATTCGTAATGCTTCTGACTATCTGGCAGTCAACGATCTGATGATCGCTGCGGATATCCTGATTACGGACTATTCTGCGATTGCGTTTGATTATTCCATCCTATGCAGGCCAATTTTCTGCTACGCATATGACTATGACAGCTATCTGGCAGAGCGTGGAACGTATTTTGCAGTGGATGAGAAGTATCCCAATAAGAGCTGCCGGACTGAAACTGAATTGTTGCAGCGAATCAAGGCTGTTGATTATCAGGCAGAGTGCTTGAACACAAAACGCTTCCGGGATGAGTTTGTTCAGTACGGTGTGGGTGCAACGGAGGCGTGTGTGAAGGCTGTGTTTGGAGAGTAGAAAATGACTGAGAGGAGAGCTTCGATTTGAGAGTATTGTTTTGGATGTTCATCGGATTTGATCGGCATGCAACGTCAGAGCACCTTCTCTCGGCAATCATTGAGCGGCTATGTGAGGCTGGTCATTCAGTACATATTATTCAAAAGGATACTGGTGGGGATCTCCCGATAATCCCGGAGAAGTTGTCAAGGTATGATGTTACAACAGATGTAATCCCATATCAGGCTGCAGATAAGGGGAACTTCATTGCACGGTATCTTGCAGAGCTAAAGTATATCAATAACTGTAAGAAATTTATTGCTTCCAACTACGATGCGGTCTTTATTCAGTCGAATAATCTGGCTGGGTTTGCAGTGAAAGCCATCAGAAACAAGTTGCCAAAGGCCATTGTTACCTTTAATGTTCAGGATATATTTCCCTATAACGTGGTCTTTAGCGGAACCATTAGGAAGAACAGCGTGATGTTTTGTGTCCTTGCGGGTATTCAACGGTATGGCTATAAGCACTCGGATCATGTGATTACGATATCAGAGGATATGAAGGATACGTTGGTTGCAGATGAAACAGAAGTGGACAAGGTTGAGGTTATCTACAACTGGTCGTATCAGGATGAACCATATGAGAATGTAGATTTGGCACCAGTTGCCCACGTGTTTAAAAAGGATTATTTCAATGTGGTGTATGCCGGGAATATCGGTGTTATGCAGAATGTAGATATCATTATTGAAGCAGCAAAGCTGATGAAAGATGATAATGATGTCTGGTTCCACATCATTGGAAATGGCGTGTATAGGGAAAAGCTGGAATTGAGAGCGAGTGAGTATGGAATAAAGAACATTTCCTTCTGGCCAATGCAGCCTCCTGAACTGGCACCGGTTATTTACAGTGCGGCAGATGTGAATGTCATTCCTCTTATAAAGGATGTTTACAAAACAGCGCTTCCTTCAAAGACAGCCACCTGCCTCGCATGCCAGAAGCCGATTATCTTTGCAATCGGAATGGATAGCAAGTTTGGGCAGAAATGCATGAAAGAGGCAGGATGTTCAGTGGTGGAATCTGACCATCCTGATGAGCTGGTCGAAGCAATTCAGAAGATTCTGAATGGAGAGAAGGACGAAAAGGCAGGCAAGTTTTTTCGAAAATATTGTGGGATCACTGAAAACAGTGGTAAATATGCGGAAATCATTACAAGTTAGATTGCGCACCAACAGATCCATTAGCACGGAGGGGAGCAAGGTGTATAAAACAAATCTTTTGTTAATAGGGACAGTTACTTCTTCATCCCTCAGTAAAACTTTTGTGGACGCAAGTATTAATCCTGGTCCAGCTGAAATAGTTCAGAAGTACCTAATAAAAGGGCTTTGCAGTGTTGGGCTAAAGAGTATTGAGGTTATAAGTGCACCCCGTATCCCAGCATACCCCAAGACTACAGTCAAAAGAGTTCAAGCTGATGAATGGTCTATTGGGCAAGCGAAGATCCATTCTGTAGGATTCAATAATCTTGATGGCTTTGGTTTTATAGACAGAGCAAAGAAAATCAAGAAAGCTGCACTACAATGGGCAAAGCGATATGAAAAAGAAGCAAAGACGGTGCTTATTTATTCAATGCATTCACCTTTTTTAGAGGCTGCACAAGAAATAAAAAGAATACATCCAAAAACTGTTGTCGCTATTGTTATTCCTGATCTTCCCCAGTACATGTCGGTTCAGAAGGGACTCAAAAAGTTCTTGAAAGAATGGGATATGGAAAAGATTAAAAGGTTGATGGCTTGTGTGGATAAATATGTTTTATACACGAAATATATGGCTGATTATTTTCATCTAAGTACAGATAAATGGACTGTGCTCGAAGGATTGATGGATGTTAGTAAAATAGTTCCTAATGATCTGCCAAAGGATAGAGAAAGACCAATCTGCATGTATGCTGGAAGACTGGATGTTAGATATGCAATTGATAAACTAATAGAAGCATTTGGAATGATCCCAGAAGTAGATTTGCAACTATATGGTAGCCCATCTGACGCTGCAAAACTCCGAGGATTAATAGACGATTCTGAGAATGTTTCTTATATGGGTACACTCTCACAAGATGACGTTTTTGAAAGAATGAGAGAAGTGGATTTGCTCATAAATCCTCGTCCAACCGATATAGATCTTTCAAAGTATTCTTGCCCCTCGAAGACTTTTGAGTATATGGCATCAGGGACACCTGTTCTTATGACAAAATTACCAGGGCTTCCAGAAGAGTATTATCCATATCTGTATTTTTTCGAAGAGGAGTCAGTAAATGGATTTAGTAAAGGAATAAAAGAAGTAATCGGGTATTCAAAAGAGCAACGCCATGAGAAAGGTAGAAAAGCACAGGAGTTTCTACAAGCAGAGAAAAATGCTTATTCGCAAGTAAAGCGTATTATAGAGTTTGTTTGCCAATGAAGTATTGTGTATAATCGAAAGGAATTATTGGCTTGATTAAGAAAAGAAAACTAGCCCTCAGAAAGAGCGATTTAAAAAATGCTGAAATTTTGCTTTTGATATTAATATCTGTTGCGCCATATATAAGCGTGACAATCAAACTTGTATTGCAAGTATTGATTGTAATAATTAATATCCAACAGATCAAGAATATTTCAAAATCGTTTTATTTAGCGATTGTGCTGATGCTTATACCCTCGCTCCTTGATGTGTTTAATGCATCTGGATCGAATCAATACAGCGGAAATAACTTGCTTTATCCCCTTACTTTCTTAGTGGGTGCTTTAATTGCATGTAAATATGATGAAGAGCTTTTTTTAGTCAGACTAGAAAAAATACTTTATGTTCTCGGGATCCTATCTTTGGTGGGCATGTCATTCTATTATATAGCACCTGAGATGATAAATAGATTCCCTACATATACATTCTATACTCTTACACATAGAACAATATACTTCTTCAATTATATTTATGCACAAGGCTTTTTGATGGTAAGGAATAGTGGTATAGCATGGGAGCCAGGTGTTTTCCAAATACTTATGAATCTTGGCCTTTCGATATCTGTAGCATGTAAGGAAAGACTTGATTATAAAAGAATCATTGTATACTCACTTGCAGTTATATTAACTCGCTCTACGACGGGACTGTTAATCCTCATGATAAATCTTGTATTGGTTATTAAAAGGAAAAAAGGATTTATCCTATTACTTATTTTGGCGCTAGGAGTCTTCTCAACGGAAATATATGAAACTGTATCTTATCAATTGACAAATAAATGGGTGGGTTCTTTAGCATTTAGCAATAGATATATACCGACGATCAATGCATTTAAAGCTGGGATAACACATCCCTTTGGAATTGGTTCTACAGGATATAATGCAATATATAAACAAGAGATGTTAGGTTCATTTGACTCATATACACAGATATTGATGAGATATGGATATGGTTTATTGTGCTTTGTTATATATACGCTTGCAAAAATTGTTAAGAAACGCTGGTATATCGGGGTTATTTTGGCGGTTTCCATGCTGTCTGAATCTGTGTGGAATTGCGTATTATTCACTACTATATACTTTATATATCTAAAGGATAATAACGGGGTTAGAGGATGAATGATTGATTTCAGTGTCAAAGGAATCTGAATTTCAGAGGAGACCAATATGATAGATAACAGGAGAACTGCAAATACAGCCCGAATTACGTTGTTTATTACCAGCATTGCTGTGTTCTCAAAAATTCTTGGATTTGCAAGAGATTCTATTTTAGCTCATTTCTATGGAAGCTCTTCAATTTCGGATGCTTTTATTACTACACTATCAATGCCGGATATTTTATTCGAGTTGATAGCTAACTCTATAACGATTGGATTTGTTCCGATTGCGACGGGTTTATTAGATGAAGGCAGAGGTGCTAGAGAGGTAAATAGATTTACTAGTAATGTTGTAAACATTTTTGAAGTTTTAGCATGCGTTTTTTCTTTGATATTCATTGTATTTGCGGAGGTAATTATATATGCTCTAGCTCCTGGATTTCAGGAAAAGAATATTGATATAGCCATCTATTTTTTGCGGATTATCTCTCTTGCTATGCTGTTTAAAACAGTTTCAAGTGTTCTAGGTGCATACATGCAAACAAACAGAAATTTCGTTCCTGTTTCGATGTATGGAGTGATAATGGATGTGATGATAATCCTGTTCATTGTTTTGAGTGTGAAGAAAGGATGTACTCTCCTACCTTATGGTGTTTTGCTTGGTGTTTTGGCTCAAATGATTTTTGCAGTTATATGTGCTGTAAAAACAGGGTATAGACATTCTTGGACTTTTAATTTAAGAGATCCACACCTAAAAGCAATGTTGTTAATGTTCTTGCCTGCAATTGCTGCAACTGGAGCAAATCAAATTGTACAGCTAGTAAACAAAGGGATGGCTACCACAGTTATGGAGGGAGGAGTAACTCTCATTAGCAATGCTAATAAGATGGGCTATGCAGCTGAGAATATCATTGTTCTATCGTTAGCGACAGTTATATATCCGATTCTTTCCTCTTACTCTGTAAGAAAGAATATAAAGGGGTTTAAACATGAACTTGTCAAAGGTTTAAACTGTACTTTAATATTAATGATTCCCCTATCGATTGTATTAATAATTTTCTCTAAACCGATTATTAATCTGCTATTTGGACATGGTAAGTATATTGATTCAGTGTCATATACTTCTCAACTCATGAAAGTATACTGTATAGGCATAATTGGTTTATCAGCATATACTTTAATGGTGAGAGCTTTATATGCCCAGAAAATGGTAAAGCAATCGGCTGCATGTGCGATCATATCTCTATTGATTAATATAGTGTTATGCTTTCTGCTTGCAAAAACTGCGAAGATGGGCTTAATGGGAATTGCTTTGGCAACATCTTTGACATATACAATTTCATTCGTAATTACGTTTTTAATGATGTATTTCAAAATAGGAGACATAGGAGGTTCGCATATAGTAAACGTCATTCTCAAGATTGCAATTGCTTGCATTCCAATGGCTGCTTTTTCATATCTGACTTATCAGTTGGTCGAAAAATATAATAGTTTCTTGGCGCTGATATGTTGTGCAGTTGTTGGAGCTGTCACATATTTTTGCGGTATGTATGTTTTGAAAGTTGAAGAGATTTCGATGATACTTCAGCAAATCAAGAAAAAACTTTACACTAACGACGATAGGAGGAATAACCAATGAGCGTATTTAGCAACGCAACCTTAATGATCACTGGCGGCACCGGCTCTTTCGGCTCCACCGTCTTAAAGCATTTTCTGGACTCTGACCTGAAGGAGATTCGCATCTTCTCCCGCGATGAGAAGAAGCAGGATGATATGCGTCACGAGCTTCAGGCGAAGCATCCAGAGCATGCCAAAAAGGTCAAATTCTACATCGGCGACGTCCGCAACCCACAGTCCATCCGCGACGCCATGCCGGGTGTGGACTACATCTTCCACGCTGCTGCATTGAAACAGGTTCCGTCCTGCGAGTTCTTTCCCATGCAGGCGGTGCAGACCAATATCATCGGTACCGACAACGTGCTGCACGCAGCTATTGAAGCTGGTGTTAAGCGTGTAGTCTGCCTGTCTACCGACAAGGCGGCGTATCCCATCAACGCCATGGGTATTTCCAAGGCCATGATGGAGCACGTCATATACGCCAATGCCCGCGTGGCTGCCGAGCGCGGCGGTACCACCATCTGCTGCACCCGCTACGGCAACGTCATGTGCAGCCGCGGCAGCGTCATTCCGCTGTTCATCGACCAGATCAAGGCGGGAAACCACATCACCATCACCGATCCCAACATGACTCGCTTCCTCATGAACCTCGACGAGGCTGTGGATCTGGTCATGTTCGCCTTCCAGCATGCCAACCCCGGCGATCTCTTCATTCAGAAGGCGGATGCCTCCACCATCGGCGATCTGGCGAAGGCGGTGCAGCAGCTCTTCGGCGATACCGGCACGAACATCATCGGCACCCGCCACGGCGAGAAGCTCTACGAAACGCTTATGACTAAGGAAGAGCGTCTGCGCAGCGAGGACATGGGCAATTATTATCGTGTGGCAGCGGACAACCGTGACCTGAACTACGACAAGTTTGTAGTCAAGGGCGAGGTACATACCATGGCGGACGAGTCCTACACCAGCCACAATGCCAACCGTTTGGATGTGGAAGGGACTGTCAAGAAGATCCTGACCACTGACTATGTGCGCGACGCACTGGCGGCGTGGGAGGCGGAGCGCAAGTGAACGTCCTGATTACCGGCGCAAAGGGCATGGTCGGAACTGCCCTCGTCAACAATCTGAAGAACATCCGGGACGGCAAGAACAGAACTCGCCCCGGCATCCACATCGACAATCTGTACTGCTACGACCTGGACAGTACGCCGGAGCAGCTGGACGCCTACTGCACGGACTGCGACTTCGTGTTCAATCTCGCAGGTGTGAACCGTCCGCAGAACAACGAGGAGTTCATGCAGGGCAACTTCGGCTTCGCTTCTACGCTGCTGGACACGCTGAAGAAGCACAAGAACAAATCGCCCATCATGCTGTCCTCCTCTATTCAGGCGACACTAATCGGACGCTATGGACAGTCGGACTACGGCAAATCCAAGCTGGCGGGGGAGGAGCTGTTCTTCCGCTATGGCGAGGAAAACGGCGTGAAGGTGGCGGTCTACCGCTTCCCGAACCTGATGGGTCACAGCCGCCCGAAGTACAATTCTGCCGTGTCCACCTTCTGCTGGGCGGTGGCGAACGACGAGCCCTTCACTGTGAACGACAGGGACACGGAGCTGGAGCTGCTCTACATTGACGATCTCACCGAGGGCATGTTCGACCTGCTGGAGGGCAGGGAGGCACACTGCGAGTACGACGGCGTGGAGCCTGTGGCCAGGGCGGACGGACGCTACTGCTATGTGCCCGTGACCCACAAGGTCACGCTGGGCGAGATTGTCGATCTGCTGCAGGAATTCAAGGCGCAGCCCGTGACGCTGCTCATGCCGAAAATGCCGGAGGGCTCCTTCGCCAAGAAGCTGTTCTCGCTGTATCTGAGCTATCTGCCTGCGGACAAGTTCAAGTATACGCTCAGAATGAACGTGGATGACCGCGGCAGCTTCACGGAGCTGGTGCATACGGTGGACTGTGGGCAGGTGTCCATTAACATCAGCAAGCCCAGCATCACCAAGGGTCAGCACTGGCACAACAGCAAGTGGGAGCAGTTCATCGTGGTGCAGGGGCATGGTCTGATTCAGGAACGCAACATTAGCACCGGCGAGACGGTGGAGTTCGAGGTCAGTGGAGACAAGATCGAGAGCGTGTACATGGTCCCTGGCTGGACGCACAACATCATCAACCTGTCGGAGACGGACGATCTGGTGACGGTGATGACCTGCAATGAAATCTTCGAACCGAACCGCCCAGACACGTTCTTTGAGAAGGTGTGAGCCATGCGACTGGTTATTCTCGGCGCGGGCGGCTATGGCAGGACGGTCGCGGACGTTGCGGCGCAGACGGGTCGGTATGCAGAAATCTGCTTTCTCGATGACCACGGCGACGCGCCGGATGTGATAGGTGCCTGCTGCAATTTTTCGCAGATGATTGATGACGAAACCATCTTTTATCTCGCCTTTGGCAACAACGAGGTCCGAATGGGCTGGCTGCACCGACTGATGGAAGCCGGCTGCAATGTCCCGGCGATCATCCACCCGACTGCGTATGTCAGCCCGACGGCACGGGTGATGCAGGGCACGGTGATTCTGCCCCATGCGATCGTGAACACGGGCTGCGAGATTAAGGCGGGCTGTATCGTCAACTGCGGCGCGATCATCGACCACGGCTGCGTGCTGGAGGAAGGCGTGCACGTCTGCCTCGGCGCGATCGTCAAGGCGGAGAACCGCATTCCGCGCTGCATGAAAATCGAGGCGGGCGAGGTCGTACAGAACCGAACCTACCCTTTGTGATGGAGGAGAACTATGGCTTCGTTCAAGAATAACGGCAAGCTGAAGCTGCTGATCATCGTGGGCACGCGCCCGGAGATCATCCGGCTGGCGGCGGTGATCACCAAGTGCCGCAAATACTTTGATACAATTCTGGCGCACACGGGCCAGAACTACGACTACAACCTGAACGGTGTCTTCTTCCACGATCTGGAGCTGGCTGACCCGGAGGTCTATATGGATGCGGTTGGCGAGACGCTGGGGCAGACCATGGGCAACATCATTGCCAAATCCTACGATTTGATGGTTGAGCTGAAGCCCGACGCGGCGCTGGTGCTGGGCGACACGAACAGTTGCCTGAGCGCCATCGGCGCGAAGCGTCTGCACATCCCGATCTTCCACATGGAAGCCGGCAACCGCTGCAAGGACGAGTGCCTGCCGGAGGAGACGAACCGCCGCATCGTGGACATCATCTCCGATGTGAACATGGCCTATTCCGAGCATGCGCGCCGGTATCTCGCGGACTGCGGACTGCCGAAGGAGCGCACCTATGTGACGGGCAGCCCGATGGCGGAGGTGCTGCATCAGAATCTTAAGAAGATTGAGGCGTCCAACATTCACGCCCGCCTAGGGCTGGAAAAGGGGAAGTATATCCTGCTGTCTGCGCATCGCGAGGAGAACATCGACACGGAGAAGAACTTTACCAGCCTGTTCACGGCAATCAATAAAATAGCGGAGAAGTACGATATGCCGATCCTGTACTCCTGCCACCCGCGTAGCCGCAAGCGTCTGGAACAGAGCGGCTTCCAACTCGACGAGCGTGTGATCCGGCACGAGCCGCTGGGCTTCCACGACTACAACTGCCTGCAGATGAACGCCTTTGCGGTGGTGTCCGACTCCGGCACACTGCCGGAGGAGAGCAGCTTCTTCACCAGCGTTGGTCATCCGTTCCCGGCGGTGTGCATCCGCACCAGCACTGAGCGCCCGGAGGCCCTGGATAAGGGTGATTTCATTCTTGCCGGCATTGATGGTGACCACCTGCTGCAGGCTGTGGATGTGGCAGTCGAGATGAACAAGAACCGTGATCTGGGCATTCCTGTGCCGGATTATGTGGATGAGAACGTGAGCGATAAGGTTGTGAAGATTATCCAGAGTTACACGGGTGTGGTCAATAAGATGGTGTGGAGGAAGTATTGATGTATCCACACAGCAGTCATGCTAACAGCATGGCTATGCTGCTCAAATATGCTACCTCTCCGTGGTGAGCAGCAGGCAACATGCGCTTGATATTCCGTTTATAACATAAGGGAGGCCGTACTTTGAAAAATAGAAAAAAGCCGATTGGTATTATCATTGTCATTTCAATAGTTTTACTTTTAACGATAGTGACTCTGTTGGGGTGGGCGTATTACAATTCAAAGCTTGATTTAATTCAATATGATGATGGCAGTAAAGAAATAGACACCAGCACAAGTTATGCCATAG
>ENA-ORUW01002010-ORUW01002010.1-human-gut-metagenome-genome-assembly--contig:-NODE-2010-length-12511-cov-4.454721_pt1 | contig 12511 bp, 13 predicted proteins | sample MGYA00242088_ERZ509227 | MGnify/ENA primary metagenome ERZ509227 (study PRJEB26280, sample SAMEA2338816) | human gut metagenome | biome: human gut; feature: human-associated habitat; material: faeces... | reverse complement strand
CATCGGGACGCACCGCACTCCGCGCAGGGGCGCCGGGCCTCTGCGGAGTTGTATTTTCCTGTTCGCGCCCGTCTGGTTCGCGTGGCATCAGTTCCATAAATCGTATACTCTCTTTTGCGTTTCGTTATTCCTGTTTCGCCGTTATTTCCTGCGCGGCCTGGGCGTTGCCGGCTTCTTCTTCGGAGTAATTCACCTTGTAAAGGAAAAGCCCCTGCGCCGGAGCGGTATCCCCCGCCAGCGAACGTTTTTTTTCTTCCAGAATATCCCGCACGCGCTCCGGCGGCATGCGCCCCGCGCCCGCTTCCACCAGCGTGCCCACAAAAATGCGCACCATATTGTACAGGTAGCCGTCCGCGCACACATGGAACGTGATATCGTCCCCCTCACGCCGCACATGGGCGAAATACACCGTGCGCACCGTATCGGCGATATCGCTGCCGGAGGACATGAACGACACAAAATCGTGTTTTCCCACAAGGTACTGCGCCGCGCGTTCCATCCTGCCGGCATCCAAAGGCCCTGGGAAACGCCAGCACAACCCGTTCTGAAACGGGTCCGCCACGGCGCTGTTATGAATGCGGTAGATATATTCTTTGCTTTTCGCACTGTAACGGGCGTGGAAATCCTCCGGCACCCGGTGCGCCTCCGTCACTCGTACATCGTCCGGCAAAAAGCGGTTGACGGCAAGCGGAAGCTTGCGCGGCGGAATCGGCTTGGGCTGCGTGTAACTGACACAGTACCTAAGCGCGTGCACACCGGAATCCGTGCGCGAACACCCTTTCACCGGCGGCCGCACGCCGTACAGGCTTTCCAGCGCGTTCTGCAGCACCTCGCACACCGAAAGCGCATTTTTCTGCACCTGGAACCCGTGGTAGCGCGTGCCGGCAAAGCGCAGCGTAATGCAGACGTGCATAAAATTCCTCCCGGACGATTTTAACACAAACCCCTTTTACCCAATGCGTGCAAAAAACAGGTTGCTCATACCAATGGCGACAAACACCAGCACCGCCACAACAGCAATGAGGATGTCGGAACGGTGCATGTGCAGCTGCTTCAGGCGGGTACGCCCCTCGCCGCCATGATAGCAGCGGCACTCCATGGCCATGGCCAGCTCGTCTGCCCGGCGGAACGCCGAAATAAACAGAGGAATCAACACTGGAATCAACGCCTTTACACGCTGGCGCAGATTGCCGGAATCCAGCTGCGCGCCGCGCGCCTTCTGGGCGTTCATAATCTTGTCCGTCTCTTCGATCAGCGTGGGAATGAACCGCAGAGCAATGGTCATCATCATGGCAAGCTCATGCACCGGCAAGTGCAGCTTTGCCAGCGGATGCAGAAGCTGCTCGATGGCGTCGGTCAGCACAATAGGGCTGGTTGTGTATGTCAGCAGGCTCGTTCCCGCGATCAGACAGATGATGCGCACAGCCATAATGACGGCGTAATAGATACCCTCTTTGTATATTTTCAATATCCACCAGGACACCAGCGGCTCGGATGTTCCCGTCATAAAAAACAGATTCAGCACGGCCGTAAACAGAATGATGGGCAGGATCGGCTTGATGCTTTTTCCCACGATTTTGAGCGGTATCTTCGCCACAAGGTACAAAACAGTGAGGAACACGATGGAAATAACGAGTCCCGCCGGATTCGAACCAACAAACAGCATCACGATATAGGCGATGGTGAGCAGCAGCTTCACGCGGGGGTCCATTGTATGCAGGATGGAATTGCCCGGGAAATGCTGGCCAATGGTGATGTCACGCAGCATTTACATACCCTCCTTTGCTGCCGCACGGGCGGCAAGGATGGTCTTAACAGCGTATTTTACCGTATATACGTCGGTGTCGATGTCCAGCCCCATCTCACGCAGGCGCAAAAATATCTTCGTCACCTCGGGCACCGAAAGGCCCAGCTCCAGCAGCTCCGGCGCGCGGGCAAACACCTTATCTGTGGCGTCGTACATCGCAATGCGTCCCGCGTTCATCACCAGCACGCGGTCTGCATATTTGGCGATATCCTCCATAGAGTGGCTGACAAGGACGATGGTGGACCCGGTCTGCTTATGGTATTCCCGTATCTGTCCGAGGATCATATCCCGGCCCTCCGGGTCCAGCCCGGCGGCGGGTTCGTCCAACACCAGAAGCCGCGGTTCCATGGCAAGCACACCTGCAATGGCCACACGGCGCTTCTGCCCGCCGGAAAGCTCAAAGGGGCTGCGCTGCAAAAAGCAGCTGTCAATGCCGCAGAACGCGGCCGCACGCTGCACGCGCCGGTCGATCTCCTCCGCAGAAAGCCCCATATTCGCGGGGCCGAAAGCGATGTCCTTATATACCGTTTCTTCAAAAAGCTGATACTCCGGGTACTGGAACACCAGACCTGCCATAAAACGAAAACGGCGGATATCTTTGGGGTCCGCCCACATATCCTCACCGGCAATGTACACCTTGCCGGAGGTAGGCTTGTTGATACCGTTGAAGTGCGTGATGAGCGTGGATTTGCCGCAGCCGGTGGAACCGATGACACCCACGAACTCGCCTTCTTCGATTTCGAAGCTGACGTGATCCAGAGCCACAGTCTCGTCCGGCATGCCCTGGTTATAGATATAGGTGAGGTCTTCCACCTTCACGATTGCGGACATGCGGACACCTCCTCTGCTTTTTCCTGTGCGGCTCCGGGCGCTTTTTTTCCTGTAAGCAGTTCATACAGCGCCGCGGCGCACTCTTCCACATCAATGATGTCATCCGCCATCGGGCAGCCCGCAGCCGTGAGGGCATGGCACAACTCGGCGGCCTGCGGTACATCCAGGTGCAGCGCACGCAGCTCCTCCACATTACGGAACACCTCTTTCGGCGTGCCCTCCATAACCACTCTGCCCGCGCTCATTACCACCACACGGTCGGCTGTGGCGGCCTCTTCCATATAATGCGTAATCTGGACGACGGTGATGCCGTAGTCGTCGTTGAGTCTGTGTACCGTACGCATGACCTTTTCGCGGCCGATGGGGTCCAGCATCGCGGTGGCTTCATCCAGCACAAGGCAATCCGGCCGCATTGCGATCACGCCCGCGATGGCCACGCGCTGCTTCTGCCCGCCGGACAGCTTGTGCGGGCCCTTTTCCCTGTATTTATAGATCCCGGCCATCTGCATGGCCTCGTCCACACGCGCCCGCATTTCCGCAGGGGGGACACCCAGATTTTCCAACGCAAAAGCGACGTCCTCCTCCACTACGGTGGCGACGATCTGGTTATCCGGGTTCTGGAACACCATGCCCACCTTCTGGCGGATGTCGAACAGCTTGTCCTCGTCCGCAGTGGACATATCCTCCACGTATACTGTGCCCGCCTGCGGCAGCAGGATGGCGTTAAAATGCTTGGCCAGCGTGGATTTGCCGCACCCGTTCGCCCCCAACACGGCCACATATTCGCCGCGCTTTACGCGCAGCGAAAGGCCGTCCACAGCGCGGTGCTGATCGTCCGTATAGCTGAATGTGATATTGTCTGCTCTGAGCATTTCTTCCATGCTTTCCCGTCCGTTTCTGATCCTTTGTCCCGCGGCCCTTTGCCGCGCGGCCCCTCTTCTCAAACAACAGCTTTCCCCTGTTTTTCGATACATGTTTTATGCCCGCGGCATTACAGCCCTGCGTTTCGTGCCAGCCACCACGCCGTGGCCCCACAGGGCACCACGCCGCCCGTAGCCGTTACCGGCAGGCCGATCTCGTCGCAGGCTGTGTGCCCTCCCCACCTGGGACATACCCGCGCCCGGAGCATATACTCCATCACACTGGGCGAAAGGCCCGTAGTATAACTGTTTACCGCGACGAACAGCGGCTCGTCGCTCAAAACGCCCGCGCACAGGTCAATGAAATCGTAGATGCTGTCCTCCAGCTTCCACACCTCGCCGCCCGGGCCGCGGCCGTAACTGGGCGGGTCCATAATGATGCCGTCGTACCGCACCCCGCGGCGGATCTCCCGCGCAACAAATTTCGCGCAGTCATCCACGATCCAGCGTACCGGCTTGTCCGCAAGGCCGCTGGCTGCGGCATTCTCCCGCCCCCAGGCCACCATCCCCTTGCTGGCGTCCACATGGCATACACTGGCGCCTGCCGCCGCGCACGCAAGCGTGGCGCCGCCTGTATAGCCGAACAGGTTCAGGACCCGGATGGGCCGCTCCGCCGCCGCGATGAGCCGCGCATAGGCGTCCCAGTTCACAGCCTGCTCCGGAAATACACCCGTATGCTTGAAGCCTGTAGGAGACACCACCATGCAGATATCTCCATAGGTGATCTGCCATTTTTCCGGCATCCTGCGCCGGTATTCCCACTGTCCGCCGCCCGAAGCGGAACGGTGATACACCGCATTCGCGCTTTTCCACAGCGGGCTGCTTTCTCCGGTTTTCCAGATGACCTGAGGGTCAGGCCGCACCAGGATGGTTTTGCCCCAGCGCTCCAGACGATTGCCGTCCGTTGCGTCGATGAGCTCATAATCTTTCCAGTTGTCCGCTGCCCGCATAAAAACCTCCGGTCCAATTCTGCGGCAAGGCCCGGCGCTGCATGCGCCGGGCACGCCCGCCGTTCGTTTTACTGTTAATGAATGCGCTCGTTGATCTTCACTGCAATGCGTTCGGCGCTGGCGGCGATGGCCGCCTCGTCTCTTCCCTCCACCATGATGCGGATGAGCGGCTCTGTTCCCGAAACCCGAACCAACACGCGTCCCAGGCCCATCAGGCTCTGCTGCTGGCTCTCAATGAAGCCCGCAATGTATTCATCCTCTTTATAGCGCGCCTTTTCCTCCGGTGTGGCCTTGATATTGACCATCACCTGCGGAAAACGGGCATATACGTCGTTCAACTCGCTCATCCTGCATTTTTTCTCAGCCATCGTACGCAGCAGCATGCCCGCCGTCAGTTCGCCGTCTCCGGTGGTGGAATGCGCCAGCAGGATGATGTGTCCGCTTTGCTCACCGCCGATGACATAGCCTTTGTCGCGCATCTCCTCCAGCACATAGCGGTCGCCCACGGCGGTGACAGCTGTTTTCATGCCGTTCTGCTTCATATACTCGATAAAGCCCAGGTTGCTCATTACGGTAACGACCGCCGTATCCTCGGGCAGCTTACCGGCGTCCTTCAGGTCTTTCGCAAGAATGGCGATGATCTTGTCGCCGTCGATCTCACGCCCCTTTTCGTCTACAGCCAGGCAGCGGTCTGCGTCGCCGTCAAAGGCCACGCCGCAGTCCAGCCCGTTGTCCACCACGTATTTTGCCAGCTTATCAAGGTGGGTGGAGCCGCAGCCCTCGTTGATATTGCCGCCGTCCGGATCCGTGCCGATGAAGCGGCACGCCGCGCCCAGACGCGGAAACAGCAGCCCGGCTGCTTCACTGGCCGCTCCGTTGGCACAGTCGATGGCGACATTCAGCCCCGTCAGGTCTGCGCCGATCGCCTTTGCCAGATAATCGACATAATCCGACAAAGCCGTATCCACGCGCCGGACGGTCCCGATGGCTGTACCGGTGCACAGCGTCAGCTCTGCGCCGTTGTTGAACACATGGTGCTCGATCTCCTCTTCCACTTCGTCCGGCAGCTTATAGCCTTCGCCGCCGAACAGCTTGATCCCGTTGAACTCCACCGGATTGTGCGAGGCTGAGATAACAACACCCGCATCCGCGCCGTATTTGCGCACCAGATGCGCCACAGCAGGCGTGGGGATGACGCCCAGCAGCTCCACGTCCGCGCCGACGCTGCAAAGGCCGGCGGCCAGTGCGCTTTCCAGCATATCTCCGGAAATACGGGTGTCCTTGCCGATGATAAAGCGGGGACGGTGCTGCGTCTTGCCCGCCAGCACAGCCGCCGCCGCGCGGCCGATCTGCATCGCGAGCTCCGGAGTCAGGTCTTTTCCGGCAACGCCGCGCGCGCCGTCGGTTCCGAACAACTTTCCCATTGTGTCATCCTCCTCGTAAATGTTCCTTCTTAGGATAGCGAAAAAATGTGAACAAATCTAGTGTACTTTTCCCGGCATTGTGCCCAAATCCATTTTCCGCGCAACACCTGTTTTACAGGTCGTCCAGCGTCTGCTGGCCGCTGGCCTCAGCGGTGCCGGGCGCTTTCATGCCCAGATGCTCATAAGCATACCGCGTCACACATCTGCCGCGGGGAGTTCGCGTCAGATAGCCGAGCTGCATCAGGTACGGTTCGCATACGTCCTCCAGCGTCACGGCTTCCTCTCCCAGCGCGGCGGCAATGGTCTCCAAGCCAACCGGGCCGCCGCCATACATTTCAATGATGGCCCGCAGCAGGCCCCGGTCCATCTCGTCCAGGCCGGTGCCGTCGATGCCCATACGCTGCAGCGCCTCCCGGGCGATGGATTCGTCGATCACGCCGTCGCCCAGCACAGCGGCAAAATCCCGCGCGCGCTTGAGCAGACGGTTCGCCACGCGCGGCGTGCCGCGGCTGCACTTCGCCATTTCCAGAGCGCCGCCCTCCTCGCAGGGAACATTCAAAATAGAAGCGGAACGGCGGATGATCTTCGCCAGTTCCTGCGGAGAGTAAAGCTCCAGCTTGAGCAGCACGCCGAAGCGGTCGCGCAGCGGGCTGGTAATCTGGCCCGCACGGGTCGTCGCTCCCACCAGCGTAAAGCGCGGCAGGTTGATGCGGATGGATTGTGCGGACGGCCCCTTGCCGATCATAATGTCCAGCGCATAATCCTCCAGCGCAGGATACAGCACCTCCTCCACCTGCCGGGACAGGCGGTGGATCTCGTCGATGAACAGCACATCGCCCTCCTGCAGATTCGTCAAAAGAGCGGCAAGGTCGCCGGGTTTTTCAATGGCCGGGCCGCTTGTGATGCGGATCTGCACGCCCATCTCGTGGGCCACGATACACGCAAGGGTCGTTTTGCCGAGGCCCGGTGGGCCGTACAAAAGCAGATGATCCAGCGGTTCGCCGCGCATTTTGGCCGCCTGCAGGTATATCTTCAGGTTTTCCTTTGCTTTGTCCTGGCCGATGTACTCCTCCAACGTTTTCGGGCGCAGGGACGCCTCGCTGTCAAAGTCCTCCGGCTCCGGCTCCGGGCTCACAAGGCGCGGGCCGTTGTCGATCTCTACGGTTTCCAGAGCCATGGATTACCTTCCTTTCCCGATGCCCTGCAAAGCAAGGCGGATAAGTTCCTGTACAGGCAAAGACGGGTCCAGCCTGGCAATGGCCTGCGCAGCCTCGCTGCCCGTATAGCCCAGGCCTGTGAGGGCGGCAATGGCCTGCGCCACGCCGCCCGTGGCTGCAGGCGCTGCCGTACCGGAAGCATCGGCCAGGCCAAGCCCCGTGGCCAGCCCCTTACCTACCTTGTCTTTCAGCTCCAGTACGATGCGCTGGCCCAGCTTGGGCCCCACGCCGCTGGCCGCAGTAAACGCCTTGTGGTCTCCCGCGGAAACAGCCAAAACAACTCTGTCCGGGCTGAGTACGCTGAGGATGGCAAGCCCCACCTTCGGCCCCACGCCGGAAACGCCCGTCAAAAGGCGGAACATCGTCTGGCTCTCTTTGTCGGCAAAGCCAAACAGCGACACATCATTCTCGGTGACATTCATACAGGTATACAGTGTACAGGTATCGCCAACAGCGGGCAGCGCGCCCGCCGTAGTGGACGGGATGGCCGCCAGATACCCCACGCCGCCGCAGCTTACCACGGCGTAATCAGGCGCTTTTTCCAGCAGCTTCCCTGTCAGGCAGTAGATCATAATTTCCTCCGGTCTTTTCCACGCGCTCCAAAGCGCATCTTTTATTTGTATGCTTGTATCCAGCTCAAATCAAAAATATCCCATTTGCTGGCGCTTTGTCAGCGCCACGCCATACTGTTTGGAACGGTAGCTGTACGCATGGCAGATGGCCATAGCCAGCGCGTCGGCCGTGTCGTCCGGTTTGGGCACGGCGGGCAGCTTCAAAAGCGTCCTGGTCATTTCCTGCACCTGCTTTTTTGTGGCCTTTCCGTAGCCTGAAACGCTTTGCTTTACCTGCAGCGGCGTATATTCGAACACCGGCACGCCTGCCTGCCGGGCACACAGCAGCAGCACGCCTCTCGCTTCGGCCACGGCGATGACCGTTTTCTGGTTGGTGGTATAAAATAGCGTTTCAATGGCCATTGCGTCAGGCTTGACGGCCGCCAGCAGCTGCGTCATATCATCATAAATTTCAGATAATCGGTCCTCAAAGGTCGTATGCGCCTTTGTGGTGATGGCCCCATACTGAAGCGTGGTAAAAGTGTTTCGGGTATAATCCAGCGCGCCGAAGCCGACGATGGCATATCCCGGGTCGATGCCCAATATCCGCATGGCGCGCCCTCCCATTTCTTGTGCCGCGCCCAACCCGCCGAACGCGGCAAAAACCGCATCCATGCACATTGCCGCGCAAGCAGCAGACTTGGAGTTATTATACCATAAACCCCACACGGATACAACAAAACCCGTACACACCGCACATAGAAAATGAATGCGCTTTGTGCAAAACAACCGTGCCGTCATTTTGTATCCTTGTGCCAAACCGCTTCGGGACGCCCGGCGGAAAGCCGATAAAGCAACCGCCTTCCGGCCGCAGCTGAGGTCAAAGACATTTCCTTGTGCGGAAACACCTTTATGAAACGCTGTTCTGTTTTCTGCAAAAAGCAAACCCGACGCCGCAATGGCGTCGGGTTTGCTTTGCATTCGATATGGTGGACAGTAAGGGACTCGAACCCCTGACCCCCTGCACGTCAAGCAGGTGCTCTACCAGCTGAGCTAACTGTCCGTAATTTCTGCGGCTTTGTTATTATAGCAAATCGTTTCCTGGAATGCAACCTCTTTTTTCAATTTTTACAAAAAATATTTGCCTGCAGCCGCATGAAACCGCCAAATTTCTTGACATCCCCTTGTACATATTATAAAATATTATGTCTGACAAAATCAATACACATATAAAAAAGAGGAACGGAACGTTTATGGAACAGAAAAACATTCGCAACATCGCGATCATTGCCCACGTCGACCACGGCAAGACGACGCTCGTGGACCAGATGCTCAAGCAGAGCGGAGCGTTCCGCGAAAACCAGCAGGTTGCCGAGCGCGTAATGGACTCCGGCGACATCGAGCGCGAGCGCGGCATCACCATCCTTGCCAAAAACGCCTGTACCTATTATGACGGCGTGAAAATCAATATCGTGGACACCCCGGGCCACGCCGATTTCGGCGGCGAAGTGGAACGCGTTTTGAAGATGGTCAACGGCGTGCTCCTTTTGGTGGACGCCGCCGAGGGCTGCATGCCCCAGACACGCTTTGTGCTGCAGAAAGCCCTGCAGCAAAATCTTTCCCTTGTCATCGCCGTGAACAAGATCGACCGTCCCGATGCGCGCATCAAGGAAGTCATCGACGAGATCCTTCTGCTCCTGATGGACCTTGGCGCCACGGACGAGCAGCTGGACAGCCCGATGGTATTCTGCTCCGGCCGTGCGGGCACGGCAAGCTACAGCCCCGATGTTGAGGGCCAGAATCTGGAGCCGCTGTTTAAGACGATCCTCGATTATGTCAAGCCGCCCGAGGGCAACTCCTCCGCGCCTCTTGCGATGCTGTGCTCCTCGGTCGACTACAACGATTTTGTAGGCCGTATCGGCATCGGGCGTGTGGAGAACGGCTCCATCCGTGTGGGCCAGGAGGTGTCCGTATGCGACTGGCATGACAAAGATCTCTCCAAAAAAGGGCGCATCACCGCGCTGTACAGCTTTGAGGCCAATGGCCGCACTCCCATTGAATCCGCCGACGCAGGCGATATCGTCGCGTTCAGCGGCCTGACGGACATCAACATCGGCAATACCCTGTGCGACACGCAGATGGTCGAACCCCTGCCCTTCGTCAAGATCAACGACCCGACGGTCGAAATGACCTTTGCCGTCAACGACAGCCCCTTTGCGGGTAAAGAGGGCAAATTTGTCACCAGCCGCCAGATTCGTGACCGCCTGCATAAGGAACTGCTCAAGGATGTGGCGCTGCAGGTGGAGGATTCTCCCACCAGCGAGTCTTTCCGCGTGATGGGTCGCGGCGAGATGCATCTTTCCATCCTGATCGAGACGATGCGGCGCGAGGGCTACGAGCTGCAGGTGTCCCCGCCCAAAGTGCTGCTGCACGAGGTGGACGGCAAAACGATGGAACCCATGGAGCATGTCGTTATCGACGTCCCCACTGAATACCAGGGCAGTGTGATGCAAAAGCTGGGCAGCCGTAAGGGCGAGCTTGTCCAGATGGCGCCTCTGGGCTCCACGCGCATGCGCGTGGAATTCCGCATCCCCTCCCGCGGCCTGTTCGGATACCGCAGTGAGTTTCTCACCGACACACACGGCGAAGGCATCCTGAACACCATTTTCGATGGATATGACGAATGGCGCGGAGACCTTCCTGCCCGCAGCACCGGCAGCCTGATCAGCTATGAAACCGGCGTGGCCGTGGCCTACGGTCTGTTCAATGCGCAGCAGCGCGGTACGCTGATCGTGGACCCGGGCGACAAGGTCTACGAGGGCATGGTCGTTGGGTACAGCCCTGCCGGCGAGGACATCACCGTCAATGTATGTAAAACCAAGCATCTCTCTAATACCCGCGCCTCCGGCAGCGACGACGCGCTGCGCCTGGTGCCTGTGTCCAAATTCAGTTTGGAAGAAAGTCTGGAATTTCTGAAGCCGGACGAACTTCTTGAGGTCACACCAAGCAGCATCCGTATCCGCAAACGTATTTTGAACCACGACCTGCGCATGAAAGCCACCAAGGGCGGCAAAAATATCGGCTGAGCAAAAAACGCATAGATTCTGACCAAAACAGCGCCGGAACAGTTCCGGCGCTGTTTTTTTGGAGCACAGTACGCGCCTATTTGCTCAGGGTTCCCGCCTATTGGAGCGCGGAGAGCGAACGCCTCCATTGCTGATCCGCCAGGCCTGCGTCTTTCAGTTCGATGCGCTCGTCGATAAAATCCCACCGGTCCTGCGGGGAAACGAACTGAAGAAGCAGCCAGCGGGTAACGCACCAGCGCGGCAGATCCGTATCGCACCTGTAATACGGCCCGGTCTGCTCGGGATGACGCACCGCCCATTCTGTGGACGGGTTGTCCGTTTCTTTTTTGTCCAAAGCCACGGTATTGGCATTGACATCCACCTCGAACACCACCAGCTTCTGCGTGCCGTTGTGCAGGCGTTCGTTCAGATAGGCCCGGGCGGCAAATTCCGCCGCCTCGATGGGACGTGCAGCCAGCGACACAAAGCCCGGCTCCGTATTGCGGTAAACCGCCCGGTTTCCGTTGGTCCGATAGATCCATCCCTCCGCAACAATCGATTTCGCCCGGGAATATGTCGTTCCATGGTACAATATCACGCTGTTTCCATCTCCGTTCTTTCACGCAGCCTTTCATTGCCCGGCCGAAACGCCCAAGCGCTTTGCAGCAAAAGCTGCTTCGAGCCGCTTTCGCGGCTGGCGGGCGGCCTGAATTCTTTTCCGGCTGTTTTGTCTATCCAAAGATACCCCACTCTCCCATTTCATTTCAATCGTTTCTGCGTGAAAATGCTCTGAAGCGGCGTGAAATCGCTGTCGAAACCGGAAGAAAAAACGGCCGTGAGCAACGCTCCCGGCCGTTCTCTTATTTTATTCTTTTTCATTTCGGCCGGCATGTATCCCAGCCAGCATCGTAAGGGCCACAACGGGCACGCTCGCCACAGCAGCAGCCGCACCGCGGCGCAAAGCCGGGCTATACAGCCACATGCTCAGCAGAGCGGCACCCAGAACCACCGCACACACCACGGCCGTACGCAGCCGCAGCTTTCGCCGCAGTTCCAGTGTGTCCTCTTCATCCGGCATGACGCAAGGGGCCTTGCACCAAAGCGCCAGGCATCCCGCCGCCCACGCTGCAAACAGCAGTGCAGCGCTCTTTGCGGCAACGGCCGCAAGCAACAGCCCCGCGCCCCATACGGCAATACTGGACAGCGCACAGGAAAAAGGCGTTTTCGCATGCCATCCGCCTACTGTTTTCCGCAGCACCGTATAGACGGCAAGAAACACTGCGGACAATGGCAGTACGCCGAAAGCCCAAGAGACCGCCAGCACCACACCGTAGCTCAAAAGATTGGAAAGTATGGTCTGGATGCCGTATACCTGTACCTCCAACTCATCTTCGGTGATCACGCCCTTCTCCAGCAGGACCCCCGCAAACCAGTCAGCAAATCTGTCAATCATACCAGCGCCTCTTTCGCGCTCTCCCATACAAACACCTGCTCCACCGGAGCGGCCGCGTCTATGGGCAGCAGCAAATCGACCACGAACCGCCCGGGCTGTGCCAAACGCAGGGAGTATACACCATCGTACTTCTGCACGGTTTTCTTAATCTGCCCCACGCCAAGGCCGTGGCCCGGCAGGTGTTTGGTGCTTTCATGGCTGTTGCTTTTCAAAAAGAATGAGAAAAGTTTTCAGAAAAAATGAGAAAAGCATGTTGCAAAATTGCAACAAAAAGGCAAAAAGAAAAGGGCGTT
>ENA-ORUW01001993-ORUW01001993.1-human-gut-metagenome-genome-assembly--contig:-NODE-1993-length-12605-cov-14.133386_pt1 | contig 12605 bp, 9 predicted proteins | sample MGYA00242088_ERZ509227 | MGnify/ENA primary metagenome ERZ509227 (study PRJEB26280, sample SAMEA2338816) | human gut metagenome | biome: human gut; feature: human-associated habitat; material: faeces... | reverse complement strand
GATTGTAGCGGTTTACATATAATTCTATAGTGAAAGGTCCGGTATGTACCTCCTTCAAATAGTTAATACCTTGTTCGATGATAAAACGCCCGATTCCCGTGCCATGCATTTCCGGTAGGGAATAGATCTTTTGAAAATTGTACGTGTTTTCACCTGTTTTCTCTATGGATAAATAGCCTGCCGGCATATCGTCCGCCAATATAATAAAATATTGATGATGTAACTCTTCCATTTGTTTAAGAATGTTATCCGGAGCGTACATCATATCGAACATATAATCCAATTGCTCTTTAGAAAGTATCTTTCCATACGTGTTCTCCCAAATGCGTGAGGCAAGGTCATGAATAAGAGAACGGTCATCAATAGTCGCTTTTCTAATCGTAAACATGTTAATTTTGTATTTTGACTCACAAAGATACAAATAGACGAACAAAAATACAATATAGACGAATGTAAATAGAATTTTACTTGACTAGTGTTATTTTTTAGCTTGATTTCACACTTATTTTGATGTTAATCCGCGAAAAATAATAACTTTGTGGGCGTTTACTATTGAAAAATACAATTCAAATACATAATAGGAAATGGATACAAAGATTCAGGAACTAACAGACAAGATCTACAAGGAAGGTGTAGAGAAGGGGAACGAAGAAGCGGGCGTCCTTATATCTATGCAGCTCCGATTTTGGGCTTTTCTACCGGAGGTTATATCAGCCTGAATTCAGATTCAAGGAATGGATATTATGAAGGCTATTCCATGGACCTGACCGATGCCAACATGGCCTCCACTTATTTTGCCGCCTCTATAGGAGCCGGCCTGAAATATGGAATCAATATCAACGGTTCAAAATGCTATCTGGGACTGGAAGCAAACTATGAATTTGGATTGAGCAACACCTACAGCAAGAAAGAGCGCGACGGTGAAGCCATCATCGAATCCGGACTTCTTACTTCAGTCTATCAGATAGACGGCAGCCGTAAGTTTAACGGGCTTGAACTGCGTGCTTCGTTTGCCGTGCCTTTCAGTATTTTCAAGAAAAAGGCTCCCAAGCCTGCTCCTGTTCCCGAACCCGCTCCGGTGGTAGAACCCGCACCGGCACCTGCTCCGGTGGTAGTAGAAGAGAAGCCTTGCTATTCATTGGATGAAATTCTGGCACTTATTACCAAGGGAGAACGTGTGGAAGGCAAGACCATCTGTGCGGTCGATATGATTAACTTCGATTTTGGAAAGAGCAGCATTAAGCCGGAATCACATGCATACCTCGACAAGATTGTCGCATTGATTACCCGCACCAACATCAAGATGGAAATCAAGGGACACACAGACAATGTAGGAAACGAAGATTTCAACATGAAGCTTTCAAAAGACCGTGCCAAAGCAGTATATGACTACCTGGTGAGTCATGGCGTAAAGAAGACCAGTCTTTCATACAGTTATTATGGCATGACACGCCCGCTTGATACGAATGAAACGGAAGAAGGCAGAAAGATGAACCGTCGTGTAGAATTTGAAATCAAATAAGGAGGAACAGAGTTATGAAAAAAATGTATACATTTAAATCCTGGTGGATTGTAGGTATTTTACTATGTGTAATGGGAGCCTTTTCTTCTTGTTTGAAGAGCGGAGACGAAACCATTGCTCTGGAAAGTGGAGAGGCGGATGTCCTGATATTGGGAGGATGGAAAGTAGACCGTGCGTCAATCTATGATGCGGTTGACCATACGTATATTTCCGATCTTCCTGAGCAGATGCTGTTGGGAACCCTTTTTGAACTGAAGGAGAACGGCACAGGCGTAATGATACAAGACCAGTCAGAGCGTACCATCTCATGGAACCTTTCTTCCGACGGAATCCCATTCGTTCTTTTTCTGGGCAACAATACCTATGACCTGATTTCATTAGGTGAAAAGGTGATGGTGCTGGAAACCCCCTATACCGTGGATGGTGAAAGCGTGATTTTACGTTATGTCCTGATCAAGCATACGGCAGCCGATACCGAAGGAACGGAACAGGAAAATGCGACACAGATTATATCTTCCAGCGAGAGTGCCATCTTGAACAAAGGAGGCTTCAAGCTGTCTGTTCCTAAAGGTGCTATTCCTGAAAACGATAAGGGTGGAGATGGAAAAGTGGCTTTCTCTGCACAGGAATTCGACCAGTTGCCGGCTCCGTTGCCCGATGGCTTGAGTGCAATAGAAGGTACGGGCATGAAATTTGAGCCGATGAACTTTACTTTCCGTACGCCTTTGACTTTGGAGGTACCTTTGAAAGGATACAATGCCGATGAAGTGGGCTTATATCGTTACAATGAAGCTACCGGTTTATGGGAGTTGCTTCCTTGCTCTTCTGTGGACGATGAGCTGGCTTCTGTTTCTGTCATCGATTTGGGCTATTTTATTTTAGCGAAAAAAGAATCATCTGTTCACACTGGAGGACTTTTCATCGACAAGAAATTCTTTGACGCAGGATATTACTATTATGTCACTTTGATTCCGCTGGATGGAAGTATGGATGGAATCAGACGTATCGGTTTTGCTGCCGACGGCAGTGACTTGTACATGTCGAATATTCCTTTTGGCGAATATAAAGTAGAACTGGCAAGAGAACAGAAAAACAACTGGCAGGATGCCTCTTCAGCTACCCAATATATAAGCAATGATATCATAATAGCTATCAATACTCCTCTTCGTGGAGGTAATGGAGGATTCGGCTCCTATACCGGATGGACTGAGCTGACCACAGAGGATATTGCCGGCCATGAGTTCTATTGGGTAAATGGACGTCCGGACTATGCATGGGGTGAAGAAACAAAAACCTATGGAACCGGTAAGTTCCAGGCTACTTTGACATGGGTCAACGTGTCGGAAAGCATCACAGACTATGATTTGCATTTAACGGTGCCGGGAAGCAGTAAGGATGTCTATTTCGGAAATAAGAATGTAGGTGCTTTTGAACTGGATAGAGACTGGATTTCCACGTTAGGAAATGCCACAGAGAATATTTACAGCATCAACGACGAGTTTACTCCGGGAACCTATAAGGTACGTGTTCATCATTATAGTGGTGTAATCGGCAAACGTTATAATTGCCGAATCTTGATTGACGGTGTAGTGGTGAAATCCGTTTCCGGAGCTATTACTACAAATAAGCAGTATGATGATATTTATTCTTTCACGATAGAATAAAAGACTGGTAAATCTGTTTTAGCAAAGGACGTCTTTCGGGGCGTCCTTTTTTTTTACGACATAATATTGTATTTTTGTGGCGTGGATTAAGTAAATGTTTGATATATGAAGAAATTGATTCTGCTATTTTTCTGTAGCCTTTTAATAAAGAATCTTCCCGCCCAGAACAAACTGCTCGATTCGCCTTCGCGCAAACTGCAGCTGGCCGAGTTCGCCATCTCCAATCTGTATGTAGACAAGGTAGACGAAGACAAGCTGGTGGAAACCGCCATTGTCAGCATGCTGGAAGAGCTTGACCCGCATTCCACCTATTCCGATCCGGAAGAAGTGAAGCGGCTCAACGAACCCCTTCAGGGAAACTTTGACGGCATCGGTATCCAGTTCAATATGGCTACTGACACCCTGTTCGTCATTCAGCCCGTGTCGGGAGGTCCCTCCGAGAAAGTAGGTATTTTGGCTGGTGACCGTATCATTGAAGTGAACGACACGGTCATTGCCGGCGTGAAGATGAATACGGAAGAAGTGATGCGCCGTCTGCGCGGACCGAAAGGCTCTACAGTAACGGTCAAGGTGCTGCGTGCCGGTGTGAAGGAGCTGTTGCCTTTCACCATCAAGCGCGACAAGATTCCCGTATACAGTCTGGATGCTTCGTACATGGTGGAAGGAAAAATCGGTTACATCCGTGTGAGCCGCTTTGCCGCTACCACCGGAAAAGAATTTACCGATGCCCTCCACAAGTTGCAGAAACAAGGTATGAAAGACCTGATTCTCGATTTGCAAGGCAACGGAGGCGGTTACCTGAATGCCGCCATCAGCCTGTGCGACCAGATTCTGGGCAAGAAAGAACTCATTGTCTATACCGAAGGACGCCGCAACCCGCGTTCAGAGTTTGAAGCCAAGGGCGACGGTGATTTCCAGAAAGGCCGTCTGGTGGTGCTTGTCGACGAATTTTCGGCTTCCGCCAGTGAAATCGTGACCGGAGCCATTCAGGACTGGGACAGAGGTATCGTAGTAGGCCGCCGCACCTTCGGAAAAGGACTTGTGCAGCGTCCCATCGATTTGCCCGACGGTTCCATGATTCGCCTGACGGTAGCCCGTTACTACACTCCTTCAGGCCGTTGTATCCAGAAACCTTACGAAAGTATCGAGCAATACAATAAAGACCTGATAGACCGCTACAACCGGGGTGAAATGATGAGTGCCGACAGCATCCACTTCCCCGACTCATTGAAAGTGCAGACCAAGAAACTGAAACGTACCGTCTACGGCGGAGGTGGCATCATGCCGGACTACTTCGTTCCGATTGATACGACACTCTACACGGACTATCACCGGAAACTGGTCGGCAAAGGAGTCATCATCAAATTCACAATGAAATTCATCGAAGACCACCGCAAGGAACTGGCCGATAAATATAAGAAGTTCGACAGCTTCAACGAAAAGTTTGTTATTGACGACGATATGCTCGCCACCCTCCGCGAAATGGGTGAGAAAGAAGGGGTGAAGTTTAACGAAGAGCAGTATCAGAAGGCACTTCCGCTGATCAAGACACAGCTCAAAGCACTGATAGCCCGTGACCTCTGGGATATGAACGAATATTTCCGCGTCATGAATACAACGAACGAAAGCGTGCAGAAAGCATTGGAAATCCTCCGTTCGGGAGAGTATCAGAAGAAGTTGAAATAAACATCGAAAAATAAAACGGATAAACCGTACCCGATCAGACACCTTGGTTGTAGTATAAGTAAAATCATTAAAACAGAAGTATGATACGACAGTTTGGTTTTACTTGGACAGCAATCAGCTGGTTACTGATGGGATACGGTTTATTTTTTGCCCTTTCCCCTCTGCAGGCGCAGACCGCCATCAAGAAATTCTCACTAGAGCTAAAGAACGAAAGCCTGCCCGAAGCACTGAAGCAGTTGGAAAAGGCAGGAGGAAAAAACATCCTCTTCACCTACAACGGAACAGAAAGTTATCGGGTGACCGTCAGCATCCGCGAAAAGACGGAACGCGAAGCCATCGACCTTGTACTGGCCGGCAAACCCTTCCTTTGCATCGAACGGGAAGAGTATTTCGTCGTGCAGCGGAAGAAATCGGACAAAGCCATCGCCACAGAAGGCAAAGTATATGACGAAAAAGGAGCCCCCCTGCCCTTTGTCAACATTCTCGCCCTTGCCGCCGATTCCAGTTTCCTTGCCGGAAGCGTGACCGAAGAAGACGGCTCCTTCCATCTGCCCCCGGTAGCGGGAGAAGACTGTCTGCTGAAAGCGACCTACATAGGATATCGCCCGCAAATCATCCCCTGCCGGCAACAAAACACCATCCGCCTGCAACCCGACACAGAGTTACTGAAAGAAGTAGTCGTCACCGCCTCCCGCCCGCTGATAGAACGGAAAGGCGGAACGCTGAAGGCCAATATAGCCGGAACACCCCTTTCACTGATGGGATCGGCCAAAGAAATGATCTCCCACCTCCCTTTTGTCACCGGCTCGGACGGAGAATTTACCGTACTGGGCAGAGGAACTCCTGAAATCTATATCAACGGCCGCAAGGTTAGAGACAAGACCGAACTGGACCGTCTGCAAGCCAATGAAATACTATCGGCAGAAATCATCACCACACCAGGCGTACAATATGGCTCTTCGGTAGGCGCTGTCATCCGTCTGCGCACCATCCGCAAACGCGGACAGGGAATGAGCGGCAGTTTCTACACCGACTACTCGCAAGGACGCGAACCGATCGGCAACGAAGGCATATCCCTGAACTACCGTACCGGCGGACTGGATATTTTCGTAAAAGGCGACTTTGCGGAAATCAACAATTACAGAACGGGCACCTCCAGCCAGGACATTTATGCTTCATCCAACTGGAACCAATCGACAGAAGACAAAAGCAAACAAACCTATCGCACCTTCAACGGCGAACTGGGATTCAACTACGAAATCGACGAAGACCAGTCATTCGGTATGCGCTATATGCCCGGCACGAACATAGGCAATGCACATACTACCAATGAAGGGACCACCCTCATCCTGCAAGACGGCAAAGAAGTAGACCACCTGCACGCTCTCCGCCAAACAGATGCCCACACCGGCTGGTGGCAGGCAGCCAACGGATACTACAACGGCACTTTCGGCAAATGGAACATCGACTTCAACGCCGACTACCTGTACGGCCGGGACCGCATCCGTCAATATGCCGAAAACAACGGAATCGAAGACGCCACTTCGAGCAACCGCGTACGCAACCACCTCTATGCCGCCAAACTCCTGCTCACCGCCCCACTCTGGAAAGGCAAACTCAGTTTCGGCACAGAAGAGACATTCACCAACCGCCACGACGTATTTCTCCAAAGCGGCTTCTCCGCCGATGCCGACGACCGCATCAAACAAACGATGCTCTCCGGCTTCATCGACTACAGCCTGCCATTGGGAAAGTTCAACATCCTTGCCGGACTGCGCTATGAATTTCAACAAACAGATTACTACGAGAAAGGGATTCACCAAGACGACCAAAGCCCCACCTATCGCGACTGGATACCGGTAGTCAGCATCAGATACACCTCCGGCAACTGGTTCTTCGCCCTTTCTCACCGGACGCTGAAATACAGTCCCAGTTATGACATGCTCACCAGCGCCGTCACCTATCAGAACAAGTACTCCTACCAGAGCGGAGACCCGTTTCTCGTTCCTCAGATACATCGTGCGACTTTCTTTGATGCCGGATGGAAATGGATCAACTTCAGCCTCAACTACGACCATTGCTGGAATATGTACACCAGCTACACCCGACCGTATGACGACATCAACCATCCCGGTGTATTGCTGTTCGGCAGGGCAAGCATTCCGCATTCCAACCGATACGGAGGCAGCATCGTCCTTTCGCCAAAGATCGGCATATGGCAGCCTCAGTTCACCACCGGTATTGACTGGTTCAACTCTCACGCAACCTCCATAGGCATCACCCAAAACTGGAATGAACCGCGATTCTATTTCATTTTTGATAACAACTTCAGTTTCCCTAAAGGTTGGTTCTTCAACATCAAAGGAGAACTGGCGCCCGGCGCCAAACAAAGTTACGCCATCTGGAAAACCGAAGGAAGAGTAGATGCCCAACTGACCAAATCGTTCCTGAAAGACCAGGCGCTGAAAGTATCGCTAACCGCGAAAGACATCTTTCACACCGCCCACAGATACTTCACCATCTATGGCGACCGTACCTTCAGTTCCAGTCGTGAATATACCGATCAGCAGCGCTTCGGTATCCGGCTGAGCTATCAGTTCAACGCCACAAAGAGCAAATATAAAGGAACCGGAGCCGGAGCAAGCGAAAAGTCACGTTTGTAATTCCCGGTTTCACAAAGATGACCAACAAGTCGGTTCCATCACAAGAGAGGCTGACTAAAAAGTCAATAGTATTCCCAATCTCCTCCTTCGGGAAGGAGGAGTACCCGTAGGGGGAGGTGGTAGGTGAACACATTAAAGTTACTACCGACTTTTTAATCAGCCCCCTACTTAGGTTACTACTGATTTTTTAGTCGAACTCAGGGAAAAGTACTATTTTTGCAGCTTCAGAATCCAGATAAAGAATGTTCCTGTTCCATAAAAACCAGACAAAACGAGAGGCCTTCGGGCAAATGTTTACGGAAATGTACCCGCGAATGGTCCGTTACGCCTCACAACTGATGGGCGACGGAGAGGAAGCACGGGACATCGTAAGCGAAGTGATGGAACAGGCCTGGAAACACTTCGACCAATTGGACGAGGCCGACCGCGGAGGCTGGATTTATACAGCAGTCCGCAACACCTGCCTCAACCGGATGAAGCATCTGCAAGTGGAACGGGACAATGCGAAAGCACTCTACGAAGCGACGCTGGCCGATGTAAAAAGTAACTATCGGGAACACGAAGCACTGTTGCAGAAAGCGGAAACGATAGCCCGAAGCCTGCCGGAACCGACTTGCACCATCCTGCAGCTATGCTATTACGAACATCTCACCTATCGGGAAGTCGCCCAACAACTCGGCATCAGTCCCGACACGGTAAAAAAACATATATCCAAAGCATTGCGTACACTACGCGAAGCCATGAAAGAATAAAGAAGGAGGACACGCTATGGAAGAAAAAGAAAAACGTACCAGCAAAGAAGAAGGTTCCGGCTACGGACTGACAGCAGACAACGACAGTTGCAGGCTGGCAGACAGCGATAGTTCTGAACCGACAGACAGCAACAGTTGCGAACCGGCAGACAGCAACAGCTGCGAACCGGCAGACAGCGACAATTGTGAAGTGGCAACAGACGACCGTACCCCATTCTCTGAAAACGCAGAAACACGCCGTCTGCAAAATGCCTTTGGTGAAGCGTTGGGTGATCTGCCTCTGCCGGACGAAGTCCGGGAAGAATGGAGCACATTCCTGCAACGGCAGGCACAGCAGAAACGCAAACTTTATCTCCGCATCTGTCTATCCGGTGGTGTGGCAGCAGCCATCGCCCTGTTATTGTTACTTTGGTCCCCTTGGCACATCACGGACAAGGACAGCATCCTGCAGAACATCGAAATCTTCACCGCCCTCCATGCACCGGAACAAATTACCACTATCGAAGAGAACGGCAGAATCATCGTATCTACCCCGCCCGCCACGACCACCCGCCTCACATTGGAGGACGGAAGTCACGTCCTTTTAAGTGCAAACAGCCGTCTGGAATACCCCAAAGAGTTTTCCTCTCAGGGAAGCCGCACCGTAAACCTCACCGGAGAAGCACGCTTCGAAGTAACCAAAGACGCCCACCGCCCCTTCATCGTCTCTGCCGACAAAATGCAGACACAAGTGCTGGGCACCGTATTCGACGTAAATGCCTATCCCGGCAATGCCCCCGCCGTCACCCTGTATCAAGGACGAGTAAAGGTCGGCAAAGCAGCCTCTCCCATTGAGAAAGAAATAGTACCCGGACAATGTGCCACACTGACCACAAACGGCGACATTCGTCTGGCGAAAGCCACACGGACAGAAAAAGAAGGATGGACCAAAGATGAGTTTTATTATGACAACACCGAAATGATAACCGTACTGCAAAATATAGGGACCTGGTATAATATCAGCGTCATCTGCCATTCTGCAGACCTTTTACACAAACGAGTCCATTTCCGTTTCAGCCGGAATGTTCCGATAAAGACTCTACTGAATGTACTGAATGATTTAGGCATCGCACACTTCCAGTATAAAGATAAACAAATAGTAGTAGAATAAACACAATCACTTCCTGGCGAAAAAACGAGCTTTCATCTGTCATCTTTCACCATTGGTCGTCAAACTCCTTATTCATCGGAGCTTCCGATGAGGCTGACTAAAAGTCGGTAGTATCTCTATTCTCCTCCTTCCTGAAGGAGGAGAATAGAGATAGCATACGCAATATGGCACCATAAAAAACAGAAATCCCTCTTCTCCGGATATTGTTCTTCCTGCTCAATCCGTTCTTCTTCTCCCTTGTACAAAAGCCCTTCACCAACTTCGAACGTATTTCTTCTGTCTCGCATAGCTCACACCTATTCTGCACATAGGTACGTGTCAATACCAAACGAATGATTTCCCGATTCGGACAGAAGCATTCATCTTTAGCCAAAGCAGCCAGCACCACATCCAGCAGGCAAAGGGTACATCGTAATTCTGTTTCCGATAATCGGTCGATACTCTCAATCTGTCCAAAGCTGGGCCAGTTGTCTTTCAAAAAGGCAAGTTTATTGGTGGAGCTTTGTAAATCAAGCTTCATCAGGCAGGGACGGGGACAAGTAGAATCATTCATCACTACTATTTTTTATTTGTTTGTGTATTTGCGTATCTCCAAAAAGAAGGCGCAGAAACTATTACTATACTATCTCATGAGAGGCTCTGGCAAGCCCGCACTAGAATAATAAGCAATAGCTCCACGCCCATTGAGATATATAACAAATATATATACAATGTGGACGTGGAGACTGACCGCCTATTACCTGCTAGTGCTAAATGTGCCAGATTTCTCATCACAGATAATAAAAACGTTATCTCCAAATCAATAAAACATATCTTTTTTAGAAGATACGCCACAAATATAGGCATATTTTCCTAATAAGAATACCATTAAGGAAGTAAAATGAGTAAATAGAAGGGAGATGAACAAAATCGTCTACAGCCAACAGACTATGTTCCTTCATCGCACGAGATACAAGAATGATTTCCCCTTCTTATTGCCTCTGCACAAAGAACAAGCTGCACGAATACCCAAAAGAAGCAGGGATACTTTGTTTATCTCCCTATTATAGTTTATCTTTGCTACTGATATAGCTAGTTGTTCACGACCGTGATCAGCTCTTACCACGGCCGTAATCAACGCTCTTCACGGCCGTGAGCAACATTTACCACGGCCGTGAACAACTAATGATGCAAGCACCTTCATCCAACAATGCAGGCATCATAAACCAAAGATAAAGGCAGGATAACTTATGTATGAACGCTTGACAGCAAGCAGGCAATCACTATATAACCCGAGTTCTGTCCAAGTCCGGAAACTAATGATTAGTTTTGCGGATCAAAGGTAGCTATATCTTTATAACAAACAAGAAACGACGAATATGTTATAACGATGTAAAGCAATGGACGAAATAGAGAAAAACAACGGTGAGATCATCATATACCGGACAGAAGACGGAAGGACACAACTTGAAGTCCGTTTGGAGGATGAGAACGTTTGGCTGTCACAACAACAAATAGCCAATCTGTTTGGTGTACAAAGACCGGCTATCACAAAGCATTTGAGAAATATCTTTGAAAGTGGAGAATTAGAAGAAAATTCAGTTAGTTCCATTTTGGAACATACTGCGAGCGATGGAAAAAATTATAAGACACAGTTTTATAATTTAGATGCCATCATATCAGTCGGATATAGAGTCAACTCCCTACAAGCCACCCACTTCCGCCGCTGGGCCACCGAACGTCTGAAAGAATATCTGATCAAAGGTTTCGCCATGGACGACAAACGTCTGAAAGAAATGGGCGGCGGCGGTTACTGGTACGAACTACTCAACCGTATACGCGACATCCGTTCATCTGAAAAAGTACTCTACCGTCAGGTTCTTGACTTGTATGCCACCAGTGTAGACTATGACCCAAAGGCAGACGAATCCATCCGGTTTTTCAAAATCGTGCAGAATAAGTTACACTATGCCGCCCACGGCCACACAGCAGCAGAAGTGATCTTCGAACGAGCCGATGCAGAAAAGCCATTTATGGGACTGACCACATTTCCCGGCGAACAACCCCGGAAAGAAGATGTACTGATAGCTAAAAACTATCTCAATGAAAAGGAACTGAAGATACTGAACAACCTGGTTTCCGGATACTTCGACTTCGCAGAAATACAAGCCATCAAACGTTCGCCCATGTATATGTCGGACTATATACATCACCTGGACCTCATCTTATCGACCACCGGAGAGCAGGTTTTGCAGAACGCAGGCACGATCTCTCACGAACAAGCCAAACAAAAAGCGCTGGGCGAATACCAAAAATATCATGTCAAAACCCTGTCGCCTGTAGAAGAAGCATATTTTGACAGTATCAAGAAACTGACAGCCGAAACAAAGAAGAAGAAAAAGAAATAAAATACAATAAACAGTATCATGGCAATACAATTTGAACTCTACAAGTCTCCCAACCCCAAGGACGAAGAAGACAAAGAACTCTACCACGCACGGGTAGTCAACTTTCAGCATATCGACACCGACTATCTCGCTAAAGAAATACAACAAGCGACTTCGCTGACCGAAGGGGATGTAAAAGCCGTCCTCGAATCGCTGAGCCACTTTATGGGATCACGCCTCCGGGAAGGGGAACGTGTTCACCTCGACGGCATCGGCTACTTTCAAGTAAAGCTGAACAGTCTGGAACCGATCACCTCGCCCAAGCTGAAAGCAAACCAAATGAAACTCAAAGCAAACATCGGCTTCAAGGCAGATAAAAAACTAAGAAGTTCGGTGAGTGTCGTCAAGGTGGAACGCAGTAAACTGAAGTTACACTCAGTGCCACGCTCCAACGAAGAGATAGACAGACTGCTGACCGCGTATTTCAGTAATAACCAAATACTGACCCGCTCGGACTTTCAAGGACTTTGCAAACTTACGCTTACCACTGCCGCCCGACATATCAAACGGCTGAAAGAAGAAAAGAAGTTGCAGAATATCAATACTCGTCAGAGTCCGGTTTATGTTCCGATGCCGGGATATTATGGTAAGCCGGAAGTAGAAGACACCGTAAAATAAGGGAAAGACAGAAAAATATGGCTTCAATAAGGGTGAGAGATGCTGCACCAGAACAAGAAAAGCAATGAGGAGGGCGTAATCTGAACTCTGTCCCCAAACAATTATCTTTGTATTATGGATAGAA
>ENA-ORUW01001992-ORUW01001992.1-human-gut-metagenome-genome-assembly--contig:-NODE-1992-length-12608-cov-22.036246_pt1 | contig 12608 bp, 17 predicted proteins | sample MGYA00242088_ERZ509227 | MGnify/ENA primary metagenome ERZ509227 (study PRJEB26280, sample SAMEA2338816) | human gut metagenome | biome: human gut; feature: human-associated habitat; material: faeces... | reverse complement strand
GCGTAACCGGGAAGTAAAGGAAATGGATGAGAAAACCTTTGAGAAAGAAATGGCCGGTCTAGAGAAGATGTTTGCGGCTATGTGCGGAGGTGGTAAATATTGAAAAAATAAGAATGCAGGTATCCTGCCCCTATTGTGGGTATCGAATGCCTATTTTTTATGACAAGACGGCAGTTTCCGCTGGTATATTTGCCAGATGCAAGGGGAAGAGTTGTAAAAGGGAGTTTGAGATAAAGATTAACCAAGACAAGTAGTGCCATTATGAGCCGATGTCTGATTTTAGATAAAGGCAGGTGATGTAAATGGCAGCTGACAGCGTTGGTCAGATTGGTCTTGACCTTGTAGTAAATAAAAACGATTTTGACAAGCAGATGAAGGGCATCCAGGGGCTGGCTAAGAAAGCTGGTGCGGCCCTGGCGGCTGCCTTTGCAGTTAAGAAGCTGATAGACTTCGGCGCGCAGTGTATTGAGCTGGGCTCCGACCTACAGGAAGTGCAGAATGTTGTTGACGTAACGTTCCCGCGCATGTCGAAGTCATCCACCTGTTTGGACATCCGTGGGAATGTGACATCCACCACATTCTGGACTTCCGCAAGGTCGGAACCCAATTTAATACATTGTGCACCGAAGTCTATGATTTTTTTTACCGCAAATGCCGCCGCCAGGGCGGCACCTGCCTTTTTAGCCAGCCCCTGGATGCCCGCCATCTGCTGCTTGAATTGATTCTGGTTGACCACAAGGTCAAGGCCAATCTGGCCTACGCTGTCAGCCACGGTACCACCTCCTATCCACACATGGCTGCGAACATCTTCTCCAGGTTGGCCATTTCCTTCTCGAAGGTTTTCTCATCCATTTCTTTCATTTCCCGGTTACGCCAGTCATCATATATCCGGCGCTGGTCCTTTGTATAATGCTTGATAATGTCCTTATCCGTTTCAGACCGGATGGCCACCACCCGTCCCAAGGCAGTCTCCGGGGACAGGCCGGCAATCAGCGCCTTGAACTCGTCCCAAGAGACTGACTCAAATTCCTTCGTTCGTATACGCAACCCGTACTGCGACAGGAAGCTGGAAACTATCAGGTCCCAGTCCTCAAACATATCGTAGTACGGGTCACTGCTCTCCCCCGGCAGGTTCCTCCGTACCGGAAATGAGCTGGACGGCTTCCTGGACTACAATAATCAGGTCATTGAATCCCAGTTTCATCCTCTCTATCTCTTTCTTGGATTTTTCTGGGAACATCATGTCGTAGGCCTCCAGGATTTCCTGTGCACCAGGGTCATTCGCCGACATCAGCCCCATGACCTTAAGCATGGTCGGAGCATCCGCATTCACTTCTATGGCCTTTCCCTTGATAACCAGGGATGGATTCCCTTCAAAACTCAGCTTATCCGTGATATCTACTTTTCTCGCCATTGTCCAACCCTCCTTATACTGTTGATGATTGCGCTGGAGTGAAAGTTGGCTTACCATAACCCGTCACCTCAAACTCCAGACCGTCAATATTTGTCGTGTCACCACCTCCGGGCGTCGTCACATTAACGACTACGTCACAGGCCAGCTTTGCTCCGCTGACCATGGTCCACTCAAACTTGGTCATCACGTCCTGTCCAAACTTCCACGCCAGGCCGGCAATATAATCATTCCCCGGGTCCCCAACCGACCGTTTTCCCTTGAAGCTGAACCCAAGTTTCTTACCGGTCATGGCAGCCTTGGCCCATCCGGCAGCATCCATGGAATACCACTCCTCAACGGTACCGTCTATGGATGGTGCAAAGTTCTCCAGATCGGCTGGCATCACCATCTGTTCAGTTGTACTCTCAAGGCCCGCAGTGCCAAACTTAAACACATTGTTATGCACGGGATACACTTTTCCCTTTGCTGCATCTGCCATCTCTTATACCTCACTTTCTCTGATATACAAATTCCAGCCATATCACATATTCGTAGACACCCTTATCATCCGTCCCCACGTCCACCGGTTCCGGGACCTGGAGGATGATGCAATTGATGGGTGTATCCCCTATGGATAAGCTGGATACGTTTTTAAGTTTCTCATATAGTGCATAGGCAGCCCGCTCTGATGCCTGCACATCCTTGTCCCAATGGACCAGCAGTGATATACGCCGGACATCATAGCTGCTGTAATCATGGCCACCCAGCGCCATCACGGGAGGGCCGCTGCCCTGCCGGTGATACACGCCTATGGAATGGTCCTTCTTATTGTTCAGCTTCCCGATATAGACATTCCTGTCTTCAGCAATGGCCAGACCGGCTATGTATCCCCGGATATCGTCCAGTTTCAGCATCATACACCACCTGCTTTCTTGTAAAACCGCTTAAATGCGTTCCTGGCAAAATCCTGGCTTACTCCACCAGGTAGCCACGGTTCGTACCATTCACCGCCGGCAAACGGGTTCTCGTCCGTCTGGAAGTTGTACTCCGGATGATAATACAGACGGCGTGCATAAGGTGTGCTGGACACCAGCGTTACTTTGCCTTGCTTGGATTCGCTGTAATCGACAAATGTACTCTCATTTTGAAGATTGCCAGTCTCAAAAGGCATCACCTGGGCCTGTACAACCTCTGTATGCAACGCCTCCGCTGTCATCTCCAGGGCAGTCACCGCCGCCTGTGTCAGCTGCTTAATCCGTGGGAAATTCATTTTCACAGTTGATTTTACCTGCATCAGACCACCTCCAGCTGGCAATAGTTCACTGTCCCATCCGGGTTCCTGGCTTTCATCCCCTGTTCAATCCTCCGTTCTTCCCCAAATACAGTTACGGTACCCCCGCTTAAGGTTGGGAAGTCTGGGGCAATGTCCCCGGGGAACAGGGCCGTACCGGTTATCTGCACCAGCTTCTTTTCTGTGGTCAGAATGGTCTTGGCCCGGTCCTGGAAGTTACATTTTAGGTCCAAGTCCACTACCTTCTCTGGATGGCCGCGGTTGTCTGTATCCTCTGATTCCAGATGGACGTGTATATCCGTCCTGCATAGCCGTTTTGGCACTAAACATGGGTATTTCATAGCCTCACCTCGCTAACCGGCAGCACAGACCCGTCTGGGACAGCAGAGCGTACACATCGCGCTTCATGGCTACACCCTTGTCTGTAAATACGTTCCAGCTGCTACCGAACTGTGCGGATACACCGTTGATGCTGTAGCCCTGCAGGATGGTATTAATTTCGTCCGCGTTCTCATACTCAAAGTCCGCCTGCTGGCAGACCACTTCCTGTATGGTTTCCTGCTGGAAGGCCGTCAGATTAGAAAATCCCCGGCCTACAATCCGGTTGTAGGTCAGGGAATCAACGTGGCGGCTGGCCTGCTTAAGGGCCCTGTCCAGCTCATCCATGGGGATTACGGTCCCCTTGTATACATCACAGTAATATTCATATGTGACATAGGGTTCATAGGGCATATTACTCACCTGCCTTTTTACTCTCCGCTTTCTTTGCCGGTTCATGCCTTGCGGCCCGGAGTGAAGCAAGTTCCTCCCTCAATGCTACATTTTCGGCATCCCTTTCAGTCGCCAGGCCCTGAAGGCGCTCAATCTCTTTCACTGCCTTCATGTATTCATCGTAAGGTATTGTCTTTCCGCGTCCATATGCGGTCACTTGACCATCTTCACTCACAATATCAAAGCCTGCATCCTGATAGGACTTCTGCTGGCTTTCATCAATTGTGTACTCCTTATTTCCTTTTACTGCTCTCATATTACCTCCTTATGCTCCGGCTGCTTCCACATTCATGGCACACCCCTCAACCTTCTTCTCAAGAAGGAACAGGTCTCCGTAGCAACGGTTCTGATACAAATACCCATCTGCCGTCCTTGAATCTGTTCCTGGGGTAAACAGCTTGATATAGCTGTATTTATCCCGGCATACCACACAAGAGGCATGAATCAGAATCCAGTTAATCTGCTTCGCATCAGAGGCAGCCACGCATCCTGTAGTGAAGTCATACTTAGTCTTCATCCTGGCCGCAGGCACCATCTTAATGGTCACATCATCCAGGCTATGTACCTTACGATTGATTGTGGACGGGGACGTTACGGTCATGACCCTCTGGAGTCCTTCCGCCTCCTTCACAATCTTATTCATGGTTGGGGTGACATACAGCATTCTCCCTTCTTCCGGGACGCCAGCCTCATCCATTCTCGCCATCTCCTCATCAAAAGCTTCCAGGAAGTTGGCTGCCGTGATGACATCAGTACTGATACGGCCAGAATAAGCGGTCAGTTCTGCATGAAGTTTGGAATAACGATAGGAATCTTTTTCCGGGATAGCCTGTTCGGTCTCAAAGGTGTTCTGTATGTTTGCCACGGATAAGGTCAGGTTTGTTTCGTCAATGTCCATGGGGTCAATCCAGAACTCAACATCCCTGTCGTGTTCCAGTTTCTTTGCCTCCCAGTCATTACTGAGCGTTCCTGAGTTAAAGCCTGGTGTCCGGGTATGGTCTTTGTATCCGGTCACTGCCATCCTCGGAAGCTTGATGGTCTGGGCGTTAATGAATTTCACCTGCTGGTTACTCTGTGTCAGTGCATCAGAGCACAACTCCTTTGCATATTTCTGCTGCAGGAGCTGGGTGAAGGTTGTTGCATAATCATATACTGCCATTTCTTAATCCTCTCTTTCTTTAGAGTCCGAACGCCTTTTTAAGGGCGTCATCTGTTGTCTGGGTCTGTTGCTGCCCGCTGGCTGCGCCCACCTGGATGAATCCGGTGGATCCTGGTGCCTGGGGTTTTAGTGCCGGCACGTCCTCCAGCACCTTGTTCAGGGCTGCCTTAAGTGCCTCATCATTGATTTTCCCATCCTGTCCCATGACCTGACCTAAATCAGCCATCTTGAGGACATAAGGGATTGTCTTGGCGTCAATTCCCAGGGATACCGCTGCCATGGTTGCCGCAGCCTGCATCTGTGCCTGTTGGGCGAGGGCCTGGGCTTGGGTGGCCTGCTGCTGTAACGCAGCCACATCTGGTTGCGATGCCGCCTTCTGCTGCTTGAATGCAGCAATCGCCTGCTCTACTTCTTCCTGGCTGAGTCCCTGCTGCTTGAAGTAGGCTTTCAGGGCCGTGTCCTCCTTAGCTGCCAGGGTTCCCTCCAGCATCTGCTGGATTTTGGCGTAATCAATTGCAAGCGATGCCTGCTGTCCCGTTTGGGTCTGTGTCTGCTGCTGGTTCTGACCTCCTGCTAGCGGCTCAGTTCCTCCCGCTCCACCCGTGGGCTCAGCAAATAACTGTAAGTTCATACGTTTCATAATCCATACCTCCATTTTAAGGGTGTCACCCTGTGATTTTCGTTTCATCCATTGTCATCAGTGTCACTGGCCGCGCAGCAGTTTAAAGCCATGCTCGTGTTTGGGCGTAAAAATAGCACCCAGGATAATCCTGCGTGCTTATCGCAAATTATAACCCGTCCGTTTCATGTTTGATTTCATCTTCATCCAGATGTGCCGTAACATTCATGGAAACTTTCGTCACTGCCGGCTCGTAAGTTGCAAGAAAGATATCCGGCTTACATGGATATATCTCCCCAGCTATACCACGGATAATGTAATCCCCGATACTGGCTTCGTGTACCCCTTCCAGTGTCCGAATCATGAATTTCACTTCTGGGGTTCCCTCGTTTTCAAACCAGGCACTCCCATTCCTGACTGCCTCGATAATCCACTCAGGGTCATCCTCCTGCTCCGGCCCTCCCGTCCACTGGAATGCCTCAATTACCACTGGTTTTTTCCTGTACTTCATTTATGCTCCTTTCCGTTGCGATATCGCAACAAATAAAATACCACCAGCCATTACTGACTGGTGGTATTAAAATTCTATAAATTCACATAATCAAGAAGTTATCTGGCAGGCGTACCATGCTCCTGCATCTCTCGGGTTTCCCCTGTCAAACCATCGGCGTGTGGACGGGTACGAAATCTTCCACCTCAGATAACTTCTCTTTTATGTTACTCACATTGTATCATTTTTATTCCTTTTTGTAAAGGATTAGCTTATTTCTAAGCAATCTATTCCATTCCTTTTCATCTATTTTCATAAATGTTATGATGGAATTCTTAAATCCTGGATTATCCGTTGATGTTGTCAATCTAAGCACAGTTTTAAACTGCCGTTCGTTAGATTCCTTTATTTCTTTTAGGATTAACGCTGTGTTGGGTTTCTTTGTTTCAACAATATAGTCCGGTTCCTCCACAATTAGTTTCAAATACTCACAGTATTTTTCGTAATCATTGGGATGGCGTTCTTTAATATGGCCGATACGCTCATCTGTTATAATAACTTCGTCTGTGACTATGTCTTCCGTAATACACTTATATATCTCTTTGTCTATCTTTCCGACTGGATGCACCTGTATTTCCTCTTCTGTGTCTATTGGCTTTATTATATCAGGTTCTGTATCTTTTGCAATAGTTCCCCATTCTTCTCTCTTTGCCATATACCGTTCCTGATTTTCTTTGTCCAGCGAATAAGCTACCAGCCGCCTGAACTTTTCAGCCTGACGCTCTGCATACTGCCGCTTTGTCTCCTTCTGATTTGCCCGTTCAACGGCATCCAGTTCCTCCTTGGTCCAGGTGTCGTCCGCAGTGGAGATTCCAGGGAAGTATGTTGTGTGGCTGTCCTTGCAACGTGGATGATATAGACCGGCTGCTATAGCTTGGCTCATCAGCGGGTACAGCCCATCGGATTTCTTTCCACCTGACCACACATCATCAATCAGGACCTTGCCAACAAATGGCAGGCACTTCGGACACGGGTTCCCGCGCTTGTTGACAATCACGGTAGTAATCCCCCATTCCTGCCGCTTCTCTCCCTCGCCCTGCAGGTAAGCCCGCTTGCTGGCCGTCCGGATGGCCATGTCGGCATAATCTGCCAGGGTATGACGGGCACCATTGGCATACTCTACACAGTTAAGGCCCCGTGAGAGCATATCCCTGGTAGCCATGTCCACTGCCTTCTCGTAGGTTCCTGCACCGGTATTGGCATAAACCTGGGCATTGAAGATTGCCTTACGATAATCATCATTAGCTTTACGCAGGACAGCCGTCTCCGCCGCTTCCATGTCGTGGGTAGTGGCCTCGATCAATGCTTCCAGCTTCCGGTCATTCAGTTTAAAAAACTCGGCGGTGGCACCTTTGCTGATTTTCCTGGCTGGAAATCCTTTGCGGATGGCGTTCAGTATCTGGATTTCCTGCTGCATGTTACCTTTTTGCCTGGATATCCGTATCAGCTCACCCATTTCCTTGTTGAGATTCTGAAACTGCTTTCCATACCGTTTTCGGTTATCCCTCTTATACTTTTCCAGGGCCTTAAGCTGCTCTGCCTGCCACATGGACCACTCAATACCCTCTTTGGTTTCCTCGGCCCGATGTCGGTCCATATTGCGTATCATAGACTTGATAAGTTCATCCTCTATGGCCTGGAAGGCAGCACCTATATCATACTCATTATGTCGCACTCATCAGCGCCCCTTCCGCTCCATCAGCTCCACCCTCCATCAGTTGGCCACCTTTGTTGGCATGTACCCTGAATCCCTGTGCCTTGAACTGTCTGGTCAGGTCCTTAAGCTGGGTCACGCTGCTGCACTTATCACAGCGCAGCTCCGCATACCCCTGTTTCTCAATTGCGTAGATTCCCAATGGCACCTGTTCCTTTGCCACCTGCAGCAGCCCCTGGTACTCCTTCTGGTTCATCTGGTACAGGCGGTTCATTACCTTGACCTTCACCTGGCTTTCCTCCCTTCGTGTTCAGTTGGAAGCCGCCGGCAGACGTACTAATCCCGGGTTCCTCCACTTCCGCAATGCCCTGCTCCGCTTTCAGCCTGGCAATTTCCTCCTGCTTCCACTTCTCGTCCTTGGTATCCCCATACAACTCCTCTACCTGGGCCTCAATACTCATCATGGGGGCACCAGGCCGAGCCTTGGCCAGGGTCTCCACCTGGCTCTCAAAGGATGGGTTTGCATACTCACCGAAGGGGATATCCACTTTGACCTCCTCCACCCCCTTACCATGAAGGATATTGCAGGCGTTGATTGCCGCGCTGACCAGCTCCGGAAGAGTCTCCTGCAGAGCCTCCACAATAGCATTCCGGGTGTACAGGGTAGCTTTTTCCTTTTCGCGCTGCGCTTCGGCGTTGTCCAGCTTCTTGACATCAATCCCCAGAGTGGATGGGCTGATAACGCCCTGCAGGCACAGGTCCAAAGCTGTACAATAGGACGCCAGATAACTATCGTGGGGGATAGTTGGCTGCACCACATTGACCTTGTTATCTGCATTCTCTGACATATCATTATCAGAAGCAAAATATCGGTCGTCAAATGGGTTCGGCCGGATGACCTTCCCTGTCTCCGGGTCGTGTGGCACCAGGCAGTCCGGTATGTACGTCTTGGCCCGACCAGCACGCAGCGCATCCATCCACTGGGACCAGGCCTCGTCAAAGGCATCAAAACTGTCCAGCTTACCGTCAAAGATGCTGCCACCGCGTCCCTCGTATTTGGTGGATTCATAGACTTGCAAGGGTACGGCCAGCATGACTGTATCATCAAACTTCGTATCTTTTATTCCCTTTGTGGCATCGATGGCATTAAGGGGTACCGACGTGTCACCCTTATACAACTCGTTACGTATATAGCCGTATCCATAATGCTCATACAGGACATACTGCTGATACCCGGATTTGTAGGGGGTCTTGAAAACAACTTCCTTCACCCGGTCCCGGTTTCGGACAATCTCAACCCGCTCCCCTGGATACCACTCCAGGATTGGATACTCACTGACGGTCGTGTCAACCGTGACCTTGAAGGCGCCGTCCCCGATGTACAGGACCTCCTTCAAGGCCTTCTCCAGCTTACGAGTGAACTTATTATCCTTTGCAATGTCCTCCCACAGCTGCCGCTGCTGGTCGTTACCTGCAAAATCAAAATCAATCATGTCATCCAGGACAATGCCTGACAGGATACGGATAATCAGCCCGGGCAGGCCGGTATGTATCTTGCGCATCTCCATACCCGGTGTACACCTGCTGGCCCAGAACTTGTATCTGTCAGCGTACTCTGGAGCCTGCTGATACATCTGCTCCAGCTCGTTACCATCACCACGGTACCAGATGCGATTTCGGATGGCATTGGTCTCGAAGTCCAGGACCTCGTTAATCTGGATGCAGTTCCCGCTGGCCGGTACCACATTCAGCCAGCTGCGGATGCCCCGCTTGATAGTCTCACTCATGTTGTTCAGCCACCTCATTTCTTCTCAGCCTCCTCGAATCCAATCAGGTTCCGGTATGGTATCCAGGCATACTGATTGGCATTAATGGTATGGTCGTTCCTGTCCTCCGGCTTGTCCTTCTCGTCATCCCAGGAGTACCGGTCCAACTCGGACAGATGCTCCGCACAGGTATCTACTACTAGGTAACACCCCTGCTGTATCCAGCCCAGCTGCAGGTTGATACGGTCGATGATTCCCAGCTGCTTGTACGCATCCCAGAAGTTATACAGACAGCCCTTAAGCCGCTTGTATTTGCGTAGCTCCGTGATGGTCGCCTGGTCCGCATTGTCTATATACACATCCTTGGCAAACCCCCAGTCCTTGCGGCACTGCTCCAGAAAGGCCACGAACTTGACTGCTGTGTCACTGGGGGCCAGTGGGACATCCAGTTTGGCGTTGTTGTAGACCTTCTCAGCCAGGGTAACAAGCTTTCTGTCCTCCGTGATGCCCTGGAATATCATAGCTATGGTATCTGGGGACTTAGAGGAGTAGGATGTGTCCAGGGCGGCAGTGAACTTTTTGAATTTCAGTGCCTTGGCCTGCTTGACTGTGATGACATGCTTAGACCGCTCGAAGTTGCTGAAGATCAGGCCGGTTGCCTTGCCTCTCAAGCCCTGGATCTTGTTTTTCCAGATCTTTGTGCCCTTCGGCGTGTTGGTCATGATCTGGTCCAACTTCTCCTTGGACAGGCCCAGATTATGGGCAAAAGAAAAGAACCAATGCACCCAACCGGGTTTTGGTTCCTCCTGTAATTCATCCATTATCTCTTTTGGTGTTTCATCTTCCCACTCAGGCAGTGGCCTGGAACAGTTGATATACTCCTTATACACATCCAGGCCCGGGTCATCCGGGTTGAGCGTGGCCATCAGGTAATCGCTTCTCATGGCGGCCTCACGCACAAACTCAATGTCTGCCGTGTTAATCTCATCAATGTACAAGCATCCGTACTGGCCGCCCAGTGCATCCTTCCACTTGCGCTTGTTGCCGTAGCCGACAACAAAGATTATCTTATCGCCGCCGGATGTGTGGAATAGGATGTGAGGCATGTTATATCCACCGCCGCCGTTGCCTTTGTACTCCACCAGCACGCCGAAGTCATCCAGGATGCCCAGGTCCTTCTGGATGATGTTCTTCTCGGCGGCGCCGGTGTCATCCGCAGCCAGGATGTGCAGCTTTTTGGGCGATTCCGCTACCTTTAGCATGAATTTGAATAACCCCACCGTGGTCTTGCCGGCCGCCGTGGTACCCTCCAGGAACTCCACCGGGGCATCACAGCGCAGGAACGCCTTGTACTTATCCGACAGCAGTAATCTACCCGCGCTCATTACCCACCACCACGCATCTGCTGGAGCAGGTCGTCAAGCTTGGTCTTTTCGGTGTTAAGCCCACCGGACAAATTATTTTCTACCTTCGTCGTATAGCCATATTTGCTCATCCACAGCCCCGCCAGCTGCGACGGGATTATCTGTAGCTCAAATTTCTTCCTAGCATCAGCTTCGCACTCCTCTCGTATGCGCGTGACGATGTCCCCATACCTCTTCCTTTTCGCATAAGTCTCATAAAATTTCGACCTTGCAATCCCAAGATATACACAGAATCCCTCAATGGTGTAGGTAATGCTCCGCTTAAGTTTGGCTGACACAAATTCACTGTTCTTTGAACTAAAGTCATGGGTAAGCACTTCCTGGTTATCACATTCCTGTTTGTACGCTTCCCAAAACTGCTCCATTTCTTCTGGGGATTTAATCTTCAATGGTCTTCCCATCCGTGCTCACCTCCTTGCGTCAGTCAAAGAAAAGAACCCCAGACCTATAATAGCCTGGAGTCCCAGAAAGGAATTTACAATGTCAAATGTATCTGTCTGAATAGCGGGGGCAGGATTTGAACCTGCGACCTCCGGGTTATGAGGCCATTGAGCTGCCAGACTGCTCTACCCCGCATCAATACCGGCTCGTCACCGGTATGCTCCAACTCACGCCGCGGTTGGCTTACGGATACCTTGCACCAGTATGGTATCAACTGGGAGCTGCTCTCTATCCGATTTGCGAAGCTATGAAGAGGCAGGAGAACGTCAGCTTCTAGTCAGCTGCCAGGCTGTAACACCTGGCGGCCGTTATTTGTGGGGAGGATGCAAAATCAATCAGCTTTCCGCTCCATCCAATTCTGCATATTACAATTATAAATCGTCCAAAAGGACTTATCAAGGACATCATTTTGACGCAGTTTGTCAAGCCCTTAATCAAGCATAATTGCATCCGCTCCAAACAGATATATGCTCAGTATCCCAGTGAGCTCCGTCACCCACCGTCTTGCCGTTCTATCTGAACAATTCAAAAGCTCTCCAATTTCGTTAGGCTCCATACCATCAAAGTACCTATACTTAAAAGCCAGATACTTCTCATGCGTATTCTTCCGACACTCCTCATCCTCCAGGAGCTTCAAACACTTGTCTATGTGTCCTATCATGACAATACTCCGGAGCTTGCTCTTGAGGATACTGTTGATAAAGATATCTTCCTCTGTGAACTCCTCCAGTTCATCGCCATTATCCATGTCGGACAGTTCTGCCACTCCCTCCTCCACGTTCTGACAGATGCGGTTATAATTCTCCATCAGCTTCTTGGTGTTCTGGAATACCTTTATTCTCTTTTCCCTCCGGAGTTGCTTCTCATGCTCCTTAAGGGCTTCCCTTGCGGCCAGCCTGGCCACTTCCTCCAATGCTTCCGTCTGTTTCACCGGCCTCACCTCCTCCCGCATCCAGGTACGGGCACGCCCAGCACCCGTACCGTATCCTGCCCTTGTTGGTTCGCTGTCCGTCACACCCGCGGTGCCCGTTGTCTATGTAGCATTGTCTCATAGTACCGTATCACTCCCTTCGGCAGCTAAATGTTAATTTTAGTTGTCAATACTACCACTCCGGAAATGATACTCCTGCAAATAATTCTTCTCTAAAATGAAACGGACACATTTTATATACTTCATTCAAGTAACTATTTCGTAATGTTAGGTCTTTCATATCCGCATATCGTAGAATATTACTTCTTATCTCCTTCAAAAAATCCTCTGTCCATCTGGCTCCGTTTTGTTCTTTTTCTCTCTGTTCTCGTTCTGCCTGTGCAGAAAACGTTTCCCAGGGGAACAATACATGTGATATATATATTTCTTCTTTCTTCACGTTTTCCCTTTCTCCGGTATTCCCTAAAATGTTAATTTTCGTAATTATCCTTGATGCTCTGGTTCCTTACACAACATGAGCATTTCTGATGTCGCTTTCCTTTCCACTTGCACTCGTCGCAGTTCATCATCCTGTAATCATTCAGTGCTGATTCGCTCCACCATCCGCAT
>ENA-ORUW01001972-ORUW01001972.1-human-gut-metagenome-genome-assembly--contig:-NODE-1972-length-12683-cov-2.378445_pt1 | contig 12683 bp, 7 predicted proteins | sample MGYA00242088_ERZ509227 | MGnify/ENA primary metagenome ERZ509227 (study PRJEB26280, sample SAMEA2338816) | human gut metagenome | biome: human gut; feature: human-associated habitat; material: faeces... | reverse complement strand
TCGGCGCACGCCAGCATGTCGCGCAGCAGCGGTTTGGCGATCGAAGCCGCCAGCTCCCCGGCGATCGCCGAAGGTCCTTTGCGAAGGTACTGGCTGAGGTTCTGAAGCCGCCAGAGCGCAAAAATCTCATCGTCGGTGAAAACGTCGTAGAGCGAGACGTCGAGCGGGCAGTCCTGCAGGATGGAGGCTACGGCGAAAAACTCCATCATGAAGCTGCGGCGGCTGGATATGTGGCGCTTCACGTAATCCGCATCGCAGAAAAGCGACTCCACGAAACGGTCCGGAGAAAACCACGAGCCGCGCTTCGCATCGTATACGGCGCGCCACGCCCCGTCCTTGTAATAATCCTTGTAGGCTTTGGTGTAGTGGTTCAGATAGCCGTTATACGCACCGCCCGACTCTTCGCGGATATCCAGTTCCGGTTCGCACATTTTAAGCGCCCCGTCGAACGAGCGCATGCTCTGAATCACCCGACCGACCGAGGTCGAACGCGAGAAAACCTGCATTTTCCGCCGCTTGCCCTTCGGCTGAAACACTTCGGGATAGTTGCGGTACATCCGCGCGGCGATTTCACGGTGTTCCCGCTCGCCGGCCGGCGTGAGCACGCCCGCATGCCCGTCGCACACGGCAAAAATCGTATCCACGCGCTGTTTGACCTCCATGCCGAACGGCGTCAGCGCATTGTTCGCGGCCGCGGCGGCAAAGATGTCGTAAAACTTCCTGTAAATATTCTCCGTCGTGTGGTAACGCGATCCGTGACGGCCGAAATGGCTGATGTAAAAAGGAACGTATCCCTCCGGAGCCGGTGTATAGGTCTGAGGTTCGAAACGGTAGGACATCGACGAGCCGGCACTGTGCTCGACCGGATCGAGCACCTGCTCGCGGATAGTCTGTCCGTGGACCGCGGCAGTCCCGGCAAACAGCAGGACGGCAAGCCACGAATTGCGGATTGAAAATTTCATACGTCTGGTTTTAAGGTAGTTTGGTTTAGCGATTCATTATTTTCCGAAACGGACTACGGTAACGGAGAGCGGTTGCAGCGTCAGGCAGAACCGACCGTCTTCGGCAACGCCCCGGCCGGATTTCTGCATCCGGAAATCCCGGTCGTCGGGATGCACCGCCCAGATGCCGGAGGTGCGGAATTCCGGAGCGCCGCCGTATCCGGCGAGTTCCACGCAGCACTCCTGCGCGCTGTCGAGCCTGTTCACCAGAAACAGCGCCAGCCGTTCGCCGGAGTTGTCGGCCGAAGCGTAACAGCGCACGGCGGACGAACGCAGGTCGGCTTTCCAGAAGGTATCCAGCAGGTTGTCGTTCCACAACTTCACGCCCCAGCCCATCGGCGCCAGCCGGTTGTCCATCTTCAGGGCCGACCAGTAAGTTTCGTCATCGGTCCAGTGCGTGGCCCAGAAATGGGTGTATTCGACCTTCGGAGCGGCAAGGATATAGCCCAGATGCTCGAAATTGGCCAGCGACACCCACGCTACGTTGTCCACACGGTGGGCCTTCTTGCCGGGCATGAACGACGAAGCCTCGGTGACCTGAATCTTCAGGCGGTCGCGCAGGGACGCATCGGGAGCGTCCGGGCGGTCCAGAAATCCGACGACCTCGTCCACCTCGTGCAGCGGATATTCGGCCGAGGCCTTATAAAGCTCGTAGCTGCCGATAAGTTCGGCTTTGGCGTACTGATGCGGGACGATATTGTCCGCATAGTCGATCAGCCGGCCGTTCCCGTCGGCATAGGTCAGCAAGGTTTCCAGCCACGGCGCCGTAAAGCCGTTCACGCCGATTTCGATCGTCGGGTCTTCGGCTTTCATGGCGCGCGCCATCTCCAGCGCCAGCGAAGCGCAGCGGGCCGCCCACACGGTATCGCGCGGATCGTCCCTGTTTTCCCAATAGTGTTCGTTGCCGATCTCCCAGAAACGGAAACCGCATTTGCAGACGACATTGGCGTAACGCACCATCGCCGCCGCGAGCTTCACCATATCTTCGCGCGTGGGATAAAACGCCTTGGCCGCGGTCCAGTCCACCGGCAGCGTGGGAATAATGATCGTCGGATCGTCCACGCCCGCCTTCCGGCACATCCGGATGAAATCGTTGAAATCGACGGTCGGCCGGAAACCCTCGCAATTGAGCGGATAACCGCCGTAGCGGGGTTCCGCCCCAATATCGGTCAGCTTGCCGTCGATTCCCCGCGACTTGATGTCGATCAGACGGGGATAGAGCTTCGCACCGGGACGGGTCAGCAGGTATACCGAATCCGGGTGCGTGAAAATATACCAGTCGCCGTATTCGCCTTCGTTGAAGCGCACCGAGCGGACCCCCAGATCCCGCAGGGCCTTCCACATCGGACGCGCCCGGCGCTCCCCGCGGTCATGGTCCATCAGCATGAAGAGATTGACCCCGACCGGACGGCCGGCGAGCGGTTTTCCGGGTGCGGACAGATCGACGCGGATCTGCCGCCGGGCGGAACCCGAAGCGGCCGCAGACACGAACAGCAGCAGGAACAGAATTATTTTTCCCATAACGCACTGTATTTTAACACCGACAAAGATAGCGGAACCCTCCGGGGGACTTTAGTATTTTTTTTACATTGATTGTAACGATTCTTTCAAAACTATAAAAATACGCAAATTCGCCGCGAATACGACCCTTTCGGACTATTTTATCCGTAAATTTATACCATCGACGCAACCGTAACGACTATTTCAAAGCCATTATCCGACACCGGCCGGCAGTTTGCCCCGCCGTGATAATTATGTGATAGTTTTGGAAAATTTAGTTCTAAAAAGTAAAAATATTACGATATAGCTTTGCTGAAGTTAATCTAAACTACAAACCGAATGAAACAAGTCTACTATTCAATTACCCGAACGCCCCGCAGAGCCGCAATACTCTGCTTAACGACGCTGGGGTTATCGTATGCGGGTATTCCCACGGCTTCGGCACAGCAAAATCCGGGAACGACCTACGAAGTATCGTTAGGCAACCGGGGCGCCCGGAACACCGTATCCGACACGACGCTCACCCCCGGTCCGCTGACTTCGACGGCGGCAGGCATCGAGGAGTTCTTCTCCGGAGCAGGCGCCGCAGGAGTCGGCATCCGTCCGACCGACGGTGCGCCCGGCGCAGGATTCAGCACCCTGATCCGGGGCCTGAAAAGCTTCCGGGGAACGGCCGAACCGCTTTTCATTCTGGACGGCGTAATCCTCAATCCCACCACAAGGGATGCCGCCCCGGCGTTTCAGAACGACGAGAGCGACTATCAGGCCGTTCAGAACACGCTGGCGTCGATCAATCCCAACGACATCGAGAAGATCGAAGTGCTCAAGGACGCCGCATCGACGGCAATTTACGGTTCGCAGGGCGCCAACGGCGTAATCGTCATCACGACGAAGATGGGGAAGAAGGGCGAAACGGTCCGCTACCATTCTAATATAGGTGTCTCGACGATGGGGCACGACGTGGAGATGCTTCCGGCGTCGGACTATCTGGCGATGATGAAGCAGGCCAATCCGGGTTTCGACGCGCAGGGCGGCGCAATCGACTGGAGCGGACAGGCCGTCAGGACGGCGATCACCCACAGTCATCACATCAGCGTGTCGGGCGCCAAAGACCCGCCACTACCTCTCGCTGGGGTACAGCGGCGATCAGGGCATCCTCAGGCGCACCGATCAGGGCATCCTGAACCTCCGCGCCAATTTCGAGCGCACGATCAACAAGAACAGCCTGATCGGCGTGCGCGGCAACTTCGGACACGTCCGCAACAACATGACGCAGGGCACCTCGCCGCTGGGTTCGATGAGCACGCTCAAGGCCATGACCGAAGCCGCGCCGATGCGCAACACGGTCAAATACGGATCGCAGCTCGACGACACCGCCGAAGGCTGGCTCTCGGCCTATGACGACGAAGCGAGCCAATACTTCGTGCAGCAGTCGCTCTATTTCAAGGCCGCGCTGACCGAGGGGCTGACGTTCGACGTCGCGGGCGGCATCGACTACCGCGGCAAGGAGCGCATGCGCTGGGTCGGAAGCGACGTATGGCGCGGCGCCGAAGAGCAGGGACGCGCCGCAAAGAGCAACATCCGCGCGATCGGCTACAACGTCTCCGCACACTTCGCCTACGACCGGACATTCGGCGCCAAGCACCATCTGACAGCCATGCTCGGCGGAACGTTCGAGGGCAGCAACAGCGTGAACCACATCAACGAAGGCTACAAGTTCTTCAAGGAAGACCTGCGCGCAACCGGAATCCAGCTGGCCGAGAACGTCCAGCCTTCGCACGTCGTCCGGCTCCAATCGCAGCAGACGGCCCTCTTCGCATCGGCCTGCTACACCTTCGACAACCGCTATACGATCCATGCGGGCGTCCGCGGAGACTATACGTTCCGCTACGACAACAGTCTGGACGACACGGCCCTCTATCCGTGGGCGTCGGCGGCGTGGAACATCGCGGCGGAGCCTTTCATGCAGCACGCCGGAGCGATCTCTGCGCTGACGCTGCGCGGCGGCTGGGGACGTTCGGGACGTCAGGCGCTCGATCCCTACCTCTTCAACGAAAGCTACATTACGGGAATCGCCCCCGACATCACCATAGAGAACGGCATCACCAACTATTACGACGTACGCTGGACCGGCCTGAACGACGAATGGAACGTCGGACTGGAAGCGGGGCTGTTCAACGACCGGATTCGGCTCACGGCGAATTACTACGATTCCAAAAGCGAAGACAAACTGCGCTACTACTACCACAAGCGCACCGGAGACTATAAGGAGATTTACGCCAACAGCGCCCGCATCCTGAATCGCGGGGTCGAGGTCGGCGTTCAGGCCCGCCTGATCGAGCGCAAGGAGTGGTCGTGGGATCTCGGCGCGACATTCAGCTACAACCACAACCGGATCCTCGCGACGGGAGCTGAGAACGACGGCGACGTCTTCGGCAACTCGACGGGCGAATGGTTCGGCCGCGACGTCGTGGTCAACGTCAACCGCAAAGGCGAAAGCGTCGGGGCGTTCTACGGCTACCAGAGTCAGGGCATCGTACGCGAACGCCACCTGCTCTACACGCCGCCCTACAACGGCACCCGGCTGCAGGAGGGCGACATCAAATTCATCGACAAGGACGGCGACGGCAACGTCACCGAAAAAGACAGGACCGTCATCGGCAATCCCAATCCGTCGTACCGCTACGGGCTTTCGACGCGCGCGGCGTGGCGCAACCTGAGCCTGACGGTAACCATGGACGGAGCCGCCGATTTCGACATCATGAACCTCAATCTGCTCAACACGGCGACCTTCGCCACGGGCAACTACTCGAACCTGCGCAGCGACAGCTACCGCAAGGCCTATCCCGCCGGCGGCGAGCCGCGGCTGCCGTCGGCGCCGACGTCGTCTCTTCGCGCTTCGTCGAGGACGGCTCCTACCTGCGGTTGTCGAACGTGCAGGTAAGCTACCGGTTCGACATCGGCAGGAAGTGGCTCCGGAGCGTCGATCTGGCATTCACGGCGAAAAACCTCTGCGTCCTGACCGGCTATTCGGGTTATTCGCCCATGGTGGGCAGCTACACCTACGACCTGAGCCGCTACGGCGTGGACAACGGTTCCTATCCGCTCGCCCGGACTTTCCTCCTGAGCATCAAAGCAACGTTTTAATTCTCTAAAAAGATGATTATCATGAAATACGCGAAATACATAGCCTGTCTTACGGTTGCTCTGCTGCTCACGGTCGAACTTTTCGCCCAGACCGCCGTCAGCGGACGCATAACCGACAAAAACGGCGAATCGGTGATCGGCGCCACGATCCTCGTGAAAGGCACGACGACCGGAACGAGCAGCGACGCCGAAGGCCGCTACAAAATCGTAATTCCGGCCACGGCCGAGAAGACGCTCCAAGTAAGTTATCTGGGCTACAAACCTCAGGAAATCGCCGTCGGGACACGCACCCGGATCGACATCGAACTCGAAAGCGACGAAGCCCAGATCGAAGAGGTCGTGGTCGTCGGTTACGGAACGCTGCGCAAGAGCGACGTGACGGGAGCCGTCACCTCGGTCAAAATCGACAAGAACGAAGCCGCGCAGGTCGCCTCGTTCGACAAACTGCTTCAGGGCCATGCTGCCGGCGTGCAGGTGACCACCGGAAACGCCGCTCCGGGCGGCGCCGTGAGCGTCAAGATCCGCGGCACAAGCTCCTTCAACGGCACCGGCGAACCGCTTTACGTCGTGGACGGCATCATTCTCAACCCCTCGTCGCAGGACGTGAAGAACCCGCTGGGCAGCACCGGACAGGAAGCGCAGAACGCACTGGCCTCCATCAGCCCGCAGGACATCGCCAGCATGGAGATTCTGAAAGACGCCTCGGCGACGGCCATCTACGGCTCGATGGGCGCCAACGGCGTGGTGCTCATCACCACCAAGCAGGGCACCTCGGACACGCCCCGCATCGAATTCTCGACGATGGTGGACATCTCCACGCCGCGCAAGCACATCGACGTGCTCGACCTCGACCAGTTTCTGGCCTACTCCGACGACGTGGGCGTAAGTCTCGACATCAAGGAGGGCGAGGTCCTCGAAGCGCGCGACTGGCAGGACTATACGATGCGCAACGCAGTGAGCATCAACACCCGCGTGAGCGTAAGCGGCCGCAGCGACAAGTCGAACTACTACCTCGCGGGCGGTTATCTCGACAACAACGGCATCATCCGCAACACCAACGTCCGCCAATACGACTTCCGTGCGAACTTCGACCACCGCATCGCCAAGTTCATCAAGGTCGGCACGAAGACCACCGTCTCGAACCGCAAGAACCAGATGACGCAGGGCACCGAGCCGGGCGGCACGCAAAACGCGACCCGCGCGACGAGCATGATCCGCCAGATGCTCGGTTCGAAACCCTACGTCACGACGTCGGGCGAGGACCTCGGCGACGAAGAGGATTACAAGGGCACCGACCTCTGGCTGAACAGCTACGAGGACGGCAGCGACGAGTTCCGTCTCAGCGGAAGCCTCTACGCGGATATCCGGCTCACCAAATGGCTCTCTTTCAAGACCACGTTCGGCACCGACTACCGCAACAAGAACCGCACCCGTTTCTACGGCCAGTATCTCGACAACGGTCTGAACGGCCGCGCGGGATTCTCGGAACTGGTGGCTTTCCGCTACAACGTGGACAACATGTTCAACATCAACAAGAGCTTCAAGGGCGGCCACCGCATCGACGCCGTGCTGGGCATCTCGGTCAACAGCGCCGAAAACCACAACTCGACGATCAACGCGCAGGACTTCCCCGACTACCCGGCCCTCGAATTCCGCTCCGACGCGATCAGCAACGCCAAAACGCAGGTTCCGGGATATTCCGAGGACGCAAGCACGCTGATGTCCTACATCGCCCGCATGGTCTACAGCTACAAGGACCGCTACGTGCTGACGGCCACGTTCCGCGCCGACGGCAGCAGCAAGTTCTCCAAGGAGAACCGCTTCAGCTACTTCCCCTCGTTTTCGGCGGCATGGCGCATGTCCGAAGAGAAATTCATGAAGAACCTGAATTTCATCTCCAACCTCAAGCTGCGCGCCGGCTGGGGCATGGTCGGCAATCAGGGCCTGAGCCCCTACCAGACGCTGACCACCTACAGCTCGATGTATACGGCCGACCCCAATTCGGACTATTCGGTATCGCCCGACGGCCAGTTCGTCATCGGCATCAAGCCCAGCATCATGTCCAACCGGGAGCTCAAATGGGAGACCACCGAGCAGTATAACGTGGGTCTGGACCTCGGCCTTCTGGACAACCGGCTCAACATGACCCTCGACCTCTATTACAAAAACACGAAAGACCTGCTCCAGCAGATTTCGATTCCCCCTTCGACCGGATTCTCGTCGATGTGGATCAACCGGGGCAACATCGAAAACAGGGGCGTCGAATTCTCGGTGGACGCCTATCCGGTGGACAACGCCGACTTCACGTGGAACGTCAATGCCAACATCTCGTTCAACCGCAACAAGATCGGCAGCATCGGACTTCCGGCGGCATCGCACGGCAACATCTTCGCCTCGGCGTTCGAGGGCGAGGAGATCTCCAACACGTCGGACTACTTCAAGATGCCGGCCAACATCTTCATCGAAGGACGTCCCGCCGGATTGTTCTACGGCTTCCGCACCAACGGAATCGTGACGCAGGAGGCCATCGACAAGGGACTGGTGCCGACATACCGCGGCCAGCAGCTCCAGCCGGGCGACATCTGGTACCTCGACACCGACGGATCGGGCAACGTGGACGACATGGACAAGGAGGTCATCGGCGATCCCAACCCGTCGTTCACCTACGGATTCAGCACGTCGTTCCGCTGGAAGAGCCTCTCGCTCTCGATGATGTTCGACGGCGTATACGGCAACCAGATCGCCAACGGCAACCTGCTGCCCGAAACGAACACGTCGCCGACGGGCAACAACCTGCACAACGTCCGCACCGAAGCCTATCTCGGCGCGTGGAGCGAGAGCAATCAGGACGCCCGCTATCCCCGTCTGAACCGCACGGCCGGCCAGACCAAGGACTTCACGGACCGGATTCTCGAAAACGGCAGCTACATGCGCCTTTCGGCCGTCACGCTCAGCTACCAGTTCAACTTCAAGCGCACGAGCGTCGTCAAGAACCTCGGCCTGAGCTTCACCGTCCGCAACGCCTTCACATGGAGCTCGTACAGCGGCTGGGACCCCGAAGTGAGCAGCTTCACCAACAACGCCCTCAAAGTGGGCGTGGACTGGAGCTCGTACCCGTCGTCGAGGGCCTATGTCTGCGGCATCACGATGACCTTCTAACCGTATCACGCATAAAAAGGAATAAACCATGAAAAAGATAATCATCCTGTTTCTCGTCCTCTGCGGCGCGGGTCTGGGCACCTCCTGCGACGACTTCCTGACGGAACACCCTTCGACCCAATTCAGTCCGGAGGACGTCTACTCCTCCCCGAACGGCGTGCAGGCCGTCCTGAACTCCTGCTACGGCTACATTTCGCAGAGCAACGGCTACGGCGGCTACCTGCACATGCTCCTGTCGTGGCATACGCCCACCATGCAGCTCCAGAACCGCAACTCGACCTACATGGTCGAGCTGGCGACGATGAACGTGGCGGTGGACAACAGCACGGCCGACTACGTCTACGACGGAGCCTACCAGACGATCAATACGGTCAACGACCTGCTGATGAACATCGGATTGTGCAGCGGCATGTCGGAAGCCGAACACAACCGGATCGAGGGCGAAGCGCGGCTGCTGCGGGCGCTCTCCTACTTCAACCTCGTGCGCATCTTCGGCGCGCTGCCGTATATCGACCGGCCCGCCGCCTCCATCGAGGAGAGCCACAAGCCCCGCACGTCGATCGACCGGATTTACGGTCTGATCATCGGCGACCTCGAACAGGCTTGGAACATGCTGCCCGAAAAGGGCGCTCATGCCCACGGACGCCCGCACAAATGGGCCGCCAAAGCATTTCTGGCCAAGGTCTACGTCGCGCTGGCATGTATCAAGGAGCATCCCGGCGAACCGTTCGACGCAGCGCTGTTCGACAAGTCGGCCAAGGAGTACTGGCAGCTGGCGTACGACAACGCCAAGGAGGTCTACGACTCGCACGCCTACTCGCTCGTTCCGAACTTCGCCGACTTGTGGGTCTACACCAACAAGCACACCGAAGAGTCGATTCTCGAAATGGAGATGAACTACGTGACGGGCAGCTGTCCCTTCATGTACCGCTACCTTCCGGGCTACTGGGAAGGCGTGCCCCTGACCAACTCGTCGAACAACTACGGACAGATCCGCCCCTCGCGCGAAGCGTGGGACGAGCACAACGACCGTTATCCGGGCGACTGGCGCGAAGAGTGCACCTACCTCGACTACAAATACAAATGCAACACGACGGTCGAGAACGAAAACTACAGGGGCAAGCAGTACTACATCTATCCCTATACCAAGGAGAATTATCCCGACCAGTCTACTTCGAAATACGAGTACCTCCCCTACCTGCGCAAATGGGTCGATCCGACCTTCACGGCGGGCAACGCCAACGTGAACTTCATCGTCTACCGCTACGCCGACCTGCTGCTGACGCTGGCCGAAGCGGCTAACGAGCTGGGAGGCGCGCATACGCGGGAAGCCGTGGGTTATGTCAACGAAGTGCTCTTCCGGGCCCGGAACGCCTCGAACGAACAGCGCACGGAACCCGCTGACTGGGACGTAGGCCTGTCGCAGGAGGAGATACGCGCCGCCCTGCGCGTCGAGCGCCGCTGCGAACTGAAAGGCGAACTGCACGAGTGGTTCGACTCGCGGCGCTTCGGCGTGGCGTACCTCACCGGGCTGATCGACATCCACAACGCCCGGATCGCCGAGACCGCATCGCTGTCACCCTACGACTACGTGCTTCCCAACGGCTTCAACGAGGTGAAGAAGAATCTGCTGCTGCCGTTCCCCAACGCGGAGATATCGGCGAACTACAACATTTCGGCGTCGGACCAAAACTTCGGCTATTGATGAAGCTGCTCCTGACCCTATTATTACCGGCAGCGATTCTGTTTCTGGCCGGCGCCGGAACGGACGAGGCCGCACTGCGGGAAAAGGCCGCGAGCATGGCCGCCGAAGCCAAGGAGGAACTCGGTCTGAGCGCCGAAGAGGCGACGCACCTGCGGGAGCTGTTCTTCGAAAAGCTCGACAAGACCGAGCGTCTCACCCGCGGCGTGGCGGACCCCGCCGAACGGTCGCAGATAGCCAAGCGTATTCATCAGGAATTCACGCAAAAGCTTTACGGCAGCTACAACCGCAGGACAAGCAACAAGATCGAAGGCTGGTACTACAACTACACGAATAAAAAATAGATTCAGAAAACTGAAAGAACCATGAAAAAAACGGTAATATTAAGTTCGATGCTCGCTGCGCTGCTCATTGCGGGCGCATGTTCGGACACCGACATATACAGCAGCGAAACCACCCGGCCCGCCGTCGGCATCGACGACAAGAGCCTGACGCTCGACGGCAAGACCGAAAGCGCACGGATCTCGATCGCCTCCAACATCTGGTGGAAAGCGCACGTCGAATACGACGGCGGCGGGGAGTGGCTCGAAATCACGCCGGCGGAGGGATTCGGCGATATCGAGATCACCGTTGCGACCGAACGCAACTACGACCTTTCCACGCCCAAAACGGCGCGGCTGGTCATCGTCAGCGACGATGGCAAAGGTTCGTTCCGCAAGGAATTCACCGTCACCCAGCAGACCAGCGAACCCTACATCGAAATCGACGGTCTCCAGAGCGAAGGCCTTGCCGTAGGAGTCACACGCAGCGAAACGCCCCTGACGCTCTATACCAACGACGCGTGGGAGGCCTCGACCTCGGACGACAGCTGGTGTTCGGTCGTAAGCTCCGACAACGGAAGCGGCAAAAAGACCGTACAGCTGGTATGCGCCAGCAATTCGACCAAGCGGGAGCGCAGCGCCGAAGTTACGTTCCGGTCGAAAAACACGCCGGGCGTCGTATGTTCGTTCCGGGTGAACCAGAGCGGCATATTCGCAGCGCCCGTGCTGACGCTGGCCAAAGACGAGAGCGGCGCCATCCGGCTCGCATGGGACGCCGTCATGGGCGCGGTGAAATACATGGTCGTACTCACCGACAACAACGGCGCGCCGATCGCCGAGATCGACAACGGCGCCGAAACCGCCTGCGACCTCTCGGCGCAGGAGGTCTTCGCCAAACCCGAATACGTCGGACTGTTCAACGTCTCGATCCGGGCCTTGTCGGACGATCCCGAAGTCTTCTCGAACAGCGAGACGCAGAGCGCCAACAGCCACTTCGCATCGGGAGCCGGCACGCAGGGCGACCCCTTCATCATCGACCGTGACGGCTACCTGCGCAACATATCGACCGCCAACGCCAAAGCGGCCGGATGTTACTACAAACTCACCTACACGCCGGCACCCGGTGCCGACTTCGAACCGATCTGCTCCCCGGCCGACCCCTTCGCGGGCATCTTCGACGGCAACGGGAAGACCATCGAAGGATGGGAAATCCGTCCGCTGGCCGACAAGCGCAACTACTTCGGGTTCTTCGGAGCCGTGGCCGAAGGCGCCGAAGTGGCGTCGCTCAACTTCAGCCGCTGCTCGCTCTACATCACCAACGACGGCGGTTCGGTCAATAAAGCCGACAACGGCTTCGCATGGGTGGCCGGCACCAACAACGGCACCCTCCGGGACATCGCCGTCACCGACTGCACGATAGCCTGCGAGACCGGCACCACGCCGCTCAACGTCGGAGGCATCGCCGCCAACAACAACGGCACCGTACTTCGCTGCACCGCATCGGGCGCCATCTCGGCGGCCGCCGACCGCAACAAGACCGACGAATTCACCTGCGGAGGAATCGCGGCCTACAACTATGCCACGGGCGTTGTCGACCAATGCGTCAACCACGCCTCGATCACCGCCATGAATCAGGTCGGCGGCGTAGTCGGCATGAACGGCGGCAAGGTAATCGGTTCGGGCAACACCGGCGCGATCACGGCCAATTATTACTTCGGCGGCGTGGTCGGCTACACCACCTCGTCGAGCGCGGCGTGCGTCATCGAAAAATGCTACAACACCGGCACCCTCACCATGGACGAACCGGCCGGCATGGGGCGCGGCGCAGCCTACATGGGCGGCGTCACGAGCCGC
>ENA-ORUW01001965-ORUW01001965.1-human-gut-metagenome-genome-assembly--contig:-NODE-1965-length-12734-cov-2.508636_pt1 | contig 12734 bp, 10 predicted proteins | sample MGYA00242088_ERZ509227 | MGnify/ENA primary metagenome ERZ509227 (study PRJEB26280, sample SAMEA2338816) | human gut metagenome | biome: human gut; feature: human-associated habitat; material: faeces... | reverse complement strand
GATGGTAGTGTGGGGTCTCCCCATGCGAGAGTAGGGAACTGCCAGGCATCAAATTTAGCAGTAAGCCGGTCATAAAACCGGTGGTTGTAAAAGAATTCGGTGGAGCGGTAGTTCAGTCGGTTAGAATACCTGCCTGTCACGCAGGGGGTCGCGGGTTCGAGTCCCGTCCGTTCCGCCACCCTAATTAGGGGCGTAGTTCAATTGGTAGAGCACCGGTCTCCAAAACCGGGTGTTGGGAGTTCGAGTCTCTCCGCCCCTGCCAGAAATCATCCTTAGCGAAAGCTAAGGATTTTTTTTATCTGAAATAACCCTCTCCGAAGTAAATCCTTCTACCGGCATCCTTGCCAGCCATTCAGATTAATACACTTCATCCAGCACGTTAATTTTCAATAGATCGCGAATCAACGCATTTTTATCGCTATTTTGCAGCCATATGGCATAAAGCGGCCGTGAAAGTGTTGTGCTATCGACAACGGTATGCAGGCCGCCTTTTTTACGTGCCCAACTGACGGGTAGCCAGGTGCAACCATTAAGCATCGCAATCTGTTGCTGTGCCAGTTCAGCAGAACTGGTTGTCAGAATGGGAACTTCGTCAGCACCGATCAAACCTGCCTCATGCTGTTGAAAATCTGGCCCCCACTCTAGTCGCAGATAGTTAAGATCTCCCTTTAGTTTAGAAGGGGCACTGGTATAAAGCGCTAAAGTGAAATACCCCAGCAACTGACTACAAAATTCGTCCATTTTGGGGGCTTCAGTTGTAATAAGAAGATCAAGCTGGCGTTCATGTAACTGTTTTACCAGAGACTGCCGTTGGGCAATTCGCGCTTCGAACTGTAAGCCTGTATGGGCATCCTGATTTTGATACAAGCGTCCCAGCCACTGATTAAGCATACATTCCCACAACGAGGCGCTGGCACCGATAGAAAACTCATTATGTCGTGAGGTATGCGCCACCTCCTTGCGGGCGGCCTGCCAGGTGTTCATGAGCGTTTCTGCATAAGGAAGAAGCTTTTCTCCGGCAGCGGTTAAACGGATATTGTTTCTGTGGCGGGTGAAAAGATTCACACCCAGTTGATTTTCCAGTTGTCTGATTCGAAAGCTCACGGCTGATTGGGTCAGATAGAGCGATTCAGCCGCTCGACCAAAGTGACGCGTTCGGCTAACTTCCAGGAAAGTTTTTAACAATTCCGTATCCACAGTGCTCTCCGCAAAATTATTTGTCGTTATGATTTAAATGTTTTGTTTTACACTCTGTCAAGCGTAACTAATACTCCGCGCCATAACTAGCTCGGTCAAAGAATTAGGAGCGTGCAGGATGGCGGAAAGCTTTACGACGACTAATCGATATTTCGACAATAAACATTATCCACGTGGATTCTCTCGTCATGGTGACTTCACCATCAAAGAGGCACAACTGCTTGAGCGTCATGGTTATGCCTTCAATGAGTTGGATCTTGGCAAACGCGAGCCGGTTACCGAGGAAGAGAAACTCTTCGTAGCAGTATGCCGTGGCGAACGTGAACCAGTGACAGAAGCAGAACGCGTGTGGTCCAAGTATATGACGCGTATCAAGCGTCCAAAACGTTTTCACACCCTTTCCGGCGGTAAACCGCAGGTTGAAGGTGCTGAAGACTACACCGATTCTGACGATTAATAAAAAGGGCGAAATGCCCTTTTTTTATGTCAGTAGTTTTTGCAGATGGATGAGCAAACGGTCAATCGCACGATAGCTAACTGCCTCCTGCAAATGCTGACGTGTGATAATGTCAGACTGATCAATATCAGCAATGGTTCGTGCAACTTTCAATAACCGCTGCCAGGCACGAATCGATAACCCCAGATGGATCAGCGTTTCTTCCAGCCACTGCGCATCTTCGCTCTCAAGCTTGCAGAATTGACGTATTTCCGGATTATCCAGCCAGGCGTTCAGTTTATTCTGCCGCTTAAATTGGCGCTCTCTGGCGGCCATTACACGTTGTTTAACGGTGGTGCTGTTTTCTCCCGGCACTACCGTTTTACTCAAAATGCCGGGAGGCGGTAATGGGATCTCCAGTGAGAGATCGAAGCGGTCGAGAAAGGGCCCCGAGAGCCGGTTGAGATAACGTAATGTCTGTTCTGGTGTGCAGCGGTTATGGTTTCCCTGATAATGTCCGGTAGGGCTGGGATTCATCGCCGCGACAAGCTGGAAACGGGCTGGATAGGTTATTTTTGCTCGTGTGCGTGAAAGATGGATCTGCCCGGATTCAATCGGCTCTCGCAAGGCATCCAGTGTACGCCGTTCAAATTCAGGTAGCTCATCAAGAAAAAGCACGCCGTTATGCGCCAGCGAAATTTCACCTGGCCCTGGAATTGCACCACCGCCCACCATCGCAGTTAACGGCGCACTGTGATGAGGTGAGCGGAACGGGCGCTGCCGCCATTGTTTTTGTACTGATTCAGCATTTACCAGACTTAATATCGCAGCGCTCTCCAGTGCCTCTTCATTGCTTAAATCTGGCAACAGGCCATTAATACGGCTGGCGAGCATTGTTTTACCTGTTCCCGGCGGTCCAATCAGTAAAAGGTTGTGCCCGCCAGCGGCGGTAATTTCCAGTCCTCGCTTTCCTTGTTCCTGACCGACAACATCACTGAGATCATGTTGTAGCGCCCGGGATACTGCATTAGTAGGTTTCGGGCGTTCGAGAGCGTGCTTACCTTCCAGAAACGCGCAGACAGCCTGCAGATGATCGGCTATCAGGCATCCTTCACCGTTAATTAGCCCCACTTCATCTTCGTTATCTTTCGCGACGATAATTTTTCTGCCCGACTTAATAGCTTCAGTTGCACTGGAGATTGCGCCGGGAACGCCACGCAGAGCGCCTGTAAGCGCCAGTTCTCCGACTAATTCATATTCATCTAACTTATTGGCTGTAAGCTGTTCTGAGGCCGCCAGCAACGCAATGGCGATAGGTAAATCATATCGTCCCCCTTCTTTTGGCAGATCGGCTGGAGCGAGGTTGATGGTGATTTTTTTCGCCGGATATTCATATCCGCTATTGATAATGGCGCTGCGCACGCGATCGCGAGCTTCTTTTACCGTTGTTTCTGGTAAGCCCACCATCGTTAAGCCTGGTAGACCTTTACTGATATGTACCTCAACAGTGATTGGGGGCGCATTTACTCCCAGGGCTGCGCGGGTATGAACAATTGACAGTGACATAAGCCCTCCTTGAGTCACCATTATGTGCATAAGATATCGCTGCTGTAGCCCGCTAATTCGTGAATTTTAGTGGCTGATTCCTGTTTATTTGTGCAAGTGAAGTTGAGTTGTTCTGGCGGTGGAATGATGCTCGCAAAAATGCAGCGGACAAAGGATGAACTACGAGGAAGGGAACAACATTCATACTGAAATTGAATTTTTTTCACTCACTATTTTCTTTTTAAAAAACAACAATTTCTCTTGAAATTATTAAAGACATCATAAAAATCGGCCAAAAAATATCTTGTGCTATTCGCAAAATCTATGGTAACTCTTTAGGCATTCCTTCGAACAAGATGCAAGAAAAGACAAAATGACAGCCCTTCTACGAGTGATTAGCCTGGTCGTGATTAGCGTGGTGGTGATTATTATCCCACCGTGCGGGGCTGCACTTGGACGAGGAAAGGCTTAGAGATCAAGCCTTAACGAACTAAGACCCCCGCACCGAAAGGTCCGGGGGTTTTTTTTGACCTTAAAAACATAACTGAGGAGCAGACAATGAATAACAGCACAAAATTCTGTTTCTCAAGATTCAGGACGGGGAACTAACTATGAATGGCGCACAGTGGGTGGTACATGCGTTGCGGGCACAGGGTGTGAACACCGTTTTCGGTTATCCGGGTGGCGCAATTATGCCGGTTTACGATGCATTGTATGACGGTGGCGTGGAACACTTGCTGTGCCGACACGAGCAAGGTGCAGCAATGGCGGCTATCGGTTATGCCCGTGCTACCGGCAAAACTGGCGTTTGCATCGCCACGTCTGGCCCAGGTGCAACCAACCTGATAACTGGGCTTGCGGACGCGCTGTTAGATTCCATCCCCGTTGTTGCTATCACCGGTCAGGTATCCGCACCGTTTATCGGCACTGACGCATTTCAGGAAGTGGATATCCTGGGATTGTCGTTAGCCTGCACCAAGCACAGTTTCCTGGTGCAATCACTGGAAGAGTTACCGCGTATCATGGCCGAAGCGTTTGACGTCGCCAGCTCTGGTCGTCCTGGTCCAGTTTTGGTCGATATTCCAAAAGATATCCAGTTAGCCAGCGGCGATCTGGAACCGTGGTTCACCACCGTTGAAAACGAAGTGACTTTCCCACATGCCGAAGTCGAGCAAGCGCGTCAGATGCTGGCAAAAGCGCAAAAACCGATGCTGTACGTTGGCGGTGGCGTGGGCATGGCGCAGGCAGTTTCGGCTTTGCGTGAATTTCTCGCTGCCACAAAAATGCCTGCCACCTGTACGTTGAAAGGGCAGGGCGCAGTAGAAGCAGATTATCCGTACTATCTGGGCATGCTGGGGATGCACGGCACCAAAGCGGCGAACTTAGCAGTGCAGGAGTGCGATCTACTGATAGCCGTGGGCGCACGTTTTGATGACCGGGTGACCGGCAAACTGAACACCTTCGCACCACACGCCAGCGTTATCCATATGGATATCGATCCGGCAGAAATGAACAAGCTGCGTCAGGCACATGTGGCATTACAGGGTGATTTAAATGCTCTGTTACCAGCATTACAGCAGCCGTTAAATATCGATGACTGGCAGCAACACTGCGCGCAACTGCGTGATGAACATGCCTGGCGTTACGACCATCCTGGTGACGCTATCTACGCGCCGTTGTTGTTAAAACAACTGTCGGATCGTAAACCTGCGGATTGCATCGTGACCACAGATGTGGGGCAGCACCAGATGTGGGCTGCCCAGCACATCGTCCACACTCGCCCGGAAAACTTCATCACCTCCAGCGGCTTAGGCACCATGGGTTTCGGTTTACCGGCGGCGGTTGGCGCACAAGTCGCGCGACCGAACGATACTGTCGTCTGTATCTCCGGTGACGGCTCTTTTATGATGAATGTGCAAGAGCTGGGCACCGTAAAACGCAAGCAGTTACCGTTGAAAATCGTCTTACTCGATAACCAACGGTTAGGGATGGTTCGACAATGGCAGCAACTGTTTTTCCAGGAACGATACAGCGAAACCACCCTTACTGATAACCCCGATTTCCTCATGTTAGCCAGCGCCTTCGGCATCCCTGGCCAACACATCACCCATAAAGACCAGGTTGAAGCGGCACTCGACACCATGCTGAACAGTGATGGGCCATACCTGCTTCATGTCTCAATCGACGAACTTGAGAACGTCTGGCCGCTGGTGCCGCCTGGTGCCAGTAATTCTGAAATGTTGGAGAAATTATCATGATGCAACATCAGGTCAATGTATCGGCTCGCTTCAATCCGGAAACCTTAGAACGTGTTTTACGCGTGGTGCGTCATCGTGGTTTCCACGTCTGCTCAATGAATATGGCTGCCGCCAGCGATGCACAAAATATAAATATCGAATTGACCGTTGCCAGCCCACGGTCGGTCGACTTACTGTTTAGTCAGTTAAATAAACTGGTGGACGTCGCACACGTTGCTATCTGCCAGAGCACAACCACATCACAACAAATCCGCGCCTGAGCGCAAAAGGAATATAAAAATGACCACGAAGAAAGCTGATTACATTTGGTTCAATGGGGAGATGGTTCGCTGGGAAGACGCGAAGGTGCATGTGATGTCGCACGCGCTGCACTATGGCACCTCGGTTTTTGAAGGCATCCGTTGCTACGACTCGCACAAAGGACCGGTTGTATTCCGCCATCGTGAGCATATGCAGCGTCTGCATGACTCCGCCAAAATCTATCGTTTCCCGGTTTCGCAGAGCATTGATGAGCTGATGGAAGCTTGTCGCGACGTGATCCGCAAAAACAATCTCACCAGCGCCTATATCCGTCCGCTGATTTTCGTCGGTGATGTTGGCATGGGCGTAAACCCGCCAGCGGGATACTCAACCGATGTGATTATCGCCGCTTTCCCGTGGGGGGCGTATCTGGGCGCAGAAGCGCTGGAGCAGGGGATCGATGCGATGGTTTCCTCCTGGAACCGTGCTGCACCAAACACCATCCCAACCGCAGCGAAAGCCGGTGGTAACTACCTCTCTTCCCTGTTGGTGGGTAGCGAAGCGCGCCGCCACGGTTATCAGGAAGGTATCGCGTTGGATGTGAATGGTTATATCTCTGAAGGCGCAGGCGAAAACCTGTTTGAAGTGAAAGACGGTGTGCTGTTCACTCCACCGTTCACCTCCTCCGCGCTGCCGGGTATTACCCGTGATGCCATCATCAAACTGGCGAAAGAGCTGGGAATTGAAGTGCGTGAGCAGGTGCTGTCGCGCGAATCCCTGTACCTGGCGGATGAAGTGTTTATGTCCGGCGGCAGAAATCACGCCAGTGCGCAGTGTAGATGGTATTCAGGTTGGTGAAGGCCGTTGCGGCCCGGTTACCAAACGCATTCAGCAAGCCTTCTTCGGCCTCTTCACTGGCGAGACCGAAGATAAATGGGGCTGGTTAGATCAAGTTAATCAATAAATACAAAAAATGGGACGGCACGCACCGTCCCATTTACGAGACAGACACTGGGAGTAAATAAAGTATGCCTAAGTACCGTTCCGCCACCACCACTCATGGTCGTAATATGGCGGGTGCTCGTGCGCTGTGGCGCGCCACCGGAATGACCGACGCCGATTTCGGTAAGCCGATTATCGCGGTTGTGAACTCGTTCACCCAATTTGTACCGGGTCACGTCCATCTGCGCGATCTCGGTAAACTGGTCGCCGAACAAATTGAAGCGGCGGGCGGCGTTGCCAAAGAGTTCAACACCATTGCGGTGGATGATGGGATCGCTATGGGCCACGGGGGCATGCTTTATTCACTGCCATCTCGCGAACTGATCGCTGATTCCGTTGAATATATGGTCAACGCCCACTGCGCCGACGCCATGGTCTGCATCTCTAACTGCGACAAAATCACCCCGGGGATGCTGATGGCTTCCCTGCGCCTGAATATTCCGGTGATCTTTGTTTCCGGCGGCCCGATGGAGGCCGGGAAAACCAAACTGTCCGATCAGATCATTAAGCTCGATCTGGTTGATGCGATGATCCAGGGCGCAGACCCGAAAGTTTCTGACTCCCAGAGCGATCAGGTTGAACGATCCGCCTGCCCAACCTGCGGTTCCTGCTCCGGGATGTTTACTGCTAACTCAATGAACTGCCTGACCGAAGCGCTGGGCCTGTCGCAGCCGGGCAACGGCTCGCTGCTGGCAACCCACGCTGATCGCAAGCAACTGTTCCTCAATGCTGGTAAACGCATTGTTGAATTGACCAAACGTTACTACGAACAGGATGATGAAAGCGCACTGCCGCGTAACATCGCCAGTAAGGCGGCGTTTGAAAACGCCATGACGCTGGATATCGCGATGGGCGGCTCTACCAACACCGTTCTTCACCTGCTGGCGGCGGCGCAGGAAGCGGAAATCGACTTCACCATGAGTGATATCGATAAGCTTTCCCGCAAGGTTCCACAGCTGTGTAAAGTTGCGCCGAGCACCCAGAAATACCATATGGAAGATGTTCACCGTGCTGGTGGTGTTATCGGTATTCTCGGCGAGCTGGATCGTGCGGGGTTACTGAACCGTGATGTGAAAAATGTACTTGGCCTGACGTTGCCGCAAACGCTGGAACAATACGACATCATTGTGACCCAGGATGATGCGGTAAAAAATATGTTCCGCGCAGGTCCTGCAGGCATTCGTACCACACAGGCATTCTCGCAAGATTGCCGTTGGGATACGCTGGACGACGATCGCGCCAATGGCTGTATCCGCTCGCTGGAACACGCTTACAGCAAAGACGGCGGCCTGGCGGTACTCTACGGTAATTTCGCAGAAAACGGCTGCATCGTTAAAACCGCAGGCGTCGATGACAGCATCCTCAAATTCACTGGCCCGGCGAAAGTCTACGAAAGCCAGGACGACGCGGTAGAAGCGATTCTCGGCGGTAAAGTTGTCGCCGGAGATGTGGTAGTAATTCGCTATGAAGGCCCGAAAGGCGGTCCGGGGATGCAGGAAATGCTCTACCCAACCAGTTTCCTGAAATCAATGGGTCTCGGTAAAGCCTGTGCGCTGATCACCGACGGTCGTTTCTCTGGCGGCACCTCTGGTCTTTCCATCGGCCACGTCTCACCGGAAGCGGCAAGTGGCGGCAGCATTGGCCTGATTGAAGATGGTGACCTGATCGCTATCGACATTCCGAACCGTGGCATTCAGTTACAGGTAAGCGATGCCGAACTGGCGGCGCGTCGTGAAGCGCAGGAAGCTCGTGGCAACAAAGCCTGGACACCGAAAAATCGTGAACGTCAGGTTTCCTTTGCGCTGCGTGCCTACGCCAGCCTGGCAACCAGCGCCGACAAAGGCGCGGTGCGTGATAAATCGAAACTGGGGGGTTAATGATGGCAGACTCACAACCTCTCTCCGGCGCCCCGGAAGGCGCCGAATATTTAAGAGCGGTGCTGCGCGCGCCGGTCTACGAAGCGGCGCAGGTCACGCCGCTACAAAAAATGGAAAAACTCTCGTCGCGTCTCGATAACGTGATTCTGGTGAAACGCGAAGACCGTCAGCCAGTTCATAGCTTTAAGCTGCGCGGCGCATACGCCATGATGGCGGGCCTGACGGAAGAACAGAAAGCGCACGGCGTGATCACCGCTTCTGCGGGTAACCACGCGCAGGGCGTCGCGTTTTCTTCCGCACGGTTAGGCGTGAAGGCACTGATCGTCATGCCAACCGCCACCGCCGATATCAAAGTCGACGCGGTGCGCGGCTTCGGCGGCGAAGTGCTTCTTCACGGCGCGAACTTTGATGAAGCAAAAGCGAAAGCGATCGAACTGTCACAGCAGCAGGGCTTCACCTGGGTGCCGCCGTTCGACCATCCGATGGTGATCGCCGGGCAAGGCACGCTGGCGCTGGAACTGCTCCAGCAGGACGCCCATCTCGACCGCGTATTTGTGCCAGTCGGCGGCGGCGGTCTGGCGGCGGGCGTGGCGGTACTGATCAAACAACTGATGCCGCAAATCAAAGTGATTGCCGTGGAAGCGGAAGACTCCGCCTGCCTGAAAGCGGCGCTGGATGCAGGTCATCCGGTTGATCTGCCACGCGTGGGGCTGTTTGCCGAAGGTGTTGCGGTGAAACGCATCGGCGACGAAACCTTCCGTTTATGCCAGGAGTATCTCGACGACATCATCACCGTCGATAGCGATGCCATATGTGCGGCGATGAAAGACCTGTTCGAAGATGTGCGCGCGGTAGCGGAACCCTCTGGCGCGCTGGCACTGGCGGGAATGAAAAAATATATCGCCCAGCACAACATTCGCGGTGAGCGGCTGGCGCATATTCTTTCTGGTGCTAACGTGAACTTTCACGGCCTGCGCTACGTCTCGGAACGTTGCGAACTGGGCGAACAGCGTGAAGCGTTGCTGGCGGTAACCATCCCGGAAGAGAAGGGCAGCTTCCTGAAGTTCTGCCAGCTGCTTGGCGGGCGCTCGGTCACCGAGTTCAACTACCGTTTTGCCGATGCCAAAAACGCCTGCATCTTTGTCGGTGTGCGCCTGAGCCGTGGCCTCGAAGAGCGCAAAGAAATTTTGCAGATGCTCAACGATGGCGGCTACAGCGTAGTGGATCTCTCCGACGACGAAATGGCGAAGCTGCATGTGCGCTATATGGTCGGCGGGCGTCCGTCGCATCCGTTGCAGGAACGCCTCTACAGCTTCGAATTCCCGGAATCGCCGGGCGCGCTGTTGCGCTTCCTCAACACGCTGGGTACGCACTGGAACATTTCTTTGTTCCACTATCGCAGCCATGGCACCGACTACGGGCGCGTACTGGCGGCGTTCGAACTTGGCGACCATGAACCGGATTTCGAAACCCGGTTGAATGAGTTGGGTTACGATTGCCACGACGAAACCAATAACCCGGCGTTCAGGTTCTTTTTGGCGGGTTAATGGTTCGGCAAAATCTTCCAGAATGCCTCAATCAGCGGCTCATGTAGCCGCTTTTTCTGCACACACACGCCCAGTTCAAACGGCGTTTTCTCATCACTGCGCTCTAAAATCATCACGCGGTTACGCACCGGTTCCGGGCTGTTTTCCAGCACCACTTCCGGCAACAAGGCTACGCCACAGCCGAGCGCCACCATCGACACCATCGCTTCATGCCCGCCGACCGTGGCGTAAATCATCGGGTTGCTGATTTTGTTGCGTCGAAACCACAACTCAATGCGCCGGCGTACTGGTCCCTGATCGGCCATGATAAACGGCACTGTAGACCAGTCCGGCTTATCTGCCGAAACTTGGTTACGCACCGGGCAGGGTAGCGCGGGGGCAATCAGCACTACTGCCAGATTCTCCAGCATCGAAAACGCCACTGCGCCGGGCAGAGTCTCCGGTTTCCCGGCAATCGCCAGATCCGCTTCGCCAGTGACGACCTTTTCCATCGCATCTGCCGCATCACCAGTCGTGAGTTTAATCTCCACCGACGGGTGTTCCGCGCGGAAGCGATCGAGAATCGGCGGCAGATGGCTGTAGGCAGCGGTCACCGAGCAGAAGATATGTAATTCGCCAGAGAGCGACGGTCCTTGCTGATCGATGGTGTGGCGCAGCTGCTGATACTGCAACAGCGTTTGCTGGGCGAAAACGCGCAGCTCTTCGCCCGCTTCAGTCAGCGTCACCGTGCGGTTATCGCGCACAAACAGCGGCTGACCGAGATCTTCTTCCAGGCGCTGAATCTGCCGTGAGAGCGTGGACGGGCTAACGTGCATTGCCCGCGCGCTGCGGCCAAAATGGCGGCTTTCCGCCAGATGCAGGAAGGTTTTCAGATCGCGTAAATCCAATGGCGCAGCCCTTAATGTTGACGTTGCAGAAATTGCAATGTGACGTTGTGAATATATCAATTTCCGCAATAAATTTCCTGTCATATAGTGAATTCAATCTCGCAAACGCGAACCGAACAATAAGAAGCACAACATCACGAGGAATCACCATGGCTAACTACTTCAATACACTGAATCTGCGCCAGCAGCTGGCACAGCTGGGCAAATGTCGCTTTATGGGGCGCGATGAATTCGCCGATGGCGCGAGCTACCTTCAGGGTAAAAAAGTAGTCATCGTCGGCTGTGGTGCACAGGGTCTGAACCAGGGCCTGAACATGCGTGATTCTGGTCTCGATATCTCCTACGCTCTGCGTAAAGAAGCGATTGCCGAGAAGCGCGCATCCTGGCGTAAAGCAACCGAAAATGGTTTTAAAGTGGGTACTTACGAAGAACTGATCCCGCAGGCGGATCTGGTGGTTAACCTGACGCCGGACAAGCAGCACTCTGATGTAGTGCGCACCGTACAGCCACTGATGAAAGACGGCGCGGCGCTGGGTTACTCACACGGTTTCAACATCGTCGAAGTGGGCGAGCAGATCCGTAAAGACATCACCGTCGTAATGGTTGCGCCGAAATGCCCTGGCACCGAAGTACGTGAAGAGTACAAACGTGGATTCGGCGTACCGACGCTGATTGCCGTTCACCCGGAAAACGATCCGAAAGGCGAAGGCATGGCGATCGCTAAAGCATGGGCGGCTGCAACCGGCGGTCACCGTGCGGGCGTTCTGGAATCCTCTTTCGTTGCGGAAGTGAAATCTGACCTGATGGGCGAGCAAACCATCCTGTGCGGTATGTTGCAGGCTGGCTCTCTGCTGTGCTTCGACAAGCTGGTGGAAGAAGGCACCGATCCGGCATACGCAGAAAAACTGATACAGTTCGGTTGGGAAACCATCACCGAAGCGCTGAAACAGGGCGGCATCACCCTGATGATGGACCGTCTCTCTAACCCGGCGAAACTGCGTGCTTACGCGCTCTCTGAGCAACTGAAAGAGATCATGGCGCCGCTGTTCCAGAAACATATGGACGACATCATCTCCGGCGAATTCTCCTCCGGCATGATGGCTGACTGGGCCAACGACGATAAGAAACTGCTGACCTGGCGTGAAGAGACTGGCAAAACCGCATTCGAAACCGCGCCGCAGTATGAAGGCAAAATCGGCGAACAGGAGTACTTCGATAAAGGCGTACTGATGATCGCGATGGTAAAAGCAGGCGTTGAACTGGCGTTTGAAACCATGGTTGATTCCGGCATCATCGAAGAATCTGCTTACTATGAATCACTGCACGAACTGCCGCTGATTGCCAACACCATCGCCCGTAAGCGTCTGTACGAAATGAACGTGGTTATCTCCGATACTGCCGAGTACGGTAACTATCTGTTCTCTTACGCTTGTGTGCCACTGCTGAAACCGTTTATGGCAGAGCTGCAACCGGGCGACCTGGGTAAAGCTATTCCGGAAGGTGCGGTAGATAACGCGCAGCTGCGTGATGTAAATGAAGCGATTCGCAGCCATGCGATTGAGCAGGTAGGTAAGAAACTGCGCGGCTATATGACAGATATGAAACGTATTGCTGTTGCGGGTTAAGTGCGCGCTGATGCCCTCACCCCGGCCCTCTCCCTGAAAGGGCGAGGGGGAAAAGCGTGCCAACATTGAAGATTGAGCCAGTTTGTTAGCAATCTCAAAGATACGTCAACGAATTAATTT
>ENA-ORUW01001958-ORUW01001958.1-human-gut-metagenome-genome-assembly--contig:-NODE-1958-length-12768-cov-3.797373_pt1 | contig 12768 bp, 4 predicted proteins | sample MGYA00242088_ERZ509227 | MGnify/ENA primary metagenome ERZ509227 (study PRJEB26280, sample SAMEA2338816) | human gut metagenome | biome: human gut; feature: human-associated habitat; material: faeces... | reverse complement strand
GGTCGATATAATCCGTGCGAAGTCTGCTCATGGAATCTTCATCATAGCGGTTTTCAGTATAGTTGTATCCTACTACATCGATGGCTTCGGGATATTCTGTTTGATTGGACATAACAACTCCTGCCAGTGCTCCCGTTACGGGGCGTGACGTATCGACAGCACGGACGCATGCAGCCAGTCGTTTGGCTATCTTTCCGATACGCATGGCATCAGGAGCATCCGGTTTGTAACCGCCAAACATGGGTTGATTGATGGTTGATCCGTCAAGAATAGGATGCGAGTAAGGATCATTCGGATAATCTACTTCATTACCAATACTCCACATGAAAATGGAAGGATGATTGCGGTCGCGACGTACCATATCGGTTACATCCTGTTCAATCCATTCTTCGAAGAAATCGAAAGAACCGTCATAGGCGGGTTCCCCCTTATTCCAGCCTTTCACCCATTTACGTTTCGGGAATTCCCATTCATCGGATGCTTCATCCATGATGAGAAGTCCCAGTCGGTCGCATAGGTCATATACAACGGGAGCCTGTGGATTGTGGCTCATGCGGATGGCATTTACACCTATTTCTTTCAAATTGTTTAAACGGCGCTCCCATACTTCCGGAGGTACTACAGCGCCGAGTACACCGGCATCATGATGCAGGCATACACCCTTGACCTTCATCCAGTTGTCATTGAGCGCAAATCCTTTATTAGGGTCAAACTTCAGTGTACGGAGTCCTACTTTAGTCTCACATCCATCGATACGTTGTCCATTGCTGAGCAATTCCGTTTTTAGTGTATAAAGGTAAGGATCGTCCAGATTCCAACGGTGAGGGTTAGTTATTTTCAGTGTGAGATTTTCTTTAGTAATACCTTCTTTACCGTCAGAAACACGAGTGCGGCGTTGCGCTACTTGTTTGCCGGCAGCATCGTATAGTGTAGCCGAAAGTTCAAGTCTGTCGTTGGTTGCTATGTGTTTCTGTACTTCCATATCGACGGCTATGGTAGCCTGTCGGTTGGTCAGAGAAGTGGCATGCCAACCTGTGCCCCATTGTGCCAGGTGTATTTCAGGGGCGGCAATTAGCCATACGTCACGATATATGCCCGATCCTGTATACCAACGGGAATCAGCATAGCGGCTATGGTCCACACGTACACTTAACACGTTGTCCCCCTCTTTCAGATAAGGAGTCATGTCGTAGAGAAATGAGATATAACCGTTAGGGCGTTTGCCAAGCAGATGTCCGTTTAAATAGACTTCACTGCGATTGTATACTCCTTCGAAATAGATATAATGGCGTGGAGCGTCATCCGTGATCTTGAAATGTTTGCGATACCAGCCGATTCCGCCAGGTAAATAGCCGGTGCAGCTTGCTAAAGAAGGTGAAAGTTGTCCTTCAATAGACCAATCATGCGGCAATCTGAGTTTGCGCCATTCGCTGTCATTGAAGGCGGGATTTACAATGGTTGAGTCATCGGTCAGCCGGAAGAGCCAATCTTCATTGAATTTGGTGGCATTACCAAATGAAACCTGCGCCTGTGCCGGAAGGCCGGTGAGCAGGGCTGTCATGAATACAGTCAGCGTGAATATAGCGTTTTTCATTTTGGATGATTATTTTAGATTATACACTACTGTGGTTACACTTTCCGCTTCCAAAAGTACAGATTCTCCGGCAGATACGGTGGCTTCTGTCAGTTTTTTGCTATTGGTAGTGGTGTAGGTCCGGATTGACGTAGCTTCGTTGCTCCATCCTTCATGAGTTTCGCTTAGGCGGACATTCTTGCTGGACATATTGGTGAAGACGGCTACTATTTTATCTCCTTGCGGGGATAGCCATGCAGATCCAAAGAAGTTGAGCGATTCGGTCAGCTGCATGTTGATACGTTGGTATCCGGGGCGGATGAACAGACTATAATTACCCAATACCCAAAGGGTGGCAGTGGGTTGGAAGGTACCTTCTTTTTCTATGTTGTCATTGTTGTCGTTGATTCCTCCACCAGGTACGAGGGATATCAGAAGAAAACGGTTTTTATGTCCCCAACGGGCTACGTCCATGGAAGTCCAGTAGCTCCATGAAGATACTCCTGCTACGGTAAGGTCATTGTGTATCACTCTCGACATATAAAATGCGATATCCATTTCTGTAGCATTGTCATATCCTACAAATTCTGTGTTGCTGTAGTTGTCTCCCAGCATGCTCCATTCACTTTGCCATACATCTACACCATATTGCGTTGCTGCTTGTGCCACTTGCTTACGTACGCTGCGCATACCGTCCCAAGTACCATCGGTCCAATAGCTATGACCGCAGATTAGTTTCTTTACATGATTTAAGTTACCTACATAAGCTGACGAGCCGGGGGTGAAAAAGGCAGACATAACGTTACTGCGATTGGCATCGTCTTTGGTCTTATATAAGTATTCCCAATCGCCCGATTCACCGAGCAGGATATCGGTAGACAAATTACGTTCGGTTAAGGCATCATCCAGTTCGCGGGCCAATCTGGCAACTTCGTCATTGGTCCAGCCGCTTCCTTCTTGTCCTCCATCCCAGTTGTATTGCGGTTCGTTGACCGGTGAGATGTGCGTCACAGGATAACCTTTATCTATGTAGTATTGAGCTACATCGCCCATGTAAGCGGCAAAGTCATCGTAGCAATCGTTTTTCAGGTTTGATACTCCTCCTTGGTTGGAGAAACCTTTGCCGTTCTGTGTATATTGTACGGGTGGTGTATTGCTGAAAAGGACGATACTTTCGCAACCGAACTCTTTAGCACGGTTCAGGAAATAACGTTGCCCTTCGCAACGATTCCAGTCAAGGGTCAAGTCGTTTGTCAGGTATGACTCTGCGCGACGGGATTTATCGGTAATGCCGCTTGCATCACCTTGTTCGGCAGTTCCACCGCCCAGGTTTACACGCCACATGGAGAGACCGATACCTTTGGGGCTTCCTGCCTGGATTTCGGAAGAGAAGAGTAATTCGGTGATTTTGTCACGGCTGTTGGTCCAGTATTTACCTACATAGGAAGGATTCCAGCAGTCTGATGCACCGAATCCTGTGATAGTCTGATAGGTTTTTCCGGCATTAATGGTGACTAGTTTCTCTACACTATTCGGTACATCCGGTTGATCGGGAGTATCGGGTGTAGAAGGAGAATCGTCACTGCAAGCCATAAAGGAAAGCAGGGACAGCAGAGTGAAATAATATTTTAGTTTCATAAATATTCGATGGTTTAAAAAAGACTGTCGCGGATAATCTATTATGAAACTATCCGCGACAGAGTATAAAGACCTATTGAAGAATTCTATTTAGACATTCACCGGGGTTAATTCCAACCCGGATTCTGAACGATAGAACCATTAGACATTGTGATTTCATACAAAGGAATGGGGAATACCATGTCGCGGTTTTCATCAAAGCCAGCACCTTTATTACTTGCTTCGCCCTGGTTCTCCCATTCATAGAGGTCGCGGGTAGCGGCATCTGTGTTATATTTAACGAAAGTACCATTGGTTCCCAGCAGATTGGAAATCACCTTCTTGCCATTGTCGTCGGTCCAGCGGCGGATGTCATACAAGCGATTTTGCTCCCATGCTAATTCCAGGCGACGTTCCAGACGGATATCTTTGCGGAGATCGTTGCCGCTTGATTTTACATCCTCCAGGTTTACGCGGTTACGTACTTCATTGAGGTATTTACGTGCTGTAGCGTCATCACCCAGTTCGTTGCAGGCTTCGGCATACATCAGCAATACATCGGCATAGCGCAAGATGCGGTGATCCAAAGGAATCTTGTCTGTATTGTACACTTCCGGACGCTTTTCGATAGGTACGAAATATTTGCGGACGATACGTGCCGATTTATGTTGTGCAGGGTCAATTATATAGCAATCCGGATCCCAACCATACTTCTCGATATAAGTCTTGTAATTAGCCATGTCTTTGCTATTTTCAATGAACTTATCGAAGTTATCTTCACCGGCAATCTCGGTACATCCGGTTTTGATGATAGTCCAGCGAAGGCGTTCGGTATCACCTGCGTCAATGTAAGCCTGTTCGAGGTTGGCAGTAGGCTGACCCCAAGACCATCCGTCGCCGGGACCATTACGTGCACCGGTGATTATTGTCAGTGAACCACCTAATGAATAAGTACCGTCGTACATATACTGTACTTCAAACAGACTCTCTTTACTGTTGTTGTGATCAACACTCCATACGTCACCGAAGTTATCAAGCAGTTCGTACTCTTTGCTGTCGATAACGGTTTCCAATACATCATGTGCTTCTTGCCACTTTTCCTGATAGAGGTAAACTTTACCTAGCAGGCCTAAAGCTGCACCACTGGTAGCACGTCCTATATCGGTGGCAGCATATTCACTACGTTTTGGTAACGCGTCGGCGGCAGCTTTCAGATCATCTTCGATGAACTTATATACATCTTCGGCAGAAGCGCGGGTAATGCCTTGTATCTCCTCGGGCAACAGGAAGCTTGTAACGAGAGGTACACCGCCGAAGTTTCTTACCAGTTCGAAGTAGAAATATCCACGCAGGAAGCGGGCTTCGCCTATCAGACGATTCTTCATGTCTTCGTCCGAGAATTCGGATTGTGAGATACGTTCTACGGCTACGTTGCAGCGTAAGATGCCTTTATAACGGTATTGCCAGAAGTTTGAGATGGCTCCGTTGCTCTGTCCTGTACCCTGATAATGCGCTAAAGAGATATAATCACTCTGGCTTTGGGTTGTATTTCCCATCCAACCGTCATCGCTGCACATTTCGGAAAGTAACCATACCGTATTGATGTTCCACCAGCCACCGAAAGTGATGGCCTGGTAGCAACCGGTGATGAATGACTCGGCTTCCTCTACACTTTGGAAATAGGTGTCGAGATTTTGTTGCCCACGCACTTCCTCGGTCAGGAAGTCCTCGCAAGAGGTGAATGTCAGCGAGGCAATCAATGTTAATATTGCTAATATCTGTTTCATTGTTATCAAGGATTAAAATTTAAAGTCAATACCAAACAAGAATGTACGTGGGTTGGGATAGGCAATGCCATCGATACCTGTTTCGATTACACTTCCATCATTACCAATCTGCGGACGTTCGGGATCCATACCTGAATAACCGGTGATAGTGAACGGATTCTGTGCTGAGAATGAAAGACGCAACTCTGTTCCGCGCAACAGCTTCTTGGGAAGAGTATAACCTACCTGAAGCAGTTTGCATCGCATGTACGAACCGTCTTCTACAAAGAAGCTGGATACGCGTGTATAGTTCTGGTTCAGGTCGTTGTATGACAAGCGTGGAATGTCATTGCTGGTACCTTCGCCATGCCATGCTTTTTCCAGCGTACCTGCCCATACGTTCTGCCCGCTTACCCCGGAATATAATCCTTTGGTTTTATTAAAGATATCGTTGCCGAGTGTTCCGTAGAAGTTGGCTGTGAAGTCGAAGTTCTTGTAATTGAAGCCCAGATTCAAACCTACCATAAGGTCTGGATAAGGGTTACCGATCCATGTCTTATCGTTCTCGTCCAGTACACCGTCATGATTCAAGTCCTTGAAGCGGATATCACCTGGCTGTGCTTTATCCTGTATCAGTTTTCCATGCTCGTTGGTATGAGCATATACCTCGCTCCAGTTTTGGAAGATACCATCTGCCACGTATCCGTAGAACCGTGAAATTAAACCACCGTCTTCGTTACGGATGATCTGATCACTATTGAACCCACCAGTCTGAATAGGTCCGTCTCCAGAGAATTTGATAGCTCTGTTTTTCACAGCTGAAAGGTTTACACCTACATTGTAAGAGAAATCAGATACTTTATCTTGCCAGTTCAGGCTTAATTCCCAACCGCTGGCTTTCATACTACCGATGTTCATCCATACAGTGCTGTTCCAATCGGGATAACCGATAGCGAAGATATTCTGTTTCTGATAGAGCATGTTGCTGGATTTCTTTTGGAAATATTCAAAAGTTACACCTAGGCGGGAGTTTAGGAATGACATGTCCACACCTACGTTCCAGTCTTCCACTGTTTCCCATTGCAATTGATTGTTTCCTACACCTGATATCATGGTACCGGGTACACGGACGGGAGTTGAACCAAATACATAGTCAGCTTGTCCCAGTAGGGTAAGAGTAGCATCGTTATCGATGTTCTGGTTACCTACACGACCCCAACCACCACGTAGTTTCAGATTGCTGAATACCTTCTGGTCTTGCATAAAGCTTTCGCTGATGATGCGCCATGAAGCAGATACCGCGGGGAAGATAGCATATTTGTTTCCTTTGGGGAAGCGGGAAGAACCATCGGCACGGATAGATGCTGTCACATAGTAACGGTTGACATAGTTATACATGATACGTCCCAAGTATGATATCAACGTGTTGTAGGTGGTAGTACCGTCACCTTTCTGATTCTGTGTACCGGCATTTACTTCCTGCATGATGTCCATATTGTTGGGCACATCGTCGCGTGAAGCCTTGGTCTGGAACCATGCAAAACGTTCTGCTGTGAAACCACCCATTATATTGAGGTTATGCTTTGAAGCAAAAGTGTCAGAATAAGTTGCAGTATTGGTCCAGTTCCAGTCGAGCCATTCTTGCATCTCACGGGAAACATTACTCAATGTAGATTGTTCCAAAGCGTCGATATAGAATTCGGGTGTGAATCCATCCGAGCGACGGAAGTGGGCATTAGCTCCGAATTGTGTACGTAAGGTAAGCTTTTCAATCGGATTTACTTGTAAATAGGTGTTTACAATGGCACCCATTTCACGTGAATGTCCATTCTGGCGTGACAACGAACCGGCTGGGTTCCATTCCTGATTGTTGTAAGAACGCTGATAGTTGTTAAACTCATTGTCCACCCATTGATCTTGTGGTTTAAATACAGGAGTTGTCGGATCCATGGACATAGCAGCTGAGAAAAGGTTGGGAGTATCATCCCATGATTCTACGCGCGGTGCAATGTCAAAACCCATTTTTACGTATTTGTTGAAGGTATATTCCGTATTGAGACGTGCATTGATTTTATCCCAGTATCCGTAGTCGTATTGTGAATTATTACGGAAATAACCTAAGCTAAGATTATAAACCAATTTGTCATTACCACCGGAGATGTTGAGTGAGTAATTCTGTACTAAAGCAGTCTTATTGATTACCTCATCCCACCAGTCAGTACCATTCGGATTGGTAGTGGCACCGGTGTCATTCCAGATAGAGGTACCTCCATCATTTGTATAGCGGGTATTGAACACTTCTTTGTATTCGGCAGCATTGGCCATCTTGGGTTTAGCCAACGTTTGGAAACCTGCCGATGCACTGAAACTGATATTTGTTTTTCCGGCAATACCTTTCTTGGTAGTAATCAGGATCACACCGTTAGAGGCACGCGTACCGTAGATAGCAGCCGCAGAAGCATCCTTTAGAACTTCCATGGACTGGATATCATTACTGTTTAGGAAGTTGATGTTCGTACCTACCGGCATACCATCTACCACGTAGAGCGGATCGGTTCCGTTAACTGTAGTTACACCACGGATCAATACTTTAGGTTGTGTACCCGGACCACCACCGCTGGTTACCTGTACACCGTTGATCTTACCTTGCAAGGCGTCCATAGCATTACCGGTTACAGTTTCGGTGATTTCATCGCCTTTCACTGTAGCGATGGAACTGGTCAGGTCGCTCTTTTTCACGGCACCATATCCGATAACCACCACTTCGTCCAGTAGTTCGGCAGATTCCGACAACACAACGTTGATGGTGGTCTGTCCGTTTACTTTGATTTCTTGTGTCTGGTAACCGATGGTAGAATACACAAGTATAGCGTTTGCAGGAACATTCATCAGTGTATAATCACCATCGATGCCTGTGATGGTACCTGTTCCACTGCCTTTCACTTGAATTGTAGCTCCGATTAAGGGTTCCTTATCCGTAGCTGAAGTCACTATACCTTTTACTGTTATCTGTTGTGCATAGCTGCATATTGACAGTAACAAAAGACATGCAATTAATAGTTGCTTTCTCATTTGTCAGACTATTATTAGGTTAATTTACTCGTACTAATTTCGCTCTACCCAGGTGGGAATCAAACCAGAATTGATAGGTGCCGGTTACAGTCACTTTGGGTTTAGACCATACATCTTGTGTTGTAGTGGGACCGGTGTAATTGGAATTTTTAAATGCACTTCCGGTGTAATAGCCGAATATTTCAGGCTCTTCTTCAGTATCGCTGCACCAGCGAACAAAGTTCCACCATTGGTCTGTGTGATAGTTGTGAATAATGAAGTTCATTGATTCTCCTGCTGTCAGTGACATAGGCTCATTGTAGAACAAGTGCGGGTTAGTGGCATCTTGTTTGAAAGAGACTACTCCGGTAGGATTGTCAGATGTCAGACCGAACGTAAAGTCCATCATCTCACCGCTGTTGTTGTTCCATTTATCCATGGTAGGTAAGCCGTATTTCATGCTTGCAGGCCATGGGTCTACAGCTTCTGCAAGTGAATAAGTTTCCATTTCATACGTCTTCAGCAAGATATTGATATTGATTTTATAGTATACATTAGCTTCTGTCAGTACAATTGGTTTAGCCAGTGCCGGATCATCGGTCAGCATGGCTTCATCTGTCGGATCAATACCATAACAAACAGGAGAAAAACTTGTCTTTTGCGGTAAGAAGAAGATTTCCGTATTAGCTTTCTGGCAATAATAGAGAGCTTGATATTGGAATTCGCCCACATGATCTATGCGCATCGGTACGCCGAATACATCGCTGTTTAGTTCTGCTTCGGTAGCTACGTCTGCCAGATACATCTTTTCGAAATCCTGCACATCGGTTACAGATACGGTACATTCTATCATTGTGCTTTTTCCTGTCTTGTCGACAGCAGTAAGTGTCATCGGATAGTCCTTCTTTTCATTAGGCATTGTGATGTTGAATGAGTGCTCAAAAGCTTTTTCACCATCAGCATCTATTTTCAGGTTTTCATATCCTTCGATGCCTTCGATATTTACCAATAGATAATCCAGTCCGCGGTCGTCAGTTATCGAGATATTCATGTTGAGTGTAGGGATTTCACCTTCTCTCAGCAATACGGTGACCATACCACCCTTTTCGGGTGCAATAACGAATACTGGATCTTCAAAGTCTCCGTCCAACGTTACAAGTACATCTTGTGAAACAGTACGTCCGCCTACGTCGGTTACGGTAACTTTTACGGTGAACTGTTCACCGATTTCATCCGGTTGAATTTTGAAGTCGTAGCTCAATTCGTAAGTTTCGAGAGGTTTCTCATAAATCTCGATCAAATCGATTGTTTTGTTGAGGTTCAGGTCGGTACATTGCAGTTGAATGGTTGAAATACCATCAGCATCTTTAATCGTTCCTTCCAGTGTAAATGTGCGACCATTTGCAGTCTGAATGTGTTCAAGTGTCATTTCTATGGAAGGTGCCTGTCCGTCCACATCAGGATAGCCATCATCGTCGCTACATCCTGTAGTCCATAAAGTCAGTGATAAGAATGCCCAGAGTAGGGCGGCATTGAATAAATGCTTCTTCTTCATACATATTACTTTTAAAGTTAAACAATTAGATACATTCTTTACTAAAATATCACTTTTAGATAATGCAAATGTAAGCTATCTTAGGTTTCTTAAACTGCATAAATCTTGCAGTGAGGGGATGTAAATCTTGCAATGAACGATTTGTGTATCTGAAATAAAGAATTTATTTATACTTTTGGATTGCAATAGAAAATTGATGTCATGAAAAGCAGATTATTACTTTACTTACTGTTGTTACCTGCCCTTCTGACGGCACAACCTTATGCTGTCAGGCAATTGGGAATTGAGAAGGGATTATCCAATAACTATGTGGTTAGCATAGCCCAGGACAAAGAGGGCTTTTTATGGTTTGCGACTGAAGAGGGCTTGAATAAGTTCGATGGAACGCGCTTCATTACTTACTATAAGAATGAAACAAAGAACGGCTATGGCATTACGGGGAATGAACTGAACTGCCTGCTGGATGATCCGAAGGATTCCATCTTATGGATTGGCACACAGAGGGCGGGGTTGAATGCTTATAATTATGTAAAGGACACCTTTACATTCTACCGGCATAATGAGGTTGTGCCTGAAAGTATCATTACGGATGACGTAACCAATGTTATTGCCGCTGCTGATGGAAATCTGTGGGTGACAACTTATTGGAAAGGAATTGAATATTTCGATAAAGAAACCGGTCACTTTTCTCATTATAATACGGCAAATATACCGGGGCTTGTCAGTGATAACATCTGGACTGTTGCTGATGGGGGGAATGGTAAGTTATATGTAGGTCATGTCCATAATGGTTTTAGTATTCTTTCCATTAAAGATAAAAGGGCGAAGAACTTCGTGCATGATCCGGGTGATCGGCACAGTTTGCCGGGTAATGAAGTGAGATGCGTATATAAGGATCTGAATAATAATATCTGGGTAGGGACAAACAAAGGTCTGGCATTGTTTAATCCTGAATCAGAGAATTTCATCCAGTTTAATTCAGACGGGAATCTTTCGCACTACATCTACGACATTAAGCAGCTTGACGGGAATAAGTTGTGGATAGCTATGGAATTTGGCGGAATAGCCATAATGGATTTATCGCAGCGTTTGTTCCTGCTACCCGAACAGACTCAATTTCATTATATCAGGGAAGGAGATGACGGATACAGTCTCTCTAATTCAAGTACGAGGTGCATTTTTCAGGATTCATTCAAGAATATCTGGACGGGTGTATGGGGTGGTGGCATAAATTTCTTAAGCTATGAGCCACCTTTGTTTGGCGGTTATTACTATTCTCCCAATCAGAATTCAATGAGTCGCCTGAATAATAAAACAGCAAGCAGCGTTTGTGTGGATAGCCAAGGTAAATTGTGGATTGGAACAGATGGGGGAGGAATCAATGTCTTTGATCAAGGTAAACGGGTATCCGTTTATCAGGAAGAGATTGAAGATATGAGTGGAAACTCTGTGCTGGCCTCACTGCGCGACTCGGAAGATAATTTGTGGTTCGGCTTATTTATGGGTGGAGTGAATTATTACGATGCGAAGAGAAAGATATTCCACCGGAACTTCCTTAAAGAATTAGAACACGAGGATATCCGTTCGTTCTATGAAGACGACCGGCATATTCTGTGGATTGGTACCAGTCGTGGTATCTACAAAGTTAGTCTGGCTGATAAGAAGATCGTGGGACATTATGAGTTTGAGAACAATCTGGTGCGGTGCGTTATGAAGGACTCTCAGGGACGTCTGTGGATCGGTTCTTTTGGGAGTGGCCTGGGGATAGGAGATGATGAGTTGCAGGATATCAAGCTCTTTAATATGGAGAACCTGTTCCCTTCCAATACCATCAATGCAATTTATGAAGACAGCAGGAAGAATGTATGGGTCGGGACAGGAGAAGGTTTGGTGTGTTTCTCTTCGCCATCCGATTGGGAATATAAGGTTTACCGCCGTGAAGAAGGCTTAACCAATACACATATACGTGCTATAACGGAAGATGCGAATCATAATATCTGGGTGAGCACCAATAAGGGAATCAGTTGTCTGTTGCGGGATAAGGATGTTTTCTATAACTATGACCATTGGGATAATGTGCCGATGGGAAATTTTATGAGTGGCAGTGTAGCTAAGGATCAGAATGGAGAGATTTATTTCGGTTCCATCAATGGACTTTGCCACTTCAATCCGGATTTTGTTCTGACAAAGCGTGAGTCTCCTGCGGCTGTCATCACGGAAATGAAGATATTTGCTCCTTTGGGTAATATGGGAGACAATGAAGAAGTGGTCAGTATTGACGGTCAGTCGAAAGTAAGGCTGAAGTATATGCAGAATAGCTTTAATATTACTTTTAATATACGGAACTATGCATTGGTCAACCAGGTGGAGTATGCCTATATGCTGAAAGGACTGGAAGATGCATGGTATACGGTGACAGACCCCAATAGCGTAACCTTCCGTAATGTGCCTCCCGGTGATTATCATTTCATGGTAAAAACCCGTATCAAGAACCAGGAATGGTCGGATGAGGTTACAACTTTGGATATCCATATTGTTCCGCCTTTGTGGCTTACCTGGTGGGCGAAATGCAGCTATGTATTGTTGAGTGGAGCCATCCTGTTCTTCATTCTTTATGCTTACAAGAAGAAGCTTGATATGGAAGTTCTGTACGATCTGGAAAAAAAGAATCATGTGCAAGAGCAGGAACTGAATCAGGAGCGTCTGCGTTTTTATACCAACATCACGCATGAACTTCGTACACCGCTGACATTGATACTGGGCCCACTGGAAGATATGCAGAAGAGTAATTCGCTTTCTAATAAGGATGCCCAGAAGATATCAGTCATCCATCAAAGTGCCATACGATTATTGAATCTGATCAACCAGATACTGGAATTCAGAAAGACGGAAACACAGAATAAGAAGCTTTGTGTGGCTCATGACAATATTGCCAATCTGGTGTACGAAATAGGACTTAAATATAAAGAACTGAATCGTAAGCCGGATATTGAGTTTCGCATCGAACTGGAAAAAGAGGATATGCCTCTATACTTTGATAAAGAGATAGTGACTATTATCCTGGATAATCTGATCTCTAATGCTATTAAATATACCGAGAAGGGTTCTATCACCCTGGGATTGCACAATGTGGTACGGAATAATATCAGTTATACTGAAATAAAAGTAAGTGATCCCTTCATCGAGCATCGTCACAATGAGGCTTT
>ENA-ORUW01001951-ORUW01001951.1-human-gut-metagenome-genome-assembly--contig:-NODE-1951-length-12806-cov-2.176692_pt1 | contig 12806 bp, 9 predicted proteins | sample MGYA00242088_ERZ509227 | MGnify/ENA primary metagenome ERZ509227 (study PRJEB26280, sample SAMEA2338816) | human gut metagenome | biome: human gut; feature: human-associated habitat; material: faeces... | reverse complement strand
GCCGGGGCGCTTTCTGGCATGATGCTGATTGCACTTATGCTTTTAATGCCCTCGAAAAAACACGCCATCGCACCAATGCCATTGGTAAAAACAGAGCAACAGATAATGAGCTGGTGGTTACTGGCTATTCTGTACGGCCTGGCGGGATTTGGTTATATCATCGTCGCGACTTACCTGCCGCTCATGGCGAAAGATGCAGTCTCACCATTGTTAACCGCCCATCTCTGGACGTTAGTCGGCTTATCAATTGTGCCTGGTTGCTTTGGCTGGCTATGGGCAGCAAAACGTTGGGGGGCTTTGCCCTGCCTGACGGCGAATTTGCTGGTGCAGGCTATTAGTGTGTTGCTTACTCTCGCCAGCGACTCGCCTCTCTTGCTTATCATCAGCAGTCTTGGTTTTGGCGGTACCTTTATGGGTACGACATCTCTGGTGATGACTATCGCCCGCCAACTGAGCGTACCGGGAAATCTCAATCTTTTAGGCTTTGTGACGCTCATTTACGGCATTGGGCAAATTCTTGGCCCGGCGCTGACCAGTATGCTTGGCAATGGAACATCGGCGCTTGCCAGCGCCACTCTCTGCGGCGCGGCGGCGTTGTTTATTGCTGCGCTTATCAGCACAGTGCAATTATTTAAGCTACAAGTGGTCACTTCATGAGGGAAGTTTCCCTTACCACTCAAGAAACTCAACCGCAACCGTTGATGTCAGCCAGACCCCGTTTTCCGCTTGCCAAAAAGGGATGCCTCGTTTCGCCATTTCCTGTGCTTTGACGGTTAAGATAACCGGCGATCCGTGTCTTGCTCCCACTTTGCGTGCCGTTGCTTCATCAGCAGAGAGATGCACGTAATGGCGCTCCCCTGCAATCAGCCCTTGTTTTTTTATCTCGTCAAGAAAACGGCTTGCCGTACCGTGGTAGAGAAACTGTGGCGGTGTTTTTTCGGCAAAGGAAGCCAATGGCGACCTGCGAAGTCGAATGCCCCTGAACGGCGCGAATACACGTACCATCACTGGAATAACTAAAGCGCTTTTTATCGCTGGTGGCGACAACGGTATCCAGTAATGCGCGGGTTAACCGCTTGCCCGCTTTTTGGGCACAGAGTATGAGCTTATCGATATCCGCCCATCCTTCACCGTCCAGCACGATGCCAATTGCCTCTGGTTTATGTCGGAGGACAAAACTTAAAAACTTGCTCGTCTTTGCCAGCTCTTTGTCGTTGTATTTTGCCATCGCGTTTTCGTCCCTGGATTTTCTGTTTTTATTTACTGATGTCATTGTCACTGGGTTTATGAATTTTCTGCAACTCAATCCTGCGCAGAACCTTTGCCACACAGAGTCATTTTTCCGCTATGCAAAAAACGCATAGCAAGAAACATACTTGCATTTTCCCCATACCCACATGGCTGATAAGGTTTTTCAGCTCCAGGAATTTTCCTGGCTCAAGCAACACACATACACAAAAAAACAATGGGGATTGTTATGACACAACAAGGGGATGCTGTAGCTGGGGAGCTGGCGACAGAAAAAGTGGGTGTTAAAGGGTATCTGGCCTTTTTTCTCACGATTATCTTTTTTTCCGGAGTTTTTTCCGGGACAGACAGTTGGTGGCGCGTTTTTGACTTTTCCGTTCTGAACGGATCGTTTGGGCAACTGCCTGGTGCGAATGGCGCTACCACCTCGTTTCGCGGCGCAGGTGGCACAGGAGCTAAAGATGGCTTTCTCTTCGCGCTGGAACTGGCTCCGTCAGTGATTCTCTCTCTGGGAATTATCTCGATTACCGATGGTCTTGGCGGATTGCGCGCCGCGCAGCAGTTAATGACGCCCGTGCTAAAACCGTTGTTGGGCATTCCAGGCATCTGTTCACTGGCGCTGATTGCTAACCTGCAAAACACCGATGCCGCCGCGGGTATGACCAAAGAACTGGCGCAGGAAGGGGAAATTACCGAACGTGATAAAGTGATTTTTGCCGCCTATCAAACCAGCGGTAGCGCCATCATCACCAACTACTTCTCTTCCGGCGTCGCGGTGTTTGCCTTTCTGGGCACGTCCGTAATCGTACCTTTAGCCGTCATCCTGGTGTTTAAATTTGTCGGAGCCAACATTTTGCGCGTCTGGCTTAACTTCGAAGAACGTCGCAACCCAACGCAAGGAGCGCAAGCATGACAACTCAGGTCCGCAAAAACGTCATGGATATGTTTATTGATGGCGCGCGCCGTGGCTTTACTATCGCTACCACCAACCTGCTGCCAAACGTGGTGATGGCCTTTGTCATCATCCAGGCGCTGAAAATTACTGGCCTGCTCGACTGGGTGGGACATATCTGTGAACCCGTAATGGCGCTGTGGGGATTGCCCGGTGAAGCGGCAACCGTCCTTTTAGCCGCATTAATGAGTATGGGCGGCGCAGTCGGTGTTGCCGCCAGTCTGGCAACCGCTGGCGCATTAACCGGTCACGATGTCACCGTTTTACTGCCCGCGATGTATTTAATGGGCAACCCGGTGCAAAATGTCGGTCGCTGCCTGGGGACAGCCGAAGTGAATGCCAAATATTACCCGCATATCATTACGGTCTGCGTGATTAACGCATTGCTGTCGATCTGGGTTATGCAGCTTATTGTTTAACAAGGAGTTACCATGATTGATTATACCGCAGCCGGTTTTACCCTGCTGCAGGGAGCGCATTTGTATGCGCCGGAAGATCGGGGAGTTTGCGATGTCCTCGTCGCTAACGGCAAAATTATCGCCGTTGCCAGTAATATCCCTTCTGATATTGTACCGGACTGCACGGTTGTCGATCTCAGCGGGCAGATCCTCTGCCCAGGTTTTATTGATCAACACGTTCATTTAATTGGCGGTGGCGGTGAAGCAGGTCCCACGACACGCACGCCAGAAGTGGCGTTAAGTCGTCTGACGGAAGCGGGCGTCACGTCAGTGGTTGGCCTGCTGGGCACCGACTCTATCTCTCGCCACCCGGAATCCCTGCTCGCCAAGACCCGTGCGCTCAATGAAGAAGGCATCAGCGCCTGGATGCTGACCGGCGCTTATCATGTCCCTTCCCGCACTATTACGGGTTCCGTGGAAAAAGACGTGGCGATTATCGATCGCGTGATTGGTGTGAAATGCGCCATCTCTGATCACCGTTCTGCCGCACCGGACGTTTATCACCTGGCTAATATGGCGGCGGAATCCCGCGTTGGCGGTTTGCTCGGCGGTAAACCTGGCGTCACCGTGTTCCACATGGGTGACAGCAAAAAGGCGTTACAGCCTGTCTATGACCTGCTGGAAAACTGCGATGTGCCGATCAGCAAGCTGCTGCCGACCCACGTTAACCGCAACGTTCCGTTGTTTGAGCAGGCGCTGGAGTTCGCGCGCAAAGGCGGCACCATCGATATCACCAGCAGCATTGACGAACCGGTCGCCCCTGCCGAAGGTATTGCCCGCGCCGTTCAGGCGGGTATTCCGCTGGCACGCGTCACTCTCAGCTCCGACGGCAACGGTAGCCAGCCGTTCTTCGATGACGAAGGAAATTTAACCCATATCGGTGTTGCAGGTTTTGAAACATTGCTGGAAACCGTGCAGGTGCTGGTCAAAGACTATGATTTCAGTATCAGCGATGCCCTGCGCCCGCTCACCAGTAGCGTAGCCGGTTTCCTTAACCTGACCGGGAAAGGCGAAATTCTGCCAGGCAATGACGCAGACTTAGTGGTCATGACGCCTGAATTGCGCATTGAGCAGGTATACGCTCGCGGCAAACTGATGGTCAAAGACGGCAAAGCCTGCGTGAAAGGAACGTTTGAAACGGCATAAACGGTTGTCAGCCGCCCGAATGGACGTAGAATGCCCGCAAGGGCGGCTGACAGAGTATAACGTAATGGATGACTGTGGTGCGGTTTTGCATAACATTGAAACCAAATGGCTTTATGATTTTCTGACCCTGGAAAAATGTCGCAATTTTTCCCAGGCGGCAGTCAGTCGCAACGTCTCGCAACCAGCATTCAGCCGCCGCATCCGTGCGCTGGAACAGGCGATTGGTGTTGAATTGTTTAACCGCCAGGTAACGCCGCTGCAACTCTCAGAACAAGGGAAAATCTTCCATTCGCAGATCCGCCATCTGTTGCAACAGTTAGAGAGCAATCTGGCAGAGCTGCGTGGCGGCAGCGATTACGCGCAACGTAAAATCAAGATAGCCGCTGCACACTCTCTTTCCCTCGGTCTGTTACCGTCCATTATCAGCCAGATGCCGCCGCTCTTTACCTGGGCAATTGAAGCCATTGATGTCGATGAAGCGGTCGATAAACTGCGCGAAGGGCAAAGTGACTGTATTTTTTCCTTTCACGACGAAGATTTGCTGGAAGCGCCGTTTGACCACATCCGCTTATTTGAATCTCAATTGTTCCCTGTCTGCGCCAGTGACGAACACGGAGAAGCACTTTTTAACCTCGCTCAGCCACACTTTCCGTTACTGAATTACAGCCGCAACTCCTACATGGGGCGATTGATTAATCGCACTCTGACGCGCCACAGTGAGTTGAGTTTCAGCACCTTTTTCGTGTCTTCAATGAGCGAGTTATTAAAGCAGGTTGCCCTCGACGGCTGTGGGATTGCCTGGCTACCGGAGTACGCCATACAACAAGAAATTCGCAGCGGGCAGCTCGTTGTACTGAATCGGGACGAACTGGTGATCCCGATTCAGGCCTATGCATACCGGATGAATACCCGCATGAATCCAGTTGCCGAACGCTTCTGGCGTGAACTGCGCGAGCTGGAGATTGTACTTAGCTGACATTATTCTGCAAAACATGGAATTTTGCCATTAACGCCGGATGGAGATTAATCCATCCGGCAAACGCATTTATTATCTTGAATAACTCAGGCCTTTGCTTCGTTGAAGCGCAGTAAACGGAAACCTGTAGAAGCATAGATCAACGCAAATATCATCGAGCAGAAACAGAATACACAGTACGGCAAGTAACTAAACGTCGGCACGCCTAGTGTTGTCGCCATATACAATCCGGCAGCTGACCACGGAATAATTGGCGCGCTCATGGTGCCAAAATCTTCCAGCGTTCGGGCTAAGACTAACGGTGATAAATTAAGATCTTCGAATTTCTTCATCATCAATTCAGATATAACAATCTTATTCAAACCATCAGAACCGGTAAGTAAGTTAATGATGATCGCTAAAACACCGCTTGCCAGAATAGCGCCAAAGGCACTTTTTATTTTGTTTGCCGCACTTTGTAATGTGACATCCATCATTCCTGTTCCCGTCAGGATGCCAGCAAACATCATGGCGCAGATAATAAATGACAGGAATCCGCCCTGGTTATTAAGACCACCTTGTTCAAGCAGTTCTTTCACAGAAGGTAACAGCGTCGTTGAATCAGTGATCATCGTCAGACGGAAACCACTCATTGTGGCCTTAATACCTTCGGCCAGCGGGAAACCTTGATACAGCCATCCAACCAATACGGCCACGAACGCACTGCTTAATAATGCCGGTACTGTAGGCAAACGCAAAAAGGTAAAGCACAGAACAATAAGCATAGGCAGTAGCGGTAACAGACCAAACTTATATAACTCTTTGAGCTGTACCAGCATCTGCATGCTTTCTGGTGAAATAGAGCCCGTAGAAGTATGAATCATTCCCAGCCAGGTAAAAAACAGCAGGCTAATAATCGTTGATGGGATGGTCGTCCAGAGTAAATATTTAATCAGATCATAAAGTTTAGTTTTGGTTACCGCTGAAGTCAGGTTGGTGGTATCACTTAACGGTGAAAGTTTGTCACCAAAATAAGCCCCGGTAACAATGGCTGCCGCCAGAATTGGAAGATCGGCATGTAAGCCGGAACCGATGCCCATTAATGCAACACCAATAGAAGCGACAGATCCCCATGATGCCCCGGAAACATAGGACAATACTGCGTTCAGAAAAAACGCTATGGCATAAAGCCATGCGGGCGCAACCAGTAACATACCGTAATAAACCAGCATCGGCAGTGTACCTGCATAGCTCCATGTCGCGACCATAAAGCCAACGAAAATAACGATAAGTACCGGTGCCATCACCGCCGAAATCTTATCGATAATAAACCCCTGGATTTCATCCCAGGTATATTTCAGCTTAGCCATTGCAATAATGCAGGAAAACGCCGCTGAAATTAATAAACAGACGCTGGCAGGCCAGCCCATAACACCGATGCCAACAACCAACACGATCATCATAAAAATGATCGGTGTAAGCGCGACATAAAAACTGGGTTTTTCTCTCATAACTTTATTCCCTGTTAAAAGACTTTTACGCCATTTTGCTGTAAGCGTTCCTGTACCGTCTGAATATCTACCTGTGAAACGGTAGTGTTATTTTTAATGGCAATAGCAGCGGCAGTCCCTGCACCTTCTCCAGTGACAATACAACACCCCATATTACGGATTGTCGCATAGGCGAAATTATCTGCATCGATTGCCCGTCCGCAAACCAACAGGTTTTCAACTTGCTGCGGAATCATTACGCCATAAGGGATTTGAAAATAGTTCGCTTCAAGAGGTAATTTAAGATGACCATTTCCATCTATAAACTCAGGGAATACCCCTATTGAATCCGCATGACGTCCCTCATTACAAATATCATTTTCCGTAAGCTGAGCTCTCCCAATAATATGTCTTGATTCTCTTGTTCCCACCGTCATACCGAAATTTTTTAATTGTGCCTGTTCAAATCCTGGCTGGAATTGACGCAACGCTTCTATCGCCTGCATGGCTTGTTTGCGGCCCTCTATTTCGGCACGCGTCAGGTCAAAAACATCTGTACAATCAACGGCAGGGATGCTGACAACGTTCAAGTAATTCGCATCACCATACTCGGTGACCGTACTCCAGGAACCACCTAACGTCACATCTTCAGGAATAATCCCTGCCGATTTTCCTTTCGCAAAGACTTTGCCCAGATAAGGGCTAAACATATCGCGACAAGATTCATGAACATCATAAGACCAATTTTTATTTTCTTCATCCGCCCCCCAGTCTCCATATTTAGGTTGCGTGCTCTTAATATTTTGCATGAACGCGTTTTTATTTATATTTGCGCAACTAAAAACGGTTGTCATACACATTAGCTCTTCGCGTTCACGCTTAATAAATGGTGCTCCGGCAAACCATGCAATATCAGCATCGCCAGTACAGTCAATAATGACATTTGCCAAAATAGCCTGACGACCAGATTTACTCTCTGTTATTACGCCGAGTAAATTATTGCCCTGCTTGATAACATCAACGGCGGTAATGTGTAGTACGCGGCGCACACCTGCCTGTTCAAGCATTGCATCCGCAACCAGTTTGAAACGCTCGGCGTTAATAGCCTGACTATTCGATTGCGGCTCAGGGCTGGACGCCCCCATTGATTTTGCCGTTTCTTCTATTTCGCGTGCCAGTCCACCTGACTCTACCGTATTTTCATGACGCCACCAGGCAATTGACTCGACGCCAGCCGTTGTCATCATTCCGCCAAAACAACCGAAACGTTCAATCAGCATAGTAGCTGCGCCTTCACGAGCGGCACTCATTGCTGCGGCAATACCCGATGGACCACCACCAACAACTAACACTTCCGTGGTTGCCAGTACAGGTATATTACGAGCGGGTTCCAGATAAAATTCCATACTTTATCTCCGTATTCAATAATTGAGTAAAACAATCCCCCGCGCTTATATAAGCGCGTTGATATTTTTAATTATTAACAAGCAACATCATGCTAATACAGACATACAAGGAGATCATCTCTCTTTGCCTGTTTTTTATTATTTCAGGAGTGTAAACACATTTTCCGTCTCCCTGGCTAATCACCACATTGGCATTTATGGAGCACATCACAATATTTCAATACCATTAAAGCACTGCACCAAAATGAAACACTGCGACATTAAAATTATTTCAATTTGAAAAGCATCAATCTGCATGCTCAACATTTGGATAGAGATTATAGATTTTAAGTTTGCGCCATAATGTTGTACGACCAATTTTTAATACTTCAGCTGCTTTAGTTAGATTCCATTCGCAGACACGACATGTATGCTCAATAGCTTGCATCTCCAATTCTGCCAGTGAAGTAAGATGAGGGATATCATCGTCGCCACTACTGTTATTTTGTCGGATATCCAGAGGAATATTCTCTAACCCGAGGACAAGTCGATTGCAGTTAATAAATACCTTCTCCATTCGATTTTTGAACTCGGAGATGTTCCCAGGCCAACGGTACTCAAGCAGAACTGAATTTGCGTCAGGCGTGATTGTCATTTTTTTTCGAGTGCGCTCCTGATACTTATCAATAATATCGTCAATCATTTGCTTGAGATCTTCACGACGTTTGCGCAATGGCGGAATTTCAATTTCATTCATGGAGATCTCATAATATAGCTGTCGGCTAAAAGCCCCTTGTTGCACGTACTCACGTAAAGAACTACTGGTACATGTAATCAGGCGAAAGCGTACGGGGATCAAACGATGGCTGTCTGAGCGAGTAACAAGCCCCGTTTTCAATACTTTCAATAAAACACTCTGAACTTCCCCTGATAGATATTCGACTTTATCCAGATATAAGGTGCCATTATGAGCCAGTTCAAATTTCGATGGCGAAGGGCCAACATCAGAGCCAAGAAGTTCGTGTAAGATATTTTCTGGTGATAGCATCTGACAATCTACAGAAATAAATGGCCCATCACGTTGCTCGCTCTCATTATGTATTGCCATCGCCAAACTCAATTTTCCCACACCTTCTTCGCCATTGATCAAAATAGGAGAGATGGATTTAATTGCCCGGCGAGCGATAAGTAATACCTGCTTCATACCACCTGAAGCCGCATGTAAACTGTCAAAGGTAAAATTTGCTTTAGTGCTTATTTGCTGTTGGGCTATTTTCCTGATTTTGTCTAATGGATGAAGAAAAAGCAAAAACGAACCATCGCTTAACGGGCGAAGGGTAACCATAAGTTCAATAAATTCGCCACGGCATTCGAGGACAATTTGCTTTTGCGATAGTTTGTTTCGTTGTGTAATTGCCTCATTCAAAATCGGCGGAAATACGAATCCTTTTCGGATGTTCTGACCAATTAAACTTTCTTTATCAATATTCAATAGTGTTTGTGCTTGAGAATTAACCATCGTAATTAAAGAATGACTATTCCAACAAATAAAACCGTCATCCATACATTCAATCACAGCATTATGCTGGCAAAGTACTTTGTTTATTAACTTTTGTTCATTCTCAATATAGATATAATTAGCGATTTCTGTTGCACATGAATATGATGTTTTTAATTTAACAAGCTCGGCGGTGGTTTCAATTATACATACAATGTATCCATGGATATTACCATAATAATCAATGACCGGAGCAGCGCTCATCGCATAACAATGTAGCTGTTCACTAAAATGTTCTGCTCCTTCCAGTTGTGTATATAAATTTGTTTCCCGACAAAGACTATATACATTGGTTCCAATGCCATCTTCGGCCCATGACATACCAGATTCAATTCCTAACTCTCGCAATTGACTGGAATAATCGCCTGCTGCATTCAACGATAGAACCCAGCCGTGTGGGTCAATGATCAAAAATGCCAACCGGTCGTCACCAGCCAGGGTGAAATGGTCTTCAACAACTCTTTGTGAAATTCTAATAAACTCTTCGTTACGAGAAAAATCGTCTGCAATGTTTGCCCGGAAGCTTTGACAGGCGTGTTCCAGTGGCGAGGGTCACAATGCTTGAGACATTTTTGCCATGACCTCAGCATCACATGATTAGTCGAATTTGTCGCGACCCAACCATGCTTAACAAACATTTTCCATTTATTTTTTAGATCATTATGATACGACTCTTTATTCATTATAATAATATCCATTCAAGTCATTTTCAGAACTTGTATCAGAATGCTATGCCAGTAAGCTTGATCAAACGCAATAATATCTAGCCTGGATCATTACAAAAACAGACCTTATCAACAATGTAATCACACATACATTAGAAATAATAACCGTTAAAGCAATAAAAAACGAATGATACATTAGATAAATTTTAAAACTGCCAACAACATCTGAAATCTTTGCGTTTGATATTTATAATTATTCAAACTGAAACAACACAGGCATACGAGTTGTTTCACTGTGAAACAGTGCAGCGAAATTTGTTCTGCCCTTTTATTTCCTCAAAGATATTTCATCGTTAAATTCCAAAATTGACTGACTATTCAACTCAGCGTAAATATCAGGAGAAATAATGTATGGCGAGGATGCGTGCAATCGAAGCTGCAGTAGAAATACTGAAAAAAGAAGGCATTAGCGTTGCTTTTGGTGTACCCGGCGCAGCAATAAACCCACTCTATGCCGCGATGAAAAAATCAGGCGGTATTGATCATATTCTGGCCCGTCATGTTGAGGGCGCCTCGCATATGGCTGAAGGTTACACCCGCAGTCAGAATGGCAATATTGGCGTGTGTATTGGCACATCAGGCCCTGCGGGCACTGATATGATTACCGGGCTGTATTCTGCCTCTGCGGATTCCATTCCTATTCTCTGCATTACTGGTCAAGCTCCCGTAGGAAAACTTCATAAAGAAGATTTCCAGGCCGTCGATATTGAGGCTATCGCCACGCCAGTAACCAAAATGGCTCGCACAATTCTCGAAGCGGGTCAGTTGCCGGGGATATTCCAGAAAGCCTTCTGGGAAATGCGTTCAGGCCGCCCTGGCCCGGTTCTTTTAGATCTCCCTTTTGATGTTCAGATGACCGAAATTGAGTTTGATATCGATCTCTATCAGCCACTAACCCCCTGGCAACCTCAGGCAACACGGGCCCAGGCAGTACGCGCATTAGAAATGCTAAATGACGCCGAAAAGCCCGTCATCATCGCTGGCGGTGGCATTATTAACGCCGAAGCGAGTGAATTGTTGTGTGAGTTTGTCGAGTTAACTGGCGTTCCCGTCATTCAAACCTTACGCGGTTGGGGCGCATTATCAGATGATCATCCCCTAATGATTGGTCGCATGGGATGTCAGGCGGGTCATCGCTATGGTAACGCCAGTTATCTGGCCTCCGATTTTGTTTTTGGTATCGGTAACCGTTGGGCAAACCGTCATACCGGAGCCATTGAGACCTACACCGAAGGCCGCAAATTCATTCATGTTGATATCGAACCTGCACAAATTGGCCGGATATTTGCGCCGGATCTGGGCATTGTTTCTGATGCTGAAAGCGCCTTAACGCTATTTATTCAGGTCGCCCGTGATATGAAGTCACGTGGAGAACTGAAAGACCGCAGTCGCTGGATTGCCGAATGTGCCGAGCGTAAACGCACAATGCTTCGTCGTTCAGACTTTGACTGCAATCCAATTAAACCGCAACGCGTGTATCACGAAATGAATAAGGTTTTCGGACCGGAGACACGCTATATTTCGACAATTGGTCTGGCGCAAATCGCCGCAAACCAATTTTTACATGTTTACCGCCCACGCCACTGGATTAATGCCTGTCAGGCTGGGCCGCTAGGCTGGACAATGCCCGCAGCACTGGGCGCGGTAAAAGCTGATCCATCTGTTCCCGTTGTGGCAATATCCGGTGATTACGATTTTCAATTCTTGATTGAAGAATTAGCCGTCGGCGCACAATTTAATCTTCCGTATATCCATATTTTACTTAACAACGCTTATCTTGGTTTGATTCGTCAATCACAACGTGCATTTGATATTGATTATTGCGTTCAACTGTCATTTGAAAATATTAATGCTCCAGAAATTAATGGTTATGGCGTTGATCATAAAGCTGTGGTTGAAGGATTAGGATGTAAAGCGATTCGCGTATTCGCATCACAGGATATTGCGCCTGCACTGCAAGAAGCCCAGCGTTTGCGTGACGAATTTCACGTACCTGTTGTTGTGGAAATTATTACTGAACGCGTGACTAATATCGCTATGGGACCTGACATTAATAAAGTCACAGAATTTGAAGAAATTCTCGATTTATAAGGAAACAGGATTATGGCAAAGTTTGCAGCAAATTTATCTATGCTCTTTACCGAGTATCCATTTATTGAACGTTTTGCACAGGCAAGTCACGCAGGATTCCACGGCGTTGAGTATCTTTTCCCCTATGACTTTTCCGCAGATGAGTTGGTTTCGCAACTACATCAACATAATCTGACGCAGGTTCTGTTTAATCTTCCTGCGGGTAACTGGCAAGAGGGTGAACGGGGTATTGCATGTCATCCTGGTCGGGCAAAAGAATTTCAGAAGGGCGTTTCCAGGGCAATAGAGTATGCATTGGCCCTTAATTGTTCACAAGTTAATTGCCTTGCAGGAAAACATCCAGGTGGTTATTCGCATGAACAATGTCATGAAACACTGGTCGAAAATTTGCGCTATGCAGTAGATAAATTGGCTTCTCATGGCATAAAGTTAGTTCTGGAAGCCATTAATACAAAAGATATTCCCGGTTTTTTTGTTAACAACACCAGACAAGCTCTCAATATTATTCATGATGTAAATCATCCTGATTTTCGCTATCAATACGATATTTATCATATGCAAATCATGGAAGGGAATATTGCTACAACAATCAAAAACAACCTGAATAACATTGGACATATTCAATTAGCCGATAACCCTGGGCGTCATGAACCAGGGACGGGAGAAATCAATTACCCGTGGTTGTTAAATTATATAGACCAGATTGGTTATCAGGGATGGATTGGTTGCGAATATATTCCATCTACGACAACGACTGAAAGTCTACGCTGGCTAAAAAACGAGACTCAATTTTAATCC
>ENA-ORUW01001944-ORUW01001944.1-human-gut-metagenome-genome-assembly--contig:-NODE-1944-length-12822-cov-2.567635_pt1 | contig 12822 bp, 10 predicted proteins | sample MGYA00242088_ERZ509227 | MGnify/ENA primary metagenome ERZ509227 (study PRJEB26280, sample SAMEA2338816) | human gut metagenome | biome: human gut; feature: human-associated habitat; material: faeces... | reverse complement strand
TTTCGGAGTAAATGCTTTGGGAATTTGCCATGTTCTCATGCTGAATCAGATCAGTGAAAGAACAGGAATCCACATTAAATATACAGTTTTCTCTCCAGAACCGTCAAGTAGGGTAGTTTCTCTTTTCCAGAAAATTTGCGGAAAAACATTGGATGTTGTAACCATTCATCCTATAAGCATCCGGCATCCGAATATTTTTTGGAATTTTTATCGCGAGGTTAAGAAATGTGACTTCGTGATCGACGCAACTGGAGGAGACAGTTTTGCGGATATTTATGGAAATACACGTTTTATAAGAGGTACGGTCTGCAAACATGTGTCTGAAAAACAGAGTAAGCTGGTTCTTGCCCCTCAGACGATAGGACCGTTTGCCAGCAAATTAAATGAAAAGTTTGCAGTTTCAGCGATGAACCGGGCTGTTTGCGTATTTGTCAGAGACCAGCTGTCGTATGATTATGTAAAAAGAATTGCTCCCAAATCGAAGCTATTTTTATCGAGTGATGTGGCTATGGGGCTGCCGTTTGACAGAAAAGCCATTCCATGTAAAATCGATGGCAAGATTAATTTCGGAATTAATATCTCGGGCCTTTTGTGGAAAGGCGGGTATACAGGAAAGAATCAGTTCGGACTTACCTTAGATTATGTAGAAGCCATGAAAAGAATCCTGGATAGATATTCTAAGGATTCGTCCTATCAGCTGCATTTAATTGCCCATGTCATTCAGGACGGGGCGTATGAGGATGATTATGCTGTGTGCAAGGATCTTTGCGGTCAATACAGGAACATTATATTAGCGCCTAAATTTACAAATCCAATCGAGGCTAAAAATTATATTTGCCATATGGATCTGTTTTTGGGGGCCCGTATGCATGCCACAATTGGCGCCTTTTCAAGCGGTGTTCCGACTATTCCCATTGCATACAGCCGGAAATTTGAAGGGGTTTTTGGTAGCATAGGTTACAAGATAAACATTGACTGCAGAACTTTAAATACAGAAGAGGCGGTTGCTAAAATAAGTCATATGATAGCGAACTATAATCGTGTTGCGGAAAAGATGAAATTACCTTTATCCGAAGCGAAAAATCGTATTAGCAGATATGAAAATATTCTCTGTAAGATGGTTAAAACGATTTGATTTAGGAGGGGTTGTATGTATAGCGTACATCAAAATGTTCAGATATTAATGGCCTTGTTAAAAAAATATGGCATTAAGGACTTAGTAATTTCGGCAGGAACAAGACATATTCCGCTTGTCTTTTCAGCAGAAGAGGACGAGTTTTTTCGCTGCTATTCTATCGTAGATGAAAGAAGTGCAGGCTTTTTTGCTTTAGGCCTGATTGAGAAACAAAAATGCCCAGTAGCTGTCATTTGTACTTCCGGAACGGCAGCGGCAAACTATGTTTCTGCGGCAAATGAGGCGTATTATCAGCATCTGCCTCTAGTGATTCTTACGTCGGACAGACACCCTTATTATTTAAACCAGCAGGAAGATCAGATGATACCCCAGCTTGGGTTATATAAGGAAGCATGCAAAAAGGCAGTCAGCCTTCCAATTGTACGAGACAATAAGGATTATTGGTATTGTTCTAGACTGGTAAATGAGGCACTTTTAGAGCTTAACCACAGAGAGTCTGGTCCCGTTCACATTAATTTCCCAATAGATGATAATTACCCAATCGAACAAGGAACATTTAAGTTCAATCTTCCCCAGCTTCCAGATGTTGTAAAAATTGACAGACTTATGCTGGAGGATTCGGCAGAACAGTGGAGAAAAAAGGCAGAAGAGCTTAAGAATGCAAAGGTTCTTATTATTTATGGTCAGCATGGGAAACTTAAAGAAAAAGCGAAGACCGCATTTGAGAGTTTTTGTAAAAAATACGATTGCATGGTGTCTGTAGATCATTTATCAAATCTTTATGGTTCATACTGCATGAATACATATACACTGGGTTCTCTTCTCTCTGTAGATGAAATAAAAGCAGTCTGTCCAGATATCGTTATAACAATGAACGGAAATTCTGTAACACCATTGAAAAATAAGTTGCTGGGACTTAGCGGTTCCTTTCAGCACTGGCATGTATCGAAGGAAGGGACTGTGTCGGATGTATTTCGGTGCCAGACAAATATCATAGAATGTGCTCCTTCGACATTTTTTGAAAAATTTTCAGAACTGACAGAGGATGAATCTAGGCACACTTACATAGAACAGTGGAAAAATCTTCAGAATTCAAAAATGGATTTTTCTGGTCAGCCGTGCAAAATTGATTTTTCCAGCGTCTATGCTGTTCAACAGACGCTTGCCAATATTCCGAAGGGAAGTTTGCTACATATTTCAAACAGCAACAATGTTCGTATTGCAAGTTATTTTCCAATTAATGAAAGTATTGAGGTGTTTTGCAATAGGGGCACCTGTGGAATAGACGGCTCTATGTCTTCTTTTATTGGTCAGGCGTCGGTGAACGACGGACTGGCATTTTTGATGATTGGCGATTTGAGTTTTTTCTATGATATGAATGCGATATGGAATCGGTATGTGGGAAAGAATGTAAGAATTTTGGTTAATAACAATTTTGGGGGCGCATTGTTTCACTCGTCCTATTATAAACAGATAAAAACATACCCCAATATTGACAGACATATTGCAGCAGAACATCAGATCAGCATACGCGGATGGGCTGAGAGCAGGGGCTTTCAATATTTGTCAGCTTCAAATAAAGATGAATTTGATACAGCGATGAAAGAATTTGTGAAGGAGGATTCTCAGCAGCCTATTGTAATAGAAACATTCACGGATAAAGAAGTTGATATTCGGCAGATGAATGTTGTATTGAACTCTTTTAGACCCGCAGCAGAAAAAAATATAACTGCCGTTGCGTCAAAACTTCCGGAACCGATAAAGAGAAAAATTAAGAAGCTAATAGGAAGGCATTGAGGTGAGTAAGATATGGGAATAAAAAAAGTTGTAAAGAAGTTATTGCCAAAGGAGCTGAAGGAAGCACTGAAAAAAGAAATTGGTTCTAACACTTCGTATGTTTTGAATATTTCTGATGTGAAGAAATTAGAGAATAAAATTGCTGTTGTTACTGGAGGCTCCGGTGCAATTGGAAGCGCATTATGCTTTCGGCTCGCAATGGAAGGAGCGACAGTAGGAGTTGGCGCACGCAGCTTAAATAAAGCAGAGATCGTAATAAATAACATTAAAAAAAATGGTGGAAACGCATTTCCTGTGCTTATGGATCTGATCGACGATAAGAGTATAGATGTCGCTTTTGAAAAGATATATGCGGAATATGGCCCGATGGATATTTTAGTAAATAATGCCGGCGGAAGTGCAAGAAACGCTGCAAAAAATTTTGAGGAACAAGATTTTTCCGTTATCGATACCGTATTGAATATTAACCTTAGAGGCACAATGTACTGTACTTATGCTGCGCTGAAACATATGAAACGGGAAAATACTTCACGGATCATCAACATGTCCTTAATCGTAGGTCTGCAGGGGAAGAGAGGTATGACAGATTATGCCGCGTCGAAGGCCGGACTGCTGGGCTTTACGAGATCATTGGCACTTGAACTGGGGAAGACTGGAATTACTGTAAATAGTGTATCTCCTGGATGGGTGAGTCGAGCAGTATTTGATAAAGGAATGGAAGTACAGCAGGGCAATGTGAATTGTATGGGGCACAGCGGGAAAACAGATGATGTTGCGGGAGCAGTAGCCTTTTTGGTTTCTGAGGAAGCGAATTATATAACAGGACAGAATATTATCATTGACGGCGGAAGAAGTCTTGGACTTTGGGGTGATAATTAGGTGAAGAATGATAAATTAAAAGACAAAGTGGCATTAAAAGCGGGCATATGGTACGTTGTCTCATCCATAATGGTTAAAATGGTATCTGTCATAACAACACCTATGTTTACTCGCCTGTTGTCTACTGATGAATACGGCAATGTGGCTACATTTTCCTCCTGGTATACGATGTTTCTTGTGATATATGGACTGAATTTAACGGTTAGCATCGGCCGCGCTAAAATTGATTTTCCAGATAAATTAGAGGATTATATAGGCGCGATGCAAACATTGTCATTACTAGTATCCTTGATATTATCGGCAGTCATTTGTATTTTTATTGAACCGTTTTCCTCCTTTTTTGAGTTAACAAAAACCAGTACATACATTCTTCTACTATACCTGTTGGTAAGCCCGTCAATCAATTTTTACCAAAGCGGATATCGTTACAAATATCACTATAAACAAAACATTATAATTGCTTGGTATACAACATTGGTGACAGTAGTGATGTCTCTTGCTCTTATTTTTTTCTTTCCAAAAGATAAGGCGATAGACAGAATGCTCGGTTTAACGATTCCAACGGTTTGCTTGTCCGCATATTTTTGGTATAAATCAATCAAAAATAATCACCTGATATGCAATAAAAAATATTGGAAATATGGACTTTCTATTTCTCTTCCAATGATTCTACATGCAATATCAATGAATATTTTGGCACAGTCGGATCGGATTGTCATTTCAAAATATTGGGGGGCTACGCCGGTAGCGTATTATAGCTTGGTAAGAAACTATGCGTTACTGATATGTGTAATAACGGATGCGATCAATCAGGCGTGGCAACCATGGTTTCATGACAATTTGTATTTGAATAACGAAAAAGAAATTCAGAAAAATACAAAGTTTTTGGTGCTGTTGACCTGTTACATCGGTTTGGCGTGCATAGCGTTCGGTCCTGAAGCAATACTGATATTAGGTGGGAAAGACTATGCTAGGGCAGTACTTTGTCTGCCTCCGATGGTATTGGGAGTGATATGCCAATGTACTTATACCCACTATATTAATATTGAACTGCATGTTAAAAAGACAAAATATGCATCTCAAGGGACAATATTAGCCGCCTTACTTAATATCATTCTTAATATCCTGTTTGTCCCTAAATATGGATATAGTGCAGCTGCTTATACTACGTTTGCCAGCTACTGCGTTTTATTATGTGTTCATTTGTTTATTACACGAAAATTGCTGAAGATTCATTTGTATAATGACAGATTTATGTTCGGAGCAATGGGAATCATATCAGTAATTTCGATTGTTTTATATTGGAGCTATAATAATACAATGCTAAGATATAGTTTGATCCTGATTGGTTTTATAAGTTTTGTTATGGTTTTCCGCACACATATATTAAGATTTATAAAAAAGAAAAATAATAATAGTGATTGAAAGTAATAATACCGTAGATAAGAATACGACTAAATGGAATGCCCACGGATATGAACCAAAAGTCTGACTATATTGTTCTAATGAAAAGCATAACATATGGATGTTTCCCTGTACATCGCAGGGGCATCTATTTTGTTTTATTCGATATATGTTCAGAAGCATATATTATGAGGTCGTGGAGACTGTGAAGAAAAGTCTGTAATAAGATTTTTCTATGATAAAGTTGCATATAAAGGCTTAAAAATGTGCTTTTCACCTTCGATTCTATACCATCTGGATAATCACATATCAATAACAGACAGCTTTTCCACCTGTTTTAACCTAAATAATTTCAGTTTGGCACTCTGCCTTCATACATAATGTTCAACTTCCCATAAACCTACGTCTAGTTTTGGATGGTAGCAACCCATCTCTTTTAATGCTCCTATGATATTTGTGATATAAATTACCTTCCGGGCCGTTGTTGAAAATTTAAAAATTGGAGAAATCACATTTTTGTTGAAATCGTTATATAACCCTGTTGTTATTTCTTTTGTACAAGTTTCGATATATTAATTATTTGTTTCCGCTTAAAGTAAAGAGTTCCTAACCCACAAATAATGAAAAGATATCTAATTATTATTTTATCATACAGTCCTATCAAAATTAATCCGACAAACAGTATTGATACAGCTAGAAGGCTTATCCTTTTTGTGTTAAATACCTTAGAGACAGCCAACATTTTCTTAACGCTTACCGTCATGTAAATATAATGGCTAACAGTAAATACTATGTAGCAAAAAAGTGTTGTGTATGCAGCAGCAATATAGCCAAATTTCTTAATGCATAGATAATTCAGACTAATATTCAAGACTGCTCCTAACATAGAAATATACATTGTGAATTTATTCTGATTAAAGAAAAACTCTACATTCGCAAATGTTGTATATGCAAATGAGAAAAACGTTCCTATAGCTACAGGCGGTATCACATATATAGCTTCATAATATTTTTCATCTGCTAAAATTTTCATTATTTCTGGTGCAAATGCAGAAAATATTAAAGCACATCCCCCGATCAGCAAAAAGACTGCAAATAAAACATTGTCAATCTCTTTGAAATTTTTCTTTTCAAGCTGTTCATACTGCCAGGGCACCAGTGCATTGTTAATACTCTGGGTCACAATTTTCATCATTATTCCTGCATTATAAGCGACGCTGAAGATTCCCGCCTGAGCTATACCTACCAGCTTTTGGATCATTACCCTGTCAAATTGTTCCAAGATATATTGAGAAATGTAGTGCAGAAGCAATGGAAGATTGAAACTTAATGCGAAAACAACGTATTCTTTTTTTAACCAAATTTTGCCGTGCCTGCGATTATATATAAACAAGACAGTACCAAAACAAATATTCACCAGAATACAGGTGAGAATCCTTGCATATCCCTTTTCTTCTGACAATAAAACAGCCACGATACCGATGCTGGCATTTAAAACGGCCATAATCAAAGTACGTATTACAACCGGTTTATATATATACTCATATCTTTTTCGAATTGTCCAAAAGTCTATTGCGGGAGTCACAAAAAGTTCAAGAAATAGAGCTACCATAACGAAGGTAGGCAATTCTGTTATTGCATTAATCTGATTATGAAAGAGCAAATAAATGAGAAATACAATACCTGTTATAATAAAGGTCAAAGACTGCATTGTCGATGTATAGCCATCTCGATCGTCTTTATATTTGCTCATTCCTTTATTAAAAACGGCATAATTGAGCCGTAAGGTAGTAATGATCGTAAAAATCTGCAACCAGGAATTATAAACACTAAACTGACCATATTGTTCAGTATTCATAATTCTAGTGAAGACAGGCGTTGTAATCAGAGAGATACATTTTTGCAGTGTACTGCAAAAAACAAACCATATAGTAGCTTTAGCAGCTATCGGCAAAGTGTTGTATTTTTTTAATAGTCCTTTTACAATATTCATCAAATAAGTGGTTCAGCTCCTCTCAGCCTTGAATAGTGTCTTTTTTGGGAAAAAACATATCTTCAAACATTTTTTGCATTTTATACATTTATGCTCATCAATAACTGGATACAAAAAACCTTCCGTGTCATATTCCATATTAATTGCTTGAGATGGACATACGGCGCAGCAAAGAGCGCATCCGCAGCATTCCTCTTTACTGCTATACAATATAGGAGATTTTGATGTTTTTTCCATAATTTACCCTCGCCGGACTACCTGTTTAATAAATTTTTTGAACCGATTAGTTCGTGTTTCTGTTGTATAATGCGAGATGATATAAGAAAATGATCTTTTTTTATAATTTTTCCAAAAAGCTTCTCTATTTTTCTGAGGTTCGACCTGCGTATGCAGTGAACGTTGCTTACATCTGGTAATATCAATTCTTATACTTTCTGTTTTTGAAGCAGAGGCATTGAATATTTCCTGTCCTTTATCTGAATTCACTAAAACCAGAGAAATACCGTCATAATCATTAAACGGAAGTTTCATTTGTTCATCTGTCCATAGATCGCCCAGTGTAAGATCTCCTTGTCTTTGCATATTCTTGTATGGGCAGCTATAACAGGATGGTCTTAGAATATATCTGTTGGAAATTAAATCTCTCATTATTCCACTATGGTACTCTTTCTTATTCCCATAAAAGGATTCTATATGCGATTTCCAGCCAAATTTTTTATTACGAAATGAAACGCTGACAATTGGTTCTTTCATTTTTTTTGAGACATAGGCACAGTAATCTTCCCATACTTTTGTGCTGGCAACTCCCTGACAGACGATGTCGATCAAGATTAGATTCTCATATACTTTATTACCTATATATTTTTTAATAGCATGACATTGACAAGGGGTTCCTGAAAAAAGGACTATTTTTTGGGCATCCAAGTCTTTTTTTACTTGTAGGTAGACATTTTCGATATTGCTTTGTATATATTTTGAATTTCTCATTCGATCTCTGCCTTCTTTAGAGACAGCGCGGATGTGTAAGACCTTTAAACCTTCAAACACACAGCCGTAAATTACACCGCCTTTTTCTAATACATCATCTGAGAATGCTGTAAATGCTCCTCCTGACCGGGACTGTGCAACTATGTCTATATTTTTGTTCTTTACAGCGTAACAAATTGGATAATTTGTATTAGTCATTTTGTATCTCGCTCCAACTTCTTCGTACTGTCCTCTGAATTACTTTTCGTATCAATGTCCCATAAATTTCCGAGCATAAGATCAGCAGATGGAGGTATAATTTTCTCAAAACCGCTTCCATTTGTGAATGTCATTTCACCAAAATAAATTTTTCCATCAATATTATATAGATCTACTCGAACATGAGAAAATCCCCGAGAAAGTTTCTCAGCAAGTCCAATCATTTGGTCAAAATTTTTTGGTTTTTCAATTTCATATTCCGTATTTCCATAAGTAAATTGATTCCAATCCTGTAAATTCCAATTCAAATCATATACATTTCTTTTATGTTTCGTATACCTTCCGATATCTACCCAACAAAAATATGGTTTGCCGGAAAAACATAGAAATTTATAATCTTGCAAATCTGTTTCGCCAGAATCAAGAAACTTTTCTGCTATAATTTTAGCAGGAATTTTTCCATAATGAAGTTCACAGTATATACTTCCATAATCTCTTTTTAAAGAATTTGTTATTTTTCGTCTCATTTCAATTTTTTGAGCTAAAGACAATTTCAATTTGCTGCGAACGATCACAACATCGTTTGATCCATGATTTGTTTTCATTACAAACTGTTCTGGAAGTACCTTAAAATTTATATCCTCGTATTTGTCCCAAACTCCAATTAAGGGTATTAAGTATTCTTCACCTATAGTTTCCGAGACCCAAGCTCTTACTGCATACTTATCGGATAAAATAACTTTTCTGGGATCCTTGTCATACAGCTTTGCCCACTGCATCTTTTCTGTATAGGTTAATAAGTGATTCCAATCCAATACTTTTCCCTGAGCTTTAAAGTACAGCTCAGAGTCTAATTGGCGTATTTGCCAATCGGCAAGGGAATAAAATTTGTTCTCAGCAGATTTTATTTTTTGAGCATCCTTTATGTCGGTTAATATTTTATAGAGTTGATATAATAAAGGACACTCAGACTTTATTTTTGATTTAATACTCATTTTAATCCGTCCTTTTGCTTGCCATTACAACCTTTTTCAAATATTTAAAAGCATCCTGCTGTTTTTTTTCAATAACAACGTCAATTTCATTATATGGAAGTTCATTTTTCAGCTTTTCTATTTGGTTTGGCGAAAAGATAATTTGGTCGGACAAACATAGTCCATCGAGAAGGTCAAGTATTCTTCCACCAGTCCCTTGTGGTAAGAACGAAAGAAAGGGTCTGTGAAATATTATGGAAAATATAGTTCCATGAAAGGAGGAGGTGACAACTGCTTCAGAATCCCTAATTAAGCTCAGGAATTCCTTTGGTCCTGCATCTGCAATTTGGACATCACCTATACGCTTCGTTCCTAAATCCCCATGCAGATTTACTATTAAATGATCCGGATATAAAGTCTTTAATTCTTTTATATACTGTTCAGGAGACGACGGCATAATCAAAAAGTACAGTAGAATAAATGGCCTTTTGATTTCTATATTGGCAGAAAGTTTATTATATTGTTCAGACTTCAGAAGCAAAGTTGGGTCAATGTGAACTGAAGAACAGATATTCATCCCCAGCAGCAATTCTCTTGAAGAGCTTTCACGTACAGAGCGAAATGTAATATTCTTCACTCTCTTTTGAAATTCTGAGAGATATTTTTCTGGTATTTGGGATATGCCCAAAGAAGCGGCGTATGAGGCACGCACTGTATTCTCAGGAGCAAACATCAAATAATATGCTTCGTCAAAATTGATGAGAGGATTCCATACTTGATCGCTTCCTGTAAAATATATCTGTGCTTCAGGAGGATCCTGTAATAACTCTTCAAAATTGTGATATTCTTTTGTAAAATTGAAATACTCATCTCTAAATGACAAAAATTTTTTAATACTCCGTTTCTGAAACCGGTATGTCCCTAAACCTGCCAAGAATCGGCGCATAGATTTAAAACCGGTTATTTTAGGATAAGGCTCATATGTCGATACTGTACTTGGCAAAGCATAATTTAAAATTTGAACATTACAATTTAAAGATTCTATCGCGCATTTTAGGGCATAAGCCTGTAATAGAGCTCCATAATTTTTCCCTATTTTGGTTACTATAAGAACTTTTTTCATACTCTATACTCCTTGTATAATAGGTACTCTCAGCATGGCCTCTTTCTTATAATCCTGTTTCGAAATTGAAGATTATAAGTATAACCTGCAATACAGCAGACAAAATATGGAATGTAACACTGCTCATCGTACAATGAATTGCCTGACAATCCATACATAAGGAAAAACAACTGATATACAAATGCTTTTTTGAGATACAATACTTCATGAGCATTGGAAGAATATGATCCAGTAATCTTTTTAATCGTAGTATAAGTAACAAATATGGACATTGCAAAAAAGCAAATAAAAATTGTGAGGCCGATTATTCCTGTGTCTGCCAGAAGCTCTAAAAATATATTGTGAGCATCGTTTGTTCCAATAATACCGCCGGAATAATGCTCTATATTATGTCTGAAAAATCTCCAGCCATTTCCAAATAAAGGTTTTTCCAAGAACATAGAAATCGCATTGACATAAAAATAATCCACACGTCCGCTTGAAAATGAATTGATGTCGGAGCTCTCAACTATAAAGCGATTAATTGTACTTTGCACTTGAGGAATTTTATAATAAGCCACCATAATCAATGCAAAGATAAAAATTAGTCCTGCAAATACTCTGAACAATTTTTTCCTGTTCAACAATTTATTCGTTGTCAGATAAACGATAAGTAATGCTAACACAACGGCCAAAAGAGGTCCCCGTTTACCTGTGAGTAACAGTCCTAAAAACATCGAAAAAAATCCAATTTTTTGGATCCAGGTCGATTTCTGAAGCAAAAGCATGTCTGAAAATGCAACGACTCCCAATGCCATGTACATGCCCATCGTGCTATAATGGTAACACAATCCGGTCATATATCCATTTTCAATGGCTTGATATAGCAGCCTGATTACATTTTCATCTACCTGAAATAACGGTATGATATTGTTTATAAGCATTGACTTATTGAACAGGAAAAAAATTCCTGTGATAAGGTGAAAAGTACAGAATATTTTCACTACTCCCCAGAAAAATTTTACCCAAGTTATGGTTTGACTTAATATAAAAAATAAAATAAAGAGACTAATATAGCAAATGGGCTGTCTGGCTGTGATGCTTTCTTTTAAATCATAATTATGCATTAAAACGATAATTATAATTAACATCCAGACAAGCCCTGGTTTTTTTAACAGCTTAGGGATAGATATTTTCAGGCATATTTTCCCGCAAGATGCATAAAAATAAGAAAAAACTAGACTTGCAGCCATCCATAGATAAATACTTGCTCCTGGAAACAGGTACCCTGCAAAAGAAATCATAAATGTAGGCATGAGCAAACAAAAAAAGCCACTGTATATCATTAAATTCCATTTGTTAATTTTCATTCCGTACACAGCATAAGCCTCCATTCTGATCTCATATTTTTTACGAAGTTAACTCTTTTTACCGACCGACAATCCATTTTATAAAAACTTTTAAGTGAAACTGAGTTTTTAAACTCATTTTAAAGAAATATCGAGACTTTTTCCTGTTGCTGTTTCTATAACTGTTTCCTATTTTTTTATAAATAGCTGCGAGAGCTCTGGGATTTTTGTTATATAAATCCATGTGTTTCTCTATTAAGTGTTCGTAGGCAACCCCTTCTTTTACATTTGCTGAGATACTGTTACCCTGAATAGTAGAATCAACTAATCCTTCTGCTAAATAGGCTATCTTAATACCTGAACTTGCTGCCTGCAATGCAAAATCCCAATCCTGATACCGTTTAAAAGTGACATCAAATTTTATTTTATTTATTACTTCTCTTTTTATTAAGATTGTCTGCGTACTCACTGCATTATTTTCCAGCAGTTGAGCTAAAATATTTCTATCTGAGCGGAAAGTCTCATCTGGATAATATTTGGAGGTTTTATGAATGGGATCTTTTCTATTCATCCCACAAAACACCATATCAGCATTTTCTTTTTTTAAATAGCTTAATTCTTTCGCGAGTTTAGTTTTTTTCCAGATGTCATCACTGTCCTGAAAGGCAATATATGCCCCAGAAGATAATTCAGCCCCTAAATTTCGAGCGTAACATGCACCCCTGTTTTCCTCATATCTGAAAAATTTTACTCTGTCATCGAAAGAATCATTAAATAATGTATAGGTATAATCTGTGGAACCGTCATCTATCACGATAACCTCTAGATTACTATATGTCTGCTCCAATACACTTCGAATACAAGATAGTATTGTGTTTTTTCGATTATAACTTGGAATGACGACTGATATTAATTCATTCATTTAATTATTTCCTTCTTATAGTTTAATCTTTAGTCTCTGAAAAAAAGATCACGCGTGTATACTTTGTCAATGATATCTTCCA
>ENA-ORUW01001936-ORUW01001936.1-human-gut-metagenome-genome-assembly--contig:-NODE-1936-length-12935-cov-12.875078_pt1 | contig 12935 bp, 10 predicted proteins | sample MGYA00242088_ERZ509227 | MGnify/ENA primary metagenome ERZ509227 (study PRJEB26280, sample SAMEA2338816) | human gut metagenome | biome: human gut; feature: human-associated habitat; material: faeces... | reverse complement strand
CTCTACTTATTTGAAATATAAGAATATTACATTTAATGCGTTGTTCTCATTCAGCTTTGGCAATAAAATGCGCTTGAACGATTTGTATGAGTCCTCTGGACAGCGGCTTCCTTATCCGGACCAGAATATGTCCAGTGAATTTGTGAATCGTTGGAGAGAGCCGGGTGATGAAGACAGAACCATTATACCGGTTTTATCGGATAAGAGTTTGCAGATCAACGATAAGGATGTGACCTATCGTATTGCGGATAATGGATGGGATATGTATAATAAGAGTGATATCCGTGTAGTTTCAGGCAGTTTCCTCAGATGCCGTTCGATGTCTATTCGCTATGATTTTAAACGTGAATGGTTGAAACCTGTCTATCTGAAAGGAGCAAGTGTCAGCTTTGATATGGGTAATGTATTTGTCATTAAAGATAAAGCGCTGAAGGGCAGAGATCCCGAACAGATTGGATTTGGCTCAAGAAGTATACCACCGCAGCGTTCTTACTCACTTCGCTTTAATATTACTCTTTAATAATGAATGATGATGAAAAAGTACAATTTATATATCATATTGTTTATCTGCACATTATCGTCGTGCAGTGACTTTTTGGAAGAAAGTTCACAAGATTTGATGATACCCAGATCGGTGAAGGATTACAAGGAACTGTTCTTCGGTGAGGTAATGAAAACGAATGAAAAAGACATACCTCATCCTTATCTGGAATATATGACAGACGATGTGAAAGACCAATGTTACTATGGAACCAGACCACAAGTCATTTCTAATGATTTCAGAGAATATGTTTGGGCATATTATACGTGGCAGGGAAACCTGGAAGTGGGAATTTCAAATGAACTTACGCCGGATGTTGCATGGACAGTCTATTATCATAAGATATTGATGACTAATATCATACTGGACCAGCTTTATACCATGAACGGGACAGATATGGAACGTCAGGATTTAGCAGGTGAAGCTTATTTCATGCGGGCTTTCTCGTATTTTATGCTTGCTAATTTGTATGGAAAGCCTTATCATCCTGCTACGGCAAATGAAGACTTATGTGTACCGCTCAATAAAGAAATCGGCTTATCAGATAAGATGATGAAGCGGGCCACGAATGCAGTTGTCTATGCCCAAATGGAAGAAGACATTAATAAGGCTATCCAGTGTTTTAAGGCTATAGGAGGTGAGAAAACTATTTTCCGTCCTAACTTGCCGAGTGCTTATCTATTGGCATCACGTATTGCTCTTTTTCAGGAGAAATATGATGAGACCATTCTTTATTGTGACTCGGTCTTTAAGGTCGCGACTCAGCCACTTTACAAACTTCAGGAAAAAAAGGACCACTATTTCTTTTCTCTTGCTAACAAAGAAATCTTGTTATCCTACGGACTTACATCACTTGAGACGCATATGAAAGAAGATTTCAGGTATACGGGGAACTTGGTGGTTTCTGATGATTTACTAGCGCTATATTCGGAAGATGATTTGCGTCTTACGAATTATTTCAAGAATACAATCGGCAACCAGACCAGACCTACTAACAAACAGTATAGTGTCTATACACCTATTAAGTGGACTAAAAATTCTGCTACAGTCTATGCCAACGCCTTGCGTATTTCGGAAGCTTATCTGAATCGTGCTGAGGCTTTTGCTGAACTTGGCAATACGAACAAGGCTCTTGCTGACTTAAATGAGCTCCGTGAAAATCGTATGAAACCGGGAACTCCGCCGTTAGCTGTTGATGAAGACGGAATTGTAGCAACCGTACGTAAGGAACGCCGTAGAGAACTGGCGTTTGAAGGATTCCGCTGGTTTGATTTGCGCAGATATGGCTGCCCTCCTCTTACGCATACTTACAGTTCAAAGGAGAACGAGGGAGCAGGGGATGTCTTCGAACTGAAAGAGAAAGGCTCATACGTATTGCCGATTCCTAAGAGCGAAAGAGAGAGAAATACGGAAATAGAAATATTCGACCGTCCGAATAGTGAACCTGTTAATAATTGATCGATTATGAAGAAACTTATATTATTAATTTGTATGTTGGCAGGTATGTCTTCTTGTTATCATGAAGATGCGTTAATCGTTCCTGAGCAACCGGATAAATATAACATTTTGACAGATGACCCGTCAGATCCGACACAGCATTTTATATACCAGTTTTATCAGAAATATCAGACTGTGATTATAACCAATCCGACTGAGGCTGATTATAAATTCAACTTTACAGCGAATAACGGAATTAAAATAACTGCTCCCGAACAAAAGCAGGAGATTATTGATGAAGGGATTGAGTTTTTGCAAAAGGTATTATTGAATTTGTACTCGGATAGTTTTTTAAAGAAGAATTTACCTTTTTCTATATTGTTATCTGAAGAGGTCCGGATGGCCTCTTATGGTGAGACAACCATCATGAATTGCTATGCTAGTAGCAGCTTTATAGCTTTAGGTAATGTATCATCTTCTCTGGAAACAATGACCGATGAGGAGTTTGTGAAAATCAGAGCAGATGTGAATGCCAGCTTTTGGGCAAAGTATATGTCGGAAGTCAGAGGATTGTTTACTATTTCAGATGCTTTTTATGAAGCTAGTGAAGAAGTTGAACCGAAATTGTACGACCCGAACTGGTATCGTTTTAAAGGAACGGACCCTAATGAAATCGATTTTTATAAGTATGGGGTGATTACTTATTCTGAGAACTCCTATATTGATGAAGATTGGCCGGATTTTAATTCCATTTATGCTCCTTTAAAGAGTGAAGACCTTGCGCAATGGATGAATTTCGTCTTTGAGAAAACTCCTGCCGAGATTCAGGAAATCTGCGATAAATATCCGGTAATGAAGAAGAAGTATGATGTGATTCGGGAAGCTATGCTTGAAAACGGATTCGATCTGTCCAAACTGGAACTATAGAACTTAAAAACAGCATGATATGAACAAAATTTTCACCTTATTACTTGTAGGAGCATTAACTGCCGGAGCGGTAACTGCTAATGCCGAAAGTCAGATTTTTAAAAAGAAAAAGAAGAAAGCAAAAGCGGAAACAGAGCAGCCGGCGGCAAAAGATTCCACAAAGAGTAGTATGACCGAATACAAAAAACTACTGAAAGGAGCCAAGACGATTGATGGCATGTTTAAGGTACACATCGTTAAGGATAAGTATTATTTCGAAATACCTAAAGACTTGATGGGACGCGATTTTATGATTGCGTCCAGAGTATCAAGTACCAGTAACAATAAAGATATAGCTGCCGGACAAATGCCACGCAATCCGGTACTGGTAACTTTCTCGGCAGATAAAAAGAAAATCTACATGCACAAAAAGATGGTGCGCAATTTGTGTGACACCACTTCCAATATGTATGCTGCTTTTCAGCGCAACTTCTCAGACCCTATTTGGGAAGCATATAAGATAGAAAGTCTTTCACCGGACTCTTCAGCATATGTCATCGATATGAGTTCGCTTTTCATAACGGATGTACCCGAATTCAGCCCGTTTCGTTCGGAAAATATAATGGATGTATTGATGAAGAGAAAAGCACTGAAGGGAAGTCTTGCTTCTTCCAAATCGACTATTCTGGGAATGAAGTGTTTTCCGCTGAATATAAACATCAAGACGCTGATGAGTTATACTGTTGACGGAGGACCGTTCACTGTAACCATGACGCGTAATATTATTTTGCTGCCGGAGGAAATTATGCGTCCTCGTTATGGAGACTCGCGTATCGGTTATTTTGATGAAAGCAAGCGGTTTTATACTGAAAAGAAAGATGGTTTGCAAGAACTTACTTACATCAACCGATGGGATTTGCAACCAAAACCAGAAGACTTGGAACGTTATAAGCAAGGTGAGTTGGTGGAACCTCAGAAGCCGATTGTATATTACGTTGATACTGCTATCCCCGACAAGTGGAGAGATTACATAAAGAAAGGAATAGAAGACTGGCAGGTTGCGTTTGAGGAAATAGGATTTAAGAATGCGATTGTAGCGAAAGACTATCCGAAGGATGATCCGAACTTTGATCCGGATGATATTCGTTATAGCTGCTACCGAATGATTACCACTCCGATACAAAATTCAATGGGACCTTCCTGTGCCGATCCTCGTTCGGGTGAAATCATTCAGGGCGACGTCTTGTTTTATTCAAATATCATTAAGTTGTTGCATAACTGGCGGTTTGTTCAGACTGCTACTGTTGACCCCAAAGTGCGCAAGGCTGTGTTTGATGACGAGACGATGGGAAGCTCGTTACGTTATGTAGCAGCGCATGAGATCGGACATACCCTGGGACTGATGCATAACTTCGGTGCATCTTATTCGTATCCGGTAGATTCGCTCCGTTCGGCCACTTTCACTCAGAAGTATGGTACAACTCCGTCTATCATGGACTATACGCGCTATAATTATGTAGCTCAGCCGGAAGACAAAGGAGTTGCTCTGACTCCTCCGCTTTTGGGTGTATATGATAAGTTTGCCATCAAATGGGGATATAAACCTATATTTGATGCGGCATCTCCTGAAGATGAGAAAGCTACTTTAAACAAGTGGATCAAAGAGAAAGAGAATGATCCGATGTACAAATACGGTCCGCAGCCTTTTATTAATGAGGTCGATCCTTCTTGTAAATCTGAGGATTTGGGTGATAATGCCGTGAAGGCAGGAAGATATGGCTTAAAGAATCTGAAACTTATCATGAAAAACCTGCCGGAATGGACCTATGAAGATGATCATCAATATGAACGCTTGACGGAATCATATCAGGAAGTGATTATGCAGATGCAACGCTACTTACTGCATGCCATGGTGTCCATCGGTGGAATTTATTTTGATGAGCCGAGACGGGACAGCGAAAAGCCTGTTATCCGTTTTGTGCCGAAAGCTGAACAGAAGGAGGCATTGAAGTTTATTATGGAAACTATGATGGAACTACCCGAATGGGTACTTGACAAGAAGGTGATTGAGTATACCGGTCCGACTTATTCGCCAAGTACTTTGCAGTCAATCATTATGAATCGTTTGTTCTTCACATACATTACATCCAGTCTTGTTTTGTATGAGGAGTTATATCCCAAACAGGCTTATACTTTTGCTGAGTATATGGATGATATTTATGATTTTGTGTGGAAGAAAACTATATCCGGTGCCCGGTTGAATATGTACGACCGTAACCTGCAAATTACTTATGTGGAAAAGTTGTTGAAAGAAGGAGGAATGCTGAAACAAAAATCTTCTCCATTCTCATTTAAAGACTTGAATGAAGTTGAGAAACAACTGCTTACGGATAATGTCGATTGGACGAAAGCCGGCTTTGAACTCAACCCGCTCGGAAGTGTGGATATGGTTAAGAATCCGGCTATTTATCAGAAGGTAATGGATAGCTATAGTTTGCTGCGAAGCAAAGTAAATACGGGTGATGCTACTACCCGGGCACATTATCAAAGTCTTGTCTTTAAAATAAAGCAAGCGTTAACGGAACAATAACTATCTCTCTTAGATACTTGGGGGCACCTCGTCGCAGTGATTGTGGCGGGGTGCTAATTTTATCCGGTCAATGGCTTTTTATTGCATCGCCAACTATCGCATTGCCAACGCCTTATTCTCCGCCTCTTCCATGATTTCCCTTTCCCCGGGACCTTTGTCATTGATACCGCAGAGATGAAGAATACCATGAATAATAACCCGGTGTAGTTCATCATCATAAGCTGCCCCGAATTGCTCGGCATTGGTGCGTATCGTATCCAGGCTGATAAACAGGTCGCCCGACAGACGATCACCTTCGCAATAATCGAAAGTAATGATATCCGTGTAATAATCGTGTTGCAGATATTGTCGGTTTACCTCCAGAATCTTTTCATCGGAGCAGAAGATATAAGCGATTTCACCGAGTCTTTTTCCATAAGAGGCAGCTACATTCTTTATCCATTCTGTTGTTTCCCGTTTTTTGATATCAGGCATCTTGACGCCTTCGGTTTGATAAGTTACAGCCATAATTGAGTCTATGATTTAAAAGAAAAATAAATAACTGATTAAGATGGCGGCTATAATACCGGAGAAGTCTGCAATCAAGCCGCAGGTGACTGCATTCCGGGTTTTACTGATTCCGACGCTGCCGAAGTAAACGGCAAGGATATAGAAAGTGGTGTCCGAAGCTCCGCGTACTACGCAACTCATTCGGCCTACAAACGAATCCGGTCCCATCTCTTTCATCGTGTCAATCATCAGCCCATTGGCACCGCTACCGCTGAGAGACTTCATCAGCGCTGTCGGCAATGCTCCCACAAAACTGGTATCCACTCCGCACAGATCGACTACATAACCAATGCCTCCCACAAGGAAATCCATCGCTCCCGAAGTACGGAATACGGCAATGCCTACAAGGAAGGCAACCAGATATGGAATGATTCGTACGGCTGTCGTGAAGCCTTCTTTGGCACCTTCTACAAAAGAATCATATACGTTAATCTTCTTCCGGACGCCTGTCAGAATAAACAGAATGATCACCCCGAACAGAAGAATATTTGCTATCAGCGTAGAGTAAGTACCCATTTCCTCACGCGAAATATTCAGAAACAGATAAATCAATCCGGAGAAGAAAAGGCAGATAACGCCCATCAATATCAGGATAGGCTTATTGATCAGATTGATCTTCTGGGCGATACTGACGGCTATGACGCCGACCAGAGTCGAGATAAAAGTACTCAGCAGGATAGGGATAAACACATCCGTAGGTTGGGCAGCCCCCATTTGCGCACGGTATACCATGATACTGATCGGGATGATGATGAGGCCGGAAGTATTGATAACCAGAAACATGATCATCGGATTGGAAGCCGTATCTTTCTTCGGATTCAGTTCTTGCAGTTCTTTCATCGCTTTGAGTCCCAATGGGGTGGCAGCATTGTCGAGTCCGAGCATGTTGGCGGACATATTCATAAAGATGGAACCCAATACCGGATGCCCTTTGGGAATGTCCGGAAACAGGCGGCAGAGTACCGGACTCAGAAAGCGGGCGAGTGCATTGATCAGTCCGCTGTTCTCTCCGATTTTCATGATACCGAGCCAGAGGGCCAGTACTCCGGTCAGTCCCAGAGATATCTCGAAAGCGGTTTTCGAAGAGTCGAAAGTTGAGTTCATGATAGCTGTAAATATCTCCGTGTCTCCCAGAAAAATTACTTTTATCAGGGCGATAATGAAGGCGATAACGAAGAATGCTATCCAGATATAATTTAGAACCATAGTCGATTGCGTGTATATAGATGGTGCAAAAGTAGTTATTACGTTTTAAATAAACTAATTGTTTTCGGGCAAAAGAGTAGAAGACCGAAACCGGTCTTGTGTACTTTTTCACTCTATTCTTCAATAGAATGATGCGTTATTTTTAAAAAAAGGGGTAAATACGGCACTTTTTAGGGATAATAGGCTTTTATGGTCATTAAATAACAGGGGGGAGCGGAAAGTAGCTAATTGTTATTGTGTTTATACACAGCCAAATGTAGGTTGCTATATTCTCAGAGTATTCTCACCGCAATGAGAAAAAATTCTCACCCTAGTGAGAAAAAATACTCATGCCTATGAGAATATTTTCTCATCGAAGTGAGAAGATTTTCTCATCACGGTGAGAATACTTTGGGAATTGAATCTATCAGAAAGTTATGCTTATGATCAGGGGATGAAGTTACTTAAAGAAGGCTGAATGGCATCTTGTCATTGTATCAATTTTGAGATTTATTCTTCATTATTCCTCTTGGAAAAGAGAAATGGATAGTGGGCGGAGGTTTTTATTATTCTTTCTTATATCGAAAATGAATGGATTTCTCTATCTTTGTCTCCTACATTTCAAGAAGAAAATGGAACAAGAAGATTTTAACATACGCGAACATCAGCTGACTTCACGGGAGCGGGATTTTGAAAATGCGCTCCGTCCGTTAAGCTTTGAAGACTTTAGCGGGCAGGATAAGGTGGTGGAAAACCTTCGCATCTTTGTGAAGGCGGCACGTCTGCGTGGCGAAGCACTCGACCACGTTCTGCTGCACGGGCCTCCCGGATTGGGTAAAACAACGCTTTCCAATATTATAGCTAACGAATTGGGAGTAGGCTTTAAAGTAACTTCCGGTCCGGTGCTCGACAAACCGGGCGATCTGGCAGGAGTTTTGACCAGCCTCGAACCGAACGATGTGCTCTTTATCGATGAAATTCACCGTTTATCACCGGTGGTAGAGGAATATCTCTATTCGGCCATGGAAGATTACCGGATAGATATCATGATTGATAAGGGACCTTCGGCACGTAGCATTCAGATTGACCTGAATCCGTTTACGCTGGTCGGTGCAACTACCCGTAGCGGATTGCTGACGGCTCCACTTCGTGCCCGTTTTGGTATTAATCTGCATTTAGAGTACTATGACGATGATATTCTGAGTAATATCATCCGACGTTCAGCATCCATACTGGACGTGCCTTGTTCGGTGCGGGCGGCATCGGAGATTGCATCCCGAAGTCGTGGTACGCCCCGTATTGCCAATGCTTTGCTTCGTCGCGTACGCGATTTTGCACAGGTGAAAGGTTCCGGCTCTATCGATACGGAAATAGCTCAGTTTGCACTGGAAGCGTTGAATATCGACAAGTATGGTTTGGATGAGATAGACAACAAGATACTTTGTACCATCATAGACAAGTTTAAAGGCGGTCCTGTCGGTCTGACAACCATTGCTACCGCTTTGGGCGAAGATGCGGGCACTATTGAGGAAGTGTATGAACCTTTCCTGATCAAAGAAGGTTTTATGAAACGGACTCCTCGTGGACGTGAAGTGACGGAGCTTGCCTATAAGCATTTGGGAAGGAGCCTCTATAGCAGTCAGAAAACCTTGTTTAATGACTGATAGTTTGATCTGACGGCTGTCGGTATGGAGAGTGTTGGCGACAATTAAAAGCAGGCTTTTTGAGGAATGTTTAAACAGATAACTGATTTTATTGAATGATTGGAGTATGAAGCAGTGGAGTATCTTACTTGTATTTCTCTCTTTGAGTCTGTCATTATCAGCTCAACAAGGTTATGAGAAGGACGTATTTGTCTCTTCCACAGGAGATTCTTTGCCTTACCGGGTGATTCGTCCCGAGTCAATGAAGGCGGGGAAGAAATATCCGCTGGTCCTGTTCCTGCATGGAGCCGGTGAGCGTGGAAATGACAATGAAAGACAACTGACGCATGGCGGACAGATGTTTCTGAATCCTGTCAACAGAGAGAAATATCCGGCTTTCGTACTTGTTCCTCAATGTCCGGCAGTTAGCCGTCTTTGCCGTTTTGTTCAATAGTATGGCGGCATTGACGTATAAAAAGCAGGCTTGATTTGGAATAAGATTTTGTCGAATTTAGCTTGGAATTTTTTTACTGAGTTAAAGAATAATTTTTTTCTGTTTTTTATGATGTAATAGAGGATATAAATGAGTCCTCTATTACATCTGTCTTATGGGTTTAATAAGATTATGCTATTTACTTATCTTTGTTAGACCCTGTTTGCATGGCATCATTCAGTAACTCGATGTTATCGTTGGTCGTTTTTTTCCAATCGGTCGATTCCATTGTGCTGATGAATGAGGCGCATGATGAAAACAATAATGTTGTGGTAACAATGAACAAGAAATGTCATTGTTGAATTTGATCTGAAATTTTTAACTTTCATACTCGCTTTTTTATTATTGTGCTCTTGCAGAAATAACCCTTCTTTTTTGATATACTTTGCATTTTTTACCCTTGTATTCTCCCGGACCTTGATATGTTCCAGAAGAAGAACATGTCGATGAGCATTGACTTATAGCCTTTTCCTCGGCTTCATGGGGCGTTTCGGCATAAAAGGAGAATTTATTACTACTTGTGCCTGCTGGTTTTTCTCCCATGTAACTACCGTTACTATCATCGTAATATTCATATATTATTTCGTATGTAACGGTAACTTTATAATTTTTTCCTGCATAAGTTATACCTATTCCTAGTATTAGAAACAGAATTAAAAATAAATTTTTCATAATAGTAAAATGTAAAAATTCCTACTCGTTTTTATTATCGGCCTTTCGGAATACTCCGTTGTTTGAGTGCCAGAAATCGTGGGTTAGATACGTACACAAAAAAAGCGTGGCACTTTTTAACATATCTTGCTATCTAAGGTGTTTGGCGAAACCTAGGCAAACAAGATAATACAAAAAGCCCACGCTACACATGAGCATTTCACCTATTATCCTTCTTTGCCTTTTAAGTCGCCAAACTTTTAGATAGGAAGAATATAGCTAAAACGCTTTTTTCAATATGTTTTTATAGTGTATGTATCGGATTCTTTATATAATCATAGGCAATATTTTTTATCATCACATGCAAATATAACAATATTTTTGAAATAGGGGAATATTTTATTGACCAAATGGTTATAGAGGATTTGTTAAATTGTGAGTTAATCATTTCGATTGATGGATTTATTTGTTAGTATATATTAACTTTTATGTGTATATAATCTGCTCATGTCCAGTTCTATATTTGTATCGCTTAAAGATAAAGCGGAAAGAGAATGGAAATGAGTTTACCGGATTGTACCGGGGCATGGCCGATTTTCATGCCTTCGTCAGAGAAAAAATAGGTAATTGTCTATTTGGTTTTGATGGAAGGAGAGAGAAAAAGTGGTATATTTGTGTAATGAACAAAGGCAAGTGTGTGCGGTATAGATAGGACGGTTTTGTCGCTGTTTTCTTGTACACTATTTTTGTAAACTAATAGAATATAGTATGGCATTGAAACGAGGAGATAAAGCGCCCGAGATATTGGGTGTAGATCAGGCTGGTAAGGAGATTCGGCTAAGTGATTTTGCCGGAAGTAAATTGATACTTTATTTTTATCCGAAAGACAATACGCCCGGGTGTACTGCCGAAGCATGCAGCTTGCGGGATCATTACGCCGAATTACAAGCATCGGGCTATGCCGTGATAGGCGTGAGCAAGGACGGCGAGGCATCTCATCGCAAGTTTATCGAGAAGCAGTCTTTGCCGTTTTCTCTTATAGCCGATACCGAGTGTAAATTGAACGAGGCCTTCGGTGTGTGGCGGGAGAAAAAGATGGCCGGTCGTACTTATATGGGAACGGTGCGGACTACTTTTATAATAGATGAGAACGGTGTGATCACCGATATTATAGAAAAGGTGGATACAAAGAATCATGCTTCACAAATTTTGAAAAATAAATAAAAATATATCGTTATGGAAGAACAACAAGAAACTGCCGGCAAACGAGTGCCGGTTTCGTCTGAGAAATTAAAGGCTTTACAAGCGGCCATGGACAAGATAGAAAAGAGTTATGGCCGAGGTGCTATTATGAAACTGGGAGATGACTCGGTAGAGGAAGTCGCTGTGATACCCACTGGTTCCATCGCTTTGAATGCGGCGTTGGGAGTAGGAGGTTATCCGAGAGGCCGTGTCATCGAGATTTATGGACCGGAGTCGTCCGGTAAAACGACTTTGGCCATACATGCCATTGCAGAGGCTCAAAAAGCGGGTGGTATTGCGGCTATTATCGATGCCGAGCATGCGTTCGATCGTTTTTATGCCGAAAAGTTGGGTGTCGATGTGGAGAATCTGTGGATTTCGCAGCCTGACAGTGGAGAGCAGGCGTTGGAGATTGCAGACCAGTTGATTCGTTCATCGGCTGTCGATATAGTCGTTATCGACTCGGTTGCCGCTTTAACTCCTAAGGCTGAGTTGGAAGGAGATATGGGTGACTCGAAAATGGGTTTGCAAGCCCGGTTGATGTCACAGGCGTTGCGTAAACTCACGGCGACGATCAGTAAGACAAACACGACCTGTATTTTTATCAACCAGTTGCGCGATAAAATCGGGGTCATGTTTGGAAATCCCGAAACGACGACGGGAGGTAATGCCTTGAAATTCTATGCTTCCGTGCGTCTCGATATTCGTCGGGTCAGTCAGTTAAAAGATGGTGATGAGGTTATCGGTAACCAGACTCGGGTGAAAGTGGTGAAGAATAAAGTCGCACCTCCTTTCCGCAAAGCCGAGTTTGACATCATGTTTGGCGAAGGGATTTCCCGTGCAGGAGAGATTATCGATTTGGGAGTCGATAAAGGCATTATCAAGAAGAGCGGATCTTGGTTTAGTTACGGGGATACTAAACTTGGGCAAGGTCGTGATGCCGCCAAGAAATGTATAGAGGATAATCCTGAATTGGCCGATGAATTGGAAGCCGCTATAATGGAGGCCTTGAAACCTGTAAAATAAATATATTGGGTAGCCTAAAAGAAAAGAGCCGAAAAAATTCGGCTCTTTTCTTTTTATAAATGTCGGGTTAAGATAGATTGGAATTTTCGGCACAGTAGGAAATCAGAGGGGATTGTGCTATCCAATCTTTTAACCCCTCTCCTCAGAAACTGTTGTTTCTTCGGTGTCTCCCCTATATTGCTGGCGCAACACAGGGGAGAAGTTTAAAATCTATCCTTATGCAGAAATGAGAAATACCATTTTTAATCTTCTCCCTCTGCTCATCGAAGATGAGATAGGGGGAGTGCCTGTAGGGTGAGGGGTTAAATATACAATCAGAAATTCTATCCAATCTTTTAACCTCTCTCCTCAGGAACAGTAGTTGCCAGAGGAGAGGGATTGAAATATCGTTTATTTGTGCTTGTTCATTCTTCTCAGCAGCGAGAAGAACGACCCAAGAAGCGCCGCCGCAGTTATCGGGCTTTTGGGCTCGTCGTCTCGGTCGCCGTCGGGGACTGCGGAACTCGCTCCGCTCGGACAGTCCTCGCCCTTTTACCTCCGTCTCCCTTGCGTCTTCGCTGCCCGATAAAGGCGGAATTAATTAGTCCTTTTTCCGGTTTTATTCAACTTTCTTTTTCAACCCCTCCGTCACTTCGTGCCACCTCCCCTATCGCACATACGTGCGCAGAGGAG